>WNEN01000035.1_pt1 | contig 22726 bp, 25 predicted proteins | sample 5399951 | NCBI WGS metagenome assembly WNEN01 (sample SAMN13153327, study PRJNA577476) | soil metagenome | isolation source: 20 cm grassland meadow soil 5 days after 1st rain plot 2 | place: USA:California | collected 2015-09-21
CCAGCATCCCTTTTGTCGGCGAGGACGGCATCGCGACTTCGCGCTTCGGCATACGGCCGGCCAGAAACGCGGTGCGGCCGGCGATCGTCGCCAGGCGCATCGCGCTCGCCATCGCGACCGGATCCTGCGCCGCCGCGATCGCCGTGTTCATCAGAATGCCGTCCACGCCTTGCTCCATCGTCACGCACGCATCCGACGCCGTGCCGACGCCGGCATCGACGATCACCGGGACACGCAGCCGCCGTTTGATCGTGCGCACGCTGAATGGATTGAGCAGGCCGAGCCCACTGCCGATCGGCGAGGCGAGCGGCATGACGGCGGCGCAGCCGGCATCTTCGAGCCTGAGCGCCGTGATGAGATCCTCATTGGTGTACGCGAGCACCTTGAAGCCCTCCTGCACCAGCACCTTCGCCGCCTCGAGCAGTCCCGCGACATCGGGCAACAGCGTCTCTTCGTCGCCGATCACTTCGAGCTTCACGAAGGCGTTGAACCCCGCCTCGCGCGCGAGCCGCGCATAGCGGATGGCATCGGCGGCGGTGTAGCAGCCGGCGGTGTTGGCGAGCAGGAAAATCTTCTTCGGATCGAGAAAGTGCAGCACGCTCGATTCCTTCGACCGATCGAGATTCACGCGCCGCACCGCAACCGTAACGACCTCGGCGCCCGACGCCTCGATCGCGCGCACCATCGTGTCCATGTCGGGATACTTGCCGGTGCCGACCATCAGGCGCGACGTGAACGTGTGCCCGCCGATCGTCAGCGGCTCGTCGCGAATCGTTTCGACTGCGGTCGTCACATCAACCTCCCCCGACAAAATGCACGAGCTCGATCGAGTCACCCTCGTGTACCGTCGCGTCGCCCAAACCGACGCGGCGTACGATCTTGCGATTATGCTCGACGACAACGGCGCGCGGATCGAGCTCCAGCTCTGCGAGCAATTCGAGCAGCGTGCCGCCCTTGATCTTCTTGCGCTCTCCGTTGATTACGACATCCACGCTCGCATCCTCCCTGCGGCTGCCCGCGGCTCGGCATCGTCCCACAGCGCGCGGATCGCCGCGACTCCATAGGCGCCTGCATCGCGCACCTCAGGCACCCGATCGCCGCTGATGCCGCCGATCGCGATGACCGGCAGCTCGCCCGCCGCGGCGACCATCTGCTTCAGACCTGAGAGCATCAGCGGCGCCCGCCCCGGATGCGACGCCGTCGCGAACACGGGTCCTACCACAAGATAGTCGGCTCCCTCGGCTCTTGCGGATTCCGTCTCCGCCAGGGAGTGCACCGACTTGCCGATCCACCACAGCGGGTTCAACGCGCGCGCCGCGCTCACCGACAGACTGCCGTGGCCGAGTTGCACGCCGAAGGAAGGAACGCTCAAGGCCACATCGAGGCGATCGTTGACGAATAATGGCGACGGCAGGACGGAAAGACGGAGCGCCAGATCATAATGCTCGAGTCCCGTCAATTCCCGCCCGCGCGCATGAAACGCGAGATTGCTGCCGCCACCGTCGGCGAGCGCGCGCGCTACCGTATCGAGATCGGGCCGACGCGCGGTGCGCTCGTCGGTGATCGCGTGCAGCCGCGGCAGCGGTGATCTCACGTGAGCTTCGTGCCCACCTTGATGCGCGCGCCGCGCAACCAGTCTCCGGCGGCCATGCGGTCTTTGCCCGCCGGCTGAACTTCATTGATCTCGACGCTGCCGCCGCCGAGATCTTTGAACGGCCCCGTGGCGATTACCAGCGACGTGTCGGCCGAGATCACCTCGCCCGGCGCGCCGGTACCGGGGAATGGCGTCTCCATCACCTTCGGGCAGAACAGCTTGATTTCTTTGCCTTTCAGCTCGGCCCACGCGCCGGGCCGCGGATCGAGCCCGCGAATCAGACCGCCGACCGCGCGGGCATCTTTGGTCCAATCGATGCGCGCCGTCTCGCGCGTGAGCTTCGGTGCGTACGTCGCGCGCTCGTTGTTTTGCGGTACCGGCCGCGGCGGCGGGTCGCTCTGCTCGATCATCGCGAGCGTTTCGATCAGCGCCTGCGCGCCCATCTCGGCGAGATGGGCCGACAACTCGCCCGCGGTCACGTCCGATCCGATGCGGTGCGGGATCTGATGGAGAATCGGCCCCGAGTCCATGCCGCTGTCGAGCTGCATGATCGTCACCCCGGTCGTCTCGTGGCCGCGAATGATCGCCCACTCGACCGGTGCCGCGCCGCGCAGTCCCGGCAGCAGAGAGGGATGCACATTGATCATCCCGCGCGGCGGGAGCTCGAGCAGCGCGGGCCTGAGGATGTGGCCGTACGCGACGACGACGCCGACATCGGGCCGCAGATCGCGCAGCTGGTGCAAAAAGTCGCTGTCGGTCGGCTTCGCAGGTTGCAGGACGAGCAGCTCTTCGACTTCGGCGGCGGCTTTGACCGGCGGCGGAATCAGGGTCGAGCGGGAGCGGCCCTGCGCGGCATCGGGCTGGGTCACGACGGCGACGACGTCGAATCCCTCGCCGACGAGCGCGCGCAGTGAGGGCACGGCGAATTCCGGAGTGCCGAAGAACGCCACCCGCACTTACAGCTCACCTGCCGGCTCCGGTGTGACCTCCTTGAGATAGCCCGTCTGCCCCTTGCGCGACTTCTTCCATTTGGCGAGGAGCAGGCTGCGCTTCACCGCGCTCAGATGATCGAGAAACAGGATGCCGTCGAGGTGATCGATCTCGTGCTGAATCGCACGCGCCTTATAGCCGCGCGCCTCGACGCGGAACTTCTTGCCGTCCCGGTCCAGCGCTTCCAGCACGATATGCGACGGGCGCTCGACATCGCCGAAAATCTCCGGGATCGACAGACAGCCTTCCTCGGCGGTTTCGAGCTCGTCGCCGCGGTCCAGAATCACCGGATTGATGAGCGCGAGCGCCGGCGGGTCCTCGTCGCCGATGTCCACCACCGCCACGCGCTGCGCGACGCCGACCTGGTTGGCGGCGAGGCCCACGCCCTTGGCGGCGCGCATCGTCTCGAACAGATCGTCCACGAGCCGGCGCACGGCATCATCCACTCGCGCAACTGGGGGTGACTGCTGCCGCAGCACCGGAGAGCCGAGCAGATGGAGCGTGCGGACCGTCACGACGACTTCGCCTCCACGGCGGGCGCGGCGGTGCGATTGGTGATGCTCGCGACTCCGCTCCGCAGGATGACGAACTTCGCCTCACCGCTGCGGATCGTGACTTCGTCCTCCTTGATATGCACGACTTCGCCGACGATGCCGCTGGAGGTCACGATCTTGTCGCCGCGCTGGAGCGAGCCGAGCAGCTGCTTGTGCTCATGCTGCTGGCGGCGCTGCGGGCGGATCAACAGGAAGTAGAAGATCGCAATGAACAGGCCGATCTGGATGATGAAGGCGGTCAGCCCCGGGCCGCCCTGGCCCGATGGAGCGAACAGCGACAGAAGCAACGGTCCCGTAGTCATGCGACTCCTGTGTGTTGATAGCGGCGGCGCCAGTCCTCGGCCCAGTTCCCGAATGCGTCGCCGCCCCGCTGAATGGCGCCGCGCATCTCCGCCGCGAGGCGGATCAGATACCGCACGTTGTGCAGCGACAACAGCCTGAGGCCGAGCAGCTCGCCGGCGGCGAACAGGTGCCGGAGATAGCCGCGCGAATACGTCGTGCACGTTTCGCAGTCGCAGCTCTCGTCGAGCGGCCGGTCGTCGGTGCGGTACGCCGCGTTCCGGATGTTGACCGTTCCCTCCGGCGTGTACGCCGAACCGTTGCGGCCGCCGCGGGTCGGCGCGACGCAGTCGAACAGATCGATCCCGCGCTCCACCGCCGCCACGAGGTCCTGTGGAAAACCGACGCCCATAAGATAACGGGGGAGTGTCGGGGGCAGGCGCGACTCCAGAACGTCAATCGTGGCGTACATCTTGTCTTTCGGCTCGCCGACGGAGAGTCCGCCGATCGCGATGCCCGTCCACGGGCCTAGTTCCATCACGCGGTCGAGACACTCGGTTCGCAAGGCGGGTAACGTGCCGCCCTGGATGATCGGCCACAACGTCTGGGTGCCCATCAGCGATGCGTGCCTTTTCTTGCATCGTGCCAGCCAGCGCAAAGTTCTCTCCAAGGCATCCCGTGCCGTTGCTTCGTCCGCGCCGCCTGGAATGACATGATCAAACGCCATCGCGATATCCGAGCCGAGCGTCGCCTGGATTTCGATTGCCTTCTCGGGCGTCAGCTTGCGACGGCCGCCATCCACGTGGCTCTGAAACTCGACGCCGTCTTCGTCGACCTTGCGGAAGCCTTCGAGCGAGAACACCTGAAATCCGCCCGAGTCGGTGAGCAGCGGCCGTTCCCACGCCATGAACTTGTGCAAGCCGCCGAGCTGCGCGATGACGTCTTCGCCCGGGCGCACGTGCAGGTGGTAGGTGTTGGCGAGCACGATCTGCGCGCCGATGCTCTTGAGGTCGTGCGGCGAGAGCGTCCGCACCGTGGCCTGCGTGCCCACGGGCATGAACACCGGCGTCTCGACCGTGCCGTGCGGCAGCGTGAGCGAGCCCGAGCGCGCGGCGCCCGACTGGCCGTCGATCCAGAAGTCGAACACTACCGTGCGTCGTCCGTCGTCCGTCGTGCGTCGGCACGCGAGTTCCACGCACCACGTACGACGCACGACGCACGTTTACAGGATGAGCATCGCATCGCCATAAGAATAGAACCGATATCCCTCTTTCACCGCTGCTCGATACGCCGCCATGACCGCTTCATAGCCCCCGAACGCGCATACCAGCATCAACAGCGTCGAGCGCGGCAGATGAAAATTTGTGATCAAATGACTGATCACCCTGAATTGATATGGCGGCCGGATGAACAGACTCGTCTCCCCCGCCGCGGCGCGCACCAAGCCATTCGGATCGACTGAAGACTCGAGCGCCCGCACGACCGTTGTTCCCACGCCCCACACCCCACGCCTCTTTTGAATCGCGTGATTGATCCACTCCGCCGCGCCCGGTGTGATCTCGAACGCCTCGGCGTGCATCGGATGCTGTGACAGATCTTCGGTCTCGACCGGCTTGAAGGTGCCAGGACCCACGTGCAAATCGATCGACGTCACCCGCACCTGGCGCGTGTAGATGTCGGCGAGAAGCTCGGGGGTGAAGTGCAGTCCCGCGGTCGGTGCCGCGACGCTGCCGTCGTGCGCGGCGTACACGGTTTGGTAGCGCTCCGTGTCCGCAGCATCAGGCGCTCGGCGGATATACGGCGGCAGCGGGACCTCACCATACTTCGCGAGCGTCGCACGCGCGTCGAGTGACCCGATAAACCGGATGCGACGCAAGCCCCCGCCGAGCATTTCCAGAATTTCGACGCTGCTGTCGTCGCCGAAGGTGACGCGCCGGCCCGGCTTCAGCTTGCCGCCCGGATGTCCCAGCGCGAGCCACGTGCCGTCGGGCTGCTCACGCACCAGTAAGAGCTCGGCCACGGTTCCGGATTCCCGTTTTCCGTGCAGTCGCGCCGGAATGACGCGCGAGGTGTTGATGACGAGGACGTCGCGCGGCGCAATCAGCCCGGGCAGATCACGGAAATGCCGATGCTCGATCCTGCCGCTGGGGCGTTCGAGGACGAGCAAGCGACTCGCGGATCGATCAGCGAGTGGGTGCTGAGCGATCTGTGAGCTGGGGAGATCGTAATCGAAGTCAGCGAGACGGTACATGGGAATGCGAAATGTGGAATGCGAAGTGCGAAATGAAAGGGGGAGCGTCAATTCCGTACTATCCGTCGAAGATGCTGGCTTGTTCCGCTGATTTCGGTGGGACGAATCCAAAATGCCGGTACGCCGCGGGCGTGGCGACACGGCCGCGCGGCGTCCGCGCCAGAAAGCCCTGCTGCATCAGGAATGGCTCGTACACTTCCTCGAGCGTGCCCGGATCCTCACCGACAGCCGCCGCGACCGTTTGTACGCCCACCGGGCCGCCGTCGAACATCTCGATGATCGCCTTGAGAATGCGCGCATCCATGTCATCGAGCCCGAACTCGTCCACATCGAGCCGCTTGAGCGCCTCGGTGGCCACGGCGGCGGTGATCTTGCCGCCGGCGCGCACCTGCGCGTAGTCGCGCACGCGCTTGAGCAGCCGGTTCGCGACGCGCGGGGTGCCGCGGCTGCGGCGCGCGATTTCCGCGACGCCGGCGGCATCGGCCGAGACGCCGAGGATGCCGGCGGATCGGGTAATGATCTGGACGAGATCGTCGGGCGGGTAGTAGTGCAGGCGCTCGACCAATCCGAAGCGCGCGCGCAGCGGCGGCGTCAGCAGGCCGAAGCGCGTCGTGGCGCCGATCAGGGTGAAGCGCTCCAGCTGCATCGGCAGCGTCTGCGCGTGCGGGCCATCGGCGATCCGCACGTCCACGCGGTACTCCTCCATCGCGGGATAGAGAAACTCCTCGAGCGCCGGTCTGAGGCGGTGCACTTCATCTATAAAGAGGATATCGCCGTGCTTGAGGCCGGTGAGCATGCCCACGAGGTCCCCCGGCCGCTCCAGCACCGGCCCCGACGTCGTGCGGATGTTCACGTCCAGCTCCTTGGCCATCAGCAGCGCGAGCGTCGTCTTGCCGAGTCCGGGCGGGCCGAAGAAGAGCGCGTGGTCGAGCGGTTCTTTGCGCTGCTTGGCCGCGTCGATCGCGATCTGCAGCGACTCTTTGACCTTTGCCTGGCCGACGAACTCGTCGAGCCGGGACGGCCTGAGGGCCACGTCAGTGAGCTGCTCGCTTGCGAGTGCTTCGGGCGTGGTTATTTCCGCGCGAGCCACGAATCCGATCCTCTACTCTTCGGCAGCGCGCGCCACCGCACCGGCCGCGCTTCTGCCTCGATGATGTGCCGCGTATGGCAGCCCAAGCAGGTATCCTCGGCGCTCGTGACACCGGCCGGCACCAGCCGGCGGTTCGTCGAGCCGCAGCGCGCGCAGATCCACTCGGCCGTCGTCTGGCCGGGCGGCATGTCAGGCGAAGGTTGGGTCATCGCGTCGTGAGGATTTGGAGTGCGCGCCGCACCAGCGTCTCCGTTTCGGTCTCTGTGCCATTCCCGGCGAGGGCCTGGCGAATCGCGCGATCGGCCTCGGGCAGGCCGTAGCCCAGTCGCTCGAGCGCTTTCAACGCCGCTTCCGCGCCGGCGGGCACCGCAGTCGCCGGAGCATCCGTGAAGTCTTCCACCTTCTCGCTCAGCTCGAGCGCCAGTCGCTCGGCGGTCTTGCGACCGATACCGTTTACGGAAGACAGCAGGGCGATGTTCTTCTCGCGCAGCGCGCGCGCGCCGCGCTCGACGCCGAGCGTCGAAAGCACCGCAAGGCCGATCTTGGGACCCACGCCGCTGACGCTGGTCACCCGCCGGAAGAATTTTCGCTCGCCCTCATCCAGGAATCCGTACAAGGCCCAGCCATCTTCCCGCACGACCAGCTCGGTGGCGAGCGTGATCTCCGCGCCGCTCGGCGGCAGCCGCTCCATCACCCCGAGGGGGACGACGACTTCGTAGCCGACGCCTCCCGCCGTTTCGACGACGACGCGATCGGCGGATTTGGAGGCCACGCGCCCGCGCACGTGGGCGATCATGTCGCCCGCCGCAGGGGCGCAGCATGCTGCGGCCCTACACCTATTCCCCGCAGGATAAACGTCAACGCCGCAGCAACTCCGTCGGCGGCATCCGACGGTTGTGGTGCGGTTTTGAGCCGCAGCAGGTGCGCCACCATTGCCCCCACCTGATTCTTTCTGGCTCCTCCGGTTCCGGCGACCGTCTTCTTGATCATGGCCGGCGCGTACTGTGCGATATCGAGCTCCGCTTGCTGCGCGGCCAGCAGAATGACGCCGCGCGCGTGACCGAGCACGAGCGTCGTGCGCACGTTCTTCTGATAGAAAGCGTCCTCGAGCGCGAGCACGGACGGCTGATGGCGTTCGATGAGGGTAGCGATCGCCTGGTGCAGCTCGGCAAGCCGGTGCGGCAGGGAATTGGTTCGCGCAAAGCGAAAGACACCGCATTCGATGAGACGGCCCAACCCGGGAGATCCATTCCCATTCCCGGTTTCGATCACCCCGTAGCCGGTGACCTGGGTACCGGGATCGACGCCCAGGACCCTCACGTCATCCCGTCACCGCCGCCATCGCCTCGGCGTCGATGTCGAAGTTGGAAAAGACCTTCGCGACGTCGTCCATTTCTTCGAGCGCTTCCACGAGGTGCAACAGCCGCCTCGCGTCGCCCCCGTCCACTTTCACGGTGTTCTTCGGAACCATCGCGATCTCGGCGCTCTGCACCGGGAGTTTCTTGGCCCGCAGCGCCTGGTCGATCGCGTGGAGCTGCGTGGGCGGCGTCGTGATCAGATAGATGTCGCCCTCTTTCTCCATGTCCTCCGCGCCGGCATCGAGCGCCACTTCCATCGCCGCGTCCTCGTTGGCCTTCGCGTCCATCACGATCTGACCCTTGCGGTCGAACATCCACGCGACGGCGTTGGTGGCGGCAAGGTTGGCGCCGTGGCGCTGGAACACGTTGCGGATCTCGGCGACGGTTCGGTTGGGGTTGTCCGTCGTAGCTTGAATGAGGAGCGCCGCGCCCCCAGGCCCGTAGCCCTCGTACGTGACTTCTTCGTACGTCACGCCTTCCAGCTCGCCGGTGCCCTTTTTGATCGCGCGGTCGATGTTGTCGGCCGGCATGTTCTCGGCTTTAGCGGCGTCGATGGCCGTGCGCAAACGCGCGTTGCCGCCCGGATCGCCGCCACCCGCCTTGGCGGCGATCGTGATTTCGCGAATCAGACGCGTGAACATGGCACCGCGCTTCTGATCGGTGACCGCCTTCTTTCTCTTGATCTGCTTCCATTTACTATGACCAGCCATTTCCGACTCCTAGCTCCCGGCTCCTGACTCCGAAGTTACATCATCTATCCGGGTCGAGCATGTCCTCGAACCGCATCCAGCGCCGATAAAAATAGAGATCGACGAAGCCGGTCGGTCCATTGCGGTTCTTGGCGACAATCAGCTCGGTCGCCCCATCCACGCCGCCGCCCGGGTTGTACATCTCCTCGCGAAAGATCGACAGGATGACGTCGGCGTGCTGCTTCGGCGCGCCCATCACTCCGTAGTCGTCGAGGGTGGGTCGTTTCGCGTCGCGTCCCGTTTGGAAGCCGGGTAGCTGCGCGACCACCAGCAGTGACACCTCGCGCTCCAGCGCCAGCGCCTTCAAATGGCGCAGCACGAGCGCGGTATCTTCGTCCTGCGTGGTGCGCGCCTTCGGTGGCGGGACGAGCTGCAAGTAATCCACGACCACGAGCCCCACCTGACGGAGCGCATCGAGCTTCTCGAACGCCGTTTCGAAATCCTCGCCGGAGAGCGGCAAGAACGAGAGCGGCAGGCCGCGCAGCCGCACCGCGGCGCCGCCAATGCCCGCTCGCGTCTGGTCGCTCAGCTTGGCGGCGCGGATCTCGTCGACGGCCACTTTGCCCTCGATCGCGAGCGCGCGTTCCATCAGGCGCTCTTCATTCATTTCCGCGGACAGGTACGCCACGCCCAAGGTTTGCTGCGCGACGCGGAGCGCGATGCCGAGCGCGAGCGCGGACTTCCCGCTGCCGATGTCGCCGCCGAGCAGGATCAGATCGCGCCGGCGGAATCCGCCGCCGAGCAGCTTGTCGAGCGAGCCGAAGCCGGTGGGGATGGTATCGCCGGTGACTTCGCCGGGACGCTGGGCGTCGACGCGCTCGACGAGGTTGTCCAGGGAGGGGCGTTTTTCGAAGCGGCGTGCTGGGGAAGGCATGGTCTATAGATGCAATTTGGCGCCGCGCGCGGCAACACTGACCGCGTCCGCCGCCTCGGCGCCAAGCACCTCGCGCGCCGGCGCGGTGAGCTGGCTGAGCACCAGGGCGGCGGAGTCCGGCGTCGCGCTCTCGAGGTGCTGGCGCGCCGCGGCCAGGGCCCGCTTGAGCGGCGCGGGCAGCGCCAGGCTGCCGAGCCGGGTTTCCAGTGCCTGGAGCCGGCGGCGGTGATTCTTTGCGCTGACCGGCGCCGGCGGCAGCAGCGCCTCGGCGGCCCGGACCATCAGCCACAGAGCGAACAGGCCTTCGCGCCGCGGCCCCCGCGCCGACTCCGCCATCAGCGTGACGAGGCGCCCTTCGGCCGGCGTCGTCGTCATGCGACCAGGCGTTGCACTGCGGCCGCCACCTCGTCGGGAAGAATCTCCTCGAGACAGCGATGATGGCCCAGCGGGCACCGCGCCGTTCCCATCGCGGAACAGGGCCGGCAGTCCATGTCGCGCTCGAGCACGGTGGCACGGGTGGTGTAGGGGAAGAAGCCGAACGGCTCGACGGTTGGGCCGAACAGCGCGACCACGTGCGTGCCCACGCCGGTCGCCATGTGCATCACCCCGGTGTCGCCCGATACGACGACGGCGGCGCGCGCGAGACATGCGCCCGTTTCCTGCAGCGTCAATTCGCCCGCCACGTTGATGACGCGTCCGCCGAGTGTTCTTGCGAGCTCGCGGTCCGCGGGACCACCGACCGCGACGACGCTGTACCCGAGCTGCTCGAGGCGAGCCGTGAGCGCTTGCCAATGCGCAACGGGCCAGCGCTTGGTGGCGTGTGCAGCGCCGGGGGCGATCACGGCGAACGGTTTGTCCGCGATTCCGACCTCGGCAAGCCAGTACTTCATGTGCGCGCGTGAGGCGGGCGCCAGAAAAAATTCGGGCGGACCGCCGTCCGGCGTGACGTCCAGCGCTCGCGCCGCCTCGAAGTAGCGCTCGGGGACGGGCACATGCCGGCCGTACATGTCGATCTTCGTGGCGATCAACGTCGTTCGCGCCAGCCGGCGCTTGGAATAGCCCGACCAGCGGCAGGGCACGAGCCAGCGCAATGCCAGGCTGCGCATGCTGCCGTGCAGGTCCAGACCATGCGTGGCGCCGAGCGACCGCAGGCGGCGCGCGAGGTCGGTGATGCGTTCTGCGGGGTCGAGCTCGATGACGCGCGTGAGGTGCGGGTTCTCGACCACGAGCGGCGCCAGCGCGCGCTTGGTGACGTAATACAACTCGGCATCGGGATGACGCCGGTGCAGCGCGCGCACGAGAGGAGTAGTGAGGAGGACGTCGCCGATGGAGCTGAACCGGACGCAGAGAATGCGCAACACGCGGGCAATGTAGTCGCGTTGCCCGGCTTCGCCAGCGGGACTAGCTTGTCTCGCACGATGCCGCGTCCGAAGAGTATTCTCTGGGTCGACGACGAAATCGACGGCCTCGCCGCACACCGGCGGTTTCTCGAGCAGCAGGGATTTGCCGTCGCGCAGGCGGCGCACGGCGACGACGCGCTCGCGATGTTGCGCCGCCAACCCTACAGTGTCGTGCTGCTCGACCAGCAGATGCCGGGCCGGCGCGGCATCGACCTGATCCCCGAAATCCGCGCGATCGATCCGGCCATGGCCGTCGTCATGGTGACGCAGAGCGAAGACGACAGCTTGATGCGCGACGCCATCGGCATCGAGATCGACGACTATCTGGTGAAGCCGGTGCACCCGCGTCAGGTGCTCTCCGTGGTCACCCGGCTGCTCGAGGGAGATCGCATTCGCCAGCAGCGGCTCGCGCGCGACTTCGTCACGCGCTTCCGCGAGCTCGAAGGGCGGCGCGGCACCACGCTCGCCTGGCGCGAATGGAGCGAGCTGATCGCCGAGCTGGCGCGCTGGGAAGTGAGACTCGCCGCCGCGGATGAGCCGGGACTGCAGGAAGCGCTGCGGGCGCTGCAGCAAAGCCTGCGCAAGGACTTCCAGGGATTCATCACCAGGCACTATCCCGGCTGGCTCTCCGATCCCGAGCGCGACCGGCCGCCGCTCTCGGTGGACGTGGGCGCCGAATTCCTGGTGCCGGCGCTGCAGCGCACGGGCCGCGTCGTGTTCATCCTGATCGATTGCCTGCGGCTCGATCAGTGGGAAGTGCTGCGCGATCTGATCACGCCGCTGTTCGACGTCGAGGAATCGCATTACTACAGCATTCTGCCGACGGCGACGCCCTTCTCGCGCAACGCGATCTTCAGCGGCCTGTTTCCCATGGAGATCGCGGCGCGACATCCGGAATGGTGGGGCTCGCCCAGCGATGACGAAAGCCTCAACGCCCACGAGTCCGAGTTGCTCACCGAGCAGCTCCGGGAGCTGGTCGGCCAGCCGGTGCCGGTGCGCTACGAAAAACTGTTTACGGCGGCCGACGGCACGGACCTGCTGCGGCGTCTCCCGGCCCATCTCGCGCAACCCGGCGTGACGGCGCTCGTCTTCAACTTCATCGATCAGCTCACACACGGCCGCTCCGAAAACGCCATCCTCTTCGAAGTCGCGCGCGATGCCGACGCGCTGCGCGGTCTGACGCGAACCTGGTTCGAGCGTTCCCCGGTGCTCGCCGCGCTCCAGGAGGCCGAGCGCCGCAACGTGCCGGTCCTGCTCACCACCGATCACGGGGCGATCCATTGCGAGACGCCGGCGACCGTGTTCGCCAAGCGCGATGCAACGGCGAACCTGCGCTACAAGTTCGGCGAAGACCTGCGCGCCGAAGACCCCGAGGCGGCGATCATGGTGGAGGACCTGAAATCGTACGGCCTGCCGGCCAAGGGGCTGGGCGTGCGGCTCCTGCTCGCGACGGGGGACCGCTTCTTTGTCTATCCGACCAAGCTGCGCGAGTACCAGGCCCGCTATCGCGGCGCGTTTCTGCACGGGGGCGCGACGCCGGAGGAGATGATCCTGCCGGTCGCGCTGCTCACGCCGCGCCGTTCCCGCTGATGGGTGCTCCGCGCCGCGGCAGCGCGCGGCTGTTGTCGCTGCTGCAGCCCTACAAGCTGCTGTTCGCCGGGACGATCGCCGCGACGGTCGTCTCATCGGTGCTGGACGGCTTCACGTTCGTGCTGCTGATCCCGTTCCTGCGCACGCTGTTCGGCGACTCGGCGCTGCCAAGCCAGGGCGGCTCCCAGGTCGAAGCGGTGCTGGACAAGATCGCCGGCCCGTTCTTGCGCGCGGGTACGCCCGAGATCGCGCTGCGCAACGTGGTCATCGTGCTGCTCGTCGCGCTGTTCCTCAAGAACATCACGCAGTATCTGTCCGCGCTGGGCCAGGTTTCGATTCAAGAGGGCATCGTGCGCGATCTCCGCGTGCGCCTGTTCGACCACCTGCAGAGACTGCCGCTCGGCTACTTCCAGCGCACGCGCGCGGGGCAGACGATCGCGCGCGTCATCAGCGATACCGACCAGGTGAAAACGGCGGTGAGCGCGGCGTTGGCGTCGCTGCTGCAGAACGTCGTCGTGATCATCGTCTACGTCGTCATTCTCTTCGGGTTGTCCGTGAAGCTGACGATGCTGTCGCTGCTGCTCGCGCCGGTGCTGCTGCTCATCATCCGGCCGATGATCAATCGGCTGCGGCGCCGTTCCCGCGAGCTGGCGGCTGAGCGGGGTGAAGTGACCAGCCACGTCGGCGAGATGATCGCCTCGGCCAAGCTGGTGCGCGCCTACGTCGCCGAAGCGTTCGAGCTGGATCGCTTCCGGGTCCTTGCCGAGCGCTATCTCAAGCGCGTATTGCGCGCGCAGCGGTACTCGAGTCTCACGAGCCCCGTCAGCGAGGTGTTCGGCGGCGTGATGATTGTGTTGATCCTGGTCGTCGGGACACGACTCGCGCTGGGCACCGGTGCTACGCTCGAGCCGGCGGTCCTGATCACCTTCCTCGCCGTCAGCCTGCGGCTGATGTCGCCGATCAAGTCGGTGTCGAATTATCCGACGGTCATGGCCTCCGCCACCGCATCGGCGGAGCGGGTGTTCGAAGTCCTCGACCTGCCGCCGGCCGAAGGCGACCGGCCCGGCGAGACGACGGCCGAGTTCAGCGACCGCATCGAGTTTCGCGGCGTGTCGTTCGAGTACGAGGCGTCCGAGCCGGTACTCCGGGACGTCGATCTCGAGGTGAAGCGCGGGCAGATCGTGGCCATCGTGGGACCGTCGGGCGCCGGCAAGACGACGCTCGTCGACCTGTTGCCGCGGTTCTACGAGCCGACCCGCGGCGCGATCCTGATGGATAGCGTCCCGCTCACCAACTACACGCGGACGTCGGTTCGGAAGTTGATGGGCATCGTGTCGCAGGAGACGGTGCTGCTCAACGACACCGTGCTCGCCAACGTCGCCTACGGCTTGAAGGACGTTCCGCTCGAGCAGGTCCGGGCCGCGGCGCGCGCCGCCAACGCCGATGAATTCATCATGCGCCTTCCCGAGGGCTACGCGACGGTGCTGGGTGAGCGCGGCACCCGACTCAGCGGCGGACAACGCCAGCGCATCGCGATCGCGCGCGCGCTGCTGCGGGATCCACCGATTCTCATCCTCGACGAGGCGACCAGCGCGCTCGACACCGAATCGGAGCGTCTGGTGCAGGAGGCGATCGAACGGTTGATGGCGCACCGCACGGTATTCGTGATCGCGCACCGGCTCGCCACGGTCCAGCATGCCGACTTCATCGTCGTGCTGGCGGAAGGTCGGATCGTCGAGCACGGGAGCCACACCAATCTGCTCGCCGGGGACGGGCTGTACCGCCGGCTGTACAACCTTCAGTTCCGGAGCTGACGTGCTGTCAGCGTTTACCCTGGTGCGCAATGCCGTCAAAATCGATTTCCCCATAGTCCCGGCGATCCGGTCGGTGCTCGAGGTGTGCGATGAAGTCGTCGTGAATGTGGGGAAATCGGACGACGAGACGCGCGACCTCGTCGCGTCGGTCAACGACCCGCGCGTGCGCATCCTCGACGCCGTGTGGGATTTCTCGATCGGCAATCGAATGATTTCCGCCGAGACGCAGCGCGCGATGGATGCGTGCCGCGGCTCGTGGGGCATCTACATCCAGGCCGACGAGGTCCTGCACGAGCGCGGGGCGCAGATGCTCAAGGAAAAAGTCGCCGAGTGGGACAGGGACGAGCGCGTGGAAGGCCTGCTCGTGAAGTACCTGCACTTCTACGGCGGCTTCGACTGCATCGCGACCAATCGGCGCTGGTATCGCCGCGAGGTGCGCTGTATCCGCCTGGGGGGGGGCCGCGACATCCGGCCCTACCACGGCGCGCAGGGATTTCGCGTCGGCCCCGGGGAGCGGAAGATCCGCGCGCGGCCCACGGACGCCGAGATGTTCCACTACGGCTGGGCGCGTCCCGCGCAGGCGATCAAAGAGAAACGCACCATCTCGCAGACGATTTATCCCTGGGCCAAAGAGCGCCTGGAAAAAGAGCTGCAGGCCGACAACCACCTCGAGTGGATCCCCCTGCTGCAGCCGTTCACGGGAACGCATCCGCGCGCGGCCGCCGAATGGATTGCGCCGCGCGCGCACGATCCGGACCGCGTGGTCGGGCCGCGGGAATTCAAGCTCGAGCACGTACGGCTGTACATTTCCGATTGGATCGAGCGGTTGACGGGGGCGCGGCTCTTCGAATACCGAAACTACGACGTCGTCTAGGCTACTGCAGCTCGCCCTTCTGCAGCATCTGGTTGTACAGCCGCACGTATGACTCCGCCATCGCCAGGTGGCTGAACTGCCGCTCCGCGCGCTCGCGGCACGCGCGCGGGTCGAGCGTCGCGACTTTCTCGGCAGCACTGATCAGCTCATCCAGCGTATCGCGCAACACGCCGACGGCCGGCGTCACGATTTCCGAGAGCGCGCCGCGCCGCGTGCCGACGACCGGCGTGCCCGAAAACAGCGCCTCGATCGTCGGCAGGCCGAACGGCTCGTCCCATTGCGCGGGCATCCAGAGGCAGCGCGCGCGCGCGAGGAGCACCGCCTTGCGCTTGCCGCCGACCTCGCCGACGTACTTGATCGCGCCGGTGAAGCTGGGCCGCCAACCGCCGGCGATGATCAAGCGGCGGCCGGTGCGTTTGGCCGCCTCCACCGCCCAGTGATATCCGCGATCGCTATGCAGCTTGCCCAGGAACAGATCCCACTGCTCTTTGCGCGGCCGAAAGATGTACTCGGCCGGATCGAGGCCGTTGTGGACGAACACGGTGCTGCCGTGCCGCTTGGCGTGGTCGCGCGAAAGAAAAATGGTGTGGGGGGGGAGCGGGGTGTCGGGTTTCCAGTTGCCATGCAGCGTTTGCACGAACGGCACCCCCTTGGGACCCTGTTTGATCTGATAATGGGCGTGCAGGATGTCGGCGTTGTCGGGGATGAATCGCTTGAGGTCGGCGTTGGAGTCCTTGAGAATGCGCGGCGCGACTTCGACGATCTTGGATGCCTCCGGCACTTTCGTCCCGGGTTGCGCCAGGATCGTGACGCGATGACCCAGGGCGGCGAGTCCGCGCACGAGTGCGACGACCACGCGTTGGGGGCCACCATAGCCTTCGACTGGGAGCCGGTGATGGGAGGCAACTACGACGTGCATGCGCGTTCCAGTATAACTAGCTTCGGGAGCGGATGAACATTCTTCTGGTCAACGACCATGTGTCGGGCGGGATTGGACGCTACGTGCGCAATCTGTACACCGAGCTGCGCACCCTGTATCCCGAGCGAGCCGTGGACCTCTTGCTGCAGAGCGTGCCGCGCCGCGCCGCCCTGAACGGCTGGATGACGGGGCCGCGAAACGGCGCCGCGATCACGATTCAGCGCCGCCCCTGGTGGCAGAAACAGTCCGGCTATGGAACGCTGTACCAGCTGGCCTCCCGCTACTACTACCCGCGGAAGATCCCGGAGGGCTACGCGCTCTATCACGTGACCAGCCAGATGATGGGTGCCAGCGTGCAGCACGTGGGACCTGCCGTCGTCACGGTGCACGACCTCGTCGCGTTGCGTCAGCCGCGCAACCATCCGTGGATCTCCACCCAAGTGCGCGCCAGTCATTTCGATGCGCTGTGCCGCGCCGCCGCGATCATTTTTCCGTCGGATTTTTCGAGGCGCGACTTCCTGGCCCGCTTCGATTATCCGGCACCGAGTGCATTCGTCGTGTCGTGGGGTACCGGCGATCCCTTTCGACCCACCGACCGCGCGCACGCGCGCGCGACCTTGGATGTGCCGCCGGACCGTCCCCTGCTGCTGCACGTCGGCAGCGAAGAGCCACGCAAGAATGTCGGGACGTTGCTGCGTGCGCTGCCCCGCGTCGCCGCCACGCTGCCGGACGTCCGGCTCGTGCGCGTCGGGGGCCGCAGCCATCGCGCGAGCCGCCTGATCCGGCAGCTGGGACTGGAACACGCCGTCCGCTACGTGCACGATGTGCCGGATGACGTGCTCGCGCTGTGGTACGCGGCGGCGGACGCGTTCGTGTTTCCGTCGCTGCTCGAAGGCTACGGACTGCCGCTGCTCGAAGCGCTTCGCTGCGGCTGTCCCGTCATTGCGGCGAACACGAGCTCGATTCCCGAAGTCACGGGCGGGGACGAAGCGGCGGAGCTCGTGGATGATCCGCTCGACCACGAGGCGCTGGCGGCCGTGATCACGCGCGTGCTTCAGGATCCCGCGCGGCGACAGCAGCTCCGCGAGCGCGGCCTTGCGCGCGCGGCCGGCCTGAGCTGGCGCAAGACGGCGGAGCGGACGGCTGCGGTCTACGAACACGCACTCGCGATGGCGGCGCGATGAGGGCCATCATCACCGCCGCGGGGCGGGGCAGCCGCCTCTCCGAAACATCCGACGACACGCCGAAGACGCTGCTGCAGCTCGGCGCCGGGACCCTGCTGTCGGAAATCATGGGCAACTTCGCCGCCGCCCATGTCTCGGAGTTCATCGTCGTCGTTGGATTTCGCGGAGAGGCCATCATCGATTATCTGCGCACGCACGACAACTTCGGCTACGGCGTGACGGTCGTGGAAAACCGGGACTGGCAACGAGGCAACGGGATTTCCGTCCACTTGGCGGGCACCGCGCTCGAGCCCGGTGAAGAGGATGTGCTGCTCTCGATGTCGGACCATCTGGTCGCGCCCGACGCGTTGCGCGCGATGACCGCCGCGCCGCTCGGCCGGAACGGTCTGCTCGTGGACTCCCGCATCGAGAACGTCCATGACCTGGACGATGCCACCAAGGTCTGGGTCGAACGCGGCCACCTCGAGCACATCGGCAAAGAGCTGGCGAAATTCAACGCCGTCGACTGCGGCGTGTTTCGATTGACGCGCCGCTACTTCGCGGCCATGGGACGGCAGATCGAACGAGGGAAGGACAGCATTACGGAAGGCGTGCGCGAGCTGATTGCCGCGAACGATTTCGACGCCGTGCCGATCCCGGCGTCGAGCCACTGGATCGACATCGACACGCCGGCCGCCTATGAGTACGCGACGGCGAACCGCGGCAGGTTCTGCGCCGACGGCAGGCGATAGTCACGAATGCAGCGGCGCCGGCTGCTGTTCAAAATCGGATTCGTCTACCACAAGGCGGCGTTCGACCCGGTCATCGAGCTGTTTCGGCAGGATGACCGCTATGACGTCTTTTTCGCGCTGGATGAGGAGCGCGTCCGCCGCTTCTTCATCAACTTCCGCCATCGGCCGGCAATCGTAGATGAATGGGTTCGCGACGGCTATCGCTTCACGGAGGAGAAGGCGGGATTCGATGTCGTGATCGCCGGCGACACGGTCCGCGACGCTCCGGCGTATGGCCCGGCGCTCCTGTGTTTCCTGAATCACGGCACCGGCATCAAGAACATTCTGTACCGCAACCTCTCGCACAATGTCGATACCCGGTACGAGATCTTCGTCGAAGGACGATACCGTGTGGAGCGGATCGCCGAGTCCGGATTTCAGGGAAAGAGCGCGGTACACCTGATTGGCCTGCCCAAGCTTGACTGGTACTTCCAGGGTCGCTACGCGGACCGCGCGGGACTGCTGAAGCGCTGGGGCCTCGATCCGGACCGGCCGACTGTTCTGTTCGCGCCGACGTACAAGCCGACCTGCATGTATGACGTGCAGGACGCGATCTTCACCGCGACCGAGAGCCGCTGCAACCTGATCGTCAAGCTCCACCATTACAGCTGGATGGGAAAATACGCGCCGCACCGGCAGCATCGGATCTTCGAGCGCCGCGTGAAGAAGTATCCGCACAGCGTGCTGCTCCCGGTGACCGAATACAATATCGTGCCCTACATGGCGGCCGCCGACACGCTGCTCAGCGAGGCGTCCAGCACCGTCTTCGATTTCCTCGCGCTGGGCAAGACCGGCATCATCTACGACCTCCCGCCGCTCTTCCACAGCGACGGCCAGCCGCTGCTCACCGACGACAACCGCGAGTTCCTGAAGGATGCGTTTGTGCACGTGGGGTCGCCCGACCGGCTCGGCGACGCTATCGAACGGGCGCTGCATCCGACGGACGCGATGCGGGCGGCTGCCGACGCGCAACGCGACTACTACTTCTATGGTTTGGACGGGCGGGCCAGCCGGCGGATGAAAGACACAATCGAGTGCCTGCTTGCTCGTTGAACAAGGCTTTCGTTAACATTCGAAGCGATGCCGCCTCCCGCTTCTCCTCCGCCCGCCCCCGCACCCAAGACATTTCTCCTCACCGGTGAATTTCCGCCCATGCAGACCGGCATCGCGCGGATGATGGGCGAGATCACGCGCCGCTATCCCCGCGGCGAGCTGCTCGTCTCGACCGGACAACATCGCGACTCCCAGGACTCCGACGTGCGCTTCAGCGGCGCCATCGTCGACCGCCTGCCCGTTCCGAGTAAAGCGCTCCGCAATCTCGCCGGTCTGTTGTTCTGGTCACGGCGCGTCGCCGGTCTCGCCCGCCACCACAAGCCGAGGTTCGCCTGGTGCGACTCGATCCGGCCGTGCACCTATCCCGCCAAGTGGATGCACGAGCGCGTCGGCACGAAGTATGGGGTGTTCGTGCACGGCGGCGACCTGCTCAAGGAGCTGCACGCGATCCATCATTCCCGCTTCGCGCGCAAGACCGCGAAGGCGCTCCTCGGTTCCGCGGTCGCGGTCGTCGCCAACAGCCAGTGGACGCGCGAGCAGGCGCAGAAGGTGCTGCGCGAGCTCGGACTCGATCCCCTCGCCGAGACCGTGCGGCTGGTGCCCCTCGGCACCGATCCGGAGCAGTTCCGTCCGGCGATCGACACGCGGGCCGTGCGCGAGCGCTACGGGTTGAACGGCGGGGCGTGGGTGCTCACGGTCGCCCGGCTCGAGCCGTACAAAGGCGTGGACATGGCGCTCAAGGCGGTGGCGCAATGCCGCACTGAAGGCATCGACGTGAACTACCTGATCGTGGGCAGCGGGAAGAAGCGCAAGGAGTATCACAAGCTCGCGGCAGCGCTGAACATCGCCGATCACGTGCGGTTCGTGGGCAATGTGCCGGAGGCCGAGCTGCCGGCCGTGTACAACACGGCCAACATCTATGTCGGTGTGTCGCGCCGGGCCGACGGCGCGCGCGTGGAAGGCTTCGGCGTCGCGCTCGCCGAGGCGAGCGCCTGCGGGTTGCCGGTGATCGCCGGCCAGTCCGGCGGTCTCGCGGAAGCGGTGCGCGACGGCGAAACGGGATTCGTCGTGAATCCCGACGACGCCGGCTGCGTCGCCACGGCGCTCAAACGTCTGCTTGGGGATCAGCTGCTCGCGCGCCGGCTGGGGCAGTCGGGCCGCAAAGCGATAGAGACCTACTACAACTGGGACCGGGTGATTCGCGATTTGCGCGAGATCGAATCTCAGCTATCCTGACTTCATCATCTCTCGTTGCTGATCCGCGGGCCGCGCAATGATCGCGTAGGTCGGGCAATGCCGGATGTAGCCCCCGTCCATCGGCGACCATTCCTGGTCGGGTTGTGTCACGACAGCCTTCCGCTCCGAATCCAGCACGAACATTCCCTGCGGGCCGTGCACGAGGCAGGTGCCGCAGCCGATGCACCGCTCCCGCTCGACGCGCACCATCACGCGCCGTTTCGGGTAGATGCCGACGTCGCCCGGCTCGGGCCATTCGTCGGCGCGCTCGAGCGCGGCGCTCGTCGCGCGGAAGCCCTCCTCGATTTCCTCGCGCAGGTGATTGAACGAAAACATCGTGACGTGCTCGACGCGCGGCTGGATATAGTAGACCGGCGGCGTCGTCCAGGTGCGCACGCGCTGCTCGAGCAGCGTGGTCATCAGGATTTCGGTTGCGCGCGCGAAGACCCCCGCAAACCCCTCGTCCTGCGCGTCCGCCGTCAGCACGCTCGACGCCGACACGTCCACGGCGATGATCAGCTCGGGACCGAGCGCGCGCGCCGCGTCGAACGGCACGTTGGCCACGACGGCGCCGTCCACGTAGAACCGGCCGCCGATCTCGTGCGGCGGGAAGTAGCCGGGGAGGGCACAGGACGCGAACACGGCATCGGCCACGCGGATGTCGTCGAGCCCGGGCAGGCCCCAGAACACCTGCATGCCGGAGTTGAGATCGACGGTGTTGACGACGACGGGCGGATCGAGCTGCGGGAACGTCAGGTCGCCGACGGTGCGGGCGATGAGGTTCTCGAGCGGCTCGCGCCGGAACAGGGCGGGGGAGCGCATGCGCTTGAACGCCATGTCGGCGTGCGCCACGGCGAACACGTCCTTGCGCTTGAGGCCGAGCGCGATCTCGCGGAGCTTGGCGATTCCCATCCCGCCCGCCCACGCCGCGGCGACGAGCGCGCCGACGCTCGACCCGATGATGCGGGACGGCCGGTGGCCACGCTCGACCAGCGCTTGAATCACGCCGATATGGGCGAGGCCCTTCATCCCGCCGCCGCCCAGTACGAGGGTGAACGGTGTATCGCGTTTCACAGCCCTATCCGCTTGCCCGGGGAGTTGAGTCCCGAGTAACGTAGTGAAGACCCCCATGGCAGCGCCACTGTTTTGGTCTCGTCTCGCGCGTGATCGCTGGGCCCGCTTCGGCCTGGGATTAGTCGCCGTGCTCGCACTGCTCGCGGTGCTCGCGCCATGGCTGGCCCCCGGTGACCCATTTCGCGGCGATCTCTCTGCAAGTTTGCGTCCACCTTCCAGTGCCTTTCTGCTCGGCAGCGATGCGCAGGGCCGCGACGTGTTGTCCCGCGTGCTGTACGGCGCCCGCTTGTCGCTCGCCGTCGGCCTGATCAGTCAGTCGATCGCGCTCGCGCTCGGCGTGACGTTAGGACTCGTGTCGGGTTACTACGGCCGCTGGATCGACGGCACGATCATGCGCGTCGCCGACGTGACGCTCGCCTTTCCCTCGCTCCTGTTGCTCATCGCCATCGCGGCCGCCATGAAACCGTCGCTGCCCGTCGTCTTCGTGGTGATCGGCATCGTCGGGTGGGCCGGCATGGCGCGGCTCGTGCGCGGTCAGGTACTGCTCGCGCGCGGACTCGAATACGTGCAAGCGGCGCGCGCGCTCGGCGCCTCCGATAGACGGATCATCACGCGCCACCTGCTGCCCAACGTGATCGCGCCCGTGATTGTTGCGGCCACGCTCGGGATCGGCGGCGCGATCATGGCCGAGGCCGCCCTGTCGTTCATTGGACTCGGTGCGCAGCCGCCCACCCCGTCCTGGGGCGCCATGGTCGCCGAAGGACGGGATCTGCTGCGCGTCGCACCGTGGGTGTCGATCGCGCCGGGCGTCGCGATCGGGCTCGCGGTGCTCGGCCTGAACCTCTTGGGGGACGGCCTGCGGGACGCGCTCGACGTGCGCGGACTGGGACGAGCCGCATGACCGACATCGCGTATCATCCCACGCACGTCCGCGCGCTCCAGGAAACGTTCAAGGCGCTGCGCACCTCCGAGTTCCCGTGGACCGCGGACACGATCTATCTGAATAACGCGTCCATCGGCCCGATTCCCGAGCGCACGCGTCGCGCACTCGATGAGTTCACCGCGAAGCGCAC
>WNEN01000036.1_pt1 | contig 22476 bp, 18 predicted proteins | sample 5399951 | NCBI WGS metagenome assembly WNEN01 (sample SAMN13153327, study PRJNA577476) | soil metagenome | isolation source: 20 cm grassland meadow soil 5 days after 1st rain plot 2 | place: USA:California | collected 2015-09-21
GCCCGCTTGAATTCCCGCAGTCCCTTGCCGACCGCTTTCCCCGCGTCGGGCAGGCGGTTCGCCCCGAAGACCAGCAGGACGATCAGCATCAGAATCACGATTTCACTGCCGCTCAGATTCCCCAGCATACGACGTCGCCCCTATTGATTGAGCCGCTTTGGCGCCGCGCTGCTGGCACGACTCGAGGCCGGCGGCAGCGACGTATCGGACGAAGGAGGGTCCGAGGGCGGCTCGTCCTTGAGCCCGCGCTTGAACTCCTTGATTCCCTTCCCGATCGACGCGCCGATCTCCGGAATCCGTTTGGCGCCAAAGAAGAGCACCACGATGAGCAGCAGGATCGCGATTTCGGTGAACCCAAGATTGCCGAGCATGGTGCGCCTTTCCTAGAAGAGCGACCGGGCCACGAGATACGCGACGACGACGCCAAGGACCGCGAGCAGCGAGACGTCCAGCCCGATCGGGCCGAGTGTGATCGACATGACCAGCAGGTCCAGGTGCAGCGGGCCGATGGTGGGCGTCACCGACCAGGTGAACACCTCCTTCGCCGGCCCCTGCGGCAGGAACCGCCGCAGGAACGCCTGCAGCAGCCCGCCCAGGATGAAACCTACCGCGAGAACACTGAGGTAGAAGACGGGGCGGCGCGGGCCTGGTGGCATGGAAGGGGCTAGCTCCGCCGTTCCACGGCGTAGGCGATGCTCCCCTGAAGCGCATCGCGCGCGGGCGATGGCGGCAGCACATCCAGCTCCGCCTCCGCACGCTGCGCGAGATCCAGGGCGCGCTGGCGAGCGGTCTCCAGGCCCCCGGCCGTCTCTACCAGTCGGATCACCTCAGCCACCAGATCGTCAGTCGGCTCCGCGGCCTCCATCAATGCCGCCACCACGCGCCGGCCTTCGGGACCCACCCGCGCCAGTGCCGCGATCAGTGGCAGCGTGACCTTGTGCTCGCGCAGATCCAGACCGGACGGCTTGCCGGTCACCGCCTCCGGCTCGGTATAATCGAGTAGGTCGTCGGTAATCTGAAATGCCATGCCCAGCAACATACCGAACCGCGCCAGCGCCTGGCGGTAGTTCGCCGGCACCGTGAGCGCGCCCACTTCACACGCGCCCGAGAGCAGCGACGCGGTCTTCGCGCGAATCAGGGCATCGTACTCGGCTTCGCCGTAGGCGAGCTTGTCGTGCGCTTCGAGCTGTCGCATCTCCCCCACGGTCATCTCGTTGGTGACGCGCGCGAGCACCCGCAAGGCCTCGTGATCGTCGAGCCGCACCAGCTCGATGATCGCGCGCGAATACAGATAATCACCCATGATGACGGCGATCTGATGCGAAAAGAGCGCGTTGATGGTGGGCAGTCCGCGCCGGAGCACCGAATGATCAACCGAGTCGTCGTGCACGAGCGTGGCGAGATGGATCAGCTCGACGACCGCGGCGAGGGTCACCGCGCGTGAATCGGCGGCGGCGGCGCCCGCCGCCTGGTGACTCAGCAGCAGCAGTGTCGGCCGGAACAGCTTGCCCTTCATTTGTAGCAAATGATCGTTCACTTCACTGACGATCGGGAAATCTGCGGCGATCACCCGCTGCAGCTCGACCACCACCTGCTCCAGCTCGCCGGCCACCGGCCGCTGTACGTCACGAAGGCTCACGCGGGCGACTTGTTGACTCACGCTATTTCGCCTTGGCCAGCGCTTTGACGCGCTGCTCGGCATCGAGGAACCGGATGTCGACCGCAAAGACCCGGCCGTACAGATCGCGCGCGTCGGCCTTCTTGCCCTGGTGCTCCAGCGCGCGGCCGAGCCAGTAGAGGATGCCAAGACGTTCCTGATCGCCCGACGCCGGAAGATCGAGGCCGCGCCGCAGGATCGATTCGGCGACGCCGTAGGCGCCCTTTTCGAAGAAGCAGACGCCGAGCATCTCCGACGTTCGGAGTTTTCCTTCGGGCGCCCGCAACGCCTTCTGCAGTTCGGCGATGGCTTCGTCGAGCAGCCCCATCTCCTTGAACGCGACGCCGAGATCGTAGTGCGACTGGAAGTCCGCCTCGTCGATGTTCTCGTCGATGCCCTGCTTGAAGCGCGCCAGCATGTCCTGGAAGTCCTGCTCCTCGTCGCCCGTCGGCTCCTCATCCTCCACGCGCAGGCGCGTGTCCTTCTCGGGCGTATCCTCGTCGTCGTCGATCAGCATCGAGCCAAGGTCGATGAAGTCGCCGTCCGCGCCGGCTTCATCGCGGACTTTCATCTTCGCGTCCTTGGCTTTCACCTTGCCTTCCGGCTTGGCAGCGGCGGCCGGTGCGGCGACCGCGGGCGCAAGCATCGAGAGCGCGGCGCGGGCGCGCTCGTTTTTCACATCATGCTCGGCAACGCGTGCATAGACCGCCCGCGCTTTGTCCGGCAGATCGGAGCGCAACAGCGCATCAGCGAGCTCGAGATACGCATCGACCAGCTTGGCCTTGTCGCCAGCTTTGAACGCGAATTCGACGGCCTTCTGGCGGTGGCGCACGCTGTTTGGATCGAGCCGTAGCACTTCGTCGACGAGGCCACGCGCCTCCGGTAGGTTGCCTGCATTCTCATACCCGCCCGTCGCGAGGTCCAGCTCTTCGATACCGCGCGCGCGATCGCCTTGCTCGATCAGCGCCTCGCCCAGGGCCTGATGCGCCTCGGGATCGTCGGGATTGTCGGCGACCCGGCTTTCCAGCTCGTCGACCTCCGGCGCGGCCGGCGTCTCTTCGATGTTGGAGAACACGAGCGAGCTGGCCTGATCGTTTCCCGAGCTGATCTCGTCGATTCCGAGATCGATGAAGCCAGACCTGCGTCCGCCGGTGGAGATCGACGTATCGTCTTCGGTTTGAATGAAGCTCGGATGCCGCGGCGCGTCGTCGAGCGTCAGCGGCTCATCATCGACCTCGTGACCGACATCCGTCGTGGCCGCCTCGAAATCGGGTTCGAGCTCGAGCGGCGGCACCTCGACGACGGTCTTGCGGGTTCCGGGCCCGGCTGGACGCTTCGGCACGACAGGCTTCACCTTCGGCGGTCCCTTCAATGCCGGCGCCTTTGGTGACACCTTTGGCGGAGCTTTGGGCGCGGCCTTTGGCGGCGGCGCCGGTTCAGCGATGTTTCCTTCGAGTACCAGATCCGCGCTCTCGAGCTCGATCCCTTCATTCGGGTCCGGCTCCGGCGCGGTGGGCTCGAGCTCGGCGACGGGCTCGAGATCGAGGTCCGCGGGATTCAACTCTTCGCGAATCGAAGGCGGTACCGGGCTCGTGTCCCGGACTTGCCCGAAATCGGCGACGGTGGTCTCGAAACCTTCCAGCATTCCGTCACCCGCACCACCCGGCGCCTCGTCCACAAGACTGGTCGTCTCGATCTCGAGAGACTCATCGAGCTCGGGCTCGATCTCCTCGATCAGCTTCTCGGCCGCAGGGGCCGGAGCCGGTTTCGAAGGCTCGGGCGGTGGCGGCGCCGCAGGAGCCTTTGCGCCCCCTCCCTTGGGTCCGCGCGGCTCGTCGAGGTCGAGAAAGACGAGACTGGACGTCTTCTGTTTCCCCGACTTGCCGGGATCCTTGTCTTCCCCGCCCGGCCGCGGTGGAGGCTTCGCCGCGGGCGGCGGAGTGACGCGGGCCGACGAACCGCGCTTGCCAGGGTCGGCCCCGTACATCTTCAAATGCTCCGACAGCATCTCACGGAGGTTGGCGCTCTCCGGCGAGATATCGGTGAATTCTTTCAGCGCTGCGAATGCGTGCTCGATCTTGCCGGCCTTCTGCATCCGCTCGGCGTACTCGACGAAATTCTGTTTCGCTTCGGCGATGAAGCCCTTGGCCGCATACAGCTTCGCCAGTTTCAGATACGTCGACTGCCGCGCCGGGGCGTTACGCAGCACCTTGTTGCACATGGCGATCGCGTTGTTGTGGAACCCCAGCTCGGCGTACTTATCCACGGCCTGGTCGTAGTAGTCGGCCGCCGCGCCAGGATCCTTCAACTTGATGAAGAGATCCCCGATGCGGTTATAGACTGAGAGGTCGGGGTTCGCCTCGTCTTGATTATTGAGCACCTCGAGCCAGACCTCGACGGCCCTCTTGGGATCTTTGGCCTCGAGACCTTTCGCCTTCTCTTTGAGCTGCTCAATCTTGGACATGGGAGCACTAAGATATCGGTGCGGTCTAGGTGGGACAAGCCGAACCCGCTGTCCAGACGGCGCTTACGACCTCTCGCCCGATCCAATACGCGACTTCACGCCAGTCCTCCACCGGGGCCAGTGCGAGATCGGCGACGTAGCCGGCCGCTATCTGCCCGCGCTCCCCGGCCAGTCCAAGGGCGGCGGCGGCGTTGATCGTCACCGCGGTCACAACTTCCGCGTGACGTAGCCCAAGTTGCGACACGCCGAGGGCCATGATGAGCGGCAAGCTCATCGTCGGCGACGTGCCAGGATTGAAATCTGTGGCCAGTGCGACCGCCGCACCCGCATCGATCAGCTTGCGGGCCGGAGCCTGTGTCCGCTTTCCCAGGAAGATCATCGTCGCCGGCAGCAGCACGGCGACCGTCTGGCTCGCAGCGAGGGCGCGGATGCCTGCATCGGAGATGGCCGCCAGGTGATCGGCGGAAAGCGCGCCGAGCTCTGCGGCGAGCTCGGCACCGCCTGCGCCTTCGAGCTCATCGGCGTGCAGCTTCACGCGCAACCCCTGCCGTCGCGCCGCCTCCAGAATCTGGCGACTGTCGGCAATGCTGAAGACGCCGGGCTCGCAGAATACATCGCATGACACCGCCAGCTGCTCGCGCGCGACGGCGGGGATCATCTCCTCGCAGACGAGCCGCACATAGTCGGCGCGGCGGCTGCGGTATTCCGGCGGCACTTCGTGCGCGCCCAGAAAGGTCGCGACGAGAGTCGCCGGCAATGTCTCACGCATCCGCTTGATCACGCGGAGCTGCTTCAGCTCGGCCTGCAGCTCGAGGCCGTATCCCGATTTCACTTCGATCGTCGTGGAGCCTCGCGCCAGCAGGACCTTCAGGCGGGAGCGCGTCAATGCCTCGAGCTCGGCCTCGGAGCGCGCGCGGACGTCGCGCACCGATTCGAGGATGCCGCCGCCGGCCGCAGCGATCGCCTTATAATCGAGCCCGAGCGCCCGGCGCTCGTGATCGTCCAGCCGCGGACCGCCAAAGACGCCGTGCGTATGACAATCGATGAAGCCGGGAAACAGCACGCCCCTGACTTCCTGGGCCCGGACATCGGGAACGCGCGGAGCCTCATGGCGCGTGCCTACCCACGCGATGCGGTCGCCCTCGATCAGTACGGCGGCATCCTGCAAGACTTCGACGTCCGCCATCTCGCGGCCGCGGCGGGCGCGGGCCGGTCCTCGACAGGTCACAACCTGCCGGGCGCCGACGAGCAGCGTCTTCAGTCGAGATCTCCGCTCATCGGCAGACGAATGTGATGGCGGCGTGCCGTCTCGATCGCTTCGGGATAGCCGGCGTCCGCGTGTCGCGCGACGCCGATGCCCGGGTCATTGGTCAGGACGCGCTCGAGTCGCTTTGCGGCTGCAGGGGTCCCGTCGGCGACGATGACCTGTCCCGCATGCAGCGAGTTGCCGATCCCCACGCCGCCGCCGTGATGAAACGAGACCCACGATGCCCCCGATGCCGTATTGAGCAGCGCATTGAGGATCGCCCAATCGGCGATCGCGTCCGAGCCGTCGCGCATCGCCTCAGTCTCGCGAAACGGAGACGCCACCGATCCCGTGTCGAGGTGGTCGCGGCCGATGACGATCGGGGCGGAAAGCTCGCCGCGGCGCACGAGCTCGTTCAATGCCACACCAAACCGCGCGCGCTCTCCCTGTCCCAGCCAGCAGATCCGCGCGGGCAGTCCCTGGAACGCGACGCGCTGCTCGGCCAGCGTGATCCAGCGCTTGAGGTGCGCGTTATCAGGAAACAGCTCGAGCACGAGCTGATCCGTGCGCTTCAGATCCTTGACGTCACCGGATAGCGCGACCCACCGGAACGGGCCCTTCCCTTCGCAAAACAGCGGGCGGATGTATTCGGGCACGAAACCCGGAATGTCGAACGCGTCCGAAACGCCCGCGTCCCGCGCTTCGGTGCGAATGTTGTTGCCGTAGTCGAACGCGACCGCACCGCGCCGCTGCAGGTCGAGCATGGCGCGGACGTGCGTGGCGATGCTCGCGCGGGCACGGCGCAGATAGTCGTCCGGCGCCTTGCGTCGCAGCGCCGCAGCGTCTGCCGGACTCACGCCGGCCGGGATGTAACCGTTCAAGGGGTCGTGCGCCGATGTTTGATCGGTCACGACGTCGGGCGTGAAGCCGCGGCGCACAAGCTCGGGCAATACCTCGGCGCAATTCCCGACGAGCCCGACTGACAAGGCCAGGCCGCGTTGCTTCGCATCGGCGCACCAGGCGAGCGCCTCGTCCAACGACGCGGTGGATTTATCGAGGTATCGGGTCTCGAGCCGACGGTGCACGCGGGTCGGGTCTACTTCGACCGCCAGACAGATGCCGTCGTTCATCGTCGCGGCGAGCGGCTGAGCACCGCCCATTCCACCGAGCCCCCCGGTCAGGATGATCCGTCCGCGCAGCGAACCCTGAAACCGGGACTTCGCCACCGCGCCAAACGTCTCGTAGGTGCCCTGGAGAATTCCTTGAGAGCCGATGTAGATCCATGAACCGGCGGTCATCTGGCCGTACATGATGAGTCCGCGACGCTCGAGATCGCGGAACACATCCCAGGTGGCGAACCGGCCGACCAGGTTGGCGTTCGCGATCAGGACGCGCGGCGCATCGACGTGAGTCGTGAACACACCTACTGGCTTGCCCGACTGCACGAGCAGCGTCTCGTCGTCCTCGAGCACGCGCAGCGTGCGGCAGATCGCGTCGAACGAAGGCCAATCGCGCGCGGCTTTGCCGGTGCCCCCGTAGACCACGAGATCATCGGGCCGCTCGGCGACCTCGGGATCGAGATTGTTCATCAGCATCCGGAGCGCGGCCTCCTGGATCCATCCCTTACAGGACTTCGTGGAGCCGCGCGGCGCTTTCACGACACGAACCTTCCTGCCCGAACCTGTTGCGCGAGCCGTTCGATGTCGCGCGTGAGGGGCCGGTCCGCGCTCAAGACCGCTGACTCCTGCCGGACCGCGGCGTGCAGGCGAGCTACGGACTTGGCCGGCTTGAGCGGTTTCAGGAACTCGAGTCCCTGTGCGCCGGCGAGCAGCTCGATCGCGACGATGCGTTCGGCGTTCGCCAGAATCCGGCCGGCTTTCCAGGCGGCGGTCATCCCCATCGGCACGACGTCCTCCTGATTGCCCTCGGTGGGGATGGATTGCACGCTCGCCGGCGTCGCCAGGACCCGGCACTCCGCGACCAGGGCCGCGGCCGAGATCTGGGCGGTCATGAATCCGGACTCCAGACCGGGATGATGCGCCAGGAACGCCGGCAAACCTGACGACAGGTCGGGGTTGACCACACGCTCGATCCGTCGCTCGGCCAGTCCGGCCAGCGTCGTCAGCGCGATTCCGATGACATCGAGCGCGAGCGCGATAGGTTGGCCGTGGAAATTGCCCCCGGACAGGACATCGTTGCCGAACACGAGCGGATTGTCGGTCGCGGCATTCAGCTCGGCGGTCACGAGCCGCTCCGCGAAGGCGAGCCCCTCCCCCACGGCGCCCAGCACCTGCGGCGTGCAGCGTAACGAATAGGCGTCCTGGACTCTGGGGTCGTTCTCGCGGTGCGACTCACGGATTTCACTGTCGGCCAGGAGCTCGCGCATCAACGCCGCCGAGCGCTGCTGCCACGGATGCGGACGTGCGTCGTGAATGCGGGCGTCGAACGGTTCGGGCGAGCCGCGGACCGCTTCGAGACTCATCGCCGCCGCGGCGTGCGCGGTGCGCCAGAGGGTCCACGCGTCAGTGACCAGCAGCGCCGCGAGACCCGTTTGCGCCTGCGTGCCGTTGACGAACGCGAGCCCTTCTTTCGCCTCGAGCGTGATGGCGTTCGGAACTTTGACGTCGCCTTCGCCGATCATCGCCAGGGCGAGATGGGAGAGCGGCGCGAGATCACCCGAGGCGCCAACACTCCCCTGCGACGGCACCGTCGGATGCAGTTTCCGGTTCAACATGTCCACCAGGAGCTCGGGCAGGAGCGGCCGGACACCACTCGTGCCACGCATCAGCACATTCGCGCGCAGCAGCATCATGGCGCGCACCGCATCCGCCGGCAGCGGCTCGCCCACACCGGATGCGTGACTGCGGATCAGATTGAGCTGCAGCTGGCGCGCCTGCTCCGGCGGAATCCGCACATGCGCGAGCTTGCCGAAGCCGGTGTTGACCCCATAGATGGTGTCGCCGCGCGCTACCGCCGCCTCGACCGTCTGGCGGGACTGTGCGACCGCGGCCAGCGCCTTTGCGTCGATGGCCACGCGCGTGCCCTGCCGTGCCACGGCGGCGACGTCCGCGATCGTAAGGGAATGACCATCCAGTGTGACCGTCGAACCAGAGGGTGAGGTGGGCGGGTTGGGCGGCATGGGGACAAAAGCTAAGGCGCCGGAGTGGCTCTTGACCACTCCGGCGCCTATCCCGACCCCGACTTCCCTATCGTGAGCCTGTAACCCCGGTGCCAGTGGCCATGGCGGTCGACTGCCCGGCTCGAATCTGCAGCTCAGGGTTGCCCGGATCGGTCTGGAAACTCCAATCAAAAATCAGGTAGTCGCGGCCGACGTGCGTCACGCGCAGCGCGCCATACCGCAGCGTCGTGCCTTCGACGATCTGAAAGACGTAGCCATAGCCCGGCACCGCCTGAATCATGTTGCGGGTGTACCCGGATGCCGGCGCGAAGTCGATATCGGTCAGATCGCCCACAGGGCCGGTCCCGTACTCGCGGATCTGCGTGCCGGAGAACTCGGGCACGATCCACAATGTCGAATCAGTCGGGTCCTGATAGATCCAGAAGTCGATGTTCGTCAGGTTGCCGTCCTGCACCAAGCCGAGCTCGGACGCCTGGGTGCGACCATCACCATTCACGTCCTGCCAGAACCGGAAGCCGGACTCCGCCTGGTTCTTGTTGTAGGCGAACACGAGCGTGTTGCGCGCATCGGGACGAGGCGTGTCTTGCCACAGCGGCGACCAGAGACTCTCGTAGCCCTCCCGGCTGACGGCCGAGACGCCGAAGCAGCGCGGGACGCCGTTGGTCATCGCGCTCGCCAGAAACTCCGGCGCCACGGTCGTGCCTTCGAGCACCCAGCTGGTGCCGCACAATCCAGCATCCAGGTCGTAGTCGGTGCTGTAAATGCGATACCATTTGAAGCGGGTCGGCGCCGAGAGGTACGAGATGTCGTCCCACTGGAGGTGAATCGAGCCGTTCAGGGAAATCGACGTTAACCACGTAGGCGACTCCAGCTGGAGCCGCTCGTCCACCGTGATCACGTTGCTGCTGCCGCTCTCGCCGCCGTTTACGTCCACGGCCGTCACGAGGTACTGGAGATGCGGGACGCCGTTGTCGTGGAACGTGTTCGACGTGGTTTCGCCCCGCAGATTGAACGAGCCGCTCGTCGATGCGCGCGAATAGATGCGGTAGCTCGCGAGCCCGGCGTCGGGGACATCATCCCAGAGGAGCAGGATGCCCGCGGGGCGGCTCGGATCGCCGCTTGGCTCGAGCTGGTACGTCAGGTTCGCCGGAGTGGACGGCCCGTTGCCACCGCCGCCGCCGCCGTTGTCGACGGTGGACATCTGGCACGCCGCAGTGGCCAACACGACCAGGGACAGGAGCACTCGCATAAACGCCTCAGACTTTGGGGGGAACGCCCCTGCCTTAAGCACATGCCGTGCCTGAAGCGAAGTTGCTGAATTTGTTGGAGTTACCGCAAAGTTCCGCCGGACGGTGTCTCCTCTAGAGGACAGAGGAAGGCAACGCTAGCGGACGTACGTGCTCTGATCGTAGTCGAACTTGATGTCGGGCTGGTCGCTCAACGTGATGTTGAAACTGAACGAGAAATTGCCGGTGGCGGTGCGGCTGAACGCGAAGCTCGCGCGCCAGCGGCGCAGGTCGCGCTGGAACGTGAGTTGGTGGAAGGAGAACTGGCGCGTGGCCATGTCGAACTGCGTGCTCCAATTGGCCGTCCAGTTGCGCGTCGGAGTGAACGACATGTTTATCGCGGCCGTCCGACGGCCGGGCTGGTTCTTCTGTTGCGCCGTTGTGTCAAAGCGGCTCCGCGAGCTCGACAACGAGACCCCCAGCGTGAAGCCGCGTCCGCCGGCGCCCAGCATTCCCGCTCCCGTGCCGCGTGGGGAATACGGGATTCGTGTGTTCTCCGAATACCGCCGGAAGTTGCCGGCTTGCTGCGCGACCGTATCCAGGGCCGCCGCGGTGTCCGGACGAGCCGCCTGCTCCTGATGCGGCTTCAGGCCGAACATGCGGCCGATGCCCTGGATCGTCGCGGGCGTCACGGTAAATGTGGCGGACACGCTCGACAGGAACGGATCGAATTTTGCCGAGTCCGTGCCGACGTCGCCCTTCCACAGGTCGTGCGTGAGACTGAGCTGGAAACTGGGCAGCAGATCCGACAAGAACGAGTTTCGCAGCTGCGCATCCTGCCAGCCGGTGCGGTGCGGCAGTTTGGCAGCCTCGAAGTTGTACCCGATCCCGCTCGTCTGGATACTCAACAACTTGACTTTGCGAGGCTCGCGCTCCGCCGCGGTATCTCCCGCGGCCGACTTCACCTTGGCCTCGAACGACTGCGACAGCTGAACGCTGATCGTCTGCTGCGGATCGGAGTGCAAATTCACCGTGCGACCGGTGGGATCGACCGCATGCGCAAAATCCTTGGGGACGGCGACCGCGGGCGCATATTGCCAGCTCACCTGGGGCGAGAATGAGTGCCGGATGCGCGAAAACGGACCGAAGCCCGGGAAAAATCCAAAGAACGTGGGCGTGACGCTGGCGCTGAATTGCAGGCGCTTGCCCTGCCGCACAAACTCTCCGCCCGTGAATTGATTGCGAATCATGAAGGGCCCGGCACTCGTCGCGTTCACGATCGACACTCCGGGCTGCAGTTTCCACGAACTGGAGAAGAACGACGGCAGATTGATGCCCGTCTGCCATTCGACGCGCGTCTCGAACGTTTGGCCATAGACCACGCGGTGCACGGCGCCCGTGCTGTCGGGCAACTGATACTCCGTCCGTCCGTGCGTCCGGCCATCGGTGATCTGAAGATTATTGGCCCAGTTCCAGCGGCCGATCCGCAGCGGCGTCGAAAACGTCATCAGAGTGCGACGCACGTCGTTGAAGAGATGCAGCGTATCGAGCGGGACCGTGTCCGTCGCCGGCGCGGGAATCAGCAGCGCGGCGGCGGGCTGATGGAACTGCATGTCGTTCGTAAACGAAAACGCGGGAGACCACGTCATCCATGGCGTGATGTTCACGCTCGAGGGTGTGAGGTTGATCGTGGGGAATGTCTGCGAAACGTTGTTGGACGAGAGATCCTGCGACCGCGAGCCGCCGACGTTCAGCGTCCCCCATGAAAACCGGCGCTCGAAGTTCAGGGTCGAGTTCATGCGCGCGACGACTTCCCACGGGTTCGTGGAGTTGCGTTGCACCAGTCTTCCATCCGTCGCGTAGAGCACATTGGCGTTCAATGAGCTGCGCGAGCTGAACTGCTGCGAGTGGTTCCAGCCGATCGTCGTGTTGACGCCCGGATGATCGAGCTCCTGCATCCGCGTGTAGCTCAGCTGTCCATTCATGAACCGGCTGATGATGTGATACTGGGCCTGGCTGTGAACCTGGATATACCGGCCCGAGAACCAGTCGCCGGCCACCAGCACGTCGAGATAATCGTTGACCGCGAAATAGTACCCGAAGTCGGAGATGTGCCGAGTGTAGTGCCGGCTCGGCCGAACGAGATCGTTGATGCCGAACCGCGGAAACAGAATGCCGCTGCGCCGGCCGCCGCGAATGTCCTGAAAGATGAACGGCAGCCACATAATCGGAACGTCTCGCACGTACAGCACCGCGGGACGCGCGATCATCGTGCGCTTATTGATCCACTTCACCTGCCCGGCCGCAAAATGGTAGTCGGGGACCGGCTGCGGATCCGACGTGAAGCGCGCTTTGCTCGCGTACACACGGCGGGAATTCGAGTCGTTGGCGAACGCCTGGCCGCTCACATACCAGGTGACGCCGCCTTGCTGAAAGTCGGTGAGCGCATCCCGGACCGTGCCGCGGTGCCGGCAGGTGTCGTAGCGCATCCCTTCCCCGATCAGGACCGTGCCCTGATCGAAGAGCTGCGGATTCCCCGTGGCATCCAGCCGGCAGCTCGCCTCGTGGTAGCGGATCGAGTCGGCTTGGAGCTGGGTGCCCTCCCGATCAACGTAGGCTTCGCGCCGCAAAAAGATCGTCTGGCTGTCGCCGACCACGACGAAGGTGTCCGCCATGTAGTGGGTCACTTGGTAGCCTTGAAGCTTGAGCAGTGAATCCATGACGGCATCAGAAGGAGGGAAGGAGCGGGACGGTCCGGTGGGCAGACCCTGCTTGCGGGCCGTCGCGGTGTCTATCGAGCCGCGACGGCCGGTGTCGCCCGGTACGCCGGGTGGCTTCACCACGGCGCCCGAGTCCTGCACAACCCGCTGCGCCGGTGGCGGTGGAGGAGCCGGCGGCGGGTTTTGCGCGCGGAGCGATCCCATGCTGACCAGCAACAGGACGAGCGTGGCAGCTGCCGCGCGCCGCGCACGGCGCCGGCTGGCCACGTACGCGCACCAAATGCTGATCTCATAGAGCAGCAGCAGCGGGATCAGCATCAACATCATCGAGACGGCATCGGGAGGCGTGAGAATGGCGGCCAGGAACGCGGCGATCACGACCGCGTAGCGACGCTGCCGTCCCAGAAACTGCGGCGTGACGATCCCCAGCGAGGCGAGGATCGTGACGACGAGCGGCAGCTCGGCGACGAGGCCGCAGCCCGCCACGAACGGCACTGCCATGCCGAAATAGCGGTCGATCGTGATCATCGGGGTCAAATCGGAACGTGAGAATCCGATGAGCACTTTCAGGGCAGCCGGAAGCAACCAGTGGTAACACGCGATCCCACCCGCCAGGAACAGCACGACGCCGACGGCCAGCGCCGGGATGATGAGCCGCTTCTCCCGCTCGTACAGCGCCGGCGCCAAGAACGCCCAGATGTGATAGATGATGATTGGTGACGCCAGCAGGCAGCCGAGCGCAAACGCGACCTTCAGCGTGAGCATGAACGGCTCGGCGGGGCTCGTGAAGATCAGCCGCCCACCGGGGAGATACGGTGCGATCGGTCGCTTCAGAACCTCGATGATGTCGATCTTGTCGAGCAGGAACCAGCCGATGATCGTGCCGGCGAAAATCGCAAGGAGGCTCCACAGGATGCGCCAGCGCAGCTCCTCGAGATGATCGAGAAACGGCATCTCACCGCGGGCAGTCATCAGGGGGTCCGGCTCGGCCAGAGGATGTTACGGCCGAAGACGCTGCAGATTCTGCCGCGCGAGATCGGCCTCGGGCGCACGGGGGTAACCCGCGACCACCCGATTATAGAAGGTTCGCGCCGTGCTCTTGTCGCCCCGCTGCTCCGCGAGGAGACCGAGTTTGTACAGCGCTGACGGCGCTCGTGACGAATTTGGGAAAGTGCGCACGAGTTGATCGTACACCGCTGCCGCGGAATCGGGCGCAGACTGCTCGAAACTCTCCCCAACGTAGAACAAGGCGTCGGGTGCATGCTCGTGCGTGGGGAAGACGCGCAGGAACTCCCGGAATCCAAGCCGCGCGGTGCTGAGGCTGCCGCGACGGTACTGTTGCAAGGAGAGATCGTACATCTGGTCGGGTCCGGGCCCGGCGGGGTTGCCGGACGGACCAACCGGGGGGCCGCCCGCTGCGGCGTTCGGATCCGGCTGCTGCGACCGGGCGTCCAGCCGCGACCGGAGCTCGCTGAGCCGCTGCTGGCTTTGCCCGGTCAGCTCCTGGACCGAAACGAGCTGCTGCTCGACCGAGATCAATTCGGTACGCAAATCGCCTCGCAGCTGGACGAGATACGCCTGCTGTCGGTCGAGCGCCTGCTGCAGCGACTTGATGGCGGCCACCACGGTGTCGTGATCCGCCGCGCGGGCCGCATCACTCTTGGCGAGATCTGCCTGCAACGCCTGCACCTGGAGCTCGACCTTCCGGACGTCGCCTTTCAGCGCGCATCCGGAGGCGAGCCCCAGCAGAGACAAGACGGCGAGTCTACGGACGGTGGAGATTGTCACCGCCGCTCACGACTTCGAATTCGGCACGCCGGTTCTGCGACCAGGCCGATTCATCATGGCCGTCGACCAGCGGCCGCTCCTCGCCGAACGACTGCGTCTCGATGCGGCCCGCATCGATCCCGTGGCTCACGAGGTACTGCTTCGCCGACTGCGCGCGGCGATTGCCCAGCGCGAGGTTGTACTCGTCGGAGCCGCGTTCGTCGCAGTGTCCGCCAATCCGAATCCGCAAATCGGGATTCGCCTGGAGGATGGCGACCTTCTGATCGAGCGACCCCATGTCGTCGGACCGGACGTTCGACTTGTCGAGGTCGAAGTGAATCATGGCCGCCAGGGTATTACGGACGTCTTCCGATGCCCGCGAGAGTGCCGCGAGCGAATCGGCTTCACGCTGGCGCCGGACCCGCTCCGCTTCGTCCTGGGCCGCGCGGTTCGCCGCGTCGATCGAGTCCTGACGCGCCCGGTCCGCGGCCGCGGCCGAGTCCGCGTTGGGTGTCGGCGCGGTCTGCGCAGGCTTTTTGCCGCCGCAGGACGACGCCGCAACGATGGCGGCGCCAAGACCGAGCGCGAGGAACAACGATACCGATTTCATCCTGTCTCTCCGATCAGGGGGTGGAAGAAGAGGCCTCCGACAGCCGTGGAGACCAGGCCGGCAAACGTTCCCCGCTCTGCTGCAGCAACGGCCGGATCCGGCCGGTCTCGAGATCGATGATCCATAACTGACGGTAACCCGACCGGTCGGAAACAAAGGCGAGGTGGCGGCTGTCGGGCGCCCAGGTTGGATCCTCGTTACGTCCCACCGAGGTCAGCTGGCGGACGGTGCGGGTTCGGACATCGAGCACGAACACCTGCAGCGTCCCGGCCACGTCCCGGTGAAACGCTACCGATTGCCCGTCGGGGGACCACTCCGGCGCGTTGGACGCCCCGGTGACGCCGTAATCGAATGGTGCGAACAACTGCTGGTCGGTGCCGTCGGCCGCCATGACATAAATCTGCGGCAGACCCGGTCGCGTCGAGACGAACGCGATCCGTTGCCCGTCCGGGCTGAACGTCGGGGACAAGTTGTCAGAAAACCGCCCCACGGTCAAGCGCCGTAAGCAACAGCTGTTCTTCAGGTTAATCGTATACAGATCCGTGCCTTCCTCCGTCGCGCGACTGAACGCGAGCGTCTGACCGTCGGGAGAAAAGGCCGGCGTGAAGTCCAGCGCAGTGCCCGTGGTCGGCACTGCGGTCCGCTTGCCCGTGGCCATCTCCTGCAGGTACAGCCAGCCCTTGCCTGCTTGAAACTCCATGTAGGCGAAATGCTGTCCGTCCGCGCCCCATGCCGGCGACATCGCCTGGCGATCGGTGGACGAGACGAGCTGCTGGTCCGCACCGTCCTGATCGATCCGATACACTTTGCCATCGCGCACGAACAGCACGCGCGTGGCCGCGATCCCCGGCGCGCCGAGCGCCGCCTGCAGCGCCTGGTCGGCGAGACGATGCACGGCCATCCGGAAACTCGCATCACCGGCACGAGGGAGCCGAGCCCGTACGGTGCGGCGAATGCCGGAGGCGGCGATATCGTGGAGCGTGAAGACCGTCGTATCGCCGGCTGCCGTCACGTCCAACGCGAAGTCGGCGCCGAGCGCCTGATATAAGGGATAGTTGAGTGCGCTGCTCGACTGCGCGCCGCCGGTTCCGGTGCCCGTGGAGCGACGAGTGGCTGTGCTGCGCGTGGATGACGACGTGCCCGCCAGACGGATCGAGTCACCGGCCGGCAGCGTGATGATCTCGAAGCGATCGCTGTAGTCCAAGTCTCGGCCCACAATCGCACGCACCGAATCGAGACCCATACCGGCCCTGGGCAACATCACGAGCCCCGGCCGCACGCCGGGACGATAAACGATGCCGATCCGCACTCCACGATCGATCGAGGTGGTGTCCTGCACGACGAGCAAGGCGGCCAACAAGAGCGGAGTCATTGCCTTTGCCCCGAGAAATAGAACCGCACGAACAGCACGTCGGACAGCCAGCCATCCGGCAGCGAGCCGAACGCGCGGAAGCGACCCGCCTCTTCGACGGCCCCTTGTGCCTCGAGATCGAACGCGAAATTGCCGGAGCGCCGGATGAAGTTCAGGTCGGTCACCGAGCCATCGCGATGCACGAAGAACGACACCTCAGCCTCGAGCGGCGTGCTTTGCGCCGGACGCTGCCAGCGGCGCAGCACCTGAGACACGATGTTCTGCAAATACTCGGGGAACGGGAACGCCACACCCTCGGTGCTGACTGTTGCGACGTCATTGCCGGTTGACGGCTTTTCGCCCGGGAGCGGCTGATTGCTCGATGTCGTCCGCGGCGCGGCTTCGCGTTTGGTCTGATCCCGGTTCGGGGGCGGGGTCGCGCGCGACACCGTACTCTGGGGGTGCTTCGGCGCGGGAATCGGCGCCGGTTTCTCTTCAGCCGGCCGCTCGACGGCCTCGGGCGCTTTCCGCTCCTCCAGGTCCGGGGCCGGTGCGGCGACCAGATGCACGCGATAGGTCGGTGGAATGCGCTTGTGCGCGCTCGGCGTCCCGAACAGCAGCAGGCCCGCCACGCCGTGCAGCACGAGCGTGCCGGTCATCGCCATTCCTATGGGAGCCGGCGCGCCGCGTCGTCTCATCGGTCGATCGTCTCCGGTTCCGCGACGAGTCCCACGTCCTGCACGCCCGCGCCTCGTATCACGGCCAGGACCTGAACCACGCGAGCATAGGCGACTCGTCCATCGGCCCGCAGATACACCCCCGTGGGGCGTTTCGTTCGCACGAATGCCGGGAACGTCGCCTGGAAGTCTTCGTACGAGAGCCCGGCCTGGTCCAGGTAGATCTTGCCATCCGCGTCGACGGTGACGACGAGTCCCTGTTTGGGCTCGATCGCGCGCACCTGCGCACGCGGCAGGCGCACATCGACGCCGCCCTGCATGATCGGAGCGGTGATCATGAAGATGATCAGCAGCACGAACGCGACGTCCACCAGCGACGTGACATTGATATCGGCGTTGAGCGGCAATTCGCCATGCCCGCGAAGACCTCCCCCGCCCAGCAGTCCACCCGCCATCAGATCCGTCCTTCCCGGGCCAGCGTGCCCACGATCTCCTGCGCGAAGCCCTCGAGCTCCCCGGCAAACAGACCCAGCCGGCTGACGTACAGGTTGTACGCCATGACGGCGGGAACGGCCACCGCAAGGCCGCCGACCGTCGTGACCAAGGCCTCCGCGACGCCGGGCGCGACCGCCGTGATATTGCCCGAGCCACCGACCGCGATGCCGATAAAGGCGTCCATCACGCCGAGCACCGTGCCAAGGAGTCCGAGCAGCGGGCTGACGGAACCGAAGGTCGCCAGCCATGGAATGAAGCGGGCGGCGGTGTCGCGCTCGGCGCCGACTTCTTTCGCGAGCACCATGCGCAACGCTTCGAGTTGGGTTGTCGTCAACGTCGTGGCGGCTGCGGCGGCAGCCGCGGGACTGGTCGCGACGCCGGTGCCTTTCAGACTTCCCGGTTTCAGCTCGGAGAAGAAGTGCACGGCCTCACGCAGTAAGCGATTGTAGGGCGACGGCGGCAACCGCATCGCGGCGTGATAGGCGTCCTCGAGCCGCGGCGCTTTCTCCACCTCCGCGAGGAACCGGTCGCCAAGCTGGCGCATGCGTCGGAATTGCCACCACTTCAGCACGATCAGATACCAAGACACGAGCGAGAAGACCGCGAGGATGCCGAGCACGAACTGCGTCTCGCGACTCGACGTGAGGACCAGCTCCCACGGCGTCGTGGGGATCGCTCCGCGGACCTGAAAGAAGAACACCTAGCCTCCTCGGTATCCATGCGGGTGTGCCTGATGCCACCGCCAGGCGCTGTCCAGAATCTCCTCGAGACTCGAATGCGCGGCCTGCCAGCCGAGCACCGTTCGCGCACGCGCGACCGCCGCGACCAGCTCCGGCGGATCACCAGGCCGGCGCGGTTGCTCCGCGACGGGGACCGGACGCCCCGTGACTCGGCGCGCTGCCTCCACAACTTCACGCACCGACCGACCTGTCCCTGTTCCAAGGTTGACCGCCACCGGAGCACCGTTCTCGATGTCGACCTCGAGCGCGCGGAGATGCGCGTCGGCGATGTCCGTGACATGAACGTAGTCACGAATCGCGGTGCCGTCGGCCGTCGGATAATCCGTCCCGTAGACTTCAACGGCCTCACGCTTGCCCATGGCCGCGGACAGCACGTTGGGAATCAGGTGCGTTTCCGGATCGTGGTCCTCGCCGCGCTCATCGGTCGCGCCCGACGCGTTGAAGTAGCGCAGGCTCACGACACCCATGCCGTGCGCCGGACCGAGCTCAGCGAGCAGGCGCTCGAAGTCGCGCTTGGTCTCCCCGTACGGATTCACCGGCGTCAACGGCGTGTCCTCGGTAATCGGAATTCGCACCGGGTGCCCGTATGTCGCACAGGACGACGAGAAGACGAATCGGCGCACACTGGCCCGAACCGCCGCCTCCAACAGTACACGCGCAGCGGTGACATTATTGGTCACGTACTTCTGCGGCTGAGCCACCGACTCGGCGACGAGGGCGAAGGCGGCCAGGTGGACGATCGCCTCGATCCGCTCGCGCTCGAGCAGGGCGGTGACCAGTTCCCTGTTCCCCACCCCGCCCTGCACGAACGCCGCTCCGCGGGCGACAGCGGGGCGATGCCCCGTGCTGAGGTCATCGAGCACGGTGACCGTGAAGCCCCGGTCCAGCAATTGATCTACGACGACACTCCCGATGTACCCCGCGCCTCCCGTCACAAGAATTCGGATCACGCGGGCGGCTCCAGCCCGAACAGCCGGCGCAGCGCCTCGAGCAAGCCGTATCCGTGACCCTGTTCGGCCGCCTGTTTCAGCGCAACGGTAGGCTGATGCAGGAACTTGTTGAGCAGTGCCTGACTGAATTGCTCGAGGCGCGCGCGGTCGTCAGGACTCAGGTGCGGAAGCTGGCGCAACGCTCGCTCGAGCTCGGCGGCCCGCAGGGTCTCCATCTGCTGCCGCCATTCCTTGATCGTCGGGACCACACCGAGACCGCCGTACCAGGCCCAGAACAGATCGGTCTCCTGCTCTACAATCTGCTCGGCCGCGGGGACCTCATCGCGGCGCCGCGCCGTGGCCTGCGCCGCGACCGTCTGCAGATCATCGACGTCGTACAGAAACACGTTCTCGAGCTGCGCAATGGCCGGGTCCACGTCGCGCGGAACGGCGAGATCGAGAATGCAAAGCGGCCTGCCCCGGCGCGCGCTGATCACGGCGCCGACGCGCTCCCATGTGACGACCGCATGTGGCGCCGCCGTCGAACAGAGCGCGATATCCGTGGTCGCAAAGTGGGGCCAGGCCTCCTCCAGAGAAACCGCTGTGCCGCCGAGCCGTTCGGCAATCGCCCGGGCGCGCTCCTGCGTGCGGTTGGCGACCAGCGTGACTTGCACGCCTTGATCGCTGAGGCACTGCGCGGCGAGCTCCGCCATGTCGCCCGCGCCAAGAATGAGCGCGCTGCGCCCGTCGAGATCGCCGAAGATCTTTCCCGCCACGGCCACGCCGGCAGAGGCGGCAGACGCCGTGCCCATGCCGAGCCCCGTCTCGGTCCGCACCCGCGAGCCCACGTGCAGCGCGGTCTGAAACAGGCGATGCAGAACCGGTCCGGCTTGCGCGCGCGACGCCTCCCATGCCTCCCGCACCTGCCCCTGGATCTGTGATTCACCGAGGATCATGGAGTCGAGTCCGGAGGACACGCGATAGAGGTGGCGAACGGCCTCGCGATCGCGCGCGATGTATCCGTACTCGCGCGCACCACCGGGCGGCTTGGTCTCGAGCCGCTCGCCCAGCAGCGACCACACGGCATCGAGCACCGGCTCATCGTCGGCCACCAGGTAGAACTCCGTGCGATTGCAGGTGGACAACAGCACACCACCGGTCGCGCCCGCCGCCATCACGCGAGCGAGCGCGCCCGGGACTTCGTGGGCGCCATGCGTGAAGCGCTCCCGCACGTCGAGCGGCGCGGTCCGGTGATTGACGCCGAGCACTTTGATTCCCATGTCGGTATGACCCGTCACAGGAAGCGTCCGGCGCCCGGCTGGACGAGTTTCAGCGCGACGTATACCAACAGCACGGCGCCGAAGCCCGCGATGCTCGCGAGTGCGGCCCGGCGCCCCGCCCAGCGCCGGACCACGCGAACCCAGACCGCCCAGCCCAGCACCACCCAGGTGAAAAGCCCCCACACGATTTGCGCTTTGGCCGCATGCAGACCACCCGAGAACTGCGCGCCGTAGCCGAGGGCGAGCAAGACGCCGATCGTCAGCGCCGGGAAGCCGGCGACCAGAGCGAATCGATTGAGCTGATCGAGCCGCTCGAGCGGAGGGAACAACTGAAAGACCTGCCCGAACCGGCGGGATTTGAGCTCGCGGAATTGCAGCAAGTAGAGCGCGGCGGCGATGAACGCCAGCGCCATGAGCGCGAGTCCCAGCGCGCTGAGCACCACGTGCAGGATGAACCAAGCGCTTTGCGTCCCGCTCCCGCCGACTTGGTTGCCGGGCGTGAGTCCACTCAGGATGGCAAGCCCCACAAGTCCCGTGGCAAGCGGCCCGGCAAAAAACGACACCGCGGACCCGCGCAACAGCCGCTCGCTCACGAGCTGGAGCAAGACCAGGCAGAACGCGAGCATCGACAACGCCGGCCCGAGGCCGATCGGCGTGAGCTGCGCAATCGCGATGACGTGGAAGGCGGCGCCCGCGCACGGCAGCGCGATCGTCAACGCGCGCGGCGCCGGGCGGCCGCCGAGAAACGGCGCCAGCACGAGTGCCGTCGCCAATCCGTAGAGCGCTAGCGCAATGAGGTGGAGAGTGACGATCACCGCAGATTCCGGCCAGGCCCACCAGCGTGGGCGGGGTGGGCCTGGCCGCCGATCAGGACGGCATCTTTTTGATCAGTCGTACCGGCAGACCATCATCCAGCGCGGGGTTGTTGATTCTCAGCAAGAGTCCTGTGGCGGAGCGATCGCGCGTATGCACGATCATCAGCACGCCCCGAACCTCTTCCGATGCGCCGCCCGGGTAATCTTCTCTCGGCTTGTACACTTCGAAAACGTCGCCGACGGTGACTCCGTCGCGACGGCCTTTATCGATGAAGAAGAACTGTTGCGCGCCAGCGATCGGATGCGGGTCGCGGGCCCGGAGCAGCTTGCCCTTGAGCCCCTCCGATACCGGCGTCGGACGAACCTGTCCAGGGTCGCGGAACGGTTCGAGCGGCATCGCGACGTGACCCTCGTGGATCCGCCCGTACTGCGCGACGACCTCCGTCAGCACCTCCTGTTGCTCAATCGCGGTCACACGCGCGATTCCGATCGGCACCACGACGTCGCCCCAGTTTCCGGTCTCGAGTCCCGGATCGAGCCGCGCGAGCAGCAGGGAGTCACCGACATGGTACGACGCGTTGTGGGGCGGCTTGATCGCGAGTTCCGCGAACGTGTGAGCGGAGGTGCTTTCCGACAGCCGGTGGATCGCCGGCTTCTCGGTTGCACCCAGCACTTGGCCCCAGGGCAGTCGTTCGGCCTCACTGAGGAATCCGGCGGCGTAGAACTCGCCGGCACGGACGGGACGATAAGGCTGATGGATGTACGAGCGCAGCACGTCCTGCACCACCTGCTGGTTCGTGCGTCGCCGGTCGAAGATCGTCTCATTGCTTTCGGTGAGGTTCGGGGGCGGAGCCTCGACCACCAACTGCGTCGTGTCGGCCGGAATTGTGTCGACGGGCGCAGGGGCCGCGGTATCGACTGGCACCAGCGCGGCGATCGTGTCACCCGGCGCCGCGCGCACCGCGGTGTCGGCGGCAGCGGACGTCGTGTCCTGCGGCACCGCCGTGAGGGTATCACCGCCCTGCGCCAGCGTTGCCATCTCCGACAGGTTCAGGATCTCACCCGGATAGATCCAGTGCGGGTCTTCGATGACGGCGGTGTTGAGCCGGTAGATCTCCGGCCAGAGGAGCGGATCGTTGAAATACATCTGTGCGATGGACCAGAGGGTCTCACCGCGAGAAACGGTATGACTGCTGGGAACCTGCCCCTGGAAAGCGGCGGCCGCTTGTGTCGTGTCCTGAGGTTGGACCGCCTGCGTGGTGTCCCGTGTCTTGGTGGTATCCTGGGCCGGCAGGACGCGCCACAGCAGCGGCAACGCCGCCAGGGCTAGTACTGCGGCGCGACTAGAACGGCAGATCGT
>WNEN01000040.1_pt1 | contig 21895 bp, 18 predicted proteins | sample 5399951 | NCBI WGS metagenome assembly WNEN01 (sample SAMN13153327, study PRJNA577476) | soil metagenome | isolation source: 20 cm grassland meadow soil 5 days after 1st rain plot 2 | place: USA:California | collected 2015-09-21
CCCCAAAACTCCGTATCGACGTCGCGCCGCCGCTGCAACAGGACCAACGCTCCCGTCATCCCCCACAAGCCGACACCGAGTCCCCACACCACCGCCTCCGGCAGGATCACGCCCGTGAGGAGCGGGACAACAGTGAGGTGCAAGCCCGCCGAAATTAAGCCGCCGAGCCCGACTGATTTGGAGATTCGCTCGAACCATGATGGACCGACCCACTTGCCGCCGCGTTCCTCGCGATCGCGATCCAGCTCTGCCTTGAATGCCACCTCGAGGTCGCTGTAGTCGAACCCTGCTTTCAGCAGGCGCCGCGCGCGCAAAATAAGGACGGTAGCCGGCACGAGGGTGATGCCCGCGCCGAATAAGCCGTATCCAAGCGCCACCGACGTGATCGGCGACGCCGCAACGACCGCGCCGAGGAGAACGAACGGGTACAGCAGCGCGCCGGCATCGTTGAATCGGGCATCGCGCTTGACGAACACGCGCAGCGCCACGGGGAGCTCGCGACGCTGCTCCAGCGCGCGACTCAATTGATCGGCAAAGACTGACGTGCTTTCGAGTCGATCGTCGCGATCCTTGACCAGGGAGCGGTCGATCGCCTGCCCAATCCTGCGGGGCACGCCGGGCGCGACGCTGGCGAGGGGGGGCGCGGGCTCCGTGACCTGCCTGGCCAAAACCTCCGCCGGCTTCTCGCCCGCGAACGCCAATTCGCCCGAGAGCGCGAAGTAGCCGACGAGGCCGAGCGAGTACAAATCGCTCCTTGCGTCCACGACCTCTCCGAGCGCCTGCTCTGGGCTCATGAACTCCGGCGTGCCGATTACCTCATCACTGACGAGTCCCCCGGCCCCGGCGACGACACTCGCAATGCCGAAATCCGCGACGAGCACCCGACCGGTGTTCTCGAGCAGAATGTTGTCGGGCTTGACGTCGCGATGGATGACGCCCTGACCGTGAGCATACGCCAGCGCCCAGGCGACGTCGCGCAGCACGCGGGCGCCTTCTGACGGCGCCAGCGGACCGCGCCGCCGGACGCGCTCGGTCAACGTCTCGCCTTCGATGTACGCCATGGCAAAGAACACGAACTCGCCGATCTCTTCGACGGCGTGAATGGGAATGATGTTCGGATGCGACAGCTTCGCGGCGGTGCGTGCTTCGCGCAGAAAACGCTCGCGCAGTTTTGGATCACCTGCTCTCGAGGGCGGCAACAGCTTGATCGCGACGGGGCGATCGAGCCGCACTTCGCGAGCCAAGTAGACCACGCCCATACCCCCGCGGCCCAGCTCGCGCTCCAGCGAATAGCGGCCCGCGATTGCCTGCTGAAAATCGAGGAACAAGCGGTCAGGAGAGGGATGCGTCATCGCAGCCCTATATTAATGACCGGGCCGGGACCCCTGCTGGCCTCCATGCGTGTTTGAGCACAGATTCCGGCGCCCATGACAAGCATTCCCGCGGCTCATCCAGCGACGCCCGAGGCCACAACGTCGGTCGTCGCGCACCAGCCGTACATTCCCGCCAGTCAGGCCCCAGCCGAGCTCACCGTCCGCGCGATCGTGCTCGGCGTGATTCTCGGCCTCATTTTCGGCGCGTCCAACGTCTACCTCGCACTCAAGATCGGACTCACGGTCAGCGCCTCGATTCCGATCGCCGTGCTGTCGATTACGATTTTCCGCTGGCTCGGCCGCTCCACGATTCTCGAAAACAACATCGTCCAGACGACCGGCTCAGCCGCGGACTCCGTCTCGGCGGGTGTCGTGTTCACGATCCCCGCCATTTTGTTGATGGGCTACGATCTCGACATCTCGCGGGTCACGATCCTGGCGATCGCGGGCGGCCTGATGGGCGTCCTGATGATGATCCCGCTGCGCCGCGCGCTGATCGTCAAAGAGCACGGCAATCTCCCGTATCCGGAAGGCACCGCCTGCGCTGAAGTGCTGATCGCCGGCGAACGCGGCGGCATCCACGCGAAGACGGTGTTCCAGGCGTTCGGCATCGCATTCCTCTACAAGTTCCTGATGACGGCGCTGAAGCTCTGGCGGGAATACCCGGGCGGCATCATCCGGTCCTACCAGTCCGCGCAGGTGACGGTCGAGGCCAGTCCGGAGCTGATCGGCGTCGGCTACATCATCGGGCCGCGCATCGCGGGATATCTGTTCGCCGGCGGCTGCCTCGCGTACGTCGTGCTGATGCCCGCCATCAAGCTCTTCGGGAGCGCGATGACGGAGCCGATGTTCGGGACGACCAAACTGATTCGTGAGATGGACGCGGGCGAAATCCGCGCGGCCTTCGTGTTCTATATCGGGGCCGGTGCAGTGGCGAGCGCGGGGATCATCGCCCTGGCGCGGTCGCTGCCGACGATCGTCTCGGCATTCCGCGCGGGATTCGCCGACATGCGTGCCAGCCGGCTCGGCCGGGCCGTCGCGGCCAGGCTGCGCACCGACGACGACCTGCCGATCAGCCTGACGGTGTTCGGGTCCGTCGTGCTGGCGATCATCATCGCCATGCTGCCGCAGATCGGGGTCAACCTCCTCGGCGGCATCCTCATCATCATCTTCGGCTTCTTCTTCACGACGGTCTCCTCGCGCATCTGCGGCCAGGTCGGCAGCTCGGCAAACCCGATCTCCGGCATGACCATCGCGGCCCTGATCGCCATTTCTTTCATCTTCTTGCTGCTCGGCTGGAATCAGATCGACGACCGCGTCCGCGCCATCTCGATCGCGTGCGTGATCGCGGTTGCGGTCGCCAACGGCGGCAACACGTCGCAGGACCTGAAGACCGGCTTCCTCGTCGGCGCGACCCCCAAGCGCCAGCAGATCGCGATTCTGATCGGCGCCATCGGGTCGGCCCTGGCGGTGGGCTGGACGCTGACGTTCCTGAACAGCGCCTACAGCTACCAGGTCCCCGAGACGCGCGCCGGATTCGTCGCGCCCGCGAGCGGAAAAAGCGCGGACGGGAACGTCGTCGTGCATACCGAGACGATGGCGCACTTTGGCGTCGGCGGGACCGACTCGATCGACAACAACAACTACCAGGTGATTCGGGTCTACGTGGAAACGCAGGGCGTCCCGGCCGGGAAGTACCTCGTTGACCCCGCGTCACACCAGATCCGGTACGTCGTCGATCCCGGGATCGGTGGGCGCGTCCGCGAGTATCGCGGGCACGAGCTGAAGCGCCTGGACTCGCCCAAGGCCACGTTGATGGCGCTCATCGTCGACGGGATTCTCACGCACAAGCTGCCGTGGGCGCTTGTGATGATCGGTGTGTTCCTCACGCTCGCCATCGAGCTGATGGGGGTGTCGTCGCTCCCGGTTGCGGTCGGCGTCTATCTGCCGATCAGCACGTCGGCCGGGATGTTCGCCGGCGGCATCGTCCGCTGGCTCGTCGAGCGCCGTGTCCGCTCCAGTCAGCGCTCGCTCGCCGAAATCGAGTCTGGTCCCGGTGTGTTGTTTGCCAGCGGGTTGATCGCCGGTGGAGCAATCTGCGGTATCGTGGTGGCGGCGATTGCGGGATGGGGTTCACGCACCGGCAAAGCCGCCGATTGGCTCGCCGAGGCGATCCCGCTGTATCACCACGTGGGCCTCTTTGCGACATCGACCATCGTCGGCTTGATCATGTTTTCGATTCTGGGGGCATTGCTGTACCGGACCGGCTTGCGGCGGCAGTAAACACCATAACGACACCACAAAGACACTAAAAGACCAGCGTGGCACTCCAGACCGTCGGATTCCTCAAGCAACTCCTCGATACGGCCGGCCCCTCCGGGTTCGAGCAAGGTCCGGCGCGCGTCTGGCGTGACGAAGTCGGCAAGTTCGCCGATGACGTCCAACCCGATGTCCATGGCAACTCCGTGGCGTCTCTGAACGCCAAGGGAAGGCCCCGTGTGATGTTGACGGGGCACATCGACGAAATCGGACTCCAGATCACACATATCGACGAGGACGGCTACCTCTATTTCAGCGGCATCGGTGGTTGGGATTCACAGGTGCTGGTTGGGCAACGAGTGCTGATTCTCTCGCGCCAAGGGCCGGTGCATGGTGTGGTCGGCAAGAAGGCCGTGCATCAGCTCAGGAAGGAAGATCTCGACCGGGTCACCAAGGTGATCGACCTGTGGATCGACATCGGCGCGGCGAGCTACGACGAAGCGGCGAAGCGGATTCGTGTGGGGGATCCTGGGGTCCTGGATAGCCGCGTCGAGGAGTATCCGAACGGACGCATCGTCTCGCGCAGCATTGATAACCGCATCGGCGCCTTCGTCGCCGCTGAGGCGCTGCGACGGCTCGCCACCCAACGGCCCAAGCATGCAGCGGTGTTCTCCGTGGCATCCACGCGCGAGGAAATCGCCTGGACCGGGAGTGGCGCGCGCACGAGCGCCGTGGGCATCGAGCCCGACGTGGCGCTCGTGGTGGATGTAACGCATGCGACGGACTACCCGGGCGCCGACAAGAAACACACCGGCGATCACAAGCTCGGCGCGGGCGTGGTGCTGAGCCGTGGCTCCTCGGTCAGTGCGCCCGTGTTCGACCTCCTCGTCGAATGCGCCGAGCAGGCCAAAATCCCGTTCACGATCCAGGCGGCGCCGCGCGACACAGGAACGGACGCCGATGCGATCTACAACGCGATGCGCGGGATTCCCACCGGGCTCGTCAGTGTGGCCAACCGCTACATGCATAGCCCCAACGAAATGGTGGCGCTCGAGGATCTCGATCGCGCGGCCGAACTCCTGGCCGTGTTTGCCCGCCGGTTGGAACCGGGCATCGACTTCATCCCCCGGTAAAAAACAGGGTCCCGGCGAACTGCCCGGGACCCCGAGTTGGTCAGGAGTCTAAAGCTACGGCTGATAGAAGCCGAAGTTGTTCATGGCCCAGGTTTCGAACGCGCTGTTGAACGAGAATGCGTAGCCTGATCCACCACATCCCGTACCCGCGCCACTCGCTGGCGCGGTCACTTGCAGGCCTGCGTCGTTGACGATGCAGACCTCATACGAGCTGTTACCGAGCCCATCGAACTCGTACGCGCCGCTCGCATCGGCCGTCGTGCTCGCAATCACCGAGCCGTTCCACTTGAGCTGAACCGTGTAACCCGCGATCACGGTATCACCCGCGAACGGATTGTATGAGCCGCTGGCATCGACGTCTCCGAAGACAGTACCCTTCGCCTTATTGATCCCGCTCGGAGGAGCTGACGGAGGCGGAGGCGGCGGAGGCGGCACCGGAGCCGGAGGAGGCGGCGGCGGCGGCACTGGAGCCGGCGGCGGCGGCGGCACTGGAGCCGGCGGCGGCGGCGGCACCGGCGCCGGAGGCGGCGGCGGCGCCGGGGGCGGCGGCGCTGGGCACTTCTTCGACTGGCCGGGTGGCACCTTACCGCTGGCACCAGCAGTATGGGCCGGCGCCGAGGCCGTGCAGACGGCTACGCTGTTGCCGTTACCATGGCCCTGCGCCGCGGCCGCTACGAGCGGCAGCGCCGACAGGCCAACGACAACGAGAAGGACACGAAGGCTTTTCATGCTCTCTCCTGACCAAAGAAGTCGGGACACGAACAGCACAGACGGCACGGGCAAGAACCGCACCCACCAGCGGCACGCTCGCTCAAACTCTTTGTGGTGCAATGAGATACAGGCGTCGGACAGCGCGAAAAGAAGGCGTGCTGCTGTCTGATAACTTGACGTTGCATTATGCAATTTTAGACGCTAAATGCAAATGACATTACGGCGGGAGTTACTGCCTCAGTTCCTCTTAAGATCGCCCACGGCGTCCTGGGCGGCCGCGCGCACCTGCTTGTCGCCGTCTTCGGTGAGACCTTCGAGCGTTCCGACTGCAGCCGGTGTGGCGGCGACCCGCAGTGCCTCGACCGCGGTCACGCGCAACCCCGATGGTTTGCGGCCAAACACCCGACCCCCTGGCTGCGCGAATTTGATCAGCGCTTGAACGGCGGACGGGCTGCCGATGCGCCCGAGCGCCAGGATCAATTCCCGCTCGACTGCTTCATCTTCTTCCTCTTCCATCGCCACGACGATCGTCATCGCGAGCGCGCTCGATTTTCGGCCGACCCCGATAGCGGCCTGCATGCGCACCTCTGGCGACTTGTCACGCAGCGCGCGGCGCAACGGTTCGGCCGCCGCGCTGGATCCGATTTTGGAGAGCGCCAGCGCTACCGCCTTCCGGACACGCTCGTCCTCATGCTCGAGCTGCTGGGCCAGCGCCGGCACGGCCTCGTTTAAGGCCAGCTCACCCGCCAGCTCCGCCACATTCCGTACCACGAACCACTGGTGATGTCCCAGCATGTGCACGAGTTGATCGGTCCCTTCCTTCATTCCGGTGAGCGCCATGAAAATCCCGCGGCGCTCTTCGATTGTCGGCGCAGCGACCAACAGGTCCAGCAGCACTTCGACCCCGTCCTCTCCCGCGCGCCGCAGGACCAGCAGGGAGTCTTCGCGGTCGGTCGGGTGATTGGCTACCTCGGCGATCGCCTCGAGCAGAGTCTTGCTGTACATGCGCTTCAGCGCGATGGAATACTGCCGCCGCCGCGTCGCGTCGCTCACCTGCTGTTCTGCTCGAACGATGCCGGCGACGATCGTGAGCGCCTGGGTCGTCCGTTTGGCTTTCATCGCGGTCTCCAGCTGGCGGCCGAGAATCGCGAGCAAGTCGCCAACCTGAGGACCGTCGGGCCTTTCCTGCAGCTCGGCGATCAGATCGTGGGTCGAGCGCGTGGCGGCCGTTGACGGCGAAAACCCGATGCTCTCCCCAGTCGCCTCGCGCACTATCGCGGGGATGTCCGCGTCGGGATTCACCTGCGCCGACGCAGAGACTTCCCGAGCGGATTTCTGTGGCGGGGGTGAAGGGGCAGCCGCCGCAGGCGGCGGAGCCGGTGCCGCGAAGTGAAAAGTCTGCATCGTGATCGTGATTCGCTTGGCGCCGTTGCCGCTGAGCCGGCTGGCGATGTTTTCGTCGCCGGGCTGATCGGCGAGCGCCTTCAGTAAATCGAAGACCTCCGCGACCGGCGGATCCGCCGGAATCTCGATCTGCTGGACCGAGTGCAGTTCCAACCGCGGCAGTAGTGTCCCGCCATCCACCGGTGCGCCGTTGACGACGAGCCGCCCATCCTGCGTTGCCAACGTGACCGCGGTGGTCTTCACGATGCTCGCCAGCGTTCGAAACTGCGCCTTCTGTCCCTCTTTCGCTGCGGGATCGCGAAAGAGATCGAGCGTGCGCGTAATCGAAGCGACGACCTCCTGCGGGGTAGCCATTGGGAGGGTCAATCTATAGAGTACGATCCATGATCGCACTGCTGCTGCTCACGGCGAGCCTCGCGGCGCCGTCACAAGACACGCTCACCGCCGCCGCCCGGCGCGTCCTGGCGGACGTCCAGTTTCTCGCCGACGATCGTCAGGAAGGACGCGGCGTCGGCACGGCCGGCCTGGAGCGCGCCGGCGCGTATATCCGGGACGCCTTCAAACACGCCGGGCTGCAGGTCTCCTTTCAGAACTTCGCGATTCCTGCCGATGCGCCGGCCGTGCTGCACACCGGTCTTGGAGGGACGCCGACTCGCAACGTCGTCGCCGTGATCCCGGGAACTGCGGCAACACGGGGGGAGATCGTGGTCGTCGGCGCGCACTACGACCATCTCGGCATGGGCGGATTTGGCGCGCTAGATCCGGACTCGACGGGGCGGGTCCACAACGGCGCGGACGACAACGCCTCCGGCACCGCTGCGCTCCTCGAGATCGGCCGGATCCTCGCCCATCGCCGGCCCGCGCGCACGGTGGTCCTGGTCGCGTTCAGCGGCGAAGAGCTGGGCACGCTGGGTTCTTCCTACTTCGTCGGCCACGCCACGCCCGAGCCGATCGATTCACTCTACACCATGCTGAACCTCGACATGGTCGGGCGACTGCGGAACGCGCGGCTGCTCGCGCTCGGCGCAGCGACCGCGCGGGAATTTCCGGCGCTGCTCGACTCGCTCAACACCCCGCCGCGCTTCGATCTGCGCGCCTCGGGCGATGGCTGGGGACCGAGCGATCACGAGGTCTTCTTTGCGACCCGCCACCCCGTCCTGCACTTCTTCACCGATTTGCACGAGGACTACCACCGTTCGACCGACGATTGGCCAAAACTCAATGTGAACGGAATCGCGCAGGTGGCGCAGTTCGTGGCCGATCTGGCGCTCGTGCTCGCCGACCGTTCGGGGCCGCTCACGTTCGTCGATGCGCCGCGCCCGCAGGCTACTGCCGGTGGCTCCGGGTACGGTGCGTACCTGGGCACGATCCCGGACATGAGCGGCGGCGTGCCGAATGGTCAGGGTGTGAAGATCACCGGGGTCCGGGCAGGCAGTCCCGCGGCACAGGCTGGGCTCGCGGCGGGTGACGTTATCACCACTATCGGCGGCAAGCATATCGGCAATCTGTACGACATGACCGACGCGCTCCGCAGCCATCAGCCGGGCGACACAGTCGTCATCGTGAGCACGCGCGATGGTGTCGAGCGCCGGGCGACGACGGTGCTCGGGAAACGCGGCACGTGACGACGAGTCCCGCATCCGAAGCGACGAAAGTCGTGCGCGCACTCCGCGCCGCGCACTTGCACGACGAGGGACGCCGGTCACTTCTCATGATGGCCTGTGAGCGGATCCGCGCATGGGGCCCGCCCTACACGTCGGTGTACGCGTACATGCTTCACGACGATGAGCTCGTGCTGGAGGCAGGCGCCGGGCGCGACACCGAGCATACGCGCATCCCGGTCGGGCAGGGTGTGTGCGGAACCGCAGTCGCCGAGAACCGCGATCAGAACGTGGCCGACGTCAGCGCGATCGGGAATTACCTCGCCTGCAATGTGTTCACCAAGTCCGAGCTCGTCGTATTGATTCGCCGCGGCGATCACATCCTTGGGCAGATCGATATCGACTCGGACGTTCTGAATGGGTTTGGCGAGCGCGAGCATGCGGACGTAAAAGAGGTTGCCGACGCGCTGGCTGTGCTGTTGTAGTGCATCTCTTCAGCCGGCAGGTCGGATCAGGTCCGCTTGTCGTCGTGCTCCACGGCGGACCCGGCGCGAGTCACGATTATCTGCTGCCACAGTATGACCTGCTCGCCAATGGCCGAACGCTGTTTTACTACGATCAGCGCGGCGGTGGCCGATCACCGGTCTCGCGCGACACGCCGGTGGGATGGCGTGAGCACGTCGCCGATCTCGAGGAGATCCGCGGCGAGCTGGGCCTCGATCGCCTGACACTGTGCGGGTACTCGTGGGGCGGACTGCTCGCGGTGCTGTACCTCCTCGAGCACCCCGATCGCGTCGAGCGCCTGGCACTCGTGTCTCCCGCGTCGATCACCGCCGAGGATCGGGAGCAGTTCGAGCAGGAGTTCGCGAGACGCATGCAGACTCCCGAGATCAAGCAAGAGCGCGATGCGCTGCGGGCGAGCGGGTTGCGCGACAAGGATCCGGAGGCCTACCAGCGACGCGCGTTCGAGCTCTCTGTTGCGGGCTACTTTCGGGATTTTCACGACGCGAGGAACCTCACCCCGTTTCGAGTCGCGGCCCGGACGCAGGATGCAGTCTGGCGCAGCCTCGGGCGTTACGATCTGCGGCCTCGGATTCGGGAGACGATGCCCCGCGCCTCGCTTCTCCCCCCGCTGGTGGTTCACGGAACGTTCGACCCGATCCCGATCGCCGGCTCGCGCGACCTTGCCGCACTGATACATGCCAAGCTCGTCGAGCTGCCGGTTGGACACTGTCCGCACGTCGAAGCCACGGAGGATTTCGTACGAGCACTCGACGACTTTCTCCCTTCGACCTAGCCTTCGCCGAGATCGCGCCACGTTTTCCCGCGATCGCTGAAGCGTTGCAGCAGGACGGCGCCGACGCGACCGACCGCGATCGCTTCGCGCTCCTCGAGCCGGTGGGACGGCTGCTGCAGGACGTCATGCCGGAAGGGTCCGGCGCCGATGCGCTCGAAGCGCACCTGGTCCTCCTGCACCACGCCTACCTGTTCTGGGCCGCCCAGCAGCCTGTCTACGAGATCAGCGAGGCGGCGCTGCAACGCGCCGCCGGTGACCAGCCGATGACGACCGCGACGCCGCATCCCGCGCAGTACCTGCAGTTGCCGGAGCTCCGCGTGTGGGGATCGCCGAACGATTCGAGTGCCGCCGAGCCGCTCGACGGAATGTTTGTGAGCGCGACAGGCGATCCCGGGGCGATCGCCGTGCTGGCCATCTTCGGCATGCGTCCCGACCGGCCAGGGTTCAGCGCGGTCGGCATCGAGGGACGCGCCGATCCCGACGATCCCACGGACAACGAGATCGAAATTGCCGCCGTGCGTGAGGACGGCAGCGCGGCGTTCGGACCCAGGCTTGCCGGCGGCACGGCCGCCGGCCTGTATTCCGTAGCGAACGCGGGGGAATTGCTCTTGCTGACATGCCGGCTCCTGACACTGCTAGATTCCGGCAATCCCATATGAAGACGAAAGTGTCGGCGGCAAAGGCAGCCGAACGGACGTCTCGCGTCCGGAAGATCATCGCGCGCCTGAAGCAGGAATATCCGGATGCGACCTGCGCCCTGCACCATGGCAGCGCCCTGGAGCTCGCCGTCGCCACGATCCTGTCCGCGCAATGCACCGACGCGCGCGTCAACATCGTGACGCCGCATCTGTTCGCAAAGTACCGGACCGCTCGAGGCTACGCCGCCGCCGACCCCGCCGTGCTCGAAAAGGAGATCCAATCGACGGGCTTCTTCCGGAACAAGACCAAATCCATCATCGGGATGGCCCAGGCGCTCGTCGAGAAGCACGGCGGCGAAGTGCCGCAGACCATGGACGAGCTGACCGCGCTGCCCGGCATCGGCCGCAAGACGGCCAACGTGATCCTCGGTACCTGGTTCCGCAAGAACGAAGGCGTGGTGGTCGATACGCACGTGCAGCGGCTTACCGGATTGCTCGGACTCGCGAAGCAAACCGATCCGGTGAAGATCGAGCAGGAGCTGATCGAGATCGTGCCGCGCGACGACTGGACCTGGTTCTCGCATACGCTCATTCAACACGGGCGCCGGATTTGCGTTGCGCGTCGCCCGAAGTGTCCCGAATGTGTCTTGAACCGCATATGCCCCAGCTCATTGGTATGAGTCAGGAGCACATGCCGACGTGAATCTATGACCAAAACACCGCCACCCATCGATCGAGCCGGTCTCATCGAGACGCGACGGGATATCCATCAACACCCCGAGCTCGGTTTCGAGGAGACACGCACGGCGGGGCTGATCGCCGAACGGTTGCGGGGACTCAAGTACCAGGTCACGCCGGGCGTCGGCAAGACAGGCGTGGTAGCCGTAAAGAAGAAGGACGGCCGCTGCGTCCTCATTCGCGCCGACATGGATGCGCTGCCGGTCGAAGAAGCCAACGCGGTTCCCTATCGCTCGCGGGTGCCGGGGAAGATGCACGCCTGCGGGCACGACGGGCACGTCGCCATCGGTCTTGAGGTGGCGCGCCGCCTCGCGCCGCTGGAGCTCGACGGCAGCGTGAAGTTCGCGTTCCAGCCTGCCGAGGAGGCCTCGAATGGCGCGCAGGCGATGATCTCGGACGGGGTGCTCGACAGCCCCCGAGTCGACGCCGCGTTCGGCATTCATCTCTGGAACGATCTGCCGGTGGGGACGGTGGGCATCACGGCCGGGCCCGTGATGGCCTCGGTCGATCAGTTCGAGATCCAAATCCTGGGCCGGGGCGGCCATGCGGCCGCGCCGCACCAGACCATTGACCCGGTGCTGGTTGCCGCGCACGTGGTGACGGCGCTGCAGAGTCTCGTATCGCGCCGGCGCGATCCTCTCAGCGAGGCCGTCGTCTCGGTCACCGAGATGCATGCGGGGCGCGCGTTCAACGTGATCCCCGACCGGGCGGATCTGCGGGGCACCGTGCGGACGTTCGGCGGCAGCTTCTTTGAGGATGCGCCGCGGCTGGTCGAGGAAACCGCGCAGGGGATCGCGGTGGCGTTTGGCGCCCATGCCAACGTGCAATATCACCGTCTGAGTGCGCCGCTCATTAATAATGAAGAGCTGAGCGCGCTCATGCGTGACGTCGCGGCCAAGGTCCTCGGAGCCGGCAGCGTGCGTCAGGGCGTGCGGACGATGGGCGGCGAGGATATGGCGTACTTCCTCGAGCGCGTTCCAGGCTGCTTCGCGTTCGTCGGCTCGGCGCCCGGCAGCTCCCGCGCTTCCCCGCACCATAGCCCGACATTCGATATCGACGAAGAGTCGCTGGTGATCGGGGCCGAGCTCCTGACCGCGACCGCGATCACGTACCTGAATGCCTAATCAACTGGCGGCCGAAGCGTCCGCGTACCTCAAATCGGCCGCCCATCAACCCGTCCACTGGACGCCGTGGAGCGACGCCGCGTTCGCGCGGGCCCGCGCGGAGCACAAGCCGATTCTGCTCGACATCGGTGCGGTCTGGTGCCACTGGTGCCACGTGATGGATGGCGAATCGTATGAGGATCCGGCGATCGCCGAGCTGCTCAATCGGGACTTTGTGTGCATCAAGGTGGATCGCGACGAGCGGCCCGACGTGGACACGCGGTATCAGCGCGCCGTGCAGGCGCTGAGCGGTCAAGGGGGCTGGCCTCTCACCGCGTTTCTCACGCCTGATGGTGAGGTGTTCTTCGGCGGCACCTATTTTCCGCCCGACAACAACTCCTACGGCCGGCCTGGCTTTCACCGCGTGCTGCTGGAGATCGCCCGCGCGTTTCGCGAAGAGCAGGAGCGCGTCACGACCAACGCGCGGGCGATTCGCGAGCACGTGGTGCAAAGTCTGGATGAAACGAAGCCGGGCTCGGTCAGCGCCGACATCCTCAGCGCCGGCGCCGATCAGATGGCGCGGCTGTTCGACGTGCGCTACGGGGGCTTCGGCACGGCGCCCAAGTTCCCGCATCCCGCCGCGCTCGAGTTCCTGCTCGCGCGCTGGTATGACAGCCCGGAGGGGCACGCGTGGCAGCGCGAAATCGTCGACAAGACGCTCGCCGGCATGGCGCGCGGCGGCGTTCGCGACCACGTCGGTGGCGGCTTTCACCGTTATTCGGTGGACGAGCGCTGGATCGTGCCACACTTCGAAAAGATGTCATACGACAACTCCGAGCTCCTGCGCGCCTACCTGTCGGCGTACGCGGCGTTCGGAGACCCGCTGTACAAGGAAGTTGCGACGGGCATCGTCGATTGGGTTCTGGAGATCATGACGAGCAGGGACGAAGCGGCGTTCGCGACATCGCAGGACGCGGACCTGACCTTCGGGGACGACGGAGACTATTGGACGTGGACGCTGGAAGAGACCAAGGGCGCGTTAGATGCGCGCGAAGGCGCGGTCGCTTCGAGGGTATTCGATATCGAAGAGACCGGCGAGATGCACCATAACGCGAAGAAAAACGTGCTGTGGTGGAAGCAAGACCCCGCCGACGACGAGCGGCCGATCCTGCGCGCGGCGATTCGGACACTCAAGGCGGCGCGCGACCGCCGCACAGCGCCGTTTGTCGATCGCACGGCCTACGTGAACTGGAATGCGATGATGGCGGGCGCGTTTCTGCAGGCCGGCGCGATGCTGGACCGGCCTGAGTGCAACGATCTCGCGCTGAGCGTCCTCGAACGTATTTGGGCAACTGCGTGGGATGCGGGAGGTGGGATGTCTCACGTCGTTGGACGGCGCGAGCCGCGCGGCATGCTCGACGATAACGTGCAAAGCGCGGCGGCATTTCTCGACGGCTACGAAGCGACGGGTGAGAACAAATGGCTCGAGCGCGCGACTCAGATCATGACGTACTGCGAGCAGGCGCACTCAGATGGCAGCCCCGGTTATTTCGACATTGCGGCGACGAGCGGCGCTGCCTATCTGTCCGCGCGCGCGAAGCCGGTGCAAGATGCACCGACGCCGTCTCCGAACGGGGTCGCGGCGCTGGTGCTGGCGCGGCTCTGGGCTTTGACCGACAAGCCCGAATGGCGCGCGCGGCTCGACCGTCAGCTCGGCGCATTCGCCGGCAGCGCCCGCGAGTTGTCACTCCACGGCTCGACCCTGCTGCGCGCGATCGACTGGGCCGTGAATCCCGTCACCCGAGTCGAAGTATCGGGCCCGAACGGCGACGGTCCGGCGTGCGCCATGCATCTGCTGGCACTGCAGCGCTATCGGCCGAGGAAAGTCGTGATCCGGAAGCTCGCCGACCGTCCCGCGGCCACCGTGTGTATCGGGACGAGCTGCTCGCTACCGGTGACGACGCGGGAAGCGCTGGCCAGATTGCTGGAGCGGTGAGCTAGATTCCTACCACCTCAACACGAGACCGTACATGCCGAACAAGAAAGCCGTGATCGAAACCAAGAAGGGCACGATCGAGCTCGAGCTGTTTGCGGACGAAGTGCCCAACACGGTTGCCAATTTCGAAAAGCTCGCGAATTCCAACTTCTACGATGGCACCAAATTCCATCGCGTCATTCCGAATTTCATGGTCCAGGGCGGCGATCCCTATTCCAAGACCGGCAAAGGACCGGTGGGCACCGGCGGGCCCGGCTACATGATCAAGTGCGAGACGCAAAAGAACACGCACAAGCACGTCGCGGGCACGCTGTCGATGGCGCATGCCGGCAAAGACACCGGCGGCAGCCAGTTTTTCATTTGTCATTCGCCGCAACGGCACCTCGACGGCGTGCACACCGTTTTCGGCCAGGTCACCAAAGGCATGGACGTGGTGAATGCGATCAAAGGTAACGACGAAGTCACCTCGATTCGCGTCTCCTAGGGAGAGCGCTCATGCTCGCGTTGCTGCTGACACTGACACTGGCCGTGCAGGACTCCGGAGCTTTTGTCGCGCGATTGGGCACCGATACGCTCTCGCTCGAGCGGTACACGCGCACGGGATCGCAGCTGCGGGGGGAGTATGTGATCCGCACGCCGCGCACCGTGCACCGCATCTATACGGCTGACCTCAATCCCGACGGCACGATTCGGCGCGCAGAACTCGTGACCCACAACATCGGCGGCGGGCCAGGCCCGCTGGAGACCAAGCTGACGATCGAGTTCGTCGGCGACACATCAGTGTGGACGTTCCCGCGCGGGGACAGCACGGTCACGCAGAAGGTGGCAGCGCCCCGGGGTACGTTCCCGTTCCAGTTCTACCTGTTTGGATTGATGGAGCAGATGGGACGCTGGGCCCGCGCCGCCGCTACGGACAGCCTCCGGTTCACCGCGCTCTACTCCACACAGGGCACCAGCGGCGGGTTCATCAAGAAGCTCGGCGGCGACACGCTCCTCTTCATGTTCGACCAGGGCCAACTGGCCGGCGTTGGGCCGTTCACGTTCGCGCTCGACCGCCAGGGCCGGCTGACGTGGCTCACAGGCAAAGGGAGCACGCTGCAGATCGAGGTCCAACGTGTCGCATCGGTGCCGATGGCTCAGGCGGGTCCGATGTTCGCCAACCGGCCCCTGGGCCAGCTGTCGCCGCGCGATACCGCGCGTGCGACGATGAGCGGCGCCGAAGTGTGGGTCGATTACAGCCGTCCCCAAAAACGCGGACGCGTGATCTTCGGCGACGTGGTGCCGTGGAATGCGGTGTGGCGCACGGGCGCCAACGCGGCGACTCAGTTGAGCACCTCCGCCGATCTCGTGATCGGCGGCGCGACCGTTCCAGCGGGCAAGTACACACTCTGGACTCTCCCCACCCCGAGCGGCTGGAAGCTCATCATCAACAAGCAGACCGGTCAGTGGGGGACGGAGTACAGCGCGGCGCAAGATCTCGTGCGCGTCGATGCCAGACTCGAGACGCTGGCTGCACCGGTCGAACAGATGCTGATCGCCTTCGAGCCCGGCACGTTGACCGTTTCGTGGGACAAGACGAAAGTCTCGGTCCCGGTGAGCAGGAAGTAATGCATCTCGACTTCGCGGTCGTCGCCGATTACGCGCTGGTCGATCAATCGGGCAAGATGTCGGTGCTCGGCATCTTTCAGCACATCTGGGTGCCGCAATTTCCCGCGATGCATCCTCGCCTGCATCTGGTGCTGCGCCTGAAAGGCAGGCGCACCGAAGTCGGCGAGCATCAGGTCCAGATCAAACTGCTCGACCAGGACAACGTCGAGCTGCTGGGCGGCTCGGGCACGGTAAATTTCGCCGAGCCGCCTGCCGGGATTACGGAGATCGAGGCGGCGGCGGTGCTGGTGTTCGACGTCCCATTCCCACACGCAGGGCAGTACCGGTTCGAGATCACGGTGGATGACGAGCGTAAAGCGGCGGTGCCGATCACGGTGTCGCAGATGCCCACGGCGCCGGTCCAGCAGCCGCCTCCCCCTCCGCCTCCCTCAACGCCTCAGGCTCCCGGTTCCTAGCTCTCCGTCACACGCACCGCTCGGCGCGTATGTGCGGTTGCCGGCCGTGCTGCTCGCCGCGGCGCTCGCGCTGGCGTACAACCTGGGCGGGTATCCCCTGCTCGAACCCGACGAGGGACGTAATGCGGAGGTCGCACGCGAGATCGCGGCGACCAACGACTACGTGCTTCCCCGGCTCAACGGCCTGCCTTATCTCGACAAGCCCGTCGTGTATTTTGGCGCGGCTGCGGCAGTGATGGAGGTATTGGGGCCGACGGAGACGGCTGCCCGGCTGCCCGCCTATCTCTTTACGCTGGCCACGATCGTCGTCGTAGTCTGGTTCGCGCGGCGGCGCTGGGGAAACGACGCCGGCTGGCTCGCCGGACTTGCGCTGGCGACCATGCCGCTCGTGCTCGCGTACGCGCGCACGACGATCATGGACAGCGCGCTGTCCTTCTGCACGACGTTGGCCATTCTGGCGTTCTGGGACGGGCGCCCGGTGTTGGCGTGGGCAGCCATGGGACTCGGCGCGATCACCAAGGGTCCGGTCGCAATCCTGGTTCCGCTCGTCACGCTCATTCCCTACGCCCTGCTGACCGGCGCAAAGATTCGCCGGCTGTTTCCACTTGCGGGCCTCGGCATCTTCGTTCTCGTCGCGCTGCCCTGGTTCATCGCCGTGTCGCACCGCGTCCCCGACTTCCCGCACTATGTCTTTGTGCGCGAGACGTTCGAGCGTGTGACCACCAGGAGCTTTCATCGCACCGCGCCGTTCTGGTACTACCTGCCGATCGTGCCGGTTGCGGCGTTCCCGTGGACCGTGCCCGCACTGGGTCGGCTGAAGAACTGGCGTTTTACCTGGCTTGCGCGCCGCGTGAATCCGCAGGCACAGGAGTCGGTGCTGCTCGCATCCTGGGTCCTCGGTCCCCTGCTCTTCTTCACGCTGAATCAGTCGAAGCTGCCCCAGTATGTGCTCCCGCTGATGCCGGCGTTCGCGCTCGCCGCGGCGCGCGTGCTCACGCGTGAGGCCCCGGAGCTCGGCGGCGGCATTGGGGTGGCGCGACGCACGTACGTCGCGCTCGCGGGGGTACTGGGTCTCGCCCTCGTGTCGCTCACTATCTGGCTGCACCCGCCGTTCGCACTGACACCGGCAGAGCGAGCGGCGATTCCCCCGACTGCGCTGGCGCTCGGCATCGTGTTGCTCGCGTCGGGCGCCATCGTGTGGCATGCCGGGCGAGCTCAACGTCCGCGACCCGCATTGCTCGTTCTGGGATATGCCCTGATCGTGATGGCCACGCCGATCGTGTCACGCCGGCTGATGGCGGCCGTCGGGGAGGACCGCTCGAGCGCGCGTCTTGCGCAAGTCATCCAGAACAGTGGCGCGGACGTTTTAGGCGTTGGCGCCTTCCCGACGTCGTTGCCGTTCTACCTGAGACGCCCCATTCCTGTCGCAACGGCGACCGGCCGGGAGCTGACCAGCACATACATCGCGGACCATTACGACCAGTTTCGCGCGGACAGCGCCTCGCCGCTCGCGCCGCAGGATTCCTGGCGCGAGCGCGCAGCACGCTGCCCAACGCCGACGGTTTTCGTCGTGCGCGCGGGAGATAAACGACTCCGCGCGGCGTTCGACTCGCTGTTGACTCTGCTGGCCGTCGAAGGCCACTACGCAGCCTACGGACCATGTGCGGCATCTTCGGCGCGATAGCGCTGCGGGACGCGCCGCTGCGCGATCCGCAGTCCGTCGAGCGGATGGCAGCCGTGCTGCGCCACCGCGGCCCTGACGGCGAGTGCATCGTCGGCCATGAGCGCGCGCGCATCGGCGCGCGCCGCCTCGCCATCATGGACCTCACCACGGGCGACCAGCCGTTCCAGAATCCGGACCGCACGATCTGGATGGTCTGCAACGGCGAGATCTACAATGCGCCCGCGCTGCGACGCGAAGCGCAAGGCTGGGGCTATCCGTTTCGCTCGCGCGGTGACATCGAGAACATCGTGCCATTCTACGAGCGCTTTGGCGCCGACGCGGTGGCCCGACTCGAGGGCATGTTCGGCCTGGCGGTCTGGGACGACGCGAACCGGCGGCTCGTGCTGGCGCGCGACCGCGCCGGAGAAAAGCCGCTCTTCTGGACCGACATCGACGGCGAGCTGAGGTTCGCGTCCGAGATTCAGGCGCTGCTCGAGTTTCCCGACCAGCCGCGCCGCGTGAATCGCACAGCGCTGTCGCTCTATCACGCGCTGGGTTACGTGCCCGCTCCATACACGATGTTCGACGGCATCAACAAGCTCCCGCCCGCATCGCTCCTGGTTGCTGAAAACGGCCGTGTGGAGATTCGCGCGTACTGGAGCGCAGCCGAGGTAGCGAGCCGGTCCTCAACGCTGTCGCTCGACGACGCCGACGAGCTTCGGGAGCTGTTGCTCCGCGCGGTCAAGCGCGAGCTGATGTCCGATGTGCCGTTCGGCATCTTCACGAGCGGGGGGCTCGACTCGTCGCTCCTCGTGGCGGCAACCGCGCGGGCGGTTCCGGACGAGCGCATTCACACCTACGCGGTGCGTTTCACGGAGCCGGGCTACGACGAAAGCGATTACGCCGAAGCGGTCACGCACGAGATCCGGTCGGTCCATCACGTGGTGACGGCCGACGACGAGTCGCTCGGCCGTGCGCTCGAGGTCGTGTCGCGCTCGCTGGCGGAACCGCTCGGCGATCCAGCCGTCCTGCCCACGTGGCTTCTGGCGGAGGCGGCGCGCGAGCACGTCAAGGTGATTCTGTCCGGCGAAGGCGCCGACGAGCTGTTCGGCGGCTACCCCACCTACCTCGGCCACAAGTACGCCGAGACATGGCAACGAGTGCCCGGCATGCTACGGCGCGCCGCGCGGTGGACCGTCGATCGCTGGCCGTCCTCCACCGGCAAGATGACGCTCGAGTACATGGTCAAGCAGTTCCTCGCGGCCTCCGAGATGCCCTGGATGGAGCGTCACCTCACCTGGCTTGGAGCACTGACGATCGACGCTGGGGTGATCGCGGAGCTCGCCTGCAAGCTCGCCGGCTTCCCGCATGACGTCCCGCTGAACCGGGTGATGTGGTTCGACTTTTCGACCTATCTGCCGGACGACCTTTTGGTAAAAGTCGATCGTGCCACGATGCTGGCGTCGGTCGAGGCGCGCGCGCCCTTTCTCGACCGGGAACTCATGGAGCTCGTTCTTCCCGCAGCCGCGCGCCTCAAGGTGCGGGGCCTCACCACTAAGGCGATATTAAAGGAAGCAGCGCGCGGACTCGTGCCGGACGCGGTCATCCGGCGCAGGAAACGCGGGCTCTCAGTTCCAGTCGCGCGCTGGCTGAATACGGGGCTCGCCCCCCTTGCCGATCGTCTGCTCGACACGCCGCTCCTCGCCGAGCACCGGAGCGGCCGGCGTAACCACGCGCGGAGACTGTGGCCACAACTCATGCTCGCCCTGTGGAGCGAGCGCTGGGGGGTTTCTCTCCGGTGAACCGTCAGGAAGCGCTGTCGATCTTGCAGGAGCACACTCAGTCGGCCTCCCTGCGGCAGCACATGCTGGCCGTGGAAGCCGCGATGCGCGCGTACGCGACCCGGTTCGGAGAGGACCAGGAGTCCTGGGGCATCGTCGGACTGCTGCACGATTTCGACTACGAGAAATTCCCCAACGCCGAGCACTCGGCCACCGAGGGGCATCCAGCCTGGGGTGTGAACCTGCTGCGCTCCCGCGGCGTGGCCGAGCCGCTGCTGCGCGCGATCCTGGGACATGCGACGTACTCCGGTGTACCGCGTGACACACAGATGGCAAGGGCGCTGTTCGCGGTGGACGAGTTGTGCGGTTTCCTGGTCGCGTGCGCTCTCGTGCGCCCGTCGAAGAGTTTTTCGGATCTTGAGGTCTCGTCGGTGAAAAAGAAGCTCAAGGACAAGGCATTTGCGCGCGGCGTGAATCGCGATGAGGTGCGCCAGGGTGCGGAAGAGTTGGGCGTCCCGCTCGACGAGCACATCGCGTTCTGCATCCAGGCGTTGCGTCCTGTCGAGGCGTCGCTCGCTCTTGGCGGAGGGGCGCCCGCCGGCGGCTGATGGATCGTCCGTTTTCCCGAGCGCTGGATCGCGCCACCGGCGCGCGGCCGATTCCCGGCAATCTGGTCCGCCATCTCGCGCTCAGCAGCGACGCGCTGGAGGCGATGCTCCAGATGATCGCGAGCGCGCAGCGCACGATTCACTTCGAGAACTACATCATTCACGACGACGAGACCGGCAGCCGGTTCGCGACGGCATGGGCCGAGCGCGCGCGCGCCGGCGTGCGTGTGCGCATCCTCTACGATGCGTTCGGGTGTCGCAGCACCAGCGCGGGATTCTGGCGCGAGCTGCGCGACTATGGCGTAGACGTCCGGCCGTTCCGCCCGCTCTGGACCAGCGGACCCATCGAAGCCTTCAGCCGCGATCATCGCAAGTTGGTCGTCGTCGATGGCGAGCGGGCGATGACCGGCGGCCTCTGCATCGGTGACGAATGGGCTGGCGACCCCAGGGTGGGGCAACCGTGTTGGCGCGATACCATGGTCGTGGTCTGTGGACCGGCCGTGGCCGCGCTCGAGGCGTCGTTCGCGCGGATGTGGGCCCGCGCCGGTCCGCCCCTGCCCGATGACGAGACCGCGTCCGGTCCGGACGAGTGCGGCCCCTCGGCTGTCCGTGTCGTAGAGGGTTTCCCCGGACAATCGCGCATCTATCGGGCGGTGCAGCTGCTCGCGGCGGCAGTGACCGAGCGATTGTGGATCACCGACGCGTACCTCGTTGCGCCCCCGTCGCTCTACGCGGCTTTCGTGGACGCGGCTCGCAGCGGCGTCGATGTGCGCCTGCTCCTGCCGGGCACTTCGGATATTCCCATCGTGCGCATCTTCACGCGCACCGGTTACCGCGAGCTGCTCCATGCCGGCGCCCGGATCTTCGAGTATCGCGGACCGATGCTACACGCCAAGACCCTTGTGGGAGACCACGAGTGGGCGCGTGTAGGCTCGAGCAACCTCAATGTCTCGAGTCTGCTCGGGAATTACGAGCTCGATCTCGTGGCCGAACAGGATGGTTTGACCGCGACCCTCGCGACTCAGTTCCTGCACGACATGGCGCAGAGTCGTGAAATCGTGCTCATGGCTCATCGCCGTCTACCGCTGCCACCGCGGCTCGTGGTCACCGCGGCGGTCCATCCCGCCCATGCGCTGGCGCCGCCGCAGACGGTCGTCCAGCACTACAAGCGGTCGCTGCGAGAGCGTCAGGCTGCGGCGGCGGTCGCGCTGATGCAGGCTGCGGGAGGCGCGCGCCGCATGCTCGCGGGCGCGGCTGCCGTGCTTTTCTTGGTAATCGGGGTGCTCATCATTTTCTTTCCCATCGTCATGAGCACCGTCCTGGCCGTCGGGGCCCTGGCCAGTTCGTTCTGGCTGTCCGGATTCGCCTTGGCGCGGCGTCGCCGCCGCCGCGAAAGCGATGTCCGGTAGGGGGTTGCGGGTCAGGAACTCAACCTCTCCCTCCCCTCGCGCGTATGGGAAACAGCGAATCCGATAAAGATCTAATCGCCAAAGCCCTGGCGGGTGAGCGGGACGCCTTCGGCGTGCT
>WNEN01000041.1_pt1 | contig 21478 bp, 16 predicted proteins | sample 5399951 | NCBI WGS metagenome assembly WNEN01 (sample SAMN13153327, study PRJNA577476) | soil metagenome | isolation source: 20 cm grassland meadow soil 5 days after 1st rain plot 2 | place: USA:California | collected 2015-09-21
CGCTCGCCGCGCCTGCAGATGCGACCCGCGTGAAAGCGTCGCCATTGGCGAAGCGGATCGCCAAGGACGTAGGCGTTGATCTAAAGCTGGTGCAGGGTTCAGGACCTGGCGGTCGAGTGATCAAGCGGGATGTGGAAGCTGGGGCTACGCAGGCGCGATCGGCGATTCCTGCTCCCCGCTCCCCGCTCCCTGCTCCCTCCGGTGTGCCGTACGAGGACGTCCCGCTCACCCAGATCCGGAAGACGATCGCGAAGCGGCTCGCCGCTTCGATCGGGCCCATTCCGCATTTCTTCCTCACCGCCGAGATCGATATGGAGCGCGCCGCCGAAGCACGCGAAGCGCTCAACAAGCAGCTCGGCGAAGAGGGGGGGGGCGGGAAGATCTCGTTCAACGACATCATCATCAAAGCCGTCGCCCTCGCGCTCGTGCAGCATCGCGCCTGCAACGCCTGGTTCCAGGAGGATCACGTCCGGTACTGGAACGAGGTCCACATCGGGATGGCGGTGGCGATCGAGGATGGATTGATCACGCCGGTGATCCGAAACGCCGACTTGAAGAGCCTGCGTCAGATCGGCGCCGAAGCGCGCGAGCTTGCCGGCCGCGCGCGCAATCGCCGGCTCAAGCCCGAGGAGTACACCGGCTCGACGTTCAGCATCTCGAACCTCGGCATGTTCGACATCGAGCACTTCACGGCGGTGATCAATCCACCCGAAGCCGGCATCATCGCTGTCGGATCAATCACGCCGCAGGCGGTGCCTGACGGGGGGGGCGACCGCATCGTGTCGCGGCGGCGCATGCGCGTGACGATGAGCTGCGACCACCGGGTGATCGACGGCGCCACGGGCGCGAAATTCTTGCAGACGCTCAAACAAATGCTCGAGAATCCGCTGGCGATGCTTTTGTAATGCGAAATGGGGAATGCGGAATGCGGAATCGACCGGGGCGCGTCGAAGCGCATGACACTCGCCCCTAGATTCCACATTCCACATTCCGCATTCCGCATTTCCAGAGGGGGGACCGTTGGCGAATAGTTTCGACGTAATCGTCCTGGGTGGCGGCCCCGCGGGCTACGTCTGCGCTATCCGTGCGGCACAGCTTGGCCTCGCGTCGGCGGTCATCGAGCAGGAGAAGCTCGGCGGCGTCTGCGTGAACATCGGCTGTATTCCGACCAAAGCGCTGCTGTACTCGGCCTTCCTGGCGAACGCGCTCAAGGAATCCAAGGACTTCGGTGTGGAGGCCGGCAGCGTGAAAACCGACTATGGCGTCGCCATGAAGCGCTCGCGCCGCGTCGCGGAGCAGAACTCCAAGGGCGTCGAGTTCCTGATGAAGAAGCACAAGATCACGGTCGTGAAGGGCACGGGCACGCTTCAGCCCGGCAAGAATGTTAAAGTCGGGAACGACGTCTACGAGGCAAAGAAGGCTGTCGTGATCGCCACCGGCTCGCGTGTCAAAGGCATCCCGCAAATCGGTCTCGAGATCAACAAGACCACCGTCATATCCTCCGATGAAGCGCTGTTGATGGAGAGAATTCCTGAAGCGCTCGCGATCATCGGCGCCGGCGCGGTGGGCATGGAGTTCGCCGACATCTTTAATGCCTTCGGCGTCAAAGTGACCGTGATCGAGGCCCTGCCCCGTATTCTGCCGCTCGAGGACGCCGAGTCGTCCGACGCCGTGGGCAAGAGCTATCGCAAGCGCGGCATCGAGGTCATTGCGGGAGCGAAGGTGACCAAGGCCACGGTCGCCAAAGACAAGGTCACGCTCGACGTCGAGGCGGGAGGCGAGAAAAAGCAGGTGACGGCGGCTGCGGTCCTCATGGCCGCCGGCCGCGCGGTGAACACCGAGAACGTCGGTCTCAAGGAATGCGGGATTCAGCTCACCGATCGCGGGTTCATCAAAGTCGACAAGAACCTTCAGACTACGGCGCCGGGCTACTACGCGATCGGGGACGTCGCCGGCCCGCCGATGCTCGCGCACAAAGGAAGCCGTGAGGGCGTCGTGGTCGCCGAGATCCTGGCGGGCCAGAAGCCGCATCCGATCAAATACGACAACGTGCCCAGCGTGACGTATTGCCATCCTGAGGTGGCGAGCATCGGCATGACCGAGGAGCAGTGCAAAGAAAAAAAGCTCGACTATGTGGCCGGGAAGTTCCCGTTTTCCGCCAACGGCCGCGCGCGCGGGACCGGTGAGACCGAGGGATTCGTCAAGATTCTCCGCGACAAGAAGTATGGCGAGATCCTGGGCGCGCACATCGTCGGCGCCCATGCATCGGAGATCATTCACGAGCTGGCCGTGGCGCGGGAGAACGAGTACACAGTCGAAGAAGTCGAGCTCGCGATCCACGCGCATCCTACCATGTCCGAGGCCGTCGCCGAGGCGGCGCTCGATTCGCTCGGCCGCGTGATCCACATTTGACGGAAGACTCGGTCAGGGATCCGCTCGCCCTCGGCCTGGGCTCGCTCGCCGGCGGCGTGGGATTCGGGAGCGCGTGCCTGAGCGCATCCCAAGTCGTGACCGCGGTCGTGCGCGACTACGCAGCGACGACCGATCCAAGCGACGTCGGCTCCAAGGCGCTGACGGCTGGACTGATCCTCGCGATCGGCGTGGGTGGCGCCTACGCGTGGTACCGGAGCTCCGCGCTCGACAACATCTGGCACCGTGGTGTCATTGCTGTCCTCGCAGCCCTCGGAGCGTTACTGGTCGGATTCATCGGCGCTCCGGTATATCGCCTCGCGCACATGGTCGGACTGATCGTGTGGGCCGCGCTGGGGATCGCGGTCGGTGTCCTGGCGACCCGCTGGGCTCTGGAGGGCCGGGGTCCAGGACCGGCCACACCATGACGACGCTCGAGATCATTGACGCCGGCACCGTTCCCTACGCCGAAGCGCTCGAATGGCAACGGCGGCTTGCGGACGATCGCATCGCCGGCCGGCTGGACCATGACGTGCTCGTATTGCTCGAGCATCCGCCGGTCATCACGATGGGCAGAAACTCCCACGCCGCGAATCTGTTGCAGCGCGACGGGGGGGGGATCGAGATTCACGAAGTCGAGCGCGGCGGCGACATCACGTTCCACGGGCCCGGGCAGCTCGTGGGCTACCCGATTCTGGATCTCACACACTACAAGCAGGACCTGCACTGGTACCTGCGCACGCTCGAGCAGGCGCTGATCGACGCGCTCGCCCTGCTCGACATTCCGGCCCAGCGCAATCCGGGATTCACCGGCGTCTAGACGCGGGAACGGAAGATTGCCAGCATCGGCATCCACGTGAAGCAGTGGGTGTCGTGGCACGGGTTTGCCCTGAATGTGACCACTGATCTGTCGCAGTTCGATCGCATTGTGCCGTGCGGGATTCAGGGCGTGGAGATGACGTCTGTAGAAAGGGAGAAGGGAGAAGGGAGAAAGGAGAAGGGAGAAGGGAGAGGGAAGAAGTTGTGGGATGAGAGTGTCGACGCGGTGTTGAGAGGATTTGAATCAGCGTTCGGGGTTGATCCGTCCCCTGAAGGGGCGGCTCGGCGAGGACACGAGTCCTTAAGGACTCGCGTAGTGGCCGAGCCGGGGCTTTAGCCCACGGACACACCGCGAATCCCCCCTGGCCAAATTCAAACGACCAAATGGCCGGTGCTGCACTACGGCGACGTGCCGATGGTCGATACCGACAAATGGACGTTCAGGGTTTCGGGATTGGTCGACCGTCCGTTCTCGCTGACGTGGGATGAATTTCAGGCGCTGCCCCGGAAGACCGTGCATTGCGACATTCATTGCGTCACGACCTGGAGCCGTCTCGACAACGACTTTGCGGGTGTGCCCGTCCAGGACCTGTTGCAGCGCGCGGGCCTTAAGAAGGAAGCGAAGTATTGCCTGGTCGTGGCCGAGCAAGGCTTCACGACCAACCTGCCGCTGTCGGACCTCGATCGGCCGGGGAACCTCATCGCGCTCGACTGGGCGGGCGAGCCGCTCACTCCCGAACACGGAGGACCGGCGCGGCTGCTCGTGCCGCATCTCTATTTCTGGAAAAGTGCGAAGTGGGTGCGGGGCTTTGAGCTGCTGGACGACGATCTGCCCGGATTTTGGGAGCAGAACGGCTACCACATGCGCGGCGATCCGTGGAAGGAAGAGCGCTACGGCGGCCGCGGCCTGACGCAGCACGAGATCAACAAGTTCCGGAACGCGAGCAAGAAGATAGTTCGCTAAAGACGGAGCCTGGATCTAGAAATCAGGAGTCGGGGTCCGCGTAGAAATATTTCGTGTCGCATGGAAATGGTGCTGGATACGTGCCAAGCGATCTCAGATTCTCCCATCGCCATTCCCTCCAACGCGATCCGCGGATATCGCGATCTTCATGTGTGGCGAGACTCGATGGACCTCGTGGTGGAGATCTACCGCCTTACCGCAGCCTTCCCCGGGGAAGGGCGCGGCGATCGGCAAGATGCTGGGCGGCTTGATCCGATCCCTGCGACGGCGGGCTGCGATGAGGAGTCAGGAATCAGGAGCCGGGAGTCAGCGATTCAGCCCCGACTCCTGACTTCAGAATCCAGGCTCCCTAGCAGTTCATAGAATCTCCGGAACACCTCGATCCCGTCCCACAGCTGCTTCAGATCCAGCTTTTCGTTAGGCGCGTGTAGCCGATCATCAGGCAGGCCAATCCCGGTAAGGATTACCGGCGCTCCGCCCCACGCCAGCGCCGGAACGACGGGAATCGACCCGCCGGCGCGCGCCGGCACACTGCCTCGCCCCGTCACTTCCTTGAACGCCTGCGCCAGCAACTGAAACGCGGGGCTGTTCACCTTGATTTGCGCCGGATCCGCGCCATGCAGAAAGCGGACGGTGGCTGTCACGTGCTTCGGCGCCAGACGTTTGACGGCCGCGGCGAGCTGCCGCTCAACCGGCGCCAGTTTCTGCTTCGGGACGAGACGCATGCTCACTTTCGCCGTCGCCTCGGCGGGAATGACGGTCTTGGCACCCTCACCCGTGAACCCGCCGGTAATGCCGTGGATTTCGAACGTGGGAAGCGCCCACAGCCGCTCGAGCACGGAGTACTGCTTCAGTCCGACCAGTCCTTTGCCCTGCACCCGCTTGATCAGAAAATCCTTTTCTTTGAATGGCAGTTTCCTCCAGGCCGCCAGCTCCGTTTTCGACGGCCGCTGCACCGGGCCGTAAAATCCCGGAATGTTGATCTTGCCGTCCGCACCTTTCAGCCGCGACAGCAAGCGGGAGAGTTCTTCGTGCGCGTTGGGCGCGGCGCCGCCGTACTCACCCGAATGGAGATCGGTTTTGGACGTGCGGACCGTGATCTCGGCGTACGCCAGACCCCGCAGTGTCGTGTAGACCGCGGGCCATCCCGGCGCGACGTACGACATATCCGCGACGAGTATGGCGTCGGCACGCACACGCTGAGGCTCGCGCTTCAACAAGTCGAACAGCACCTTCGAGCCGTACTCCTCTTCGCCCTCGATCAAGAACCGGAAGTTGACCGGCGGCTTGGGCAAAGCGGCTATGGCCTTCAGCAGACAAAAGACTTGTCCCTTGTCGTCGGCGGCGCCGCGCGCGAACAGCTTGCCGTCGCGAACGGCAGGCTCAAAGGGCGGCGTGACCCACTCCGCGAGCGGATCCGGCGGCTGCACGTCGTAATGCCCATAAATGAGCAGCGTGGGGGCATCCGGCACCGCGGGCCCCTTCCCCCAGACCACCGGATGCGTTTCGCTGCCGAGGTATTGGACGTCGCTGCATCCAAGGCGCTGAAGTTCCGCGCCGACCCAGTCGGCGGCGCGGCGGCAATCAGTGTTGTGAGCAGGCAGTGTCGAGACGGAAGGAATTCGCAGGAATTCGTTCAGCTCGCCAAGCAGACGGTCGCGATCCATGGCGGCAGAAATGTAGACAGACGAGTCGCCGCTAGCCAGCGAGTGGTGGCCGGGTAGATTTGAGCCGCATGCGGACGACGGCGTCCTACGATTTGTTCCCCGATGCTCGCAGCGAACGCGCGCTCGCGCGTGCACGCTGGCTGGCGCGCGAGGGGCGTGTGCGCGACGCACAATCCGCTTACGATGAGCTGCTCACGAACAAGCCGGAATTGAAACCGGCCTGGGCCGAGTACTTCGAGTTACTCAGAGCCAGCGGTCACGGTGAGGAAGCGCTGCAGCTCGCCGACCGCGCGCGCGGCGCACTGGGCGAGACCGGCTTTGCCTACACGCTGCGCGGCGCGGCCCTCACGGAGCTCGGGCGGTACCGGGAAGCGCTCGCCGAACTGGAGCGCGCCGTTGAAGTCGACCCCGACCTCGCGCTCGTCTGGCACGAGCTCGGCTATGCCGCCTACAAGCTCGGCGACAAGAACCGGGCGTTGCTGGCGTTGGACCGCGCCTTCGCACTCGAGCCGCATACCGACACCCTGAAGCTGCGCGGCCAGATCCTGCGCAACGCGGGCCGCTATCAGGCGGCAGAGGTTGCGTTCGAGGGCGCGGCCCAGGCTGCGGAGCACGCCGAGCAGCGCGCCGACGCCGAGCGCGAGATCATCACCACCCGCCGCTACGGCGGGTACGGCGCGCGCCGCCCCGATGATCTGACGCCGAGCGAGCGCTTTTTCGCGGAGACGGGCACCGTCGTACTGGCGTCCCAACCGGGCCCAGTCGCTCCGAGCGACGGAACGATTGTGGCGACATTCCATGAGGTCGCCACCAATTGCGGTTGGCACTTCGGCCAGGTGATCCTGCTCGGCCCCGAAGTCCCCGCTCTCAACGACCTCGCGTATCGGCTGGGAGCGCCGCTCGTGACCCCCGCCGCCCTCGATGAGACGGTCTGTCCCCTGATCGTGGGCCTGCGGCCGCTACCGGCGGACCGCACCTGGAACGGAATGGTCTCAAAGCTGACGAGCGCAGCGAGAGGGCTCGTGTTCGCGCTCGAGCACCCTGCCGAGACCCCTACGCTCGTCACGAGCGACGTCATCGGCGTGCTCACCGCTGACGGAAACCGCCTCGAGCGCGCCCCCAACCCCGCGCAGGCATTGATCGACGCTCAACATCCCGACGGCCGGCTCGCCGGCCGTCGCCTCCGACCCACGTAAGATTCTCGGAGCGCCATGACACCGTCTGAACACCCGCCGCGGCCCAGTCGCGCGCCGATGTCCGGCCGTGCCATCGTCCAAAATCAATTCGATCGTGCTGCCGACCTGATCAACCTCGAGTCGTACATGCGGAAGATCCTGATGTCGCCGTTCCGCGAAGTGCAGGTCGAGGTGCCGGTCCGCATGGACGACGGCCGGATCGAGGTCTTTACCGGCTATCGCATCCAGCACAACGGGGCGCGCGGGCCCTGCAAGGGCGGCATCCGCTACCACCCCGAGGCCGATCACGACGAGGTGCTCGGCCTGGCGACGATCATGACCTGGAAGACTGCCCTGATGGACATCCCGTTCGGCGGAGCCAAGGGCGGCGTCACGGTCGATCCCAAGAAGCTGTCCAAGCTGGAGCTCGAGCGATTGACACGACGCTTTACCCAACGCATCGCCATCGTGCTCGGCCCCTACCGCGACATTCCCGCCCCCGACGTCAACACCAACGCGCAAGTGATGGCCTGGATTCTCGACGAGTACTCGAGCCGCCAGGGCTACACTCCCGCCGTGGTCACCGGCAAGCCCGTCGCTCTCGGAGGCTCACTCGGCCGCGAGGAAGCGACGGGACGCGGTGTCATGTACGTGATGCAGGAATACGCTCGCGATTTCGGGATTCCGCTCAAGGGTGGTGGGGTGGTGATTCAGGGATTCGGCAACGTCGGCAGCCATCTCGCGCGGCTGCTCGACACGGAAGCCGGAGCAAAGATCATTGCGGTCAGCTCGGTCGACGGCGGCGTCTACAACGACAAGGGACTCGACATTCCGGGTCTGCTCGCGCACGTCGCGCAGGGCAAGCCGGTCCCCGACTGGAATGGCGGCAAGCGTATTACAAATGAAGAGCTGTGGACGATTCCCTGCGAGTGGCTCGTGCCCGCGGCGCTGGGTGGCGTGATCACCAAGGAAAGCAACGCGAGGACGGTCGACTGCAAGGTCGTCGTCGAAGGCGCGAACGAACCGACCACGCCGACGGCCGATCTCATTCTTCAGGAGCGCGGGATCGCGGTAATCCCGGATTTTCTGGCGAACGCCGGCGGTGTGACGGTCAGTTACTACGAGTGGGCGCAGAACCTACAGCAGTATCGCTGGACTCATGAGCAAGTGAACAGGGAGCTGAAGGCGACGATCACGAAGGCTTACGTCTCGGTGCGGGATCTGGCAAAAGAGAAGAAGGTGACCTTCAGAACGGCGGCCTACGGCATCGCGCTGCAGCGCGTAGCCGATGCGGAGCGGCTCAGAGGAAACTAGTCGTCTTCGACCTTCATTCCCGGACGCGAGTACAAAGCCTGGTAGGGGTCGCCGGGCTGCGTGTAGACGCGGACCTGAATCGCGCGAATAGTCTCGGCAATGTCCGCGTTGTTCTGCAAGTACACTTCGTCGAACAAATTCAAATCCATTCGATAAAAACGCTCGGCGATCACGACCGAGTTGTTGAGCGGCGCCTGCGCAAACCAGCGCCAGTCGTACGTCTCGAGCGATTGCCCAACCGCGCCGCGGAACTGATCGTGCGCCCACCCATACAGCTGCGACCGCACCTGCTCGAGCGCCGGGCCGCTCAGCGGGCTCGTGTATGCCGAGTCGAGCCTGCGCGCCAGCTCGGCGTAGAACACGTCCAGCGTGCGCTCGTCGCGCCAGCGCGCCGCGGCGCGCCGGGCATCGACGGTGTCACCCCGCGAGCGAAAGAAGGCTTCCGCTCCGCGGTATCCGACAAAGCTGGCGAAGCTTTCATTGAACGGCGTCTGACTCTTCACGTACAGCGTGTTGTGCGCGAGCTCGTGCAGCACGGTCGCGACGAGCTCCATCGTATCCCGGCTCATCGCGGTCGAGAACAACGGATCGCTGAAGTAGCCGAGCGTCGAGAATGCGCCGGAGGGACGCAGGAACACGTCGAGCCCCTGCGCGTCGAGCCGGTCCGCCTCCTGCCGGGCCCGGTCGGCATTGAAGAACCCCTTGTACGGCACGATCCCGACGATTGGATAGCGCCAGGTGACCTCTCGCAGCTTGTCCTTGCGGCTCGCTGAGAGCACCAGCAGCAGCGTATCGCGGCCGACGTCCACGTAGGTGGTATAGGTCTTCGCGACGGCAAGGCCGAGCGAGTCGACGGCGTAGGCGCGGGCCGCCAGCACGAGCGCGAGTCGCTGCCGCAGCGGCGCCGGCGTGGCGGAATCCGCGATCAGCTTGGCGATGGAGCGGCGTCGCAGCAGCAGCCGCCCCTCCTCGATTCCCGCGCGCGCGATGTAGCGCGCGTCGGCGCTGAGCAGGAGCAACAACACCGCGCCTCCAGCCAAGGCGCCGAGCGCGATGAGCAGCACGCGCTTGAGCAGACGGCCCCAGTGCGGCCGCGCCCGCTCGATCAGGGAGTCCATCGGATGCCCACGCGGTGCGTGCCGCCGCCAAGCGCGTCATAGCCCTGGAATGCGTAGTCCAGCGCCAGTCTCCCCAGGACGATGCCGCCGCCGAATGTCCATCGTGATGCATCGGTCACCGCGGGCCGCGTGGAATAGCCGACCCGGGCGGCCAGGCCGACGCCACTCGTAACCACCCCGCCCTCGACGCCCTGGACCAGCACGGCACTCCGGTCGCGCGTCCACTGTCCCTCGAGCGTGGTGAGGAGGCGGAAGGTCCCCTCGGGGTCGGTGTAGTTGAGAGTGAGGCCGGCGCGGGTGCGCCGCGGCAGCAGCGCGCCGCCGCCGAGATCGCCGCCCAGATTCTGGACGCTCACGCCCATCGCCATGATGTCGAAGACCGCGATCGCCAATCCCACGTCACCGGCCCACGCGTCGCGGATCTCTTCCCCGATTTGCTGGCGGTTGTACTTGGCCGTGACCCCGAGCGCGGCGACGCCGCGGCGGTAGACGAGCGAGCTCGCGGCCAGCGCTTCGTACGGATGAAACGAGGCGCCGGTCGCCGTGCCGCGGCGACCGCCGGTGGAAGGATCGGGAACGATCTCCGGCTCGGTACCATAGTCGAGCTCCTCGGCGCCCAACCCCCACGTGAAGCGGCTGACACGCAACGCGAGCGCCGCCGTCGCGACCGCGGAGCCCGCGAGATATGGCTCATAGGATCCTTCGATGCTGAGGTGCCGGATCGTCGCAATGCCGGCGGGATTGCTGAACATCGCACCAGCGTCGCCGACCAGGGCCACACCAGCACCGCCGAGCGCGGCCGCGCGAGTTGTGCCAGGGAGAAGTGTGAGAATGGAGCCTTCGGTTTGGGCAGTCGTGCTGCGCGAGCCGGCAATCAGGAGCGCCGTGACGATCATGACCGTCCGACCGCCGCCGTTGGTTTTTGACCGCCCGACCGCCGACCGCCCGACCGCCGCCGTCATTGCATCCGCATCACATTCACACGCGCACCGAAGCTCGAGCCAATGGGCAGCCCATTGGTCCCCGTGAAGCTGAGCGTGAATCCCCGATCACCCGCCGGCTGCGTCAAACTCAGATAGATGCCCGACCCGGCGCGCATGGTACCGGTGAGCCCAACCGTTCGACCCACGAAGACGAGCGGCACGAGCGGATAGGTCTTTGGAAAGACATCGGGCGCGCGCCCGTGCAGCCCGGCGTAGACGGCGTGAAGATTCCACGAGTCGTACTGCAGCTCCGGGGGGATGCCGCCTCGATCCGTTACGTAGATGGCGAGCACCCAGCGCGCGGCGGTGGTGGAGAACGGGACGCCGGTGACGGCGGCGATGTTGTCGGACCCGATTTGCGCGGTCCCTACCAGCCGGCGGGTCAGAGCGTCCCAGTCCGCACGGGTAGTGCCGGCGGAGTATTTGTCGACGATATAACGCACGAACATCCACGCCGCGCCACGCTCGGCGAGCGATCCGATGCCGGCCGTCGGCAACAGGAAATGCTTGGTGACCGTGTCCATGTACTCATAGGCATCGAGCAGGTCGCCGCCATAAAACCGGCATTCGACGCTGCCCGCGCCGCAGTCGGTGACCGTCGCATCGGGCGTCAGCGCGTAACTGCGACCCCCCAGCTCCTCGGCGTAGTGCGAGAGCCCCTCGTTGAGCCACAGCAGCTCGCCGCCGCCGCCACGGATTAGAACATGCTGGTTGAAGTTGATCATGTGCTGAAATTCGTGAATGAACGTCACCGGCACGAACTTCTCGACGTCGGAGGCGGGGTGCGGGCAGCTCAGCGTACCGGCCGGGTCGGCCACGATCGAGTAGAAGATCTCCGCCTTGTTGGAGCGAGAGTCATTTCGGAATGCAGGATCCAAATCGGCGCCGAAGAAGAAGCCGGCAACGAAACCGCTGCGGTTGCACTCGGTGGCCGTCACGAGCTTGTTCACCGTGTTGGTCATCAATACCATCACGACCGTATTGGAATCGATGTCCGACTCGCGGCCGAACGCAGCCGTATCGATCGCGTACAGCCGCTGATCGAACAGATCGGCGATGCTGTCGAGCGCCAGGGAGTCGAGTCCGCTGGCGGGCGCCAGCGTATCCACGTAGATAGCCACTTTGGACTTGAGCGCGCGCACGCGCGCGCCGACGCGATCGAACTTCGAGCAATCGGTCTTGGCGCACACCTGAAATACGCGCAGCGTGCCCATCCCCGGCGGCCCGGCCGCGATCGACAACTGCGGCTGCGATTGCGCTGCCGGACCAGCCTGTTCCGGCACCAATCCCCAGGAGCGCCGCTCGTCACCCAATCTCAAGTACGCGTGAAACCGCTCGGCGGGACTCAGATCCATGAGGTCCGGTGCCACCGCCGGCGAGGGCCCGGGCGCGGGAAGAATCGTGTCTCCCACCAGCCGGAATTGGGCGAGTTGGCCGGGAACGCCGGCGCCGAGCTGCGGAATGACGAGATACTCGGCCGCACCGAGCGTGGCCGGAAACACCATGCACCCGCTATCGACAACCGGGTCGATCGAAGCGTACTGGTTGACTGCGAGTGTGACGGCGTTGTCGGCCGCCGTACAGGCACGGAAATGCGGCTCGGTGCTGCTACTGCACGCGACCCCCGCCACTACCGTCAAGAGCAAAAGGTGTCGCAGGTGCTTCATGAACCTCCCTTGTGACCTCACGGCTGCGTCGCCACCGCCAACCTCCTCCGAGCATCCAGCGGAAGCAGATCGGTCCCGCCAGCTGGTGCACGGCGATCATCGCCACCAGCAGCGCCTGCAGCGACACATTCCATTCTGGAAACGCGCGCCGGAAAATGGCAGCGAGTGTGATCGCCAATCCACCCTGCGACACCAATCCCAACCATCCATACTCGACCCATTCGCCGGATACCGCCGGATGCCGGCCCGCCCATCGCATCCCGCCCCACAGCCCGACCACGCGCAGCCCGATCAGGAGCAGGGCCCAGGGCCAGATCTCGGTGAGCGCGTCCAGCTGGAGGCTGCTGCCGACGAGCGCAAAAAATACGACATAGACTGGTATCGCGCATCGTTGGAGCTCACCTCTGACACGGGCACTGTGACTCGGCGCACTGGCGCGCAGCGTGACCCCAGCGGCAAGTCCAATCAAGACGGCATCCAGGCCGAGCAACCGCACGACTTGCGACGCGAGCAGGGCCAGGATCACCAGAACCCAGGCCAAATGGTCCCGGATCACACGCAGGTACTGCGACGCCGCGAGCGCCAGTGTGATCCCGGCCACGAGCGAGCCGGCGAAGATCAGCAAGGCATGCGTGGCGCTTCCGGGCGCGACCGCGCCGGCACTCCCCAACGGCAATGCCACCGCAAGCAGCAGCACGACCAGCAGCAGAGCGAGGAGGTCTTGGAGCACACTGACCTGAAGCGTCGTCTCAGCCAGGCCGTTCGTCTCGTGAGCATCGTGCATGACCGGCCAGATCGGGATCGGCGAGCTCACGGCCGCCAGCGTACCCAGCGACAGCGCGACCAGAAGCACATCCCGAAACGGTTGATGGGCCGTCAGCGGAAACCACGGACCGACGGTGAGCACGACGAGCGTCACGGCGAGAAAGGGTACTGCCGATGCTCCGCCAAGGATGCGCAGCAGAGCGGTGCGCCGTACGCGGGCGACGCGCAGCGCGTCGAAGGTCAGCTCATTGCCGACGGCAAACGCAATGAGTGTCAATGCGCCGCTGGCAATCGGACTGAGCGCTTCGAGCTCGGGGCCGCGCACCAACCGGATCCACGCGGGACCGGCGATAAAACCCGCGAGCATGTAGCCGACGATGCGCGGCAGCCGAAGCCGTTGCGCGATCGTGCCGGCGATGTACGCGAGGAGCATCACACTGCCGAGCGCGAGCGTCGCGAGCGCTTCGAGCGGTGCGCCTGATGCGCGTGCGATACGATTGAGGATCGCCGCGACGATGAACGTGACAACCAGCATCAGCCATTGCATGAGCGCGCAAAATACGGCAGATTCCGCGCTGTAACCATGCCGTTCGTTCATCTCCATACCCACAGCGAGTACTCTCTCCTCGACGGCGCCAACCGGATCCCCGACTTGCTGGACCGGGTGCGGGCGCTGGGCATGGACTCACTCGCCATCACCGACCATGGCAACCTGCACGGCGCGTGGTCGTTCTACGAAGAAGCCAAGGCGCGGAAGATCCGGCCGATCCTGGGATTCGAAGCCTATCTCGCGTTCGGGAGCCGCCTGAGCCGCGAGAAACCCGCCCAGGACGCACCGCTTGGCTCCAACTATTCGCACCTGGTACTGCTCGCCAAGAACCGGACGGGCTATCAGAACCTCATCAAGCTTTCCTCCATAGGATTCCTCGAGGGCTATTACCGCCGACCCCGCATCGATAAAGAGGTCCTGGCGCAGTATCACGACGGGATCATCGGCCTCGCCGCCTGCCTGTCGGGAGAAATCGCGTTGTATCTGCGGCAGGGGAACTTCGAGGCCGCGAAAGCCAGTGCCGAATGGTTCGCGCGCACGTTCGGGCCGAACGGCTTCTGGCTCGAGGTGCAGAATCACGGCATCGCCGAAGAGCAGATCGTGACCGAAGGGATGTTCCGGATTGCCAAGGAGCTCGGTCTGCCGGTCCTCGCGACCAATGATGCGCACTACTTAAGGAAGGAAGACGCAGAGGCCCATGACGTGCTGCTGGCCATCGGCACCGGCAAGGACCTCGACGATCCCAAGCGCTTCCGCTTTTTCGGTCAGGAGAGCTACGTCAAGTCCGAGAAGGAGATGGGCGCGCTGTTCGGCAATCGCGCGGACGTGCTGGCGGAGACCGCACGCGTTGCCGAGCTCTGCGAGTTCGACTTCGAGAAGCGCTATTTCCTGCCGCAATTTCCGCTACCCGCCGAATTCGCGACCGACCGGGACCTGCTCGTGCATTTGGCACGAAAGGGCGCCGCCGAGCGGTACGGCGATCCCCTGCCCGCTGAGGTGGAACGGCGCCTGGAGTACGAGCTCGACGTCATCACGCGCACGGGGTACGCCGGATATTTCCTGATCGTCTACGATTTGATCAAGGCCGCACGCGATCGCGGTATTCCCGTGGGTCCCGGACGCGGTTCGGCGGCGGGATCCCTGATCGCCTACGCGCTGAAGATCACGAACGTCGATCCGCTCAAGTTCGACCTGCTGTTCGAGCGGTTCCTGAATCCCGAGCGGATCTCGATGCCCGACATCGACCTCGACTTCTGCTTCGAGCGGCGCGGCGAGATCCTCGAGTACGCGCGCGAGCGCTACGGCCGCGAATCGGTCGGTCAGATCATCACGTTCGGGACGCTGAAGGCGCGCGCCGCCTTCCGCGACGTCGCGCGCACGCTCCGCGTCGAAATGGGCGATGTCGAGCGGCTCACCAAACTCATCCCGTCGGGGCCCGCATTCAGCGTCACCCTCGCCGAAGTGTGCGACAAGGTGCCCGAAGTGAAATCAGCCGCCGCCCAGGACGAGCGGATCAGGAAAGTGCTGGATCTCGGCTCGAGGATCGAGGGACTCGCGCGCCACGCTTCGGTGCACGCGGCGGGTGTCGTCATCGCGCCGGGGCCGCTGACCGATTACGTCCCCGTCTGCACGGCGCCCGACTCGAAGTCCGACACCGACGCGATCATCACGCAATACGACATGGTCGGTCTCGAGCATGTCGGCATGCTGAAGATCGATCTGCTCGGCCTGAAGACGCTGACGGTGCTGCACGACGCCGCCAAGATGGTGCAGGAGCGGCACGGCGTGACGATCGATCTCGACAATCCCGACCTCAACGACGCACGCGTCTACGAGCTGCTGCGCGCCGGTCGCACCGCCGGAATCTTCCAGTTTGAATCGCCGCTCGCGACCGACTGCCTGCGCAACATGAAGTGCGACCATTTCGACGACCTGGTCGCCACCAACGCGCTGCTCCGTCCCGGCCCGCTCGATACCGGCATGTACCTCGTCTACATCAACCGCAAGCTGGGCCGCGAGAAGGTGCGCTACCCGCATCCGGCGCTCGAGGAGATTCTCGCGCCGACATACGGCGTGATCGTCTATCAGGAACAGGTGATGCTGATCGCGAGCGCGCTGGCCGGCTACTCACTCGCGGAAGCCGACGTGCTGCGCAAGGCGGTCGGGAAGAAGATCAAGGAGCTGATCCAGGAAGAGCTGGGCAACTTCGTGAAACGCGCGATCGAGCGCGGGCACGACAAGAAAACGATCGAGGAAATCGCCGCGCAGATCGAGACGTTCGGCCGCTACGGGTTCAACAAGTCGCACTCCGTGGCCTACTCGATCCTGTCCTACCAGACGGCGTGGTTCAAGGTCTACTATCCCGCCGAGTTCATGGCGGCGTTGTTGTCGTCCGAAATCGGCAATACCGATCGCGTCGTGCAGTACATCAACGAAGCGCGCGAGCTCGATCTGCAGGTGCTCGCCCCGGACGTGAATGAGTCGGGCTACAAGTTCACCGTCGTTGGTGATCAGCGGATTCGATTTGGGCTGGGCGCGGTCCGCAACGTCGGCGAAGGCGCCATCGCATCGATCATCGCGGGACGTCAGGCAGGACACTACCGCTCGCTGGTCGAGCTCTGCGACCGGATCGACCTCAGGCTCTGCAACAAGCGCGTCATCGAGTCGTTGATCGACTCCGGCGCCTGCGATTCGCTTGGGGGGGAGCGCTCCCAGCTGGTCGCGGCACTCGACCACGCGTTCAGCGAAGCCCAAGTCCGTCAACAGGAACGGTTCACCGGCCAACACGCACTCTTCGGCGAGACGCCCCAGCTCCCGGCTCCTAGCTCCCGGCTCCCAGACGTACCGCCCTGGACTGAACATGAGCGTCTGACTCGGGAGAAAGCCGTGCTCGGCTTCTTCATTTCCGGCCACCCCCTCGCCAAGTACCGTCCGGAAGTGGAGCTTTTTGGGAGCCGGACCACCGCCACCCTGGGGATGTGGAGTGCTCAGAAGGTGACGGTAGCCGCCGTCGTCACGGTTGTGAAACGGCAGACCTCCAAGAAGACGGGTGCGGAATACGCGCGCCTCACGCTCGAGGATTTTCACGGCGCGGCGGAGGCGCTGGTGTTCCCCGAGGCCTGGTCGAAGCTGAACAGCCTGATCCGGACCGACGGCGCGTATTTGCTGACCGGGAGCTACAGCCCGCGCGATCGCGGTGAAGAGCAGGCGCCGTTCATCGTCGAGGGGGTGCGCCTGCTCGATGAGCTGAAGCCGAGTGGCGCCATCGGGGTCGCGCTCCGTTGGAGCCAGGGACATTCGCCCCAGCCGGAGACCACGCGGGCCATTGCGGCGCTGTGCGCGGCGCACCCGGGCCCGATCCCGGTGTTCCTGGAGTGGACCGGTGCAAACGGCGCAGGGAATGAGACCGTACGGCTGCGCAGCCGCCAATTCCGCGTCGATGGCGCGGAGGATCTGCTGGCCGCGCTACGCAATATCGTGGGGGTCGATGGCGTGCAGCTCGTGAAGGCGTAGGAACGATGATTGGTTGATGCAGGGGCGCAGCATGCTGCGCCCGTGCTCAGTCCCACAACAACGGACATGAATGGCGGTTTACACCCTCGATTTCGAAAAACCCCTCCTCGAGCTCGAAAAGCAGATCGAGGAGCTGAAGCGCGTCGCCGGGGAAAACGCCGATCTGGCCAAGAACCTCAGGCCCCTCGAGGAGCAGCTCGCGACCCTGCGGGTCGAGATCTACCGCAGTCTGACGCCCATGCAGCGCGTGCAGGTCGCGCGTCATCCGCGCCGCCCCTACCCGCTGGACTACGTGAACACCGTGTTCACCGATTTCGTCGAGCTGCACGGCGACCGCCTCTACCGCGACGATCCCGCCATCGTGGGAGGCTGGGCACTGCTGGACGGCATCAGCGTCATGATCATAGGCCACCAGAAGGGCCGTGACACCAAGGAAAATCTGTACCGCAACTTCGGGATGGCGCATCCCGAAGGCTATCGGAAGGCCATGCGACTGATGCGGCTGGCCGCCAAGTTCGGCGCACCGGTCATCACGCTGGTGGATACGCCCGGCGCCTATCCGGGCCTCGGCGCGGAGGAGCGCGGCCAGGCGGAGGCGATCGCCAGCAGCCTGATCGAGATGGCGTCACTGCAGACGCCGATCATCACGGCGGTCATCGGTGAAGGCGGGTCGGGCGGCGCTCTCGCGGTCGGGCTGGCGGACCGGGTATTGATGCTCGAGAACTCGGTCTACTCGGTGATATCGCCGGAAGGCTGCGCGGCGATCCTGTGGAAGGACGCGAGCCAACGCGAGCGTGCCGCGGAAGCGCTGAAGATCACCGCGCAGGATCTTCTCAACCTCGGCGTGATCGACGAGATCATCCCCGAGCCGCCCGGCGGCGCCCACTCCGATCCCGAAGCCGCCGCCGCCGCGCTCGGCGACGCGCTGCAGCGCCATCTGGGCCAGCTCCGCAAGCTCAAAACGGACAAGCTCCTCAAACGCCGCGAGGAGAAGTACCTTTCCATGGGTGCGCTAACCGAGAAGTGAGTTGACCTCAGTCATCGAAGTCCGGTTCAAAGGCAACCGGCGCGAATATTTCACCTGGCCGTCTCCAGACTCCTCTCCTCCCCGCATCGACACTCCCGTCATCGTGGAGGTCGAACGCGGGCAGGACTTCGGGGTCGTTTCGGCGTTGGGTGAAGTGGCGGAGAAGAAGTGCGCTCGCTGTGGCGCGTGCGGGGGGACTCAACCCCCGACCGCTCCGCAGGCGGAGAAGGGCAACGACCTTCCAGCGATTCGGAACATTGTCCGCCTGGCGACCTCCGACGATCGGAAGGTCGCGTCCGATCTCCGTATCAACGAAGAAGAGGTCCGCCGTACGGTGCGCGACCGCGTACGCCAGCACACGCTGCCGATGAAGGTCTCGGATGCCGAATGGCAATGGGACAGGCGCAAGCTGACGATTTATTTCACGGCCGAACAGCGGGTCGACTTCCGCGCGCTGGTGCGTGACCTGGCCGGGCTGTTTCGCACGCGCATCGAGCTGCGCCAGATCGGGGCCCGCGATGAGGCCAAGCGGCTGGACGGCATTGGGCGCTGCGGCCGGCAGCTCTGCATCGCCAGCTGGCTGCCGGAGGGGCGGCCGGTGAGTCTGTCGCTGGCGAAGGCGCAGGGGCTGTCGCTCAATCCCATCCAGATTTCCGGCCCGTGCGGGCGGCTGCTCTGCTGCCTGCATTACGAGCACGACTTCTATGTCCAGCAACGCAAGCGCTTCCCGAAAGAAGGCAAGACCGTCAAGACGTCCGCCGGAAACGAGCGCGTGATCGCCGTCGACATCTTCCGCGAGCGCGTCACGCTGCGCGCCGAGGATGGCGCGACGCGTGTCGTCGCGCTCGATCAGCTGCACGCGTAGTGGGCACGTTCTACCTCACCACCGCCATCGATTACTCCAACGGCGATCCCCATCTGGGGCACGCCCTGGAAAAAGTCGGCGCGGACGCCATCGCCCGGTACCGGCGGCTGCGCGGCGACGACGTCCGTTTCCTCATGGGCATGGACGAGCACAGCCAGTCGGTGATCCAGGCGGCGGCACGCGCCAAGGTCACGCCGCGCGAATGGGTCGATCGCATGGCCCAGACATTCGCCGACTACTGGCGGCGCCTGGAATGCAGCAACGACGACTGGATCCGCACGACGGAGCCGCGCCACGTGCGCGGCGTCGTCGCGCTCCTGGAGCGCATCCAGCAGCAGCGGCCCGACGACTTGTACGTCGCGGACTATGAGGGCCTGTATTGCACCGGCTGCGAGGAATTCAAGCAGCCGGCGCAGATCGCGAACGGCCATTGCATCGAGCATCCGACGCTCGAGCTGGTGAGGACGAAGGAGCGCAATCACTTCTTTCGGCTGAGTGCGTACGGGCAGCAGCTGCTCGAGCGCATTCGCACGGGCGCGCTGCGAGTCGAGCCGGAGATCCGCCGCAACGAAGTCGTCCGGCTGCTCGAAGCCGGCCTGCAGGACGTGTCGATCTCGCGCCAGCGCCTGCCGTGGGGCATTCCCTTCCCCGGCGACGGCGAGCAGACGGTCTACGTCTGGTTCGATGCGCTGATCAACTATCTCTCGGCGACAGGCTTTCCCGAGGCCGGGTACGAGCGGGTCTGGCCGGCCGATCTGCACGTGATCGGGAAAGGCATTACGCGCTTTCACTGCGTGATCTGGCCGGCGATGCTGCTCGCCGCGCGTCTCGAGCTCCCGCGCGAGGTGTGGGCGCACGGCTATGTGCAGTGGGAAGGCACGAAGATGAGCAAGACCGCGGGAACCGCGGTGAGCCTCGGCACGGCCATCGAGCGCCATGGCGCCGACGCGTTGCGGTACTTCCTGCTGCGCGAGGTGGGATTCGAGAACGACGGCAACTTCACCTGGGAGCGGTTCGACGCGCGCTACATCGCCGATCTCGCCGACACGTTCGGCAATCTGGTGTCGCGGTCGCTGTCGATGACGGTGAGCTATCGCGATGGAGTGGTCCCGTCGTCAGGACCTGACGGGGGCGACTTCGAGCGCGCGGCCCAGGAGACGCTCGCCGCGTACGGCCGCGCCATGGACGCGAACGATCTGCAGCAGGGCGTGGCGCTCGTGATCGAGCTCGCGACACGCGCCAATCGCTACGTCGAGGAGACGGCGCCGTGGAAGCTCGCGAAGGGGAAACGCGACGCCGAACTCGATGCGGCCCTCGCAAATCTGATTCGCACGGTCGCGCGACTCGTGGTCCTGGCCGCGCCGTTCATTCCCTCGAAGAGCGAGGAAGCGTGGAATGCGTTGGGCGCAGACCGCACCCTCGCGCGTGTGCGGTTGGGGGATCTGGCGAATCTGAATGTCACGGGCTGGAAGGTCGCGAAGCCCCCGCCGCTTTTTCCCAAGCCCGGCACGGATTAGTCGGTTGCCCGAGAGGAACGTGACGCGGCGCACATTGCGCGATTTGACGCCGTCGCGCTTCGGGGCGTATGTTTGCATCCCGATATGAAGAAGAAACAGGCGGAGCGCCGCTGGACCGTCATGCTGGTCCCGCACGGCTCGGGTTCATCCCGTGCCGTGGAAGTGTCGCAGACGGTCGTCAAGGCGCTCGTCGGAATCGGCAGCGTGCTCGCGCTGCTGGTGCTCGTGCTCGGCGGCACCGCGCTGTCGCGCGGCGTCAACGTCACGAAGAGCCGCGCGCTCGAGCGCGAAAATGACGTGCTCGCGGGTGAGATCCAGCGACTGCGCGAGCGCATCGAGGGGCTGCGCGACACGTTGAATGTGTTCGGCGAGCGCGAGCAGGCGCTGCGACTGCTCGCGGGCTTGACGCCGATCGACAAAGATGTGCAGCAGGCGGGTATCGGCGGACCGACCGGCCAATGGGTCGAGCGTGACAGTCTGTCCGCGGCCGGCGCGAACGGAAAGCTCGCGCTCGCCGCGCGCATCGACATGGATCAACTGACCCGCCGTGCCAACATTCTCGTCCGCTCGCTCAACGAAGCATACGACTCGGCGTCGAGCCAGCGCTCGCGCTATGCCGCGATGCCGTCGATCATGCCGACCAAGGGCTGGCTCACCAGCGCGTTCGCGCGCGAGCGCGTCCATCCGATTCTCCACCTCGCGCGTCCGCACGAAGGCATTGACGTCTCCGCGCCGATGGGCATGGAGATCGACGCGCCGGCCGCCGGCGTCATCACGAACGTCGCGTGGGTCGAAGGCTACGGCAACATGCTGACGATCGATCATGGCTACGGGCTCGTGACGCGCTACGCGCACTGCTCCAAGATTCTCGTCGTCCGCGGCCAGCGCGTGAAGCGCGGCCAGCCGGTCGCGAAAGTCGGGTCGACGGGTCTATCCACGGGACCGCATCTGCATTACGAGGTGTGGGTGAATGGCCGGCCGGTTGACCCGATGAAGTACGTGCTGCCGGACGCGATCGTGGATTGATTGCAGCATGAGGCATGCCGTGAACCGGACGACGACCCGACGCTGGTTGTCGTCCTTTTGCGTGGTCGTGGTCCTGGGACTCTGCGCCGCGCTGGTCAC
>WNEN01000043.1_pt1 | contig 20973 bp, 18 predicted proteins | sample 5399951 | NCBI WGS metagenome assembly WNEN01 (sample SAMN13153327, study PRJNA577476) | soil metagenome | isolation source: 20 cm grassland meadow soil 5 days after 1st rain plot 2 | place: USA:California | collected 2015-09-21
CGTACCAGCGTGGGATCCACGCCGGGAAGACCACCACGATCTTCGAGCGTCGTGTCACCCACCGCTACCATGTCGATCACTTCGTCCACCGTAAAGCCGACCAGCTTCTTGCCGCTGCCGTCCTTCGTGCCGTTGCCGGACGCGACCTCGAGGATGAGTGTCGAACCCGCGTCTTCGGGCGGTCTTGGCTGGGAGGTCTCGGTGGGGGCAAGCGCACGCCAGCCTTCCACGACCGTCACCAGTGTGCCGCGGACATTCACGAGCCCCGCCACGACCGGGGGCGCGCCCGGGATACGCGTCGTTGGGAGGCGCGGGAGAATCTCCCGCACTTGATCCACCTCGGCTGCCCACGCCAGTGTCCCGACGCGGAACACCAGGAGGCGGGCGGAGACGAGGCTTCCGTCAATCATCGGATGCGAAGAAGCCAAGATACTGCAAGGGGTTAACCTGAGCAAGCAAATCTGCGTCTCCGGCCGCTTCCGCCAGCGCGGGACGCAAGTCCGCCGGCCATTCCGACACGAGCTGGAGCGGCGCGCCGCTGACCGGATGCGCAAACGAGAGCGCGGCGGCGTGCAGCAACTGCCGCGGCGCGAGCGCTTCGAGCCGCTCAGCTTCGGCGCGCCCCGACGGTGTGACGCGCCGGCTCCCCCCAAACGCGTATTCGCGGTCGCCGACGATCGGACATCCAACGTGCGCCAGATGCACGCGAATCTGATGGGTGCGGCCGGTGCCGAGTCGAACGCGCAGCAAGTCGGCGTGCGCGAAGCGCGCGACGACGCCGGCGTGCGTGACGGCATGCCTGCCGCCTTCCGCGACGGTCATCCGCTTGCGCTCTTTCGGGTGCCGGGCGATCGGGGCTTCGATGTCCACGGGACTCTTGCGCAAATGGCCCCACACGAGCGCCGCGTAGACGCGTTTCACCTGCCGCTTTTCGATGGCGGTCGCGAGCCGCCGGTGCGCGAGATCGCTCTTGGCGACGACGAGCAGGCCGGAGGTATCGCGATCGAGCCGGTGGACGATGCCCGGCCGTCCCTCGCTCGAGCCGCTCGACAATTCGGTCCCGCGACCGGCGAGCACGTTGACGAGCGTATCATCCCAATGACCCGGCCCCGGGTGCACGACGAGGCCCGCGGGCTTGTCGAGCACGGCGAGATGCTCGTCCTCGTAGACGAAATGCAGAACGGCGTGGGCCGGCGCGTAGCTGCGCGGCGGGTGTGCGTCGGGGATTTCGACGGTGACTTCCGTGCCCGGTTCGAGGATGGCGGACGCCCGCAACGCCTTGCCGCGTGCAGTCACCCGCTTGTCGGCGATGAGGCGTGCTGCTTGAGTGCGGGAAAAAGCGAGCTGATCGGCGAGAAAACGGTCGAGGCGTTCCGTGGTGCGAACAACGCAGAACGTGATGTTCAAGAAGGTTCGGCGGCGCGCGCCTCCTTCGCCCGCTGCTGCGCGCGGCCTTCCTGCCACAGCGAGAGGCCGAGCGCGATGGCGCCGATCGTAATCGCGGAATCGGCCACGTTGAACGTCGGCCAGCGCCACGCGCCCACGCCGACGTCCACGAAATCGACGACGCCCTGCGCGCTGCGGACGCGGTCGATCAGGTTGCCCACCGCGCCACCGCACACCAGCGCGAGCGCGACGAGCCGGAAGTGGTCACCCGGCCTGGTGCTGCGCACCAGCGATGCGAGGACGAACAGCGCGATGACGGCGAGCCCGAGGAAAATCCAGCGGGAGTTCTCGCCGACGTGCAGCCCGAAGGCGGCGCCTTCGTTGTAGACGAGACGGAATTGGACGACATCGCCGATCACGGGCAGCGGCAGGCGGCGCGCCAGGAACGATTCGGCGATCAGCTTGGTGACGAAATCGGACACGACCACGGCGACGGCCGTCCCCCAGAACAGCCGGCGCTCAGCGGCGCTTACCATCTTCCTCTCGGGCCTTGCACTTAATGCAGAGGCGGGCATGGGGGAGCGCGTCGAGACGATCGAAGCCGATGGATTCGCCGCACTGCTCGCAGCGGCCGAATTTCTCCGGCGCCTTATAGAGCCGGCGCAGCGCTTCGTTCACGTGCCAGAGGTACCGCCCTTCCTGCGACGCGAACAGAAACTGCTTCTCGCGCTCCATCGCGTCGGTGCCCTGATCGGCCATGTGGAAGGAGTAGCTCGACAGGTCGCCATCGGACGCCTGGAGGCTCGAGTTGAACGATTCGCCGTAATGACCCAGCTCTTTGATGACGCGGGCGCGCTCTTCCAGCAGCCGCTTCTCGAGATGGGTCAACTGCTTCTTGTTGAGGCCGCTGGGGCTCGCCTTGGCCTTCACCTTGGTGGACTTAGTCGGCATTATCGGGTTCCGCCCTTTCTTCCGTCGTGACGGCGGAGCGCAATCGTCGTCCGCCGTCCCTCGATGTCTACGTCACGCTGCAAATCGGGCTCGTCGAGCGCGGCGCCCAACACCATCCGCCGCGCAAGCGTCTCGCCTTCCACGAACCCCTGAAACGCGCGAGTCGCGGCGACCACATCCTCGGCGCCCGTGATGCTCAACTCGATTCGCGTCGTGTATTCGTACCCGGCCTCTTTGCGGAGGCGCTGCACGCGATTCACCACCTCGCGCGCCAATCCTTCCTGCACCAGGTCGTCACTCAGCTCGGGATCGAGCGCGACGACGTACGGCCCGTCGGCCTGCACCAGCCACTCGCTCGCGACTTCGCGCGTGACGGTCACATCCTCCGGCCGGAACTCCCACTCGCCGCTCTTGACCGCCTGACCCTGCTCGAGCGCCTGCAACTGCGCCGCCGTCAGATCGCCGACGGCGGCAGCGGCCCGCGGCGTGTCTTTCCCGTAGCGTTTTCCGAGGGTCCGAAAATTCGCTTTGCCCCGGAGCCGCACCAGATCATGATCGGACGCCACGACCTGAACGCTTTTTACGTTGACTTCGGCAGCCAAGATATCTAATAGGTCGGACAAGGCCGGACCCTGGACGGCGGCCGGGACGGCCAGCTGCATCCGGGCCAGCGGCTGGCGGACCCGCAGGGTCCGCGATTCCCGTGCCGCCCGCGCCAGCGAGGCCAGGCGCCGCACGGTATCCATCGCGGACAGGAGCTCGGGCTCGCGGTGACCCCGGTCGACCGGGAACGGTGCCAGGTGCACCGACGTGCCGGTCAGGGCCCGGTGTACCCAGTCGGAGATGAAGGGAGCCGCCGGGGCCAGGAGTCGCACCGCCGCCACCAGGGCCTCGTGCAATGTCTCGAGCGCAACGGGATCGGTCGCCCGGTCGGGCGCCCAAAACCGGGGACGGTTGCGGCGAATGTACCAACGCGAGAGATCCTCGCCGACGAAATCCATGATGGCGCGAACGCCCGCCGTGACGTCGTAGGCCGACCACGCGTCCCGCACCGCGGTGACGACCTGGTCGAGCCGCGCCAGGAGCCACCGGTCGGCGGCCGGGCGCTCGGCCGGGGGGGTCGCATCCTCTTCCGCGGGCGGATTCCAGTCCTGCGCGTAGCGGCGGAAGAAATCGTAGGTCGAGCGCAGCGTGTTCAGAAATCCGCCGGCGACCTCGGGGATCTGCCGCACGTCGAACCGCTTGGGGAGCCACACCTGGCTCTGGCCGAGCAGATAGAGCCGCACCGCGTCGGCACCGTGCTCGCCGATGACTTTCCAGGGATCGACGACGTTGCCGCGGCTCTTCGACATCTTCTGGCCGTGCACGTCGAGCACGTGCTCGTTCACGATGACGTGCTTGTAGACCGGCGCGTCGAATGCGGCGACGCCGATCGCGAGCAGCGAGTAGAACCAGCCGCGGGTTTGATCCACGCCCTCGCAGATGTAATCCGCCGGGAAATGCGCCTTGAAGTCGGCCTGATGGTCGAACGGGTAATGCCACTGCGCGTACGGCATCGAACCCGAGTCGAACCAGGCGTCGATGACTTCGGGGACGCGGCGCATCGTGCCGCTGCAGTCGCGGCACTTCCAGGTATAGGAATCGATGTAGGGTTTGTGCGGATCGAAATCGCCGGGCAGCTTGTTTCCCCAGCGCTGCGCCAGCTCGTCGTACGAGCCGATCACTGCGCGATGCTCGCGGTCGACATCGCACTCCCACACGTTCAGCGGCGTGCCCCAGTAGCGGTCGCGCGACAGCGCCCAGTCGACGTTGTTCTCGAGCCACTCGCCGAAGCGCCCCGTGCCGACCTCGGGCGGATGCCAATCGACCTCGGCGTTGACCTCGAGCATCCGGCTTTTCACGGCGGTCGTGCGCACGAACCAGGAGCTGCGGGCGTAGTAGATCAACGGCGAGTCGCAACGCCAGCAATGGGGGTAGCTGTGCGAATATGGTTTGGTCTCGAGCCAACGCCCCTCGTGCTTGAGGCGCTCGATGATCACCCGGTTCGTTTCCTTGTCGGTGACGAGCTTGCCTTCGATCTCGGGCCAGCTCGTGCCGCGGAAGGAGCCGTCGAGCGCGACCGGGTTCACGAAGGCGAGCCCGTTTTGCTGGCCTACTTGATAGTCGTCTGCGCCGAATGCGGGAGCCATGTGGACCAGCCCGGTGCCTTCGTCCGCGCTGACGAATGCCCCAGCGACGACCACGGCGCGCTGGCCGTCCGGCGGCAACGTGACGACGTCGAGCGGCCGCGCGTACTTTTTGCCGATCAGCTCCCGGCCCGCGAACGTCTTGACCCGTTCGCCCTCGACCAGCGGCTTGCCGTGCAGATGGACGTCGCCGGCGCGCGCCAGCGCGACGATGTAGTTCGTCGACCGGCCGTCCTGGTTGGGCAGCGCGAATTCGCCGTACTCGAGATCGGGATCGACCGCGACCGCAACGTTCGACACGAGCGTCCAGGGCGTCGTCGTCCAGATCACGAGCTCCCGCGGCGTATCGCCCTTCCTGCCCAGCAGCGGAAACGTCACGTAGACCGAGTTGGTCTGCACCGTCTCGTAGCCTTGCGCCACTTCGTGTGACGACAACGCCGTGCCGCAGCGCGGGCAGTACGGCAGCACCTTGTGGCCGCGGAACAGCAGCGCCTTCTCATACAGCCGCTTCAGCAGCCACCACACCGTCTCGATGTAGTTGTTGCTGTAGGTGACATACGGATGCTCGTAGTCGAGCCAGTACGCGATCCGGTCCGAGAGCGCTTCCCAGTCCGTCTTGTACTTGAACACGCTCTCGCGGCAGAGCTTGTCGAAGCGCTCGACGCCGTACGCTTCGATCTCGCGCTTGCCGCTGATGTTGAGGGCCTTCTCGACTTCGATTTCGACGGGCAGGCCGTGCGTGTCCCATCCCGCGATACGCGTGACCGCCTGCCCCAGCATCGCGTGGTAGCGGCAGACCAGGTCCTTCAGCGTGCGCGAAAAGACGTGATGGATGCCGGGGCGGCCGTTCGCCGTCGGCGGGCCCTCGAAGAAGATGAACGGCGGACCGTAGCGCGTCGCCTCGCTCACGCGCGTGAACAACCGCTCGTGCTTCCACGTCGCGAGCAGGTGCTTTTCCAGCTCGTCGATCGACTGCGCCAGATCGGAAGGCGGATACGGCATTACGCCAGGCGCTCCACAACGCCGCGTACGACCGTGGCGAGCTTCGGCTCGGCGCCGCGCGCGACCGCGATGATTTGCTCGACGGACGTCGGCTCGAGCGCGTCGGGCAGGCAGTTGTCGGTGATGATCGAAAGCCCGAGCACGCGCATGCCTTGATGGATCGCGGCGATCACCTCTGGCACGGTGCTCATCCCGACGAGATCGGCGCCCATCGCCCGGAGCATCCGGTATTCGGCCCGCGTCTCGAGATTGGGCCCCGGCACCGCGACGTACACGCCTTCCCGCAGCACGATCTTGTGCTCGATCGCGACGTCACGAGCGAGCTGGCGCAGCGCGGGATCGTAGGCCGATGACATATCCGGAAACCGCGGGCCCTCGGCGTCCACGTTGGGACCGACGAGCGGATTGTCGCCGAGCATGTTGATATGGTCGGAGAGGAGCACGAGGTCGCCGGTGGACCACAGCGGATGCATGCCACCCGACACATTGTACACGATCAGCGTCTGTGCGCCGAGCGCGCGCAACACCCGTACGGGGAAGACGACCTGCTGCAACGTATACCCCTCGTAGCGGTGAAACCGCCCCTGCATGATCGCGACGCGACGCTTCGCGATCGTGCCGAAGCGCAACCGGCCGGCATGGGTCTCGACGGTGGGGGTCGGGAATCCCGGGATGTCCGGGTACGCGATCGTCGCCTCGCCCTGCACCTCATCAGCGAGCGCGCCCAGGCCCGTGCCCAGGATCACCGCGACCTCTGGAACGATCGCGGTGCGCGACTTGATGGCGCGCACCGCCTCGGCCACCGAGACTCCGGTCACTTCTGTCCGTCGAGCGCGCGCAGCTCTCCCAGGTGCCGCTCGAGCAGCGCGCGGAATCCGCCGACGTACTGCTGGAATTGCCGCTCGGTTTCCGCCATGCGCGCCTGCACGGCGCTGGCCTTCAGCTCCGCCTCACGCACGATTGCCTGCCCTTCGCGCTCGGCGGCCCCGCGCATCTCCTGACGGAGCTGCTGCGCGGCGACGAGCGCCTCGTTCAGCGCCTTCTCGCGCTCGCGGAATACCCGCAGCTGCTCGGTCAGCGCGCTGACACGCTCCTCGAGCACTTGACGGTCGCGGATCGCGCGCTCCAGCGCGTCCGCCACGCGCATGCGGAAATCCTCGACGCCGAGCGTGTCGTAACCGCGCAACGTCTTGCGAAATTCCTGCTTGCGGATGTCGTGGGGCGTGAGGGTGAAGGCGTCGTCGCTCACACGCTCTCCCTCGGGCCGAACAGGGCGGTACCCAAGCGGATCACCGTTGCTCCCTCCGCGACCGCTGATGCGTAATCGCCGGACATCCCCATCGAGAGGGTCTGCAGCCATACGCCGTCCTCCTCCTTCATCCTATCGCGCAAGACGCGCAGGTCCCGGAATGTCCGGCGCTGCACGGCTTCGTCGTCGGTAAATGGAGCCAACGTCATCAAACCTTCCAACCGCAGCTGCGGGAGTGCGGCGATCTGTCGCACCACGGCAGGCGCCTCTGCGGGCGTGCAGCCGCTTTTCTGCTCTTCCCCGGCCACGTTGACCTGGAGCAGCACCCGCTGCGGCGCGGTGGATCTGCGGTCGAGCTCCTGGGCCAGCTCGAGCGAGTCGAGCGAGTGCACCAGCGCGAATCGTCCCGGAACGAGCTTTGCCTTGTTGCGCTGCAGGTGGCCGATCAAGTGCCAGCGAATCCCCGGCTCCCGACTGCCGGCTCCCAGCTCCTCCTGTTTTTTCACCGCCTCCTGCACGCGGTTCTCACCGATGTCCGCGATCCCGGCGTCGAGCGCGGCGCGGACGGCGTCGGTCCCAAATCCCTTCGTGACGGCGACGATCGTGACCGGGTGCGCCGCCAGCCGCGCAACGACGGCTCTCACCTGCGCCAAACGCCCGGGGAGAGCCGCGAAACTCATAGCCTGTGAATATAGAGGTAAGCGCCGAAGTGACGAAGAGCCTGGGAACTAGCGGCGAAACAGGCCTTTTACGCCTTCGCTTTGCAGGCGACGAAGGATGTCGGCAAGCTGGGGGCTGGGATTCAAGTGGTAACCGCGCCGGAAGTAGTCGAGCGCCCGGCGCTGATCTCCGCGCATCGCGGCCGCGTTGCCGAGCTCGAGGAACGGCACCGCAAACGAGTTCGCGACCTGTTGCGCCGCGGGCTCGAGCTCGAGTGAATCGGGTGTCCGGAACATTCTCCCCCACTGAAACACCGAGTCCACCAGTTGGCGCGTGCGCGCCGAATCCACCATCGGGCCCTGGACGCCGTGGATGTACCGGCGCGTCGTATCGGCGCCCGGAACGACTTTGAACACGAGTCCCTGAAACACCAGCTGCGGATCGAGGCCGAGCCACGAGCCGCGGCCGGACGAGACGCCGAACGTCACCGGGCGATGATTCGGCAGATTCAGGGCTATCGTATAGAGAATGACTTGATCGGCGGTCCTGAGCACCTCGCCTTTGCGCACCGGCAGCTCGAACGTCCCCGCGCGGAAGACTCCGTCATCGCGCAGCTGCACCGGCTGCATGCCCTGGATGTCTTGCTCCGACAGCGGCAACGGCGAGCCGGAGGGCGGCTGCGCCGGCGCCAACGCCCGGTAGAGCGCGGGCGCGCGCGCCGGGTCGAAGGGCCGGATCGGGCGGTGCGCGAGCTGGCGTAAATACCAATCGAGATTCGCGAGCGACAGATTGACGAGCGTGACGTCCTGGCGCACGCCCTCCACTTCCTGGAGATACCAGACGGGGAAGGTGTCATTGTCGCCGAATCCGAACAGGACGCCATACGGCTCGACCGACTGCAGCAGGTTGTAGGCGAAGTCACGCGCGGCCGTCGCATCGGCGCCGTGACGACGCGACGCGGCCATGAAGTTCGCGCCGAACGGGAGGAACGTGACGACGAGTCCCAGCGCGATCCCGGCGGCGGCGCGCCCTTGTGCCGCGAGCAGGGCGACGACGCGCGCAAGCCCCAGCGCGGCGAACACCCCCCACGTCTGGAAGCTGACGGCAAAGAAGTAGTCGCGCTCGCGAACCTCGTGCTGCTCCATGGAAGGATAGCGGTCCCAGTACAGCGAAGACCCGGCCCTGAAGTTCATGTAGAGCACGAGTCCCACGCCGGTGACCAGCCAGAGCACGCCGAGCAACCACGCGAGTCCCGTGTCGCGGCGGCGCGCGACGTCGAAACCCAGGCTGCCCAGCGAGACAAAGACGAGCGAGACGGCGACCATCGGAATCGCAGGCAGCGCCCGCGCCCATTGCCACGAACAGTACTGGAAGAAATTGACGAATTGCTGCGAGAGAACCGCGACACTGCGGAACCCGCCCGGCACCATCGGATTCTCGAACAGCCCACGACTCCCGAACTGCTCACGCCGGATGACGGCGATCAGGTTGGTCCAATTGTCCGGCGCCGCCTCGTTGAGCAACGGCTGCAGTCCGGAGCGGATGTAGAGAAACGCGTAGATCGAGATGCCCACCACCGCGCTCACGGTCGCGAGGATGGCAAACGCCCGTGAGCCGCTCGCGATGCAGAACACGACGACCGCGAGCAGCAGGACGCCGCCGACGATCAGCAGCGTGGTGCTGCCGAGTCCCACGGCGATCAGCACGATCCAGAGCGTCGTCAGCACGGCCCATTCGGCCCACTCCATCCGCCGATCGGTGGTGAGCGCGGCCGGTGTGGTCCGGAGCGTCTGGGCGATGAACACCGAGACGGCCGGCCCCGCGAGCAGCGCGAGCAGATGGTTCCCGATGGACAACGCAGCGATGTACACGACCAGGAGCAACAGATGAACCGCGCGCGCGTCGCCGCTCGCACGGAGGTCGCGCCAGCGCACCACGAGCCACGACATCGCCGCGATGCTGAACGTTGCGACCGTGTACACCTCGGTCTCGTTGCTGTTTTGCCAGTGCGTGAATACGAAGGCCGAGAGCAACGCCGCGGCGGCGGCCCCGCCGGCGCGCAGCCATTGCGTCTCGCCCGCGAGCAGCCGGTGTGCGACGAGGCAGTAGCATCCGGCGCCCGCGGCCGAGAAACAGGCGCTCATGAAGTTCAACCGCCACGCGTAGCCGCCGATTCGCAGCGCGCCGGCCCAGACGTGGCCGAGCAGGACGAACAGCGGGGTGCCCGGCGGGTGCGGAATCCCGAGAACTTTGGAGGCGGTGATGAATTCGCCGGCGTCCCAGAGGGTTACCGTGGGCGCGAGCGTGATCACATAACCGATGAGAACGAGGAAGGCGACAGCCGCCGCCTCCCGATAAGCGGGTTTAGGTGGCAGGCTGTGTCACCCGCTCGCCACCCTCGAGGTGCGACACGGCGCCGGACAGCAGGTCGCGTACCTGCTGCGGCGTCAGATGGCGGTACAGCAGTCCATGACTCGCGACGGAGATCGTGGAGGTCTCTTCCGACACGACGAGCACGGTCGCATCGGTTTCTTCCGAGAGCCCGAGCGCCGCGCGGTGCCGCGTGCCGAGCGACTTGTCGGCGACCTTGAACTGCGTGAGCGGCAAAACGCAACCCGCGCCGATGATCTGGTCGCCGCGAATCAGGATCGCGCCGTCGTGCAGCGGCGAGTAGGGCGTGAAGATCGTGGTGAGCAGATCGGCCGAGACTTTGGCTTCCATCGGAACGCCGGTCGTGATGAATTCCTCGAGCCCGATGTCGCCTTCGACCGCGATGATGGCGCCGGTGCCGGCGCGCGACAGGCGATCGAGGGCCTCCGCGATTTCCTCCGCCACCGACTGGCGATCCCCGCGGGAGAACGCGCGCATGAAGCGCGACTGACCGAGTCGCGCGAGCGCGTTCCGGAGCTCGGGTTGGAACACGACCACGGCGGCGAACGCGCCGTACGTGAAGACGACGCCCAGCAGCGTGCTGATCATCTGGAACTTCGCGAATACCGCAACGAAATAGGTCAACGAGAGGATCACGAGACCGATCACGATCTGGAGCGCGCGCGTGCCGACGAGGAACAACAGGAAGCGATAGATCACGAACGACACCAGCAGGATCTCGAAGAGATCCGGCCACAGCCTGGGGGTCAGGAACTTGAAGGCGTCTACGTTCACGGTGGACTTGTCGTCGCGCTCGCCAGTGCAAGGGCTTCGTGGGTCAAACGGACATCGTGAACCCGGAATGCCCGGGCGCCTCGCTCCCACGCGAGGGCGCAGGCAACGGCCGTCGCACGATCGCGGTCCTCCAGCGGCCGGCCCGTGGCCGCGCCCAAAAACCGCTTCCGCGACAGGCCAACGGCTACAGGATAGCCAACGGCCACGATCGATGCCAGTTCGTCGAGCAGGCGGAGATTCTGGGTCGCGGTCTTGGCAAAGCCAAACCCCGGATCTACGACGATCCGCTCGCGCGCGATGCCCTCGCGCTCGGCCTTCGCCGCGCCGGTCGCCAGTTCGGCGGCCACCTCGATCGCCACCTGGTCGTAGTGCGCCAGGTCGTCCATGGTCTCCGGCGTGCCCCGCATGTGCATCAGGATGACGCCGGCCTCGGCGTCGCGGATCACGCCGGTCAACGCCGGATCGAATCGCAGGCCGGACACGTCGTTGATCACGGCCGCGCCGGCGTCCAGCGCGGCGCGCGCGACGTCGGCCTTCCGCGTGTCCACCGAAACGGGACCCAGCTCGCGGTTCACCAAGCCACGAACCACGGGCACGACACGGTGGATTTCTTCCTCGACCGGCACCGGTTTGGCTCCGGGCCGCGTCGACTCGCCGCCGACGTCCAGGAGGCGTGCGCCGTCCGCGGTGAGCTGCGCGCCGTGGTCGATGGCTGCCTCGACGGAAGCAACGTGACCACCGTCTGAAAAAGAGTCGGGTGTGACGTTGATGATGCCGATGATGACGGGCCTGTCGAGCGCGACTTCCCCGCCCCGAATCGCCCAGCGCCGCGGCGGCTCCGCGCGCGCCGCCAGCAGCCGGCCGAGCGCCGGCGCGAGCCGCGCGAGCTCGGCGGGCGCGCGGTCGTAGCGCGCGAGCGGCGCGAGGCGGCTCGCCGCGCCGGCCACGAGCGCCCAGCCGGTGCCCGTAAGCACGTCCGCGCCCGATTTCGCGCCCCAATGCACGAGCGCTTCGCGTTCGTCTTCGGTGATCTCTTCGACGAGCATGACCAACGGCTGGATGCCGGTGGCGGCAAACCAGGCGGGCTGCGCTTCCCAACCTCGGACCGCGAGCGCCGCGCGCACCGCTTCCGGTGTGTGCGCGGCGAGCGCGGTGACTTTCATGGGATTGAGGAGTCGGGAGTCAGGAGCCGGGGACTAACGAAGTGCCTGGACGACCTGCAACCGGGCGGCTCGCAAGGCGGGGAAGAAGCCACCGACGATGCCCATGGCGACTGCGAACACGAGCCCGACGAGCAGGAGTGCGGGCGTCACCCGGAAACTGAACGCGACCTCGCTGAAACTCGACCAGTTGGTCGTGCTCGTGACGATTCCGTTGAGCGGCAGCGCGAACAGACAGCCGAGCACCCCGCCGATCACCGCGATGAACGCCGACTCCGCGAGGAAGCTCACGAGCACGCTCCACGGCCGGAAGCCGAGCGTGAGCAGCACGCCGATCTCGGGCGCGCGCGATGCGATCGCCGCGTACATGGTGTTGATCGCGCCGAACACGGCGCCCACCGCCATGATGCTCGTGATCATGATGGCGAGGAAGCTGAGAATCCGTCCCAGGAGCTGTGACTGTTGCGCGTAGAAATCCGACTCGCGGTGCGCATCGACTGTCATGCGCTTGTCGGCCTGGAGCGCACGCTGGGCCTCCTCGAACGAGGCGGGATCCCTGAGTCGGAACGTGATCGACTGAAATACCTCGCCGCGGAACACCGGCATGAATTGCTCGTTCTCGCCCCAGATCTCCGATTCGAACGCCGACCCCGCCGCCGTGAAATGACACGTCACGGTCCAGTCGCGTCCCGCAAACCGCAGCGACTGCCCGATGCCGGTGTGCGGGAAGCGAGTGGTCAAGCGGCTCCCCACGCAGACTTCCGCCCGCCCGGAGGCCGGCCGCTGGCCCTCGGTAATCTTGATGTTGTTGCGCACCTGCCACGCCTGATCGCTGATTCCGCGCGCGACCACGTTCGCGATCTGCGTCGTGTCGAACGCCTTCGCGAGCGGGACGAGAACGTAGACCTCGGGTGACACGAGGGGCCGGCCGTCGGCGCCGGTCGCGACGTGCGGATCGGCCGCAATCATGCTGGAGACGTCGCGTCCGAGACCGCTCGAGAGCTCCGAGTCGGCGCCTTTGCGCAGCACGATCACGTTCTGCCTCGACCCGGTCTTGGCCAGTGCCGCACTGAAGCCATTGGCGAGCGCGAGCATGCCGATGAACACCGCGACGACGAGGCCCACGCCGAGCGCCGTGAGCGCCGTGGAGACCGGGCGCTGCACGACGCTGCGAACGTTGTAGGCGATGGGGATCATTCCACCTTCCGCAGGGCCTGCACGATCGGCAAGCGCGCCGCCCGCAGCGCGGGGACGAGCCCACTTGCCAGCATCAGGCCGAGGGCAACGAGAGCGCCCAGGATCAGCGTGCTCGTCGCCACTTTGAAGCCCGGGAGGAAACCGGCGCCGTTGAAGTTGATGGCGGGATACAAGAGCTTCGCGCTGCCGAGGCCGATCGCGGCGCCGGTGAGCGCCAGGGCGCCCGCTTCGACCATCACCAGCGCGAACAGCAGCCGGTCGGAGAAGCCCACCGTCTTCAGCACGGCGATCTCCCCGGTGCGCTCGCGCGCGCTCATCATCATCGCGTTCGCGGTGACCAGGAGGATCGCGAAGACCACGGCGAGACCGATCGTGCTCATCAGGAAGCTGACGTTGCCCCACATCGTCGCGAAGCTCGCCTGGAATTCGCGCTCCGTGCCCGTCTTGGTCGGCGAGCTCGAGTTGCGGAACATGTCGTCGATCGCCTTGGCGATCTGCGGCGCATGCGCGGGATCGTCGATTTCGACGATGTACCAGCCGGCGATCCCCGCCCGGCCGATGCGCTCGTCGAAATAGTCATGGTGGAAGATCAAGACGTTGTCACCGATGGCGGGATCGGTGGGATGGTAGACCCCGTCGATCGTGAACGTCCAGTCGCCCTGGAAAATCGTTCCCTGCAGCGTGACGTTCTGCCCGAGCTTCCAGCCGAACTGACTGATCAAACGGTCGCCGATGATCGCGCCGGTACGGTCCTGCAGGAATGCCTGTTTCTGAGCGGCCGGCATCACGATCTCGGGATACAGCTCGAGATAAGATTGGGCATCGACCGCGAAGTTCGCGAAGAAGGTGTTGCCGTCGCCGTACCGGCCGCCAAACCAGTTGGCCCAGGAGAGCCCGGTCACGCCGGGCATGGCCTTGATACGATTGCCGTACGCGAGGGGGAGCGGGAACACGAGGCCCGTCGCATTGAGCGTGACCAGGCGCCGCGCGCCGCCGAACTGCGCTGCGGCCGCCATCGTCGTGGTGACGCTGCGGAGCGAGGCGAAGAGAAACAGCGCGAGCGCCACGCTCGCGATCGTCAGGAGCGACCGGAGCTTGTGGCGGCCGAGGTTGGCGAGAACCAGCCGGAAGTACTTCACCGGGCGGCGGCCGCCATGCGCGGCTTCTCGATCAGATCACCCTTCTCCAGGTGCAGGACCGTCTTGGCGCGCTCGGCGGCATGCGCGTCGTGCGTGACGATGATGATCGTCTTGTTGAACTCGTTGTTCAGCCGCTGCAACAGGATGAGCACTTCCTGCGAGCTCTTGGCGTCGAGCTGGCCCGTGGGTTCGTCGAGCAACATCACGGTGGGATCGGCGACGATGGCGCGCGCGATCGCGGTCCGCTGCTCCTGACCGCCGGAGAGCTGGCGCGGGTAGTGATCGGCGCGATCGGCCAGGCCCACGACGTCGAGCGCGATCCCCACGCGCTCCTGCCGTTCCTTGCCAGACAGGCGCGTGAGCAGGAGCGGGAGCTCGACGTTCTGATAGGCGGTCAGCACCGGCAGCAGGTTGAACGATTGGAAGACGAAGCCGATATGGTCGGCGCGCCAGGCGGCCAGCTTGCCGGCCGACATCTGACTCACCGGCGAGCCGTCCACCGTGATGGTCCCGCGCGTGGGCTTGTCGAGTCCGGCGATGAGGTTGAGCAGCGTGGATTTGCCGGATCCAGACGGCCCCATGAGTGCCGTGAAGCTGCCTGCTTCGATGTCGAGCGTCAGTCCCGTGAAGACATCGATCTTTTGCGTGTCGCGCTGGAATGACTTGTAGACGTCGCGGATCTCGACGAGAGCCATGGCGATCCTGTTTTGAGGTGCGTGATACGTGGTGCGTCGGAACTACGGTCCTACCTTGACGCGCTGGCCCTCGGTGGGAGTTTCAATCCCACCCACGAGGAGCTGCTCGCCGCCCGACAAACCCGAACGAATCTCGCGGAAGTTACCGCTGACCGGTCCAGCGTCAACGTCACGACTGTGCACCCGGCCATCGCGGACGATCCACACGACGTCTCGACCATTCTCGGAGCGCACGGCTTCTGCGGGGACGATGATCCGCGGTCGCTCGACCGGCTGCGCGGCGCCGGACGCGATTGGCCGCGGTGCCTGCAGGAACTCCACTTTCGCGCCCATTTCGGTGAGGATGCGCGGATCGCGGTCGACAATCGCGACTTTCACCTGCACCGTCGCACGTTGGCGATCCGCTGTCGGCACAACCTGACGGACGGCGCCGCGGAAGGCGGTGTCCGGATACGCGTCGAGCGTAATGCGCGCTTGCTGGCCGCTCTGGATGCGCGCGATGTAGGCTTCGTTCACGTCGACTTCGACCTCGAGCGTCGCGAGGTCGGCCATCGTGACCACGGCGCCGCGCGTGAGACCGCCACCCACGGAGGGCGCGACGACTTCCCCGACCTCCGCTTCCTTGCGGAGCACCGTTCCCGAGAACGGCGCGCGGATGTAGGTGTTTTCGAGACTCGCCTGCGCGACGCGCATCGCGGCCGCGGCGGCATCGACGCGCGCCTCTTGCGCGCTGACCCGCGCGTCCGCCTGACGCGCTTTGCTGTCGGCGTTCTCGACGTCCTGTGGCGAGACGAGATTGGGATTCTGCGCGCGGATGTCGCGGACGCGCACGAATTCGCGCTGCAGCTGATCGCGATCCGATTGCGTCTCGATCAGCGTCGCCTTCGCGCTCGCGAGCCCGGCCTCCGCCTGGCCCACCGCGGCGGCGTAATCGGCATTGTCGAGTCGAGCGATGATGTCGCCCTTCTCGACGCGCGAGCCTTCGCTGACATTCAGCATTGCCAGCCGGCCCGGGATCTTCGCCGAAACCGCGGCCTTGGTCCGCGCGACGACATAACCGTTGGCGACGACCGCAACGGCGCCGCCGTTGCCGCCCCTCGCCGCCCCTTCGCCGCCCCCCGCCGCCGTAGTTACGGTGACCACCTGTACCGGCACTCCACCGCCGCGCCGCCCGATGACCACCACCACCGCGACGATGAGCACAGCCGCGCCCGTCAACCAGAGCACACGACCCAGCGCCCGCCTTACCGCGGGCGGCGGGTCGTCGCGATTGATCCGAAGTTTCGAGAGGTCTGGGGCTGGCGGCGCGCTCACGCCCCAGCAGGCTCAGGCGGCGGATTGCGGAGTATGCCACCTGAGGTGCGCTGCGGCGTCTTCTCTTTTTCCTGCTCGCCGCTGTCCGCGCGGGGCGTCGGCGCGGGCGGCACGTACGGCGGCAACGACTTGCCGGCGATCACCATCTCGACCTGCTCGCGCTCCAGCGTTTCGCGCTCGAGCAGCGCGGCCGCGAGCCGGTCGAGCGCCGGCCGGCGTTCCGTCAGGATGCGTCCCGCGTCCGCGTAGGCGCTGCTGAGAATGCGCTTCACTTCTTCATCGACGAGCTGCGCCGTCCGATCGGAGATCTCGCGCCGCTGCACGACTTCGCGGCCCAGGAAGATTTCCTGCTCGCGGTCACCGACCGCGATCGGGCCAATCACCTCGCTCATGCCGAATTGCGTGACCATGCGGCGCGCGATGTTCGTCGCCTGCTGAATGTCCTGCGCCGCGCCCGTCGTCACTTTCTCTGGTCCGAATACGAGCTCTTCCGCCACGCGACCGCCGTAGGCCATGGCCAGCCGCGACTCGATCGACTGTTTCGTGTACTTGTGCAGCTCCTCTTCCGGCAGATAGGCCGTGAGACCGAGCGCCCGGCCGCGCGGAATAATCGTCACCTTGTGCAGCGGGTCCGCGCCCGGGACGGAGAGGCCGACGAGCGCGTGCCCCGCCTCGTGATAGGCGACGAGGCGACGCTCCTCCTCGGAGAACACGCGGCTCTTCCGCTCGAGGCCCAGCATCACCTTGTCCTTCGCGTCTTCGAAGTCCTGGCCGTCCACCTGCTGCTTGTTGCGGCGCGCGGCCAGCAGCGCGGCTTCGTTGACGATGTTGGCGAGCTCGGCGCCCGCGAGGCCGGGCGTGCCGCGGGCAATGCGCTCGAGGTTCACGCCGGTCGCCATGGGGATCTTGCGCACGTGCACGCGCAGGATCTGTTCGCGGCCCTTGAGATCGGGCATGTCGACCACGATCTGCCGGTCGAAGCGGCCGGGGCGCAGCAAGGCGGGATCGAGAATGTCGGGCCGGTTCGTCGCCGCCAGCAGGATCACGCCTTCATTGGACTCGAAGCCGTCCATCTCGACGAGCAGCTGATTGAGCGTCTGCTCCCGCTCGTCGTGCCCGCCGCCGAGGCCCGCCCCGCGGTGACGGCCCACGGCGTCGATCTCGTCGATGAAGATGATGCACGGCGCGTGTGCCTTGCCCTGCTCGAACAGATCACGCACACGCGAAGCGCCGACGCCCACGAACATCTCGACGAAGTCGGACCCGGACATCGAGAAGAACGGCCGGCCGGCTTCGCCGGCGACGGCCTTGGCGAGCAGCGTCTTGCCGGTTCCGGGCGGTCCGACGAGCAGCGCGCCCTTGGGCAGGCGGCCGCCGAGGCGCTGGAATTTCTGCGGGTCTTTCAGGAAGTCGATGATTTCCTCGAGCTCCTGTTTCGCCTCATCGCAGCCGGCGACGTCGGCGAACGTGACCTTGGGCGTGTCGCCCGCGAGCAGCTTTGCCTTCGACTTGCCGAACGCGAACGCGCGGTTTCCGCCCTGCTGCATCTGGCGCAGCATGAAGATCACGAGCCCGAAGATCAGCAGGTAGGGCAGGAACGTCAGCAGCACGACGCCGAACGACTGGCCCGGCTCGCGCGCGCGCACGTCCACGCCCTTGGCCATGAGGCTCTGGATCCACGCGTTGTCCGGGTCGGCCGCCAGCATGAGCGTGAAGCGCTCGACCGTCTGGCGCTTCACGACCACGGGACGCTGGAACGCGCCGCGCACCCGCTTCTCCGAGATCTCGATCGCGGAGACGTTGCCGGCATTCAGCTCTTCGTTGAACTGCGTGAGGGTGATTTCGGCTTCTTCGCGCCGGCGGCTCGAGGCGAGCTGCACCAGCGCGATCGTCCCCACGATGAGCAGCGCCCAGAACGAGAGCGTCCGCAGCATCCGGGCCCAGTTGAATTCCCGCGGTGGCGGGGGCAGTCGATTGGCCATCTACGTCAGACTCGCGATATAAGGGAGGTGCCGGAAGTTCTCCGCGTGATCGAGCCCATATCCGACCAGAAACAGCGTCGGCGCGTCGAGTCCCACGTATTTCGCTTCCAGCTCCAGGTGTTCAGCCACATGTTTGTGCAACAGCGCACAGATCTCCAGACTGCGCGGCCGCCGCTGCCGGAGCAGCGCGACCAGCTTGTTGAGCGTCTTGCCGGTATCGATGATGTCTTCGACCAGCAGGATGTGCTTCCCGGCGAGCTCCGTTTCCGGATCATACACCAGTCGTACGTTCCCGCTCGATACCGTTCCTTCGCCGTAGCTCGATGCGACGATGAAATCTACTTGCAGCGGCCTGTCGATCCGCCGCACCAGATCGCTTAAGAAGATGAAGCTGCCCTTGAGCAGGCCCAGCACCAGCAGATCGCCGTCGGGATAGGCCGCGGTGATTTCGCGCCCCAGGCTGGCGACGCGCTCCGCGATCGCGCGCTCGTCGAAGACGATGCGCTTGAGCTCACGTCCTCCCGTCTGCTTGGGTCGAGCGGTGCTCGATAACATCCAGCCTCACGGCTCGAGTTCCGGGCGCCGGCACCCCTGCGGCACTCCGACAGATGCCCGGCACCCACAAAATGGTTTCGCCTCGACTGACTACCGGATACCGCGGTCGCGCGCTGCGCGGCACCCGCGCTTCCATCAATAACCGCCGCAGCGGCCGATGCCCGACGCCGCCCAGCGGCACGAGCGAATCGCCACGCGCCGGCGCGCGGACCTCCCATCCAGCCGGATCCAGCCACGTCGTCCAGGTCGCACGTTCGATCCTGGCGGGCGCTTGCTCCAATGACCAGTGAACTTCGAACATCCCGAACCGCGCCGAGCCACGCTCGCCTGCAGGTGTTACGGATGGGAGCATTGCTTTGCTGCCCTCATCGCGGCCGACCTGCAGACGATCAAAAACAATTTCCGCCGACCACCCGCCACCGAGCGGGAGCCGGCGTCCAGACGGACGTTGCGCGAACTCTACGAGCTTCCGCGCTTTTGCAGGGCCAAGGACTAAGCCCACGCGCCGGGCCGCGGCTCGCAAGAGCGCGACCGACAATGCGTTATCATAGCCGCACAGTGTCGCCCGGGCAACGGCGAAGCCCTTTTCATGCACGCCGAGCGCCAGATCTGGAACGAGATCCAGCGCGCGATCCCAGGCCCGACGCTCGCGCGCCGCGTGGCGGCCCAGCAACCGCACATCCTGCAGCACTCCGGCGCCCATTCGCTCGGAAAGCAACGGCAGCAGCGTCGTGCGCAGCCACGAGCGCAGGTGGCGCGGATCACGATTCGCGGGGTCGTCGTGTACCGCCAAACCGCACGCGCTCGCGTACCCAACGAGCTCGGCGCGTGAGAACGGCAGCAGCGGTCGCACCAGACCACCGCGGGACTTCGCGCTGATGCCCGCGAGCCCGGCGGGCGCGCTGCCGCGCAGAACGCGCAGCAGGATCGTTTCTACCTGGTCGTCGGCATGGTGCGCGGTCACGATGTATTTCGCGCCGCGCCGCATTTGTACTTCGCGCAGCCACACGTAGCGCGCGCGCCGTGCCTCGGTCTCCGAGGCTTCGGGCCCGAGATGGAGTTCGGTGGTTTCGAACGGCAGCCGATACTTTTTCGCGAGAACGGCGACGGACTGTCGGACAGTCGGACTGTCGGACTGAATGCCATGATCGACGTGGGCCACCACGATAGAAAGCCCGAGCTCATTCGCCAAGCCATTCAACACATCCAGCAACGCGACTGAATCAGCTCCGCCCGAGACGGCCAGCAGCGCCTCTCCCGGTTCAGAGAAGAGTTTTCGCTTTCGGATGTGCGCGAGCACGCGCTGCGGCAGCGAATCGATGGACATGTATCTTGAAGTATGCTCCAACCCGACCTCACCTACCAACTCCTGCGCAATCTCACCTCGCCCGTGGTCGCGATTACGTCGCAGCGCAACGGCAAAGAGAACGGGATGATCTCCGACGCCGCGGTGCGCGCCTCGATCGTTCCGACCGTGCCGCGCTTGTCGGTCTACATCCACAAGTTCAACTACAGTCACGACATGATTTACGAGACGGGACGCTTCGCCATGCACCTGTTGCACACCAAGCAGTCGGATATCGTGCACCGGCTCGGCTTCTTCAGCGGGCGGGATCAGAACAAGCTGGCCGGAATCCCGCATCATAAAGGAAAGACGGGCGTCCCGGTGCTCGATGAGTGTTTCGCCCATTTCGAATGCGAAGTCGCGAACGTCATGGACACCGGCAGCTCCACGCTCTTCCTTGGCGACGTCGTGGCGGTGGGGTGTGGGGCAGCGGCGGGGCTCGAGCCGAAAGGCGAGCTGATGACGGCGACCTATTTCCGATCCAACATGCCGGCGGAGTGGCGGAGCGAGTACGAGGCCAAGCTCAAAGACGCGCAGACGCTGGGCGAGGAATTGTCGCGCCGTATCGAGCCGGTCGTTTGGAAAATGCCACGTTAAACGCGGTCCCACGACGGACCGCCGCAGTCGCATTTTGTCCGTCGCATTTGCCGCTTGACCGTCGATTTCTAGTCAGTAGCAGGGGTGGGATTCGAACCCACGACCCCGGCATTATGAGTGCCGTGCTCTCACCAGGCTGAGCTACCCTGCCACACCAGCGCAGAAAAACCTAGCGACCTCGCTGGTCAGCGCCAACCCGCCAGTTTCCCGACGCCACAATGCCCTATTCGGGATGCCGTTTCCAGGCTCTGAACGTGCCACTCGGCAAGGCCGGCAGCACGCGGTCACGGGGCTCGCTCTTCCGGGGGCTCGGTCCCAACGGCGAGAACGTCAACGTGTACTCGCCCGTATCGTTCGGCGCGGCTGTGCCGATCACCAGCAGATACCATC
>WNEN01000044.1_pt1 | contig 20748 bp, 21 predicted proteins | sample 5399951 | NCBI WGS metagenome assembly WNEN01 (sample SAMN13153327, study PRJNA577476) | soil metagenome | isolation source: 20 cm grassland meadow soil 5 days after 1st rain plot 2 | place: USA:California | collected 2015-09-21
CACCTCATTCGCGCCGAGCGCGCACCGGAAGGCCGTGCAGACGCGGGCGGCCGAGTGGCATCGCGCGGTCCAGGCCGCGCTGCATTGGGCGGGATGAAGCCGCGTGGGACCCGCTCGGGGATTGCGCTCGCGCAGCGCATCGGGCGCTGCAACGCGCTCAGGGAGTGATATAATAGACGGATGAAAGCAGGCACGAAGTTCGCACTCGGCGCGGTGCTCATCATCGGCTCGGTCGGCTACCTGATGGCCTCCGGGATCAAGCAGACGGGACAGTATTTCCTCACGCCCAGCGAGCTGGCGCAGCACGTATCCACCGATCCGTCGTTTTACGATCTGGGACTCAAGGTGGGCGCGCGCGTCGTGCGCGGCACCGTCTCCAAGGACGTGGCGAGTCAGACGCTGAGCTTTCACATCACCGATGGCACCGTCAATTATCCGGTGGTCTTCAAGGGCCTGCCTCCCGACACTTTCACCGACTCGGTTGAAGTCGTCGTCGAAGGGCGACTGCAGCGAGACGGCGTGATTCACGCGACGAACGTGCTCGCCAAGTGCGGGTCGCGGTACGAAGCCGTCCCCAAGGCCTAGATGCCGCTGCTCGGTACGCTAGCGCTCTGGCTCGCTTTCCTGGTGGGGCTGTGGGGAGCGATCACGGGCTTTGTCGGCGGCGCCCAGGGACGGGCCGATCTGCAGCAGAGCGCCCGCCACGCCACCTTGGCGCTACTCGCGGCGCTGGCGATCGCCGTGATCAGTCTCGAGATCGCGATCTTCCGTCACGATTTCAGCGTCGCGTATGTCGCGGGCCGCACCAGCCGGAACCTCCCGACCTTCTACCTCTGGTCTGCGCTCTATTCGGGGCAGGAAGGCAGCCTGCTGTTTTGGGCGGCCGTCCTCAGTCTCTTCGCCGTGCTCGCGCAGGTGCTGACCAGCCGGCGCCACCGGGCGTTCCTCCCGTACGTCGCTGGTGTGACGTCCCTCGTCGCGACGTTCTTCATCGGCGTCATGCTGTTTGCGCCGGCCAATCCGTTCACGCGGTTGCCGTTTACGCCGCTCGACGGCTCGGGCATGAATCCGCAGCTGCAGAATCCGGGGATGGTCTTCCATCCGCCGATGCTGTACCTCGGCTACATCTCGATCACCATTCCGTTCGCGTTCGCCATCGCTGCGCTGCTGACCAAGAAGCTCGACACCGAGTGGATGGTGGCGGTCCGCAAATGGACGATCGTGTCGTGGCTGTTCCTGAGTATCGGACTGCTGATCGGGATGTGGTGGGCGTACGTGGAGCTGGGCTGGGGCGGCTACTGGGCCTGGGATCCGGTCGAAAACGCGGCGCTATTGCCCTGGCTCGTCATGACCGCATTCCTGCACTCGGTGATGGTTCAGGAAAAGCGCGGCATGCTGAAGAAGTGGAACCTCGCGCTTATTCTCGGCGCATGGGTGCTGTCGATCTTCGGGACCTTCCTCACGCGCTCCGGCGTGATCGCCAGCGTGCACTCGTTCACGGAGTCGCCGGTCGGCTACTACTTCCTCGCGTTCCTGGTGGCCGCGGTCGCGGCGTGCACCGTGCTGTACGTGACGCGACTCCCACTGCTGGAGGCCGAGGCGACGCTGGAGTCGATCCTGAGCCGCGAGGCGAGTTTTCTCTTCAATAACCTGCTGCTGATCGGGCTCGCGTTTTCCGTCCTGTGGGGCACGCTGTTCCCCATCATTTCGGAAGCGGTGAAGGGCGTCAAAATCACCTACGGCGCGCCGACCTTCAACTTCGTGAACATTCCGCTCGGCCTCGTGCTGCTGCTCGTCACGGGGATCGGGCCCCTGATCGCGTGGCGCCGCGCCTCCACGGCAAATCTCAAACGCCAGTTCGCGCTCCCGGTGACCGCCGGCGTGTTCGCGCTGCTGATCTTCCTCGTCGCCGGCATGCGGGACGTGGGCGCGCTCCTCGCGTTCAGTTTCGGCGCCTTCGTTCTCGGGACGGTGTTCCAGGAATTCGCTCGAGGTGCGCGCGCGCGCCACCGCCAATACGGCGAGCCCACCTGGCTCGCGGTATTCCAGCTGCTGTCTCGCAACCGGCGCCGCTACGGCGGCTACATCGTCCACATCGGCATCGTGCTGCTGTTCATGGGATTCGCCGGGATGGCGTTCAAGACCGAGACAGAAGCGACGCTGCGGCCCGGGGAGACGGCCGAGCTCAGGGGACGCGACGGCCACCTGTATTCGTTCACGCACCTCGGCATTTCGCAGTACAACACGCTCAATCGCTATGTCACCGCGGCCTTGCTCGAGGTGAAGCGCGACGGCAAAGCGATCGGACGTCTGCGCACGGAGAAGCGCCAGCATGTGGACGCGCTCGGCAACAAGACGTTCGAGCCGTCGACGGAAGTCGGCATCATGAGCGGGCTGCGGGTCGATCTCTACGTCGTGCTTGCCGGTCTCGTGAACGGGACCGAACAGGCGGTCTTCCGGTTCACCATCAATCCGCTCGTGTGGTGGGTCTGGTTCGGCGGATTCGTGCTTGTGATCGGTGGGCTGATTGTGCTCTGGCCCGGCGGACCGGCGACTGGCGGGACCACACCCCCACGGTCGCAAGCCGGATATGCGGTCAAGCTGGAGCCCGCACAATGACGTCGGACGGTCGGATGGTCGGACGGGCGGACTGCACGCGTCGCGAGTTCTTCGGGGCGATCGCCGGGGTGGCCGGTTTTCTCAGTCAAACCGTCCAACAGTCCGACAGTCAGACCGGCCAGGTCTACGATCCCGCGCGTGCGGGCCGCTCCCAGACGCCCATCACCGCCGCCGACAACGACAAGAGCGTTCAGGGGCTCGAGAAGAAGCTGCGCTGCAGCTGCGGCTGCGGGCTCGACGTCTACACCTGCCGCACGACCGACTTTACGTGCACGTACAGCCCGGCGCTCCACAAGGAGGTCGTCGGGATGCTCGGCAACGGCAAGACGCCGCAGGAAGTCATCGATGCCTTCGTGGCGCAGTATGGACAGGTTGCGCTGATGTCGCCCCCGCGCCGCGGCTTCAACCTGCTGGGCTACATCGTGCCGGGCATCGCGGTCACCGTTGCCGCGGCGGTGCTATTCGTCGTGCTGCTGCGGTGGACTCGGCAGGCCCGTGCTGCCGCGCCGGTGCTTACGACCGCTCCGCCCGATGCCACGCCCGCGGAGCTCGAGCGACTGCAGCGCGAGCTGGACAAACTCCCCGGCTGAGCCGGAATCACTCGTGCTCGAACTGATCTTGGGAATCCTGCTGGCGGCGGGGGCGATGTACTTCGTCCTGCTGCCGATTCTGCGTCCTCCCATCGAGGCGCCGCGCGGCGAGACGCCCGTCGATGAGGGCGACGACCCCGCCGACGACATGAGCGCGCAGGCTGTCGCGCTCCGCGCGCTCAAGGAAATCGAGTTCGATCGCGCGACGGGAAAACTCTCGGATACTGATTACGAGCAGTTGAAAGCGAAGTACACGGCCGAGGCATTGGCAGCGATGCGAGGGGAGCGTACGTCGTACGTCGTGCGTCGTACGTCGGAACTGCCTGCCCCCGCACGACGCACCACGCACGACGCACGATGCCTCCAGCACGGCCCTCGCCCAGAAAAAGACGCCCAGTTTTGCTCCGATTGTGGAAGGCGGCTAGGGAACGCACCGGGGTATTGCACTCGGTGCGGTAGCACTTTGCAGAATGACGCCCGCTACTGCAACGCTTGCGGAGCGCGCGTCGCCGCCTGACTCTTGCATTTTCCGGTCCCGTTTCCTATCAGTCTGCCTCCCCCGATCTGGAGTCCCTGTGAATCGATGGTTCTCGCGGGTGCTGATCGTGCTGCTGCTGGTGACGGTGACAGCATCCTCAGCGGAGGCGCAGCGGCGCCGGCGTCGCGGAGCGGCGGTCAATTCCGGTCCCACCTATGGCGCTCACCTCGGGTACAATTTCGATGCGGATGCCGCCGTCCTCGGCGCGCAGCTCACATACCCGTTTTCGCCCGACCTCGGGTTCTATCCGACGTTCGACTACTACTTCGTCAGCGGTGGGTCGCTCTGGGCGCTGAATTTCGACTTGAAGTGGCATCCGCCCACCCGTAACGGCGTGTGGTATGTCGGTGGCGGTCTGAACTGGTCGCATGCGAGCAGCGGCGGCACGAGCGGCAGTGACACGGGACTCAATCTGTTGACCGGCCTCGAAGGACGGCGCGGAAAAACTCGGCCCTACGTCGAGGGCAAGTTCATCCTCGACAATGGCAGCTCGTTCCAGCTCGTGGGGGGCATCAGCTGGCACTAGCTAGAATTCGAACGTCTCCATCTTTCGCAGGGCCATCCTGAGCGGGACGATAGTGGCCGCCGTGCACAGCGCGGCGGCCACCGCAAACCAGACCAGCATTTCCGGCGTCACTCCCACCGCCTGACCTTCCCACGTTCCGCGCACGTAGGTGTACACCGCGCGTGCAAGGAGCATCAGCACCGCGGCGAGGAGCGCGATCGTCGCCATCATGAAGACGAGGCCTCCAAACGACGTCGGAATCTGTGCCGCATTCTCGGTCTCGAACTGGGGATACAGCGTCCCGAACGTCAGCGCCATCGCAGCGATCGCGAGTGTCAGCCCGGCCATCGTCGCCAGGCTCAAGATCATCATGAACGGCGTGACTTCGAGCAGCGCGTTGGTGACGCCGGTGAGAATCAGGCCGAGCACCAGGAGCGGCAGCGTGCCCACCCAGTACTTGGACCAGAGCAGCGCGCGCAAATCGAGCGGGGACGACCGGAGCAGCCACATCTGCCGCCCCTCGAGCGACACGGCGGGGAAGATGAACCGGGCCGCGATCGACGCGAGCACGAATCCCGCGAGACCGAGGTTCAGGAACGAGACGAGATTGACGTAGAAGAATCCCACGGGCTCGCCGCGGTGCAGGGGCAGCGCCTGAATGTTGAAGAGATACACGACGACGAGCACGGCCAGCAGGATCAGCTGGCTCCATTGCGTCGTGTCGCGGAAAAAGAGCTTGATGTCTTTCAGCACGAACTCGCGCTTGGCAACCGGCAGCCAGCCGAGGAGCGAGCCGACCGTCCAGCGCCAGAACGTGCCGCGGATGAATCGCTCAGCCCCTTCCTGCGCCTTCGTAAATCCCTGCGCGTACAGCGCGCGGTGCAGCGCCGCGCCGAGCGCGACGAACGCAGCCGCCGTCGTCCACAAGAGCAGCAGCGGCAGCGGATCGAATTCGTGGCGCAGATAGCCCATGATCGCCTGCGACGCCCATTCACTCGGCAAGAACGGAGACGTCGGGCCGCGCAGCAGGATCACGAAGTCGAGCAGATTGCGAAATCCTTCCGGGCGCGCGAGCTGCTCGGGCCGGATCATGCGAAACAGCAGGATGACGCCGCCCGCGGCGCCGAGCGCGATGATCGACAGCAAGTCCCGCGTGCGCCGTGCCGGAAAGATGTTCACCAGCACGAGCGTGACTGCGGAGCCGAGGACCGCGGGGAGAATCAACATCGGAACGATGGCGCTGAGCGCGTATACCGCGAACAACACGCCACTCTTGTAGACCACGCCGTACGCCGTGAGGATCGGCACGATCATCAGCGCCACCATCCAGGACGAGTGCAGCAGCGTTTCGCCGAGCTTCGCCAGATAGAGCCGCAGCCAGTCCACCGGCGCCGAGACGAGCAGGTCCAAGTCTTTGGCGAGGAAAAAGCTCGAGAGCGCCGTGATGACGTTGGAAAGCACCAGAATGGAGACGAACGAGAGCAGGATCAGCCCGAGGATTTTTCCGGGAATCAGCGGGCCCAGCTCCTCGACTGCTCTCAGGCTCTTCAAGATCCGATACAGCACGCCGAACACGCCGGCCCAGAATGCGCCGCCCACGAGCGCCAGGATGATCAGCTTCCCTGTGCCGCCCTTGGCGCGTTCCTCGCGCAGCCGCTGCAGTGCGGTGCGCCACTTGGGCTGGAGGACATGCGCCAGCGACGGCTGTCTCATTTGCCGAGCACCTCGGCGAGCTCCCGGATCTGCGCGCCGCCGGTGAGCTTCAGGAACAGCTCCTCGAGGCTCGCGTCGCCGGCCTGGTGCTGGCGCCGCACGTCATCCACCGTGCCGGCCGCGACGATCTTGCCGTGCTGGATGATCGCGATCTGATCGCACATCGCCTCGGCGATTTCGAGCGTGTGCGTGCTCATCATCACCGTGCCGCCGCGCCCGACGAACTGCCGGAAGATGTCCTTGAGCAGGCGGGCCGCTTTAGGGTCGAGTCCGACCATGGGCTCGTCCACAACGATGCATTCGGGGCGGTGAATCAGCGCGCTCGAAATAATCAGCTTCTGGCGCATGCCATGGCTGTAGGCTTCGACCAGCTCGTCCTTCCAGCTCGTCAGCTCGAATACCTCGAGCAGCTCGGTGATGCGGCGCTCGACGGCGTCGCCTTCCTGGCCGTAGAGTCCCGCGACAAACCGCAGAAATTCGGCGCCGGTCAGCTTGTCGTAGACGAACGGCCGGTCGGGGATAAAGCCGAGCCGCATCTTCGCGGACAACGGATTGGTGTGGACGTCGTCGCCGCCGAGCAGGACGCGCCCCTGGGTGGGACGCAGGATCCCGGCGATCATGCGCAGCGTCGTCGTCTTGCCGGCGCCGTTGGGACCGAGGCACCCGTACAGGACTCCGCGCGGCACGTGAAGGCTGATGTCGTCCACGGCGACGAAGCTGCCGTAGAGCTTGGTCAGATTCTCCAGCCGAATCATAGGACCTCGAGCTTCAGCCGGCCGATGAGCGGAACGAGCTCGATCTGCCGCGCGAGACCGCCGGTCGCGACCCGGATATGCGCCGCGTCGGCGGGGAATTGGTCGAAGGTGGGATCGACCTGGATCCAGTCGTTGAGAAACACCTCAACCCACGCGTGATAGTAGAAGCGGCCGTCGAGGTAGATCAGTCCCGCCACGGTCCGCGCGGGCAAACCGGTCGAGCGTGCCAGCGCGACGAACAGCGTCGCAGCTTCGTTGCAGTCACCGCGAGGATTCTCGAGCACGCGCACCGCGCTCGGCACGCTGCCCGTCTCCGGTATGGAGCGATGCAGCGACGCGTGCACCCACCGACTGAGCAGCTCCGCGACGCGCGCCGGGCCGCGCTCGCGTCCGATGATGCGCCGGGCCTCGGCCGCAATGCGGGGGTCGTGAGCTTGAATCAGCGGCTCCGGCGCGAGCCAGCGCGCCAGCGCCGTGTCCTGAGACGGTAAGCGATACGGAGCGGCATGCGCCTGGAGCGCGGCCGGCGGTGCCAGGTCGAGGGTGTCATGCCCGTTTTTGCGGAGCCGCAGCCGCACTCGTGGCGCCGGGATGTCGCGAATGCCGGCCGCCAGCGCAGTCAGTGGAACGATTTCTCCGGGCGCCGGGGCCGCGCTGGCGCGCGCGATGCGGACCGTGTCCCGCTTCTTGAAGTTCTGATAGACGATTTCGAACGCCGCGCGCTCCATCGCGAAACCGGTGCCCGCTCGCTTGCTGCTGTCACTCGCCGAAACCACAACGCGTCCCTGCGCGTCGATCCAGCTGCTCACCGGCATTCCCATCGCGTCGTGATCGATGCGAAACGCGCGGACGGTGTCGAAGTGTTCAGGGATCCAGACCATCACCGTCGAATCGAGGTCGGCGCTGTCCGAGACCACGAGCGTGGATTCGGATGCCACCCGCGCGTTCACGTCACGAATGGTCAACAGCAGCGGGTCGAACAGCCGCGCCTGGTACGAACGGCCCGACGTGAGCTCGCCGCCGAACGCGAGGCGCAGCGGCAGCAGGGTGGGGAGCGTGATCGGCCCCTGAAGCGGGATCCGCGTCATCTGCGAATCCTCTCCGGCCTGGGGAATGATCGCGACCGATAACACACTGTCGCCGAGGACGCGGCCATGCGCTGTGAATTGGCCGAGGTCGCCGTCGAACGTGGTCGCCACACTCTCCAGCCGCAGCGCGCGCGAGACCGTCGCGATGCTCCGCGCGGTCGTGCGGTGCAGGGAACCCAGCGCTGGGATGTCGAGCACGAAGACGTTCTCGACTCTGAGCACGTTGCCGAGTGTGTCGATGGTCGTGGACGCATACCCGACTTGCTGGCCGCCCACGCTGAGCCGGTAGAACAGCGCGCCAGGTGGAACGGCGAGCGCGGCCTCGGCCAGACGGGCGCCCGTGGGCCGGAATACCTCGCGCTTCACGAGCCAGCCGAGGGACAAGGCCCAGGCGACCAGGATCGCGATGACCCAGGTCCGGCGGCTCACGAGACGGCTCGCTGCAATGCCGCCTCAAACACCTGCTGATCCTCCGGCCGCTCCACGACGAACGACACGTCCGCCGGGAACTGAGCGCCGCCTTTGTGCGCGTACAACACCGTCGCCATGACCTCCGCGGAATCCTCGAGCGTCAGATTGCCGGCGCCGGTACCGAGCGGTGGTGCACTGACGTGCGGAAACTGCCACTCCTGCGCCTGGTTCAGCGCCGACAGCCACGCGCGCGCGATGCTGGCGCGTGTCACCGGCTCGGTCTCGCTCCGGATGACGGCGTGGATCACGAATTCCGCCGGCAAGTCGCCGCCGGCCGCGGTGACAACCGCGGCGCCGACGGCCAGCTCGCGGTTCAGGCGGATGCGGTTCTGGAATTCCTCTCCGCCGACGACTTCGAGGCGGCGCAAAGCGGCGGCGGTCGGGTCCAGGCGAGTGGTGGCGGGACGGACGAGAGCATCAGCGGCGAACGACGCAAGATCGTACACAACTACGCGAATCACCTACCGGACATTTCCCGGGAGCGGCGGTACATGACGGTCGCTTCGTCGGGGCGGTTCAAGCGGTCCAGCACCTTGCCGATGCCGTAGAGCGCCCTGGGATTGACGGGCTGCAGCTCGACGGCGCGCTCATAGGCGGCGTGAGCGCCCGTGAGATCGTCCATATGATTCAGCGCTTCGCCGAGATAGTACCAGGCGGCCGCGCGACCCGGCTCCACTTCCACGGCGCGACGTAACTGGTCCGTACCTTCACGCCACATGCCGCGGCGCGTCAGCACGATGCCGAGGTTGAACAGGGCCTCGACGTTGTCGGGATCGGCGCGAAGCACGCGCTGCAGGTCACGCTGCGCGGCAGCGTACCGGACCGTGGCGCCCAGGATCGCGGCACGGTTCAGGAGCAGCGCCGTATTGTCCGGCTCGGCTTCGAGCGCGCGATCCAGCTCGGCCAACGCACCGTCGCGATCGCCACGCGCGTCGAGAATCAGCGCCAGGTTGTTGCGGGCCTTCACGTGGCCCGGGTTCTTCGCGAGCAGCTCGCGGTAGGACGCGGCCGCCTTGTCCGTCTCCCCGCGCTCGGACGCTTCCTTGGCGCTGACGTACAACGGATCATCGCCGGCCGGAGGCGCAGCCTCCGGAAGGTTGGTGGAGGTCGATGGAGGCGATGCAGGTTGCTGAGATGGTGGCAGGGCAGGCTCCTCCGGGTCACGATCGTCCAGCTGATCGGTGATGTCCCTGGGACCGGGTGTTGCTACCGAGTGCGCGACGCGGATGGGCGGCGGCAGCTCGTCGCGCGCGACGTCGTGCGGCGTAGCGATGGCGCCGGTCTCGGTGAGCGATTCGGCTTCCTCGATCAACTCCGCCGCAACGCGCGCCCGTTCCTGCGACGTCTGCCAGCGCCGGTCGCGTTTGGGATTCTTGTCCTTGGAGTTCATCATGGGGCAGCTAAGATGGGAAATCGACACCAAGGCGGCAATAGGCGCCCTTGTTCCAGAGAGTTGACCTCCCCACCGTAACCCCGCTAGCCTCCGAGTCTATGCCCGGCGACGCCCTCATCGTTCGCGGTGCCCGCGAGCACAACCTCAAGAACATCGACGTGGAGCTGCCCCGGAACGCCCTGGTCGTGATCACGGGGCTGTCCGGCTCGGGGAAATCGTCGCTTGCCTTCGACACCATCTATGCCGAAGGGCAGCGCCGGTACGTCGAGTCGCTCTCGGCATACGCCCGGCAATTCCTCGGCCTGATGGACAAGCCCGATGTCGATGCCATCGAGGGTCTGTCCCCCGCGATTTCGATCGAGCAGAAGACGGCCGGCGCCAATCCCCGGTCCACTGTTGGAACGATCACCGAGGTCTACGACTACCTCCGCCTGCTCTGGGCCCGGACAGGCATCCCGCATTGCCCCAACGATGGCACGCCGGTCGAGCGCCAGTCCGCCTCACAGATCACGGACTTGGTGCTGGAGTGGCCGGAGGGGACCAAGATCGAAGTGCTCGCCCCTCTGGTGCGGGGCCGCAAGGGCGAGTTCCGGGATGTCTTCGAGGCGATGCAGAAACAGGGCTTCGTCCGCGCCCGCATCAATGGCGAGACCTACGACCTGTCCAACGTTCCCAAGTTGAACCGCCGGCAGAACCATGAGATCGCGGTCGTCGTGGATCGGCTGGTGGTGCGTCCGGCCGACCGCGGCCGGCTCGCCGACTCCATCGAGACCGCGCTCAAGGCCGCCGACGGCGTCGTGGAAGTCGTGCGACAGACGGGCAGCCCGCGGTCGCGGCTGTTTTCGGAGCGCTATGCCTGTCCCAAGTGCGGCCTGTCGCTCCCGGAGCTCGAGCCGCGGCAGTTCTCGTTCAACTCACCCTACGGGGCATGTCCGGAGTGCTCAGGCCTCGGCACGCGGCGTGAGGTCAATGCCGATCTCGTGCTGGGCGATCAGAGCCTGTCGATTTTGGAAGGCGTCGTACTGCCCTGGGGTGAGCCGAGCGGCTATCTGAGGAAGGTGGTGCTGCCGGCGCTCGCGAAGGCGTACAAGTTCGACCTGAACGCGCCGTGGCGTGAGCTGTCGTCCTCCATTCAGAAGATTCTGCTCAAGGGCGCACCCGGAAAATCGATCACGTACCAGTATGACAGCGAGCGCTGGCACGGCTCGTACGAGTCGAGCTGGAAGGGCGTGCTCGATCACGTGGACAAGCGCTATCGCGAGACGTCGTCCGATGCCGTGCGCGAGCAGCTCGAACAGTACATGGTGGAGCAGGCCTGCCCAGCGTGTCATGGCCGGCGGCTCAAGCCGGAGAGCCTCTCCGTGTTCGTCGCGGGGAAGAACATCGGCGACGTCGTGGCGCTGCCGGTGCGCGAATCGCTTGCATTCTTTACGAGCGTGCAGCTGCGCAGCAACGGCCGTCCGGGTCTCGATCCCGAAATCGCGCGCCCGATTCTGAAGGAAGTGACCGAGCGGCTGCGGTTTCTGGTCGACGTCGGTCTCGACTATCTGACGCTCGACCGCTCCGCCGCGACGCTGTCTGGTGGTGAAGCACAGCGCATTCGGCTCGCGACGCAAATCGGCAGCCGCCTGGTCGGCGTCCTCTATATCCTCGATGAACCGTCGATCGGCTTGCACCAGCGCGACAACGCGCGACTGCTCGCCACGCTCAAAGAGCTGCGCGACCTCGGCAACACGGTGCTGGTGGTGGAGCACGACGAAGAAACGATCCGCGCCGCGGATTACGTCGTGGACCTGGGTCCGCGGGCCGGACGCCATGGCGGCGAGGTGGTGGCCGCGGGTCCGCTGGAGGAGGTGTTACGCCATCGCGACTCGCTCACGGCGCGCTATCTCCGCGGCGAGCTGCGCATCCCTGTCCCACCGCGCCGCCGGATCGTCAACACCGAGAAAATCCTCCGCGTCGTTGGCGCGAAGCATCACAACCTCAAGGATCTCACCGTCGATTTCCCGCTCGGCGTCTTCGTGGCCGTGACCGGGGTGTCGGGCTCCGGCAAGTCCACGCTCGTGACGGACATTTTGTATCAATCGCTCGCACGGCACTTCTATCGGGCCAAGGTCCTGCCCGGCGCGCACGATCGGATGGAAGGACTCGACCACGTCGACAAGGTCATCGATATCGATCAGAGTCCGATCGGTCGCACCCCTCGCTCCAATCCGGCGACGTACACCGGCCTGTTCACGCCGATTCGCGAGCTGTTCACCTATCTGCCCGAGTCGAAGCTGCGCGGCTACGGTCCGGGGCGGTTCTCGTTCAACGTCAAAGGCGGACGCTGCGAAGCCTGCCAGGGCGACGGGCTCGTGAAAGTCGAGATGCACTTCCTGCCCGACGTCTACGTCCCGTGCGAGGTCTGTAAAGGCCGGCGGTACAATCGTGAAACGCTGGAGGTCCGTTATAAAGGAAAGTCGATCGCCGATGTGCTCGACCTGACGGTCGCGGAGGCGCTCGATTTCTTCGAGCATCAGCCTCGTATCAGGACGAAACTCGAATTGCTCAACGACGTAGGACTCGGATACATCCATCTCGGACAGTCGGCGACGACCCTCTCGGGCGGCGAAGCCCAGCGCGTGAAGCTCGCGACTGAGCTCGCCAAGCGGGATACGGGTCGCACCTTGTACATCCTGGATGAGCCGACGACCGGATTGCATTTCGAGGATGTGCGGCTCCTGCTCGAGGTGCTGCACCGGCTGGTGGATAAAGGGAACACCGTCGTCGTCATCGAGCACAATCTCGACGTCGTAAAAACCGCCGACTGGGTGATCGACTTGGGGCCCGAGGGCGGCGAGCTCGGCGGCCGTGTGGTCGCCGAGGGATCGCCCGAGCGGATCACGCAGGCAAAGGCCTCGCACACTGGCCAGTTCTTGCGCAAGGTGTTGCAGGCAGGGGACTAGAGCGTAGGTTGAACGCTGCACGCAAGGAGCGCGGATGCCGCCAGAAGCCGTCGCATTTCTCGCCACGATCTCCGTTATCGGCGGCATCGTGCTGCTGTTTCCGGTCGCTCGCGCCCTCGCCGAGCGAATTCGCGGCCGCGCCGATGCGGGAACACGAGAAGAGATCCAAATGCTGCGCGAGGACTTGCTCGGGGAGATTCAGCAGGCGCGCCGCGAGATCGGCGATCTCGGCGAGCGTATCGAGTTTACCGAGCGGCTGCTGGCCAAGAAGAGCCAGACGTGAGTGGCCCGGAGGCAATTGCCGCGGTCGTCTTCTTCGGCGGCGTTTTCACCGTGCTGCGACCGGTGGCCGCGGCCATCGCCAAGCGCATCGCGGGTGAGCATCGCAAGCCGGGCCTGGATCCCGATGAGCGCGACGAGATCATGGGCGAGCTGGAGCATGTGAGGCAGGAGATCGCCGACCTCGCCGAACGGATGGATTTTGCGGAGCGGCTGCTCGCGAAACCGAGGAACGGGTAATGGAAGACATTCTGGCGCTCTTCATTCCGATCGTCGCGGTAGGTGGCTTTTTCGCCTGGATGATCGCGCTGTCGCCCGTCGGGAAAGCCTACGCGGAACGCCTGAAAGCCGGCTCGGCCGGCAGCAGCGGAACCGCTGAAGACCATGTCGAATTGGTCGAAAGTGTCGAGCAATTGCGCAGGGAAGTGGCGGAACTGGCGGAACGAGTAGATTTTACCGAACGGCTGCTCGGTCAGGGCAAGGTCTCCGAGCAGCTGGGAAAGCCGAGGGCGTAGCGTTGCCTGCTGAAACGGCCAGCACCGGAGCGGCGTAGGAGAGCCAAGTGGTCCTATACCAAACACCACCGCCACCTATACCGACGATTCCGTTCGATCCGAATCAGCTCGTTCCGCTGGTCGGGATGATCGGTGGATTCATCGTGGCCGGGGTCGTCTTATATGCATTCTTTAAGTCGGATTTGGCGGCGGCGATTGCTGAGCGAATTCGGACTGGTGTGCGTCGCCGCAAAATGGCGATTGACGACGTCCAAGGGGATCATCTCGCCGAGTTGGACGAGCGGATGACCGAAATGCAGGGGCAGATAGCCGAGATGCACGAGCGGCTGGACTTTGCGGAGCGGCTACTCGCACAAAAGCGTGAGCGTTCATTGCCAGGAGCATAGGAAGCCATGGGGATCATTGATCGTCTGTCTACGCTGATCCGGTCGAACATCAACGATCTGATCTCGCGCGCCGAGAACCCGCAGAAGGTTCTCGAGCAGCTCATCGTCGACATGCGGAACCAGCTGGCAAAGGCCAAGCAGCAGGTCGCCGCAGCCATCGCCGACGAGAAGCGGCTCTCGGCGCAGGCCGAGCAGGAAAAGAAGCTCTCCGAGGACTGGGAGAAGCGCGCCGTGCTCGCGGTCCAGGAAGGCCGCGACGATCTCGCCAAGCAGGCGCTGCTGCGCTACAACGAGCACGTCCAGAATGCGGTGCAGCTGCAGGAGACGTGGGTCAAGCATCGCGAAGAGACGGAGAAGCTCAAGGCCTCGCTGCGCCAGCTCAACGACAAAATCGAAGAAGCCAAGCGCAAAAAGAACATCCTTATCGCGCGTCAGAAGCGGGCCGAGGCCCACAAGCGCATTCAGGAGACGATGGGCTCGATCTCCGACAAGAGCGCGTTCGAGACGTTCGAGCGCATGGCCGAGCAGATCGAGCATGAAGAGCGCAAGCTCATCGCGTCCGCCGAAGTGAACGAAGACCTCTCGGGCGATTCGCTGATCAAGCAGTTCCAGGGCCTCGAAGTGAAGGCGGACGCCGATCAGCAGCTGATCGCGTTGAAGCGCAAGATGGGCCTCCTGCCGGGCGGAACGCAGGCCGAGGCGCGCGCGCTGGGCAAAGGCGCGAAGGAAGCCGAATTACTCGAGGACGACGACACGGAGCAGAAGAGCTGAACGGCTCCGACGCCGGATCGTCGAAGTTGTCGAGCGCCACGTTTGTGGCGCTCTTTGTTGCGGCCCTCGTCGTCCTGTTCGTTCTCAAGGTCATCGACGTCCTGCTGCTCGTCTTTCTCGCCATTCTGCTCGCGGTCTACCTCTCGGCCATCACCGACTGGCTGGAGCGGCGCTTCGGGATGCGCCGGTGGATCGGGTTGACGCTCACCGTCCTGGTGACCGTCGCGGCCGTGATCAGCATCGGCGCGCTGCTCGCGCCGCCGGTCGTCGAGCAGACCCGCGCCCTGATCGGCGGCCTGCCGCAGACACTCACCAACATCCAGAATGTGCTGGCGCGGTGGGCCAGTCAGTATCCGGTCTTCGATCAGACCGACCTGGCCAACCCGTCGTCGGGCGCCGTCTCGGGATTGGTCGGCGACGCGGTCGGATTCCTGAGCGGCTCGATCCTCGGCTATGTGCGGAGCGGCGGAACGCTCTTCATCGAAGGCGCGAGCGTTGTCGTGATGGCGCTCTATCTCGCGCGTCAGCCGGTACTGTACCGCGATGGGCTGATCTCGCTCTTCTCGCCAAACCGCCGAGCCATCGCCGTCCGGGTCTTCAATGATACCGCTGCGACGTTACGCGCCTGGGTCGTCGGCCAGCTGATCGCCATGGCGGTGCTCGCGACCCTCACCGCCATCGGTCTGCTGGCGCTCGGCGTGCCCTACTGGTTGGCGTTCGGTATTTTCACCGGCCTGGTGGCGGTCGTGCCGTTCTTCGGCTCTTTGTTTTCTACAATCCTGCCGGCGCTGTTCATGGTTGCCTCGGGCGATTGGCTCAAAGTGCTGCTCGTCCTGTTGCTGGGGGTGCTCGTGCACGTGATCGAAGCGAACGTCATCGTGCCGCGCATCATGCAGCGCAAGGTCGAGTTGCCGCCGGTGCTCACGATCGCCAGCGTGCTGGTGATGGGAACGCTGCTCGGCGCCATCGGCTTGATCGTCGCGGTACCGGTGCTGTGCGTGAGCATGGTCCTGGTCCGGCACATTCTGCACGGCGAGATCTACGGCGAGCCCGGCCGCTTCAAGCCCGCGGTGCTGCGCCCCACCGAGACCTGGACGGGCGTCGAGCGCCGGAAGGCGGCGGTAGGAACCCAGAAGTGATCGCGCCAAAACATCGCTTTCTGATCATCGCGGACGGCGACTTCGGGCCGCTGACATCAAAGACCGCCAACTCCTGCATTCGCTATTTCCCCGACCGCATCGTCGCCGTGTTCGATCGCACACAAGCCGGGAAGACGGCGCAACAGGTGCTCGGCTTCGGCGGCAACATTCCCGTCGTCGGCAACTTCGAGCAGGGGCTCAACGGTGCGACTGCCGTGCTGGTGGGGATTGCGCCGGCCGGCGGTCGCTTGCCCGACGAATGGAAAACGTGGTTGAAGACCGCGATCGATAGAAAGCTCGAGATCTGGAGCGGGCTGCACACCTTCATCGGTGATGATCCGGAGCTGGGCTCGCTGGCCAAGGCAAAAGGCGTGCGCATCTTCGACGCCCGCAAGCCGCCACCGAATCTGCCCATCGCCGACGGCCGCGCCGCCGAGCTCGACGCGCTGGTCGTGCTCGCCGTGGGGTCCGACTGCAACGTCGGCAAGATGACGGCGCAGCTGCAACTGCGCGATCAGCTGGTGAAGCGCGGTCATCGGACGAGCTTCGTGGCGACCGGCCAGACAGGCATCTTCATCGAAGGCTGGGGTATCGCCGTCGATGCCGTCGTCGCCGACTTCATCGCGGGCGCGGCCGAACAGATCACGATTCAGGGCGCCAAGGACCACGACATTGTCCTGGTGGAGGGGCAGGGCAGTCTGATTCATCCCGGCTACTCGGGTGTCACACTGGGATTACTGCACGGTGCCTGTCCCGACGCGCTGATTCTCTGCCACCAGGTGACGCGCGATTACATCGGCGACTATCACGGCCGCCAACCGTGGGTGAAGATCCCGCCGTACACCGAGCTCGTCGATATCTATGAGAAGGCCGCGGAGCCGGTGCATCCGACCAGGGTGATCGGGATCTGTCTCAACACGTACGATATGGATGAGAGCGCCGCGCGCGAGGCATGCACGCGAGCGGCGGACGAGACCGGCCTGCCGGCGACGGACCCCGTGCGATTCGATTCGACACCATTGGTCGATGCAATCATTCGGGAGGCGACGGTCACGAAATAATTCGATGCCTCCGGCGGTGATTCGGTACCGCCTGACGTCCGCTGCCCTCCTATTGTGGCGTCATGCAATTTCTTCGTTGCGTGCGCGCCGAATTCCTCTTGAGCGTCCCGCGCATCGTGCGCACGCGCCTCGGCCTGACCATGGCGTCCCTCGGTGGCTCGCTGCTATGGCTACACGGTCACGGGTTCGACGCGTTGACCGTCATCCTCGAGGCCGGCGCCCTCGGCGCGATCGTGGGGACGGCCGGCGTGGTCGGCCACGAACACGACCGCGCGGTGCTGCGAACCCTGCTCACTCACCCCACGACAGCGCTCGCGATCGCAACGGGACGCTGGTTGGCCATTGTGTTGCCGGCCGCAGTATTGGCGCTCGCCTGCACCGTCGCGGTCGGTGGCACGGGTGCCGCGCTCTGCTCAGGGCTGATCGCGGCGGCCGCGGTCGGGAGTTGCGCGCTCGCAATCGTGCTCCCACTTCGGAACGGGGCGGCGCTCGCCCTCTTCCTCTTTATGGCGGTCGCCGGCACGGTCGCCCCGGAACGGCTAGTGGGCCTCGCGACGCCGGGATTTCTCCGCGTGACGGCGGCGAGCGCCCTCGAGCTGGGACCGGCGCTGTGGCATTACCGGTACATCGCGATCGGGGATGGCGGGGCGGTGGCGCACGGGTTGGCGTGGGCAGGACTCGGGATCCTGCTCGCGGCAGCGTTCATAGGTCGCCGCAACGATGGCTGACTTCGCGTTGACGCTCAGCGACGTCACGGGCCACGCCCTCGGGCCGCTTTCCCTCGCCCTGCTGCCCGGCGAAATCGCCGGCGTGGTCGGTCCGGCAGGCGCCGGCAAGACATCGCTCCTCCGCGTGGCCGCCGGTCTGGCGAGACCCAAGACCGGCGCGGTGCGGGTCTGGGGAGTGTCGGTCGCCGACCCGGCGGCGCGCGGTCTCCTCGGCTACGCGAGCGATCATCCCGTCTTTCCGCCCGCCATCACGGTCGGGGAAATGCTGCTCTACTGCGCGCGGCTGCATCGCGCCGCAAGCCACGGCAGCGGCCGCACCGCGCGCAGCCTCGTCCGTGAGGCGCTCGAAATCGCCGGTCTGGCAGAGGCGACTGAGCTGCGTGTCGAAGCACTGAGTCGCGCGGATCAGCAACGCCTGAGTCTTGCACAGTCGGCGTTGGGCGGACGGCGCGTGCTCGTGCTCGACGAGCTGCTGACAGGGCTGGACGCCATCGCCCGTCACGACTTGCGGGGCCGGATCGCGCGGCTCGCGGCCGATGGGGTCGCGGTGCTGATCACCTCGCGCGATCCGGCCGCGCTGGAGCGGCTCGCGGCCCGCGTGTTCGTCCTGCGCGAGGGGCGCATCGTCCGGGCCGGGCCGCTCGCGATGCTGCTGGGCGAGCGCATCCTGGAAGTGATCCTGGACGCGCCTCCACCGGAGCCGCCTCCGGGATTCCGGCTGACGCCTGCGGGAATCGAAGCCCCACTCACCGGCCGGACCGTCGAGGCCGCATTGGCCCTGTGCCGAGCCCATCGGTTGCCGGTGCGGGCGTCGCGGGTGCGTGTGAAATCATTGGAGGAAATCGTGCTGGAAACACACGACACCCACTAGTACGTTTCGCCGCTAATGAGCGCGGCGCCGCTTTCCCTCTTCAACACCCTCACCCGCCGGGTCGAGCCGCTCGTGCCGCTCGCGCCGCCGCGCGTCACGCTGTATACGTGCGGTCCCACCGTCTGGAACTTCGCGCACATCGGAAATTTCCGAACATTCCTGTTCGAGGACCTGCTGCGCCGCTGGCTCGAGCAATCGGGGTACGACGTCTTCCACATCATGAATCTCACCGACGTCGACGACCGCACGATCAAGGCCGCTCGCCAGGCCGGCAAGTCGCTGGTCGACCATACGGCGCCGTTTACGAAGGCGTTCTTCGAGGACCGCGATTATCTGCGGATCAAGCCGGCGCACGTGTACACGCCCGCGACGGCGTACATGCCGCAGATGATCGACCTGGTGACCAAGCTGCTCGAGCGCGGCGTCGCCTACGAAGGAGATGATGGATCGGTCTATTTCGCCATCAACCGATTCCCGACCTACGGCCGTCTGTCGCAGCTCGACAAGCGCGAGATCAAGGTCGGCGCGCGCGTCGCGAGTGATGAATACGCGAAGGGCGATCCGAGCGACTTCGCGTTATGGAAGAAAGCCGACGCCGAGGACGAAGCGGTGGGCGCGGCCTGGGATGCGCCGTTCGGGCGCGGGCGCCCCGGCTGGCATCTCGAGTGCTCGGCGATGTCGCTTTCGGAGATCGCGAAGTGCTGCGGTGTGCAGACACTCGACATTCACGCGGGCGGAATCGATCTGATCTTTCCGCATCACGAGAACGAGATCGCGCAGTCAGAGGGCGCGACCGGACAGCAGTTCGCGCGGCACTGGGTACATGGCGAGTTCTTGAATGTGCGCGGCACCAAAATGTCCAAACGTCACGGCAATTTTCTGACCGCGCGCGACCTGCGCGAACAGGGCGTGGACGCGGCGGCCGTGCGGCTCTTGTTCTTTCAGACGCATTATCGCCAGCCCGTGGATTTCAACGACGACGCGTTGGCCGCGGCAGGCGAGGGTGTGCGCCGAATCTCGGAGTTTCGAAACCGGCTCGAGCAGGCCTCGCACGCCAAGCCGGATCAGAGCGCCCTCGCGGAATTGTCCCGGCAGCTGCGCGCCGACATGACGGAAGCGCTGAATAACGACTTGAACGCGCCGCAGGCCGTCGCCACGCTGTTCGACTTCGTCCGCGCCGCGAACCGGGAGCTCGATCAGGGAAGCGGTGGAAGTGCGGAAGCGCTCGCCGTGTTGACCGAATTCGCCGCTCGAGTCCTCGATATCTTCCCGACGCCCAGGAAGTCCGACCAGGCCCTCGAGTCCTGGATCGAAGCCCAGGTCGCGGCGCGGAACCAGGCCCGTAAGTCCAAGGATTTCAAGGCGGCGGATGCGATCCGGGCCGAGCTCCGGACGAAGGGAGTGGAGATCGAGGACACGCCGACCGGGACGAAATGGCGAGTCGTCTGACGAGGCCTAAGTCGTTCGAAGTCCTACCCTTGCCATAGCCGCAGACCCCGTCTAAGATACGGGTCTGTCGGATTCAGCCTTGACCAGCTGACGTAGCTCAATGGTAGAGCAGCTGATTTGTAATCAGCAGGTTAAGGGTTCGAGTCCCTTCGTCAGCTCACTGCCGAAGCAACGAAAGCCTGTGAGGACCCAACAACCCCGCGCGCGGCGACACGCGGGGTCTGTTGTCAGGGGAAGTTTCGTACGACGGCAGGGCACGGTGGGGTGCCCGAGTGGCCAAAGGGAGCAGACTGTAAATCTGCCGGCGTCAGCCTACGAAGGTTCGAATCCTTCCCCCACCACTTTGTAGGACGCGCGGGCGTAGCTCAGTTGGTAGAGCATCAGCCTTCCAAGCTGAGGGTCGCGGGTTCGAGCCCCGTCGCCCGCTTCCCGAGGTCCTGGAGGGACCGAAGGATCTCGTTGGGACGATGGCTCGCGTAGCTCAGTCGGTAGAGCGCGTCCTTGGTAAGGACGAGGTCACCGGTTCAATCCCGGTCGCGAGCTCTCGAAAGGCCGTGCGTCGTACGTCGTGCGTCGGAGCAACGCACTGATGACAACGCACGACGAACGACGCACGACGCACGAGGAAAGGGACAATGGCAAAGGCAAAATTCGAGCGCAACAAACCGCATGTGAACGTCGGCACGATTGGTCACGTTGACCACGGCAAGACCACGCTCACCGCAGCCCTGACGAAGGTTTCGGCGGATAAGGGGCTTGGGACGTACGTGAGCTACGATCAGGTCGCGAAGGCCTCCGAATCTCAGGGCCGGCGCGATGCCACGAAGATTCTGACGATCGCGACGAGCCACGTCGAGTACTCGACGACGGAGCGGCACTACGCGCACGTCGACTGCCCGGGCCACGCCGATTACGTGAAGAACATGATT
>WNEN01000045.1_pt1 | contig 20702 bp, 19 predicted proteins | sample 5399951 | NCBI WGS metagenome assembly WNEN01 (sample SAMN13153327, study PRJNA577476) | soil metagenome | isolation source: 20 cm grassland meadow soil 5 days after 1st rain plot 2 | place: USA:California | collected 2015-09-21
GGAGTTTTGGGGCAAGGTGTGGGCCGGCCGCATGGGTCGCTGGCTATTCAAACTTGCCCGCACGATAACGCCCGCCCGCGCGCTGCCGGCGTCGCTGACCCATCGCCCTACCGAGCTCGCCCTGGGCATGGCCGCCGAGCAGCTGTTCGAATCCTTGCCCAAAGACACGCGCCATCAGCTGCGTGATTTGCCGGATGTGGTCCATCGGCTCGAGCAGGATGCTCAGAAAATGCGCAAGCGACTGGAGGAGCTGCAGGAGGCGCTGGCGGACGCCCCGCATACGCGCAGTCCCGATCCCGCAATCGCAGCGCGACATGACCGCATCGTCGCGGATCTCACCGCCGAACGTGATGTCGTGCAACAGCGGCTGAAGGACGCCGTCGCGGCGCTCGAGACCATCCGGCTCAATCTGCTCCGGCTGCATGCCGGTACGGGGACCGTGCAGAGTCTCACGACCGATCTTGGACTCGCGCGCGAGATCGCGAGTGAGATCGGCCGACAGGTCGAGGGGCTGCGCGAGGTGGAAGAGGTGCTCTAGTCGCGCACGCGCTGCAGCCGCTCGACCGCCTGCTGCAGCAGGTCCTCCGTCTTACAAAACGCGAAGCGCACGTACTTCCGGCCGAGCTCGGCACGGGAGTAGAAGCTCGCGCCGGGCACGGGCGCGACGCCATGCTCGGCGGTCAGCCATTTCGAGAACTCGTCGTCCGGCAGTTCGGAGAGGCCGGAGAAATCGGCCATCACATAGTAGGCGCCCTGCGGGGGCGTGCACTTGAACCCGGCCGCGAGCAGGCCCGTGCAGAGAATCTCCCGGCGGCGCCGGTAATCGCGCTTCAATCCGTCGTAATACGCTTGATCCAGCGTCTCCATCCCGACGGCGAGCGCTTCCTGCAGCGGGGCCGGGGCGCCCACGGTGAGGAAGTCGTGCACTTTCCGGATGGCGTCCGTGACGTCCGGTGGCGCGACGATCGTCCCGATCCTCCACCCGGTGATGCTGTAGGTCTTCGACGCACCGCTGATGGTGATTGTGCGATCGGCCATCCCCGGCAGCGTCGCGATCGGGATGTGCTCGCCCTCGTAATAGATGTGCTCGTAGATCTCATCCGTGACGGCAAACGCGTCGTAGCGCTGACACAGCTCCGCGATGGCTTCGAGCTCAGCGCGTGTGAGTACGCGCCCCGTGGGATTGTTCGGTGTGCAGAGGATGATCGCGCGGGTCTTGGCGTTGAACGCCCGCGCAAGGCGGTCGAGGTCGAGTTGACCCTCCGGGGGCATCGGCACGAATACCGGTTTGGCATCGCACAGGATCGCGTCGGGGCCGTAGTTCTCATAAAACGGCTCGAATACCACGACTTCGTCGCCCGGGTTGACGACGCCAAGTAGCGCTGACGCCATGGCTTCGGTCGCCCCGCAGGTCACTGTGACCTGCGTCATTGGATCGATGGCCATGCGGTACCAATCTTGGTACTTCGCGGCCAACGCGTTCCGGAGGCGGGCAGCACCCCAAGTGATGGCGTACTGGTTGACGTCATCACGGATCGCGCGGGCCGCCGCTTCTTTCAGGACATCGGGGCAGGGGAAGTTCGGGAAGCCTTGAGCCAAGTTGATGGCCCCGTGCTCATTTGCGAGCCGGGTCATCCCACGAATAACGGATTCGGTAAAGCCGTGTGTGCGGCGTGCGGTACGGTTTCGCATGACAGCAAAAGATATCGCTCTGACCGCTTGTTCGCGGAGGCTGGCAACCCGACCCATGCGCTGTAGCTTCTCGCGCCACTAGTGCCGTCGTTGTCCCGCCGTGCGCCGTCCCGTGCCGGGAGGGCCCGCGCGATCCTCGCGTTGGGCCTTCTTTTAACACTCGTAACCTGCCGTGACGGCAGCGGTCCGTCCCTTCATTACGCCCGCGTCGCCGTCGCCCCGGTCTTTCCGTCGGAAGCGACCGTCGCGGCGTTCGGTCTGTCGATCGACCGGGTGCGGTTCGTCGTCGTGCGTTCGGTGGCGCCGCCGGACACGCTCGCCGACACGACCGTCGATTTGCCCCCCGATGCGCAGATCCTCGACCTCAACCTTCGCGTACCCATCGTTACGTCGCCCGAAACGGTGCTGGTCTCGATCGTGGCCTTGGCGGGAGCCGTGCCGCTGTTCCAGGGCGCGGCTCCCGTGGAGGTTTCGAGCGGAGTCACTTCAGAACCGACTGAAATTTCTGTAGCGACGTACGTCGGACCCGGCGCCGGCGTCGACAGCATCGCCATCTCCCCCCGCGCCCCTTTCATCTATTTCGGTGATTCACTGCGCTTTCAGGTCGTGGCATTCCAGGCGGGAGCACCGGTGCCGGACTTTTACGTCTCGTGGAGCACCAGTGATACCGCGCTCGCGCACGTCAACGGCATAGGCTCGCTGCGCGCGCCGGCGTGGCGCACCAATGTGTGGGTGATCGCGCGAACGCCCGGAGCGGTCGCCGATTCGGTGACCGCGACGTTCCAGCCGATTCCGTCCCAGCTCGTCGTGATCGCAGGCGGCGGTCAGACCGGCCCGGTCAGCCTGCCGCTCGCGACGCAGCTCGAAGTCGAAGTGCGTGGCGCCGACAACCTGCCGGTGTTCGGCGTCGCGGTGCGCTTCCGCTCCCTGTCGGGCGGGAGGCCGAGCGACACCACGGTGACGAGCGATCTCGCGGGCCGGGCCAGTGTCACCGGCGTCCTCGGCCCGACCCCTGGGGCCCAGAGCTACCAGGCGACGCTTCCCGCGTTCCCCGGCGTGACGGCCGCGGCATTCACCGCGACTGCGACCGGCGTCGTAATTTCGCCGGCGACGTCGCTCCTGACCGTCGCGAGCGGCTCGGTACTCTCGGGCAATACCGTGAAGCTCCGGCTCCAGGCGAAGGATGCCGGTGGCAATGACATCACGACGGGCGGCGCCATCGTGGCGTTCAATCGCTCAGGAGGAACGAGCACCGGCACGATCAGCACAACTGCGGACAGTGGCAACGGCGTGTACACGGCGGCGTTTACCGGCGTGCTCGCCGGAACCGCGACGGCGATCGGCGCGACGATCAATGGAGCGCCGGTCACGAGGACAGCGCCGACGATCTCCGTCTTCCCCGGCGCGATCTCGCCGTCGGCGTCGCCGGTCACGATTTCGAACGGCACGGTCACGTCCGGCGCCGTGGTGACCCTGCACCTGCGGGGCAGAGACGCGGCGGGGAACAACGTCACGACCGGCGGTGCGATCGTCGTCTTCTCGAGCTCGGGGGGGACGAGCACCGGCACCATTAGCGCAACCGCGGACAGCGGCACCGGCGGTTATACGGCGACGTTCACCGGCGCGCTGGCGGGCACGGGGACATCGATCGGCGCCAGCATTGACGGGACGCCGGTGACGACGGTCAAGCCGACCGTCGTGGTCACCCCGGGCACGCCCGCGCAGCTGCTCTTCGTGGTCGCGCCGGCGTTTGCCGCGACGGGTGTTGTGATGTCGCCCGCCGTCCAAGTTGGCGCGCGCGACCTCGCGGGGAACGCCACGCCCGCCTATGCCGGGGACGTGACGATCGCGATCGGGACGAACCCCGGCTCCGGGTCGCTGGCGGGGACGCTCACGCATACCGCCAGCGGTGGCGTCGCGACGTTCGACGATCTCGCGATCGATCTTCCAGGCATCGGCTATACACTGGGCGCCACGGCGTCCGGGCTTGCCACGGCGACGTCGACGCCCTTCGACGTCGTGCCGCCGTCGGGAACGATTGTCTGGGCCGCGGCGACCAGCGGGAACTGGAGCAATCCGGCGAACTGGGTGGGCGGCGTCGTGCCGGGGCCCACGGAAACGGCCGCGATCATGGTTCCCGGGACCTACACCGTCACCCTCGATGTGAACGACACGATCGGGGGGTTGCAGCTCGGCGGGTCGAGCGGCACGCAGACGCTGCTGGCCGCGAGTAAGACGCTGCGCGTGTCCGGCACGTCGCAGGTGAACGCCAACGGGCTGTTGTGGCTCAAGGCCTCGACGCTCGCGGGCGGCACGCTCTCCGACGCCGGTCAGGTGTTCGTCGAAGGCTCGACGAGCATTACCACGGGTCTCACGACGACGTCGGGGTCGCTGATCCGCTTGCAAGGGAACGGGTCGTACAGCACCGCCGCCTTGACGGTCGCTAACAGCTTCACCAACAACGGCAGCATCGTCCTGACCGACTCGACGTCGTCGTATGGCGCGATCCTGAACGTGACCACTGGGACGCTGACCAACGCGCCCACCGGAACGATCGATGCCGCGGTCGGAACCGGCGGGCAGCGCACACTTGGAGCGCAGCTCGACAATCAGGGCACGCTCACGGTGCGCCGTGCCTTGACGCTGAGCCGCGCCTCAGCCGCGCATACGAGCAGCGGCGCCATAAATCTGACAGGCGCCAGTCTGACCGTCGGGCAATCGGGAACGCTGCCGAGCTTCACGATCACGGGCGGTACCATCACGAGCGGGGCGGGCGACAGCCTCAAGGTGACGTCGGGGACGTTCCGCTATAACGGCGGCTCGATCACCGGCGGTACGCTATCACTCTCATCGGTCGCCGTATCCGCGAGTCAAAGCTTCAGCACCGCCACGGCTGGCTTGAGCCTGGCCGGTACGACGTGGAGCGGCAGCGGGACGGTGACGATCGCTCCGGCGACGACGGTCGTGTGGCGTGCCAGCACCATCAGCGCCCCGCTGCACAACCAGGGCACTCTGCTCGTGAACGGCTCGAGCGCCCTCAATGGCCCGGTGAGCAATGACGCCGGCGCGACGCTGCAGCTCGAAGGCAACGGGAGCTATAGCACGGCGGTCCTGGCGGTCGCCAACAGCTTTACGAACACCGGCGCAATCGTGCTCACGGATATCACGTCGTCATACGGCGCGATGCTGAACATGCCGGCGGGTGCGACGCTGACCAATGCGGCAGGCGCCACAATCGACGCGGCGGTCGGTACCGGGGGTCCGCGTACGCTTGGGCTGCAGCTCGACAACCAGGGGACGGTCACGTTGCATCGGTCGCTGACGCTCAGCCGCGCGAGCGCCGCGCACACGAACAGCGGCCTCATCGACATCACCAGCGGCAATTTGTCCGTCAGTCAGTCGGGCACGAGCCCCAGCTTCTCGAACGCCGCTGGCTCCATCACGATGGGCGCCAGCGACAGCCTGTTGGTCTCCTCGGGATCCTTCACCTGGAACGGCGGCGCGATCATGGGCGGAACCCTGTCGTTTGCATCGACTGCGGTCACGCTCGCGCAGGACTTCAGCACCGCCACCGCAGGACTCAGCCTCGCGAGCACGACGTGGAGCGGAACAGGCACGTTGACCGTCGCGCCGAGCACCGGTGTCGTGTGGCGCGCGAGCACGATCAGCGCGCCGCTCGTCAACCAGGGAACGCTCATCATCAATGGATCGAGTGCATTCAACGGGCCGTTCAGCAATGCGTCGGGCGCGACGCTGCAGCTCCAGGGCAACGGCAGCTACAGCTCCGCGGTCCTGGCGGTCGCGAACAGCTTTACGAACAACGGCGCGATCGTCTTGACCGACGTCACGTCCTCGTACGGCGCGACTCTCAACATGCCGAGTACGCGGTTGACCAACGCATCCGGCGCCACGATCGACGCTGCGGTCGGCCAGGCGGGACCGCGCACGCTCGCCGTCGAGCTCGACAACCAGGGCACGGTCACGTTGCACCGGGGCCTGACACTCGGCCGCGCGAGTGCCGCACACCTGAATAGCGGGACGATCGACCTGGTGGGCGGCGACCTGACGATCAGCCAGTCGGGCACGGCGCCGAGCTTCACGAATACCGGTGCGATCAACATCGGGACCGGCGACTCCGTCAAGGTGTCCTCCGGCGCTTTCAACTACACGAGCGGGACGATCAGCGGCGCCGGTACGTTCTCGGTCACTTCGGTCAACATCACCGCCGCGCAGAGCTTCAGCACCGCGACGGCGGCCCTGAGCCTGGCCAGCTCGACGTGGGGCGGCTCCGGTACCTTGACCGTCGCGAGCGGGACGTCGCTGCTGGTACGGGCGAGCACGATCAATTCAGCGCTTCTCAATCAGGGCCTGTTGGTCGTGAACGGGGCGAGTGCCTTCAATGGTTCGGTGACGAACCCGGCTGGTGCGACGTTGCGTGTGCAGGGAAATGGCAGCTACGGCGTCGGGAGCCTTTCGATCGCCACCGCCTTCACGAACGCCGGCACGATCGAGCTCACCGATACCACATCATCGTACGGCGCGACGCTGTCGGTGTCGCTTACGCAGCCGTTTATCAATGCGGCGGGTGGGACGATAGCCGCGCTGCAGGGGTTCAACGGCCACCGCTTCATCTTTGCGCAGCTCGATAACCGGGGCACGGTGAGCGTGGCCACGGCCCCGAACCAGCCGCTGACGTTCGCCGCCGGCGGTGTAAGCCATCAGAACAGCGGCACCATCGTGATCACCAGCGGCAATCTCCTGATCAGCGGTCCCGGCGAGAGCTTTACGAACACGGGTGCGATCAGCGTCGGCGCGGGGGACACGCTGCGCATGACCAACGGCTCGTTCACCCATAACGGGGGCACGCTCGGCGGCGCCGGAGCGCTGAGCCTGGAGAGCGCCACCACGGGGGCGTTCAACGTCGCGCAATCCATCGCGTCAATGCTGCTCACCAATTCGACTGCCAGCTTCGCGACACCACAAAGCACCGGTGCGACCGGCTTCCAGTTCAGCAGCTCGACCATCAACGGGCCGGGACTGCTGACCAACGACCTGGGGCGCTTCCTGAACGTGCGCTCCAGTACCATCAATGCCGATCTGGACAACCATGGCACGCTGCTGGTCAACGGCTCGAGCGCCTTCAATGGGGTTCTGACGACGGGCGACACGTCGCTGATCCAGGTGCAGGGCAACGGCACCAACAGCACCGGCACGATGACCGTCCTCAACGGCTTCACCAATCGGGGTGTTATCGAGCTCAGCGACATCGTGTCGAGCTATGGGGCGACGTTGAACGTGACGAACGGCACGCTGACCAACGCGCCCGGCGCGTCGATCAACGCGCTCGCCGGCACGAATGGCGCGCGGACGCTTGGCGCGATGCTGGACAACCAGGGATCGCTGTCCGTCGCGCTCGCTCCCACCGGCACGCTGACGCTGAACCACGGCGGCGCCGATCATCGAAACACCGGCACGATCGACGTCAGCGGTGGCGATTTCGTGATCACCCAGAGCGGGACGACGCCGAGCTTCAGCAACGCGGGCGCCATCACGGTCGGGAGCGGCGATACGCTGCGGATCAACGGCGGTGCGTTCACCCATGCCAGCGGCACGGCGGGCGGCGCCGGCGCGCTGGTGCTCTTCAACGTGAATCCGGCGTCGTTCAGCGTCGACCAGAGCTTCGGCGCGATGACGGTGACCAGCTCGACGGTGGCGTTCGCAACGCCGCAGAACACCACGGCAACCGGCTTCGACTTCACCGGTTCGTTCGTCGACGGGCCCGGACCGATAACGAACGAAGCAGGCAACACGCTGCCGTTGCATTCGACCGTCATGCGAACCGCGCTGCGGAACTTCGGCACGATCCTGACGACCGGCGCCACGTCCTTCACCGATACCTTGACCACCGTCGCCGGCTCGCTCATTCGGATTCAGGGCAACGGGACGTACGGCTCGGCGAACCTCACGGTCACGAAGGGGTTCGAGAACGCCGGAACCGTGGAGCTCACCGACACGACGTTGGCGTACGGCTCGACGCTCACGGTGCCCAATGGCAAACTGCTCAACTTGAGTAGCGGACTGATCAGCGCGGCCCCCGGCGCCAACGGCTCACGGACGCTCACAGCCGCGGTCGACAATCAAGGCGCGGTGGCTGTCGCGCTGCAGCCGGGACGCGACCTGCTCATCAATCAGACCGGTGCAGTGCACGCCAACAGCGGGACGATCGACGTCACCAGCGGCGATCTGGCCATTACGGGCGCGGCGAGCTTCCAGAACGTCGGGGCGATCAATATCGGCGGCGGCGATACGCTGTCGATCACCAACGGCGCGTTCAGCTACGACGCCGGAACGCTGGGCGTCGGCACCCTCGTGCTCTCGAGCGTCAATCCGGCGAACTTCAACACGTCGCACACGCTCAGCTCCATCGTGCTGAACAACACGACCGCCAACTTCGCGCCCGCGCAGTCGACGGCCGCGACGGCGTTTGCGCTTACCGGCTCCGTCCTCGGCGGTCCCGGAACTCTGACCAATGATGCCGGCCAGACGATGAAGATGCGGTCCAGCGGGATTTCCGCGCCGTTCGTCAACCAGGGGACGCTCATTGCCAACGGCGCGAGCTCGTTGGACGCGCTGACGACTGTCGCGGGCTCCACGCTGCGGGTGGAGGGTGACGGCACGAGCGGCGTGGCCACGCTGACCGTCACCGGCGGCATGGTGAACAGCGGTGGGATCGAGCTGACGGATGTGGGCTCCGCGTACGGCGCGACGCTCGTCGTAAAGACGCTGCCGCTCGTAAACGCGGGGACGATCGCCATCCTGCCCGGCGCGAATGGACCGCGGACGATCGACGTCGTGCGGCTGGACAATCAGGGAACGTTCACCGCGAATCAGCCTGTCACGATCAGCCACCCGGACGCGCAACACACGAACCGCGGCACGTTCAAGGTGAAGGCCGGCGCGATCACGTTCGCGCAGTCGGGTACAAATGAGAGCTTCACCAACTTGGCGGGCGGAATCATCGACATCGATGCCGGCACGGTGTTCCGGGTGACGAACGGCCCGGTGAGCAACGCGTTAGGCGGGAAGATCCTGGGATTCGGCACGCTCGACGTGCGGCCGCCCGCCGTCTTCTCGAATGACGGCGAGATCCTTCCGGGCGCGTCGCCGGGCAAGCTGACGATCGCGGGCAACATGCAGATCCCGACCTCGGGGATCATCACCATCGAGCTGGGCGGCCCCACGCCTGGCGCGGAGTACGATCAGCTGGCGATAACCGGCGCGGCGATTTTCGCGGAAGGGACCCTGAACGTCTCGACGATCGGCGCGTTCGATCCGAAGGGTCTGTCGTTCGATGTGATGACGTTTGGACCGGGGAGCACAACGGGACCCATTCGTACGGTCAACCTGCCACCGCTATGCTCCAGCGGTCAGGTCGTCAACACCGGCACGTCGCTGCGAGTGACTTGTCCTTAGGGGCTACTTCAGCAGCAATTTCGCAATCGTGTTGAGCTGCATATTGCTGGTGCCTTCGTAAATCGTCCCGATCTTCGCGTCGCGGTAGAACTTCTCGACCGGATATTCCTTGGTGTAGCCGTATCCCCCGAACAGCTCCACCGCGAGCGACGTCACGCGCTCGGCGACCTGCGACGAGAGCAGCTTCGCCATCGCGGCTTCTTTCGTGTACGACTCGCCCGCATCCTCGAGCCGCGCGGCGTTGTACACCATCAAGCGCGCGGCCTCGAGCTCCGTCGCCGCCTGGGCAAGCTGGAACTGCACTGCCTGGAACTCTGCGATCGGCTTGTTGAACTGGTGGCGCTCCTTCACGTACTTGAGCGACGCGTCGAGCGCACCCCGCGCCACCCCGATCATCTGCGCGCCGATGCCGATGCGCCCGGTGTTCAAGGTCTCGATCGCGACCTTATAGCCGTTGCCGACTTCGCCGATCAGATTCGCCGCCGGCACCTCGCAATGATCGAGGATCAGCTCGGCTGTCGACGACGCGCGGATGCCGAGCTTGTCTTCTTTCTTGCCGACACTGAATCCCTTGAAGCCACGCTCCACCGCAAACGCCGTGATCCCCTTATATCCCTTGGCGAAATCGGTCTGCGTGAAAATCACGAAGAGCCCCGCCTCGGCGCCGTTCGTGATCCACAGCTTGCGGCCGTCGAGGATCCACGTGTCACCCTGCTTCGTGGCCTTGGTGGCGAGTCCGAACGCGTCGGACCCCGAGCCCGCCTCGGACAACGCGTACGCGCCGGGCACTTCGCTCGCGAGCCGCGGCAGATAGCGCGTCTTGATGTCGTCCGATGCCCATTTGAGGAGGAGCGCGTTGACCAGCGTGTTCTGGACGTCGACAAAGATCGCCGCCGACGCGTCCACGGCGGAGAGCTCTTCGACCGCGAGCACCGTCATGAACAGGCTGCCGCCCGCGCCGCCGAGCGACTCCGGCGTCTCGATGCCCATGAGGCCGAGCTCGAAGAATTTGGGAATGAGGGTGGGGTCGAGCTGCGCGGCCTGCTCCATCGCCTGCACCCGCGGGCGGACCTCGCTCTCGGCGAAGTCGCGCACCGCGCCCTGAAACATCCGTTCTTCTTCGGAGAGCTTGGTAAGCGGGTTCACGCCTTCTTGTCGGACGGGCCGGGCGCCAGCATCTCCCGAATTCCGCCAAGCGAGCCGAGCACGCCGGTGGCCTCGTACGGCATGTAGATGACTTTGTTGTTCTGGCCCGAGACCATTTCTTTGAGCGTCTCGATGTACCGGATGGCGATCAGGTACTGCGCGGGATCGCCGCCGGTGCCCTTGATCGCGGCGGTGATGCGCTCGATCGCCTGCGCCTCGGCCTCGGCCACCTTCAACCGCGCCGCCGCTTCCGCCTCGGCATGCAGGATCTTCGCCTGCTTGTCGCCCTCGGCGGTGTTGATTTCCGATTGTCGGATGCCTTCCGCCGAGAGGATGCGGGATTGCCGCTCGGCATCGGCGGTGATGATGGTCGCGCGGCGCTCGCGCTCGGCACGCATCTGCTTTTCCATGGCGTCGCGGATGTCGCGCGGGGGATTGATGTCCTTGAGCTCCACGCGACTGACCTTCGAGCCCCATTTGTGCGTCGCTTCGTCCAGAATCGCGCGCAGCTTGGCGTTGATCGTGTCGCGCGAGGAGAGAATATGATCGAGCTCCATCTCGCCGATCACGTTGCGCAGCGTCGTCTGCGTCAGCTTTTCGATCGCGTCCGGCAGGTTGGCGATCTCGTACGTCGCGCGCACCGGATCGGTGATCTGCGAGTAGATCAGCGCGTCGATCTCGACGACGACGTTGTCCTTGGTGATCACGTTCTGGCGCGGGAAGACGTAGACCGTTTCGCGCAGATCGATCCGCTCGGTGCGGAAGCGCCGCGAGTAGCTGTCGCCCGCCGGCGTGATGAGGGTCTGGTGCCAGTCGACCGTGCGTGGACGATCGATGACGGGCAGAACAAAATTGATGCCCGAGCTCAGCGTCTTGTGGTATTTGCCGAGCCGCTCGATGATCATCGTCTGCGCCTGCTGGACGACGCGGATCGACTTCGATATCAGGACGATGACGCCGAAGGCCACTGCCGCAACCAGAATTGTGCCGGGACCCATCGCCTAAAACTCCTTCTCGACCATGAGAGTCGTGCCGTCCACCTGAATGATGGTGACCTGGGTGCCGGGCTCGATCACCGTCGCGTCACTGGAGGCGCCGCGCCAGTCCTCGCCTTCGACCTTGACCCGCCCCGTCTGGCCCGGCGCAATCCGCTCGGTCACGGTGCCGGTCTTGCCGAGGAGCGCGTCGACGCCGGTGCGGAGCTCGGATCCCGGACCCAGCTGGAAGTAGTGCATCAGCCGTGGCCTGAGCCCCGCCATACTCACGATGCTGGCCACCGCGAACGCGATCCCCTGGCTGACGAATCCGAGGCCCGGAATCAGGCCGACCACCCCGGCAACCCCGGCCCCCACAGCCAGGCAAGCGAGCCAGAAGCCCGCGGTAAACATTTCTCCCACGAACAGCCCAATCGCCAGCAGAAACCAAAGCAGCCAATCTTCCATAAGGTGAAAGCTGCAACCCCTGGACCTGTTTCGCTATCTAACCAGCGCCCACTCCTCATGGAGCCGCCATGATTGTCCGCTCACTGCTGCTGATTTCCAGCGTTGCACTGCTCACCAGTCGCGCCGCCGCTCAAACGTCGAGTCACGTCCTCAAGGGCGACTCCGTCGCCGTTTACAACCTCGTCGGCGAGCTGCGCGTGGAAGCCGGCACGGGCAGCGACGTCGTCGTCGAAATCCAGCGCCGCGGCGCCGATGCCGCCAAGCTCGAGGTCCAGACCGGCCCGATCCGCGGCCGCGAAACGCTGCGCGTGATCTATCCTGATGACGTGATCCTCATGCCCGATTGGGGACAAGGGTGGAACACGACAATGAGGGTGCGCGACGACGGCACGTTTGGCGACGACCGTGATGAGCACCGCGGCTGGTCGCATGAGGGCCACGAAGTGCGGATCACGGGGCGCCGGGGTGGGCGCGACGGCTTGGAGGCGTACGCCGATGTGCGCGTGAGCGTGCCGAAGGGCAAGAACGTCGCGTTGAACCTCGGCGTCGGCAAAGCATTTGTGACGAACGTCGAAGGGACGATTCGCGTCTCCGTGGCGTCGGCGGATGTCGCCACGGACCGGACGCGCGGATCGTTGCGCGTCTCGACCGGGTCGGGGAATGTGGATCTGCGCTCCGCCGCCGGCGACGTGAGTCTGGGCACGGGCTCCGGCGACATCACCGCGTCGGGAATCGAGGGAGCGATGCTGCGGCTCGAAACCGGCTCCGGCACGATCACGCTGAGCGACGGCAAGGCGGGGACCGTGTATGTGTCCACGGGATCGGGCAACATCCGGGCGACGTCGGCGTCCGGCGATGAATTGTCGTTCGAGACCGGGAGCGGCGACGTCGATGTCGCGTTGATCGCGGCGTTCCGTTCAGTGCACATCGAGACCGGCTCGGGCGACGTGACGCTCAAAGTGCCGCAGGATGCCGGTGCGGAAGTGGATATCGACACCGGCAGCGGCGACATCGATCTCGGCGGGCTGACGCTGACCGTGCGGAAGGTCTCGCACGATCATGTGCAGGGAACGCTGGGAGACGGCAGAGGCCGCCTGTCGGTCGAAACCGGGTCAGGAAACGTGTACCTAGAGAAGCTCTAGTTTCCGGCGGTCCTTCTTGGTTGGGCGACCTTTGCCTTCATAGCGGGGCGACGGCGCGAGCCGGTGAGCTTCGGCCAGCCGCGCGCGCGCGGCTTTGCCTTCGGTCGATTCGTCGTAGAGCAGCTGGGCGTCCTTCGAGGACCCGCGGCGTTCCGTCACCGCCCGCACCGTGAGGATCCAGTCGTACGGACCGACGCGCACGCGCAGCTGGTCGCCGGCCTGCACGAGCTTGGCGGGTTTGGCACGGCCGCCATTCAGCTGCACCTTGCCGCCGGCGACCGCCGCGGACGCGAGCGCGCGTGTCTTGAAGAAACGCGCGGCCCACAGCCAGCGATCGAGTCGCACTCTATCCACTGTCATCCTCTAAAGTATTATCAACAGCCATGAAATGGGTGCTCATCGTCATGGGCGCACTGGCGGCGGTATTCGTCGCGATGGCACTCGTCGGGCTGTTCGTGTCGCGCGAACACCGCGCCACGAGCACCATCTCGCTCAAGCAACCGATCGACAGCGTCTGGAAGGTGGTGCGTGACATCGGCGGAGGCGCGAGCTGGTGGCCCGCGATCAAGCACGTCGAGCGGTTACCGGACCGGGGCGGACGGGAAGTGTGGCGCCAGAAGCAGATGAGCGGGTTCGACGTGCCGATCATCGTGCTCGAGTCAACCCCGCCGCGCAGGCTCGTGACGCAAATCGATCCCAAGGCTCGCGCGGCATTCGGCGGGACCTGGACGTACGAGCTGGCACCCGAGGGTGATGGTACACACATGAGCGTGACCGAGGTGGGATGGATCGGCAATCCCATCTTCCGGTTCATGTCACGCTTCTTATTCGGTTACTATGGCTCGCTCGACAACTATCTCAAGGCACTCGCCAAACGCTTCGGGGAGAAGGCCGAGCCGACACACGGCTAAAGCCGGCAAACCCAGCCAACCCTTCCACCGTAGAGAGTGTCGAACCAGCACAACCTGTCATCTCACGGAGCCCCGTCATGTTTCGCTACCTTGCCGCCGTTGTTCTAGCCGTTTTGATCCTGCCGACCCCCGCACGTGCCCAGGAAAGCGACGATGAATGGCTCGATAACTGTCGCGAGCATTGGGGAGATTACGGCTCGCGTGGACGACACTGCGAGATTCGCGAGCTCGGCATGAAGTCGATTCGCGGCCCGCTCACGATCGACCCCGGGCTGAACGGCGGTGTCGATATCGTCGGGTGGGACAAGGACAGCGTTGCGATCACGGCCCGGATTCAGGTGAACGCGCACACGCAGGACGACGCCGACGACATCGCACGCCAACTGAAGGTCGAAGCCTCTGGAAATACGATCAAGGTGACCGGCGGCAGCAGCTCCGATGGCCGGCGTCAACACTGGGGCGTCAACCTCGTGGTCATGCTTCCTCGCCGGACGGACCTGAACGTCGCGACAGAGAACGGCCCGCTGTCGGTCCAGGACGTGGCCAGCAAGATGGATCTCCAGACTCAGAATGGTCCACTCTCGTTGACGGGCGTTGGCGGCGACGTGCACGCGAGCGCGCAAAATGGTCCCTTGTCCATCGAGCTGATGGGGACCAAGTGGGAAGGCGCGGGGCTCGATGCCGAAACGGAAAACGGTCCCGCGGATCTCACGATCCCGGACAACTACAACGCGAGAATCGAATTCGGGACGGTGAATGGGCCGATGGACGTCGGGTTCCCGATGACGGTCACCATCAACGGCCGGGTGAGGAATCGGATCTCGACGACGCTGGGGAGCGGCGGGGCGCCGGTGCGCGTGGTCACGACGAATGGGCCGATGACGGTGCGCAAGAGTCGCTAGACGCCGATATCCTCGTTCCACAGCTCGGGGTGCGTCCGGATGAACCCGGTCAGTAGACGGATGCACCGGGAGTCCTGACGCACCTCGAGTGTTACACCGCGGCTCCGCAGCAACTCTTCTTCTCCCAGGAAAGTCTCGTTCTCCCCGATGATGACGCGGCGAACGCCGTAGAGGAGAATCGCGCCGCTGCACATCGCGCACGGCGACAGCGTGGTGTAGAGCGTCGCGCCCTGATAGACCGCGGCCGGCCGGCGACCGGCGTTCTCGAGCGCATCCATCTCGGCATGCAAAATCGGACTACCCTTTTGGACTCGGCGGTTGTGGCCGCGGCCGATGATCGTGCCGTTCGACACGATCACCGAGCCGATCGGAATCCCACCTTCACTGAGTCCCTGCTCGGCTTCGGCGATGGCGGCAGCCAGGAAGGGGTCGTCGTTCAGCCTCTGCCTCCCGCGCTCGCGATCATCGCGTCGTATTCGAATACGTTGGGGCCGAGCGGAGCCTCGCGCGCGAGGTTCACCATCGCGCGCGCGACCGTTTCGGCTTCAATGGGGCGATAGCGACGCAGGCGGCCGATCAGCGCGAGCGAAAACAGCGGCGCCGCCCGCATCGCGATGCGCTCGCCGATGCGAAACTCCTGTCGCTTGCCGAGCAGCAAAGACGGCCGAAAGATCTGCGTGCTCTTGTAGTGCAGCCGGCCGATCGCGTTTTCGGTCTCGCCCTTGACGCGGCTATAGAACACGCGCGACGCGGGATCTGCGCCGATGGCACTGATGAGCAGGAACTGGCTCGCGCCCGCGCGCAGTCCCGCGCGGCCGAGTCCCACGACAAATGCGTGGTCCACCCGGCGAAACGCCGGTTGAGAGCCCGCCCGCTTGATGGTGGTGCCGAGACAACAGAAGACGTCGTCGGTGTGCGGGAGGTCGCTCACCGCCTCGAGTTCGCCGAGGTCGAGGACGCGTTGCTCGAGTTTCTCGTGGGTGTTCGGGGTAAGGCGACGGCCGACCGTGACTACTCGCGCCCAGGTGTCGTCCGCAAGCAGGAGTTGGAGCACGTAATTGCCGATCAGGCCGGTCGCGCCGGCGACGAGTGCGGTGCGGCTCAACGGCCATAAGGTAGTTATTATCTCCCCCGTGGGAATCTCCCAGGCGTTGCAGAATCAACCACTGGTCGCGATGGGCCTGCTGTTCGTCGCGGGCCTCGTGACGAGCCTCAATCCGTGCATTTATCCGATGATCCCGATCACGGCGGGTACGCTCGCCGGCGTGAATCCGGAGGGACGCACGCGGCGGCGCACCGTCGGCCTCACGCTCACCTACGTCAGCGGCCTCGCGCTGTTCTACGCCCTGCTCGGCATGATCGCGGGCATGAGTGGAACGCTGTTCGGGACCATCGGCGCAAGCTTCTGGGCGCGCCTCATCATCGGCAACCTGCTTCTCGTCTTTGGGTTGGCGATGCTCGAAGTCATCCCGGTCCGCCTCCCGACACGGCTCTCGACGTGGGCCGGCAGCCTCGGCGGCGGCTCGTACCCGGCGGTGTTTCTGTTGGGCGCGACGTCGGGGTTGGTCGCCGCGCCCTGCGGTGCTCCGGCCTTCGCGGCGGTGCTCACCTGGGTCGCAACCACCCGCAGTGCCGTTTGGGGATTCGTCTATCTATTCATCTTCTCCTTGGGTATGAGCGCGTTGCTCGTCGTGGTAGGATTGTTCTCTGGAGCAATCTCGGCGTTGCCGCGCGCTGGCGCCTGGATGTCCTGGATCAAACGTGTCGCAGGGGTGCTTCTACTCCTGATGGCCGAATACTACTTCGTCAAAGCGGGGCAAGTATGGTGAAGTCGTGCGTCGTGCGTCGTGTGTCGTTCGTCGCGGCGTTGCTCGTTGCCCCTGCGGTGCTACGCGCTCAGGATGTGATCGGGATTCCGGTCGGCGAGACGCCGCCCGCCGTCACTCTCGAGAATCTCAACGGCGACTCCGTCGCCCTGTCGCAGTGGATCGGCAAGAAGCCGGTCATCGTGGAGTTCTGGGCGACGTGGTGTCCCATCTGTGCCGAGCTGCTGCCGCACATGGAAGCGGCGCAAAAGAAGTACGGCGATCGCGCGGAATTCCTCGTCGTCGCCGTGGCGGTGAATCAGAGCAAGAATTCGGTGCAGCGCCATCTCGATAAGCACCCCATGCCGTTCACGTTTCTGTGGGACGGCAACGGGGCCGCCGTGCGAGCCTTCCAGGCGCCGGCGACGTCCTACGTTGCCGTGCTGGATGCGACGGGCAAGGTGGTGTATACGGGCGTTGGCGCGGACCAAAACATCGAGGCGGCGCTGGAGACGGCCGTTCGCCGCCCCATCGCCGCCCCTTCGCCGCCCCTTCGCCGCCCTTAGTGGGCCGTCGTATCCGCTGGCGTCACCTTCGCGAGCGCCGTTGCAAGCTCCGTGTAGGCCGTTGGATCGATCTCCCGGAACGGCGTCGCCCGATACGCGATTCTGCCGTCCGGCCCCACCACAAACAGATTGCGATTCGTCAGGCCCGGATACTTCGCCAGCGCGCCGTACGCCTTTCCGACTGCGAGTCCAGTGTCCTGCGCGAACAGGAACGGATATTGCGCGTCGCGCGCCCAGGTAAACAGAGCGGTGTCCGGGTCCGCGCTGATCGCGATGAGAACGATGTTGTGTCCGTCTTTGAAGAGCTGTGCGTACTGATCACGGTACGCATTCATTTGGATGGTTCAGCCACGCGTTCGTGCTTTGAAGAAGAAGGCGAGCACCACCGTCTTCCCCTTGTAGTCGCTGAGCTTGACGGGATTCTTCAGCGTCCCGAAACGCGTCGCGCCCGGCATGGAGAAGTCGGGCGCCGCAGCGCCGACCTCGAGCGCGGGTGGTGATTGCTGCGCCGGCGGCGCCGGTGGAGGGGCCGCCGTGGGTTGCTGCAGCAGCGCGGCCAGAACGAGTGTCGTGAGCACGACGATGTCCTTGGTTGGGGCGTTCCTAATCTACTTGTGTAAGAGCGTCCACGCCTGTTCCCACCGGTTCAGCGTGAAGCCCACCGTGACCCACAGCATCGCCAGGGGCTCGAGCAGGCGCGCGCCCTCGATCCCGCCGATGTCCACGACCGGCCAGCCGAACTGCTTGCAGATCTGGGTCACCGTCTTTTTGGCGCCGGCGTCGTTGCCCGCGATGTACATCTCGAGCGGTCCGCCGGGGAGCTGTGGATTCACCATCAGGGTGTGACCGACAATGTTGAAGCACTTCACGACCTTGGACTGCGGCAGCCAGCGCTGGACCTGCTCCCCGCCCGAATCATTGAAACCGAGCGCGAGCTGCGGTGCCTGGCTCTCTTCGAACTTCAGCGGATTCGTGACGTCGATGACGACTTTGCCCGCAAGGTTCTTCGGGTCGGTCAGTGTGATGGCGTTCTCGGTGCCCGACCAGGGCGTCGCCAGCACCGCGATCTCGCCGAACTTTGCCGCATCGGCGTACGATTCTTTGGGATCGCGATGCCCCATCTTGACGTCGTGCCCGTGCTTCTTGAAGCCGAGCGCCAGGGACGTTCCCACGTCTCCCTTTCCCAGGATCGCAACTTTCATGAGGCTGCTCCTCCTCCGACGCCGTACCGGGTTCTCAGGATCTCGAGGTGATGGCGCTCGTGTCCCGGAATCGTGAACGCGAGCGCACGGACGCTGATTGGCTTGCCGCTGGCGGTCCCGCGCCGGCGCCAGGCATCGCCGTCGAAGGTGCGAAGCAGTGCGAGCGTTGCGGCCCGCACAGTGCGGAGCTCGCCTATCAGATCGGCGAGTGAGCGGCTGTCGAATTTGGCCGCAGGCACGTAGGCATTTTCGTCGAACCCCGGCAGCGGGGTCGTATCGCCGCGCGCGATGCGCAGGGCCCGGTAGGCCAGGATACGCTCCGTGTCGGCGAGATGCCCGACGACCTCCTTGACGCTCCACTTGCCGCGTCCGTAGCGATACATCGCCTCGGCATCGGAAAGCCCACGGAGCAGTGTCGCCGTGCCTTCGATCTGCGCCGCGCATACGATCACCGGGTCGAGCTCGGGGACGCGCTTGACGTAGCCGATGTAATGGGACGGAACTTCGTCGGGCTCGGGCCGGCCCACCGACCGCGTGCTCATGACTGGCTTCCGTGCAGCTCGGTGAGCGCCATCGCTTTCACCGTCTTGCTCTCGCTGGTCACGATGCGGCGGTGGTAATCGACCTGGCCGAGGTGGTAGGCGAGGTGCGTCGCGAAATGGGCGAGGAACGCGCCCGTGGAGGAGCTGACGCCGCCGATCTTCTCCGGATAGGGCTTGGCCAGATCCGCCTCGCTGATCTTGCCCATGCCCAGCGCTACGGCGGCGATCGCGTTGTCGATCTCGCGCAGCAGATCCGCGCGCGGCACGTCGCGGTCGCCGAACTCCGCGTCGCGATTGCGCACGTAGCCGTTGTTGCCCAGCACGTTGCCAAGAAAGTATTGAAGATTGCCGGCGAGATGGAGCGCGAGATTGCCGCCCGGATTGGCAACGCCGGCGGGGATTTCCCAGAGCGCCGCTTCGTTGGGGTACGATTCGATCTCGCGCCGCAGTGCCTTCAGCTCGCGCGTGATGACGTTGGTAATCCAGTCTTTCATGCGACCCTCCCCACCCGCATCGCCACCGGCCAGCGCGCCAGGCGCCGCGGCTGTGTGCCCCACGCCCGCGTCAAATCTTTGAGAAGCGCGTCCACCGGATCCTCGTGATGGTGGTTCATGAAGCCGCGCGTGGCCGACCAGGTCCGGACATAGCCCGCGACATCGGCCAGGCTCATCTGCTGTTCGATGACGAAGCGCGGCGCCGGAAATTCCTGAAATGGAAACGAGATCGTCTGATAACGCGTCTCGACCTGCCGGCGTTCCGGCGCCCAAAACGGGCCCACGACGGCGCTGTAAAACTGCTGCACGATCGCGTCGATCTGCGGCGAAATCTCGAACGTCACATACGTCCAGATCGCCATGACGCCGCGCGGCTTGAGGACGCGGCGCGCCTCCGACCAGAATCGCGGCTGGTCGAACCAGTGCACGGCCTGCGCGACGGTAACGAGATCCATCGATCCGTCGTCCAGGCCGCTGTCTTCGGCGCGGGCGAGTCGATACGCCACATTGGACCGGGACTCGGCCCGCTCGATCTGTGACACGCTTGGATCGGTCGCGGTCACGAGCGCGAAGACGCGGGCCAGGCCGACTGCCGCCTGACCGGTCCCGGTGCCGGCGTCCCACGCCGCGTCGCGTGCGGGCGCCACGCCGGCGAGGAAGTCGAACAGGTCGTCCGGATAGTGCGGCCGGTGCGCCGCGTACCCGGCGGATATGGCGGAGAAATGATCCGCGAACGTCACGGCCGCGGCGCCGGCGGAGGCGGCGGCGGCGCAGCGGGCGCGAGCGGCGGCGTGCTCCGCTGCGCGTCGCGGCACTCCGGCCACGAGCCGGGCTGACCATTCGGTGCCGGCGCAAACACGGTGCGTTTCTCGCGCGACATCCGCGTCGTGTCCTGGTCGGCCAGATAGACCAGCATGGCCGCGAGCGCGGCGTTGTTCTTCACGTCGTCGAAACTGATTTTGTCGTAGGTGTCGCGATTCGTGTGCCAGGTGTAGCGCCCGTAATCCCAGTCGCCCGAGCCGAGGCCAAAGCCCGGCGCGCCGCACGAGACGAATGACGCGTGATCGGTGCCCCCACCCGACGGATTCCCGGGGAAGCTGAACTTGATGTTGCGCGTGATGTCCGCCGGAACGCGCGCCAGGTAGCGCGCGAGCGCGGCCGAAGCGTCCGGAAATCCCGACGCGCTCATGTTCTCGATTTTTCCCGTCCCGTTGTCCTGATTGAACAGCGCCTGCAGCCCGTTCACGACTTCGGGATGATCCTTCACGTACGCGCGGGAGCCGTTCAGGCCCTGCTCCTCGCCGCTCCAGTGGCCGACGAGAATTGTGCGCCGCGGATTGGGATAGACCTGCTTGAGGACCCGCATTGCTTCCATCATCGTGATC
>WNEN01000050.1_pt1 | contig 20264 bp, 16 predicted proteins | sample 5399951 | NCBI WGS metagenome assembly WNEN01 (sample SAMN13153327, study PRJNA577476) | soil metagenome | isolation source: 20 cm grassland meadow soil 5 days after 1st rain plot 2 | place: USA:California | collected 2015-09-21
CCCAGCACGACGGCCTGCATCGCGAATGCCGAGACCGCCGCGGCGCTCCGGCGCACTCCGGCGCGCTCGGCCAGGACCACCAGCCCCGCGACGCTCCACACCTTTCCCGGGATGTAGCGGCCCAGGTTGGCGAGCGTCCAGGCCCGAGCACCATCGAGGTATCGCAGACGCTGATCCCAGCCGCGCAGCATCTGACGCCACGATTCGATTTGAATGGCGTACGTCAGAAAGACGACGAGGACGGACGCAGCCAGCCAGGCGATGTTGAGATCGAGCGTGACGTGGACCGACTGGAAGGCGGCCCAGTTGCGCGCGATCGAGCGCGCGATCAGGGCCAAAATGAGGAGCATGGCGGCGAGCTTCGCCGCCCGCAGCCACCCGGATCTCAATCCTTTACGAACTTGTAGGCGATGGACCGCCCCAAGAGCCACCAGGGCGCGCGAATCGGCGGCCAGATGTAGGTGCCGGCGTAGTCGGCGCGGCGGAACCCGTTCATCTCCCCCAGGCGCGTCATCGTCTGCTTCGTCCAACTGTAGACGTGCCCCCACTTGTCGGGCACGCCGAACAGATTCCAGATGATCTCTTTGAAATGGTAGGGATTCGGGACCGAGACGACCCACACCCCGCCCCGCTTGAGCACGCGATACACCTCGGCCGCGGTCTGAAATGCGGTCGGTGTATGCTCCAGGACTTCGATCATGAATACCCGATCGAAGGACGCATCCGGAAACGGCAGCCCTTTGGTGATATCGTGGATCAGGACGTCGGACGCGGCGTATTCGGGCGCGATATCCAGGCCCTGATATTTGATCCCTTGCGGCAGGAACTTCCGGATGTCGCCCTCGCGTCCCCCGATGTCGAGCACCGCGTGGCCCGGCTGCGTCTGCGCGAGCTTCTGCGCGAGCCGATAGCGGATGCTTTCCTCGCCCCAATTGCGCCACCCGACGCGAGCGCTGTAGAACTCGGCCAGCTCTTGCGAGGCGACACCGATGCGTTTTGCCATGCCGAAAAGCTCCTCAGAGAACACGTCTAAATCAAGAGAAGGCCTTATCTTGGGCGCATGGAAGGCATGCGGATCCTCCATCTGGTGACCGCGTTTCCGCGGGACGAACGCGACATCATCGCGCCCTGGCTGATCGAGCTGATCAAACGGCAACGCGCTGCCGGCCACGACGTGCAGGTGTTCGCCCCCGCCTACCACGGCTCGGCCAGTCATCAGTTCGCCGGCATTCCGGTGCATCGGTTCCGGTACTTCTTCTCCCGTTGGGAGTCGCTGACGCACGACGAGTCGGCCGCCGACCGGATGAGCCGCTCGCTGCTGTTTCGAATGATGCCGGCGCCCTTTGTGCTCGCGGGGATGGCGGCGGTGTGGCGGCTGTGCCGCCGCGAGCGCTATGACGTCATCCACGTGCATTGGCCTGTGCCGCTCGCGCTGTGGGGGTGGGCGGCCCGTCGCGCACGCAGAGTCCCGGTCGTGCTGACGTTCTACGGCATCGAGCTCCGCTGGGTGAAACGCTCGCTCACGTTCCTCAAGGGCTTTGTACGCTGGGCCTGCCGCTGGGCCGACCGCGTTGTGGCGATCTCATCGGAAACGGCGCGCGAGATCCGCGACCTGGTCGATGTGCCCGTGGACGTCATTCCCTACACGACCCCCTTCCCCGGTCACCCAGAGCCGCGCGCACTCGCGCGAAGAGACGGCACGCCGCTCACGATTCTGTTCATCGGCCGCCTGATCGAGCTGAAAGGCCTCGCTCATCTCATCGAGGCCGCGGGGTTATTACGAGGAAAACTGAATGCGCGCATCGTGGCGATCGGCATCGGGCCGGAACGACAGCGGCTGGAAGCGTTGGCGCGCGATCGCCAGGTGAACGTCGATTTCCGCAACAAAGTCCCCGACGCCGAGCTCCATCAGGCATTTCTCACATCGGATCTGTTGGTACTTCCATCGATCATCGACGCGCGCGGCGACACCGAGGGGCTGGGCGTCGCCCTGCTGGATGCCATGAGCTACGGCATTCCCGCGATCGGGACGAATGTCGGCGGGATTCCAGACATCATCGAGAATGGTGTGTCGGGACTGCTCGTCCCCCCCGCCGACCCGCGCGCGCTCGCGAGCGCAATCGAGCGCGTGGCGTCAGATCCGGCCTATGCGCAGCGCCTGGCCGACGCCGGTCGAGAGCGGCTGCGGACGCACTTCAGCTGGGACGTGATTACGAAACGGTGGGATGCGGTCTACCGCGCGGCTTCGGCCGGTTTGCCAGCCCCGTCTTCCAGTCGTAATTGAAATGGACTTGGCGCGGCGACGGCCGCCTCCAGCTCCACACTTCCATCAGGGCGGATCGCCGTCGCGCGCACCGCGCGACGTGCGCGCCGCCACTCCGCGAGCGTGTCGAGCGGCGCCACGAAGGGAGATTCCGCGAGCACGCCCGCGATCGTCGCGCCATACGCGGGTGGCGCGTCAGGAAATCCCAGCGCCGGCGTGAGATTCGGATGCCACAAGCCGACCCAGAGGCCGCCGACTTCCCGGGCGGTTGCCGCGAGCTCGAGCGCGTCGCGCGACCATGCCGCGGGATCTTCGACGCCGCGATACTTGCTCAGGGCGCGATCCATCCACGTGAAGGGCGCTTCGTCGATCGCGATGCGCTGATTGCGCTCTGCGTCCCAGCGCGGTACGACGTCGGCGACGCCCAGTCGAAAGCCGTTGCGATCGGGAAAGCCGAACGTCGTGTCGTAGATGAATCCGGCCGCCGTCATGGCGTGCTCCGTGACGCCGGGATGAATGCGGACGTAGTGCTGGCGAATGCCGCGGACGGGCGCCCCGGCGATTCCCTCGAGCCGCCGTCGCTGTTCGGCAAAGGCGCCATGGTCCTCGAGGGTCGCGAAGCTGCCGTGGAGCCCGATCTCATGTCCGCCGGCGCGAACCTGCGCCAGAATGCCGCGCGCCTTGCTCGACTCGGGGCGATAGGTGAGATCGCCGGCGCGTACCGTCTTGAGCGTGGGCGTGCCGCACAGGATGAACCAGGTGGAGTGGATGCGGGCGCTCGCTTCCTGGTTCAGCACGCCGGTGACGCCTTGAAAGACGGGATCGAAGCCCAGTGATCCGAAGGCAGACGCGGCGACGCGCGAGATCCGTCCAAACGCTCGCTTGGCGGCGAGCTCCACCAGGCGCAGCGCGGTAAACGCGGGCCACCACGACACGACGTCGAGGTCGTGCGTGAACGCCGCGGCCCAGCGGCGTCCATCCGGCCACGCCGTCATCGTACGGAACGCGCGGCGCCCGGCCGCTTTCCGCGCCGCGGCTTGCAGCGCGAGCGCCGCGCGCTGCACGATGGGGTCACGTTCGAGTCCCTCGCGCACGAGGGGATTCGCCGACGCCGGGACGCGTGAGTAACGGTCGCGCTCGCTCGCCCGCTGCTCTGCCGCCGCGCCCGCGACGTCGATGACGGCATGGAGCACCCCGCGAGGGATGCGGACGATTCCGTCGCCGACTTCGATGCCCCAGCCTGCTGCGACCCACCCCCGCAGGTCGCGGGGCGGATGGTCGCGCAGCTCCAGGCTGACGACGTCGAATGTCGGCGCGGCCGGCACGAGCCGGGCGAGGTCGACCAGCATGTCCAGCGCGAAACGCTCGGCGGCGGCGAGGCCCACTTCGGGGAGTTTGATCACGGGGCGTCGAAACGTACATTACGACCCCAATGCCCGAAACACTGCTCCCCAAGACGCGTATCCCGCTCCGCCACCTCCTTCTCTTCGGCTGGCTTCCGAGCCCGCTGAAGATCCTGGCGTACCGGCTGCTGCTCGGCTACCGCATCGGTCGCGGCGTGAAGATCAGCTTCGGCGGCGTCGTGATCGGCAAGAGTGTCGAGTTGGGTGATCACGTCGAGATCGGCCTGCTCGCCGTCGTCCAGGGCGAGACGATCCGTATCGGACGACATTCGAGCGTCGGGACGATGAGCTACCTGTCCTGCAACGCGATCGAGATCGGCGACGACGCGAAGATTCGCGAGCAGGTCTACGTCGGCGGGCCGCAGCTGCCCGAATCCAGGTTCGTGCTGGGCAGCCGGACCATCGTGCTGCAGCTTACGAATATCAATCCAACGAAACCCGTGGTGATCGGGGACGACACGGGAATCGGCGGGCATTGTCTGATCTTCACGCACGGCGCGTGGCTGAATCAGCTGGATGGATACCCGGTGACCTACGAGCCCGTCACGCTTGGGAAAAGCGTCTGGCTGCCCTGGCGGGTTTTCATCATGCCTGGGACGACGATCGGCGACGGCAGCGTGATTGGCGCCAATTCACTCGTGTCCGGGAATATTCCGCCGAGCAGTCTCGCGGTGGGCAATCCCGCCAAGGTGATCCGCAGCGCGCCGGACTTCCCGAAGAAGCTGAGCGACGGCGAGCGCGCCGGGCTGGTCGAGACGATCATGGGGGAATTCGATCGATTCGTGCAGCACGGCGGCGTCCGCGTGGAAGCGCACGGGTCGATCCGGGCCTATCACTACAGCCGGCGCACGTGGCGCTTGATGTGGCTGCGCGCGGGTGTGCGGATGGATGGGATCGCGCCCGCGCGCGGCGATACCGTCTTCTCAGAGGCCGCGCTCGCGCCGGATGCGCTGGCGGACTTTGCGAAGCGCGGCGTGTACTGGCTCGACCTGGGTGGCAAGACGCGCAGCGAGGGCGGCTCCCGCCTTACGGAGGAGCTCGCCCTCTTTATCGGCCGCTACGGAATACGCCTGATCCGCATCAGCGGATGACGTCCACCCATCCGCCCTCGTTCGCGACGAGGACGTCATGGCGCGCGGCGTCGACCGCCACCTCTCGTGGCGTCCCTCCCACGGTGATCGTACGCACGATGCTGCTCGTGGCCGGATTGACGACCTGCACGAGTCCGGCAAACACCTCACCGACCCACAGCCTTCCATCGGCGTCACGGGCGAGTCCTTCGCCCCCTGAGGCAAGCGGCACGGCATCGATGCTGCCGGTTGGCAGCCAGATGATCTGCAGGCTGTTGCTCAGCTCGTTCGCGACGTACAGCTCGTTCTGGTCGACCGACATCGCCATGCCCTGCGGTCTGCCGCCGAGCGTAAACGTGCGGACGACCGTCATCGTCTTCCAGTTCACTTCGAGCACCGACCCGGCGTCACGCGTGGCAACGTAGACCAGGTCGCCGTTCGGATGGGTCAGGAGGTGATGTGACGTCGCGGGCAGCGCCAGTGATCCGGTGACGGTATTGGTCGCGAGGTTCACCTTGAACAACATGTTCGCGTTGGTCGTGACGAAAAGCGTGCTGTCATTCGTCGAGATCGCAACCGGCAGCGGATCGCCCGTCAACGGGATCGTGGCGATCTGCGTGTTCGTCGCGACGTCGATCACACTGACGTTGTCGCTGAACTGATTCGCTTCGTACGCGCGCGTGCCCGTGGAGTTGAAGACGATATAGCACGGCAGGCTCCCGACCGGGAACGACGTGGTGACGGTGTTGGTCCGCAGGTCCAGTCGCGCGACCATGTTGGCGTATGGTCGGGTGACGTAGGCGATGTCGCCCGAAACGGCGATTCCCAGTGCGCCGTCCGCCAAGCCAACCCGCGTGTAGCCCGTATCCGGCGGCGGCGGCGGTGGTGGCGGCGGGGGCGGCGGGGGCGGCGGCGGCGGTGGGGGCGGCGGCGGCACGAGCGAGTCACTGGGCTCGATGAAATCGATCCAGCTGTCTTCGTTTCCGACGAGGACATCGCGGCCGTTATAGTCGAGCGCGATTTCACGCGGGGCGCCGCCAACCGGAATGATCCGAATGGTTTCTGCCGTGCGGCGGTTGATCACCTGGACGGCGCCATTGAACACGAGGCCGACATAGATGTGGTCGCCGTTGTTTCCGAGCGCGAGCCCTTCCCCGCCGCCGGCCAGGGGGATGTTCGTGAACGTACCGTTGGCCAGTCGGATGTCGTGCACGACATTGCTCAGCTCGTTCGCGACATACAGGTCCTGGCCGCTCGGCGAGAACACCATGTCCTGTGTACGCCCACCCAGGGTGAACGTCCGCGTGACAATCATGGACCGCCAATCGACCTCCATGACGGTGCCGCCGTCGCGCGTCGCGACGTACAGGAGCTTGCCCTTGGGGTCCATGATGATGTGATGCGACGTGGCCGGGAGTTGAATGGAGCCGGTCTGTGCCTTGGTCGCCACGTCGAACTTGAACAGCACGTTGAAATTCGTCGTGACGAGCAGCGTGCGGCCGTCCGGAGACAGCGCGAGTGCGAACGGGTCGCCGAGCGTGGGAATCGTATCGACTTCCGCATTCGAGGCGACGTCGATGACACCGACGTTATCGGACCACTGATTGGACACATACGCTTTCGAGCGTGTCGAGTTGAAGACAATCAGCGAAGGCACCATCCCGACGGCGATCTCGGCGGTAATCGTCCGGCTGCTCAGGTCGACCCGCGCGACGCGACCCGCCGACTGGCCGTGATCGGGTTGCGTGACGTACGCGAATCCCTCCGGCGCAACGGCAATGCCTTCCGGAGAGCCCGGCAGGGCCATACGTGCGACCGCACCATCGCCGGGGGACGTGGGGCGATCCGCGACGATGCCTTGCTGAGTCTGATCGGTCGGAGAGGAGCAGCCGGCGGCGAGCAGAACGCCGAGGCCGGCGCCGATGAGCCAACGCAACGATCGAATCATGATTGTCGTCCGAAGGAGTTAGGTAGAGGATCTCAAGACGGGTATGGAGATCGCAAGTAGAAGCGCACGATGCGACATCGATCGAAGGAGCTACGCGGCGGCGACCTCGAGCGTCCCGAGCGGCAGGATATCGATCCAGCCTGCTTCGTTAGTAATGACCGCGTGCCCTGCCCCGTCGAAGCCGATCTGACCAGGGCGTCCTCCGGTCGCGAGTACGCCCTGATGTGTAAGCGACGCGGCGTCGATCAACCCCACGGTCCCTTCGCGCGCATGGGCCGCATACAGCAGCCGGCCATCGGGGCTGAGCGCGAGTGCGACCGCGCCGCGCTCCTCATCGAGCGTGGCCATGCGCCGGCCGCTGCTCAAGTGCACCACATCGAGCTGGTGCTGCTCGTTCGCGACGTAGAGCAGCGTCCCGTCCGGCGAGACGACGAGTCCTTGTGTCCAGCCGCCCAACGCGAACGTCCGCAGCACGCGGAACCGGTTCACGTCGACCTCGAGAACGGAGCCACCGCTGCGGGTGGCGACGTAGAGCCTCTGGCCGCCTGGATGCAGGGCAAGGTGATGTGAAGTCGCCGGCAGGTCGAGCGAGTTTATGACCCGACCAGTCTGCGCGTTCAAAGCCAGCAGGCGGTCGCTGTTCGTGGTCACGAACAGCGTATGGCCACCGGGCGCGACGAGCAGTGGAAATGGCTGGCCCGGCACCCGCAGCGATCGGATCGGCATGTGGTGTATCGCATCCAGCACGGCGATCTCATCGCAAAACTGAATCGTCGCATAGGCGCGCAACCCCGAATCATCGAACCTGACGCAGGTCGGCGTGCAGCCGACGGACGTGAAGCCCGTCACGGAACCATTCGCGAGATCGAGGTGCGCCAGCGCCGCGGCGCGGCTCAGCGTGACGTATGCGAAATCACGGCCGCGAATGGCGATCCCATACGGCCCGCCGTCGACAAACACGCGCTGCGACCGCGATCGCACCCACCGCCGGGGCGCGGCGCTCGAAACGAGGTGGGACGTGGCCGCGGGTCGTACGACAGGCCGTTCGTGTTCCGAACGCTCCGCCCGCGATGGGCGAACGCGCTGCTGAAACCAGCGCAGGACCTCCGCCGTCCCCACTCGCCGCAGATCCTTCCAGCAGTGACTGGTGACTCGGCGCACCAGACGGTACGAGCTCGCGCTTTCCATGTGTGTTTGGCGCGCCAGCGCCAGCAGAGCTCCCCGCCCGACGCCCGCGTCGGCCTGCAGCATCCAATAGAACACGCAGACCCACCCAGAGAGCTCTTCGTACGATGGCAGTCCCTCGCGGTGCAGCAGACGGTTCAGTTGGAATCGGCTGCGCAGGCCGAGCTGCCGGCACAGCGCCTGGGCCGAGCCGACTCGACCGTTGCTGCAGACGAGCGTGTTGAGCACCGCACGGCCGTCGGACGACAGCCATGGCAGTGCACCTTGCATCAGGGACGAGAGCGCGAGTGGCGGCACGTGTCAATTCGGGATTAATACCCAGCGTGCGCTGGCGGACGCCGCGCCGCAAGCGCAACCGCTCTAAACGTCATAATTCCTAGGAGTGAGCTACCGCATGATATCGCCCCAGCCGCCCTGCTACTCCTCGCTGCGCATCCTCCGGATCTCCCGTTCCACCGCGCGCAGATCCTCACGCATCCCCGCCAGCATCTCGCCGATGAAGCCGAACCCGAACAGCGCCACGCCGGAGATCACGAGCACCATGATCAGGTCGAGGAGCGGCCGGAAGCCGAGGTGCGGCGGGCCGAAGCGCAGGTAGAGCGCGATGATGCCGGTCAGCAGACCGACCGAAAAGAGCGTGGCGCCGATCACGCCGAAGAACAGCATCGGCTTGCGGGCAAAGCGGAGCTGGAACCACACCGACATCAGATCGAGCACGCCCACGGGAATGCGCGCGACGCCGAATTTGGAGCTGCCGGCGCGGCGTGGATGCACGGGCACCGGACGCTCGGCCAGCCGGAAGCCTTGCGAAGCGGCGATCACGACCATGAAGCGATGCCAGTCCGGCCGCATCGGCACGACTTCCATGATCTCGCGCCGGTAGGCCTTCACCGAGTTGAGGTCTTTCACCCGGACGCCGAACAGCCAGCGGCACAGCGTGTTGTAGACGCCGGACACGAATCGCTTGCTGTACTGTCCCTGTTTGGTTCCGGTGACGACGTCGGCCTGTCCGTCCAGGATCGGTTCGACGAGCGAGGGAATGTCAGACGGAAGGTACTGCAGATCGGCCGGATAATACACGAGCACCCGGCCGCGCGCGGTGTCGGCGCCGGACTTCAGGGCATCGGCGATGCCGCGCTGCGTCCGGTGCGTCACGACCTTCACGAACGGATGTTTGACGGCCAGCTCGTCGAGCAGCTTCGCCGATCCGTCGTGGCTGCCGTCGTCGACGATCACGAGCTCCACGGCATAGGGCAGCGGCAGCATCGCTTCGCGCGTGAGCCGCACGAATTCGCCGAGGTTGTCGACCTCGTCCTTGGCGGGCACGAGCACGCTGACGTCGGGCGGCGTCGAGTTGGTCGCGAGGCTCATAGCCGCTTGCGCATGCGCGCGGGCAGGATGCCGAGCTGATCGCGGTACTTGGCGACGGTGCGGCGCGCGATCTTCACGCCCTTCTTGTCGAACATCTCGACGATCTGCTGGTCGGTGAGCGGATTCTTCGGCGGCTCGTCGTCCACCAGCTTCTGGATTTGCGACTTGATCGAGCGTGCGCTCGCATCTTCGCCCGTGGTGGTCGACAGCCCGCTCGAGAAGAAGAACTTGAGCGGAAGCAGTCCGCGCGGCGTCTGCACGTACTTCTCGTTGGTCACCCGGCTCACGGTGCTCTCGTGCATGCTGATGACGTCGGCGACTTCGCGCAGCGTCAGCGGCTTCAAGTGGTCGATACCCTTCTCGAAGAATTCCCGCTGCCGGTCGACGATGAAGTTCATGACCTTGAGCATGGTCTGGCGCCGCTGCTCGATGGCCTGGATCATCCAGTGCGCGCTGTTCAAGCGCTGGTTGATGAATTCCTTGCTCTCGACGTCGTACTTTTTCTTGTCGCGCGCGATCTCCTGGTAGGTCTTGGAAATGCGGAGCCGCGGCAAGCCGCTGTCGTTCAGGAAGACGTGGTATTTGTCGTCGATCTTCTCGACGATGAGATCGGGGATGATATACGCGTCGTTGGCCGCCGAGTATTGCAGGCCGGGCTTGGGATCGAGCCGCGCCAGCTCGTCGGCCGCGCGCTGCACCTCTTCGGGCGCGAGCCCGAAGCGTTTGCCGAGGTCGCTCCAGCGATGCGCGATCAGATCGTCGAACGCGTCCTTGACGAGCCGGTACACCAGCGAGTCGGTCCGCTTCTGGCTCTCGAGCTGCAGCATCAGGCACTCGCGCAGGTTGCGCGCCGCCGTGCCGGGCGGATCGAGCTGCTGGATGACCTTCAGCATCTCCTCCACTTCGGCCAGCGTAAATGCGGCGACGTTCAGCTCCAGCTCCGATTCGGCTTCGTGCTCCTCCAGAAGCTGGTTCGCGCCCTTGAGGATTTCCTCCAGCGTGTGCTGCAGATAGCCGTCTTCCCCGATGTTGCCGAGGAACTCTTCCGCGAGCAGCTGCTGGCGCGGCGTGAGATCGAGCATCCGCGTCTGCTCACGCAGGTGATCGATCAGGTCCTTGCTCTCGACCGTGACCGGCTCGACGTATTCCCGCGCGTCGCTGTAACTGCCGCTCGGCACACCGTGCTCGGTGCGGTCCTCGAGCAGGATGTTTTCCCAATCCGGCTCGTCCTCTTTCTGCTTCTCGTCCTTCTCGGGCTTGTTCTGCTGCTGCTCCGCCGCGGTCGCCTGCACCTCTTCTTCCGGCTCGATCATCTCGAGGAACGGATTGCCGAGCAGCTCCTGCTTCAGGTGCTGCTCGAGATCGAGCAGCGGCATATACAGCAGGTCCATCGCCTGATACAGGCGCGGATTGATCCGCAGGTCCTGCCGCAGCGCGGTGTGTTGATGCAGGCCGGTCTTCATACGGGCACCGGTCCGAGCCGCGCGCGCAACCGAGTCGTCAGCGTCGGGCCGAGGTAGAGCGAGGCGACGCGGTCGTCGAGGACGAGCTCGCGCACGGTACCGGCCACCTGGACCTTGCCCTCGAACATGATGTACGCGCGATCGACGATGTCGAGCGTCTGCTCGACGTTGTGGTCGGTGATCAGCACGCCGATGCCGCGGTGGCGCAGTCCGGCGACGATGGTCTGAATGTCGTTGACCGCGATCGGATCGACGCCGGCGAACGGCTCGTCGAGCAGCAGGAATTTGGGCTCGGTGACGAGCGCCCGCGTGATCTCGAGGCGCCGCCGCTCGCCGCCCGAAAGCTGATACGCTTTTTGCCGTCTGAGGGCTTTGATCCCCAGTTCGTCGAGCAGGAGCTCGAGCCGCCGCGCCTGCTCCCCGTCGTCCAGCTTCAGGGTCTCGAGGATGGCGAGGACGTTTTCTTCGACCGTGAGCTTGCGAAAGATCGAGGGTTCTTGCGCGAGATACCCGATGCCGGCGTGCGCGCGCCGATACATCGGCAGCACGGTGATGTCACGGCCGTCGAGCAGGATCCGTCCCTCGTCGGGCCGGATCAGACCGGTGATCATGTAGAAGGACGTCGTCTTGCCCGCGCCGTTCGGACCGAGCAAACCGACGATCTCTCCCTGCGCGAGCTGCAGCGAGACGTTGTTCACGACTCGGCGGCCCTTGTACGCTTTGACCAGATGTTCCGCCTCGAGCCGGCTGCCGCCGCTGAACACTGGATGATCGCCGCTCGTCGATTCGCGGCGCGCAGCCGTCTCTTCGGCGAGCGCCAGGAAATACCGGGCGGCGGCCGCGCGATCCCGAGCCATGTCAGCCCACACCTCCGGCGCGAACGCAATCGGCACGTCCCCCCACAGTGCGCCCATCGGCAGCACGATCACCTTGAGCATCGCGAGGCGCGGCAGGACGGAGGTCGCGAGGTGGGAGCGCGCGTCATCCACCGACAGGCTGCCCCCGCCGGGGTCCTGAAGCTCGCCTTTGGCATGGGCGCGCAGCGTCAGGAAATCCTCGCGATAGGCGACCGCGAGATCGCTGAACGGGGCACGCCCCTGTTCGTTGGCGATGCGCGCGAGCGCCGCCGCCGCCAGCGGCAGCGACGAATCCTTCGCCGCGAGCACCGCGGACACGCGATCCAGCCCACGGACTTCCCCTCCCCTGGCGTCTGTCATGGTCCCACCGGTCGGGGGGGCGGCGGTGGAGGGGGGGGAGGAGGAGAAGCAGGCGGCGCGGCGGGCGGCGTCGCGGTCTTGGCGCTATCGGCGGCGGCTGCAGGCTGGGGCACCAGATGCACACCATCCGAGTTGCCCGACACGAAGACGTGATCGACCCGGTCGCGCAGCATCGTGAGCGTGATCTGATGGCCGCGCGAGTAGTTGATCGCGGGACCGGCATTGGTGGTGTCGCGGTCGTCCGGATGATGGGTCAGGGCGCGGGCCGGCTGGCCGCGGGACAGCAGCTGCCGCAGTCGGGACCGTGGTCGGCCCGTGACGGAATCCTGTTCCTGCGCAAACCGGATCGTCAGCGTGTCGCCCGTGATCCAATCCGTTTCGTTGGGCGGCGTCAGGGAGTCGCGCTTCGCCGTGGAGAACGATTTCCCGAACGCGCGCGACTCGGTCAGGATCTCGCCGGGCGAATCGATCGCCAGCGAATCGGCCTGGATCGTGTACAGCGTCGAAATCGCATGGGGACGCGTGGTATCGCCCCAGGCGAACGTCTGCTGCAGCTGCCGATTCGCGATATGGAGATCGATCGTGTCGGCGGTCAGGGTCCAGTCGGCGCCGGTTGCCCTCCCGTGTCCGAGCGCCTTCACCTGCCGGATGTCGCGCTGTGCGAGACCCAGCTCGATCCGGGTGCCCAGCAACGTGTAGGTCTTGCCCGAATCCGCGGCGCCCGGCGCCGTCTTCCCACGCCCCTCGACGCTCGGCGCGCCGACGAGCACGCCGAACCCGGTCGTCTGGTCGAGCTGCATCGAGTCGCCGCGCGCCGCGAAGTCGCTGCGGTCGATCGTGACCTTGCCGCCGGCCCACATGCGATCGTCGCCTTTGAAGCGCAGCCGGTCGCCGACGATGATGTATGGCTCCTGTGGCGCCGTGTCGGTCGGCTCGCTCTGGCGATACTCGACGGTCGGCCGCTGCGTGGCGTACATCTCGACGGTATCGCGCAGTCCCGCGACGGCGCGCCAGTACTTGAGGTTGGGTCCACGCAGGACCGAGCCGTTGCGCCGGTTTACCGCGACGACGTTGTTGTGCGCCTCGAGGCGCTCGTCCCGCAGGAAGTACGACGCGAACTTCGCATCGAGCGACATCCCGGTATCGCGAATGGCCACGCGCCCGATCAAATCCAGCCGGCCGAGCGCCTGATAGTGCGCAAAGCTGTCGGCGGAGATCGTGGTGGTGGTGCCGTCGCAATGCGCCAGCACGCCGCCGCCGCCGTAGTAGGTCTTGGTGCCGCCCGGATTGGTGACCTCGGAGTAATGCCCCATCGAGTCCACCGCGACGCGGCACGGCCGTCCGGCCGTATCCTGGACGGCTGCGACACCTTGCAGCAGCGCGACAATCGCGAGAGACACGGCCGTCATTGACTCGGGAGGATGAACTTCCCGCCCGTCCCGCGCGGGTGCGTGGCGGTGATCTTCTTGAATTCCGGATCCGACGTGAAGCCCTCGCCCTCGACGTGCCGGTCGGGCGAGTCGAACACGAACGCCTTGTCGGAGCTGACTTCGTTCTTCACCTGGTTGTAGTACATCACCTCGGTGCGCATCGTGCCGCCGTCCTTGTCGCGCACCACGACGACGTTCCCCCGCGCTTCCATGTCGCCGGTCCGCCAGTTGTGCGTGCCTTCCTTGGACGTCAGCGTCGACGTCGGCCGGCCCGTGATGTCGTAGAACGTCACGTGCACGTCGCGCAATTCCGCTCGCTGCGAGTTCGAGAAGAAGTAGGCCGTGTCGGCGCGCACGCGCGCGCGCAGGACGCCCAGCTCCGTGACGTAATGGCTCATGCCGAGCAGCACCTGGTCGGCGCTGTCGAGCACGGCCTGGGTTGCCGTGACGGGCGTGCTGGACTTACAACTGCTGAGGAGCCAGGAGCCGGGAGCGAGGAGTCCGAGCAGACCTGCCCTGAGAATCCTTCTCATACCGCTCCGGCCTTCATGAGATCATGGAGGTGTACAATGCCCACAACCTTTCGGTCCGCGTCGAGCACCGGCAGAGCCATGATTCCGTGACGCTCCATGAGGCTCACCGCGGCGCTCGCGAGCTCCTCCGCCGAGGTCGACTTCGGCGTCTTCGTCATCACGGCGGCGACGGGGATGTCCAGGAACTTGTCGGTGCGCTCCATCAGTCGAGTGAGATCGCCGGCCGTGACAACGCCCACGAGCGTTCCCTGCTCCACGACCGCGACCGTGCCGCGCTTCTCCGCCAGCAGCACGACGCATTCGCGCATGGGACGGTTGGGGGTCAGCAGCGGGAGCTCGTCCGTCAGCATCACGTCGGCCACGCGGAGCAGCAGCTTGCGGCCCAGCACGCCGCCCGGGTGCAGCGCGGCGAAGTCCTCGCGCCGGAAGCCTTTGACCTCGAGCAAGGTGACCGCGAGCGCGTCACCCAGCGCCAGTGCGACCGTTGTACTCGCAGTGGGCGCCAGAGTTTCCGGGCACGCTTCCTCGCCGACCGCGGCGTCGAGCACCACCGTCGCCTGACGGCCGAGCGGCGAATCGGCGCCTCCGGTGAGGGCGATGATCGGCACGCCGAGGCGTTTCAGCTGCGAGACGAGGCCGAAGAGCTCATCGGAGGCGCCGCTTTTCGAGAGCACAATCGCGACGTCGTCGCGACTCACGATGCCGAGATCGCCGTGCAGAGAATCGACCGGATGGAGAAACGTCGCCGGTGTACCGGTCGAGGTGAACGTCGCCGCGATCTTGCGGGCGATCAGTCCCGATTTGCCGATCCCCGAAACGATGACCCGGTGCCCCGCCGTCACGCCGGCCAGAATCTCGACCGCGCGCGCGAACGCGGGCCCGAGCGTGTCGGCGAGCCGCTGCACGGCCGCGGCTTCGAGCGCGAGCACGCGCTTGCCGCGGTCGACCAGCTGCTTGCCGTCCGCTGCAGACTTGGGTTCTTGTGGCCGCTTCACCGGCTTAGGCACGCACGGTCTCCCTCACGCGCTGCCAGATTTCGACGGCGAGTCCCACGATCGCGGGCAGCTGGTCGAGCGGTACCATGTTGGGTCCATCGGACGGGGCGTGCGCGGGATCAGGATGCGTCTCGAGGAAGAAGCCGTCGGCCCCGGCGGCTGCCGCGGCATAGAGCAGCGGCGGTATGAACGCGCGATCGCCGCCGCTCGATCCGTCGCGCCCCTGCCCCGGCTGCTGCACCGAGTGCGTCGCGTCGAAGATCACGGGTGTGTTGCACGCGGCGCGCAGCCGCGGGAACGACCGCATGTCCACGACGAGATCACCGTAGCCGAAGAACGTGCCGCGTTCCGTCACCGCGACCTCCGGCGCTCCTCCGGCACGAACTTTTTCCACCGCGCCACGCATGTCTTCCGGCGCCATCCACTGGCCCTTCTTGATGTTCACGGGACGTCCGGCCTTCCCGGCCGCGACCAGCAGATCGGTCTGGCGACAGAGAAACGCGGGGATCTGCAGCACGTCCGCGACGCGCGCCGCGGCCGCCACGTGTGCCGGCTCATGCACGTCGGTGAGGATCGGCAGGCCGGTGGCACTGCGGACCTTCTCCAGCGCGCGCAGCCCGGATTCGATCCCCGGGCCGCGCGGCGCGTTCAGACGCGAGCGATTGGCTTTGTCGTACGACGCCTTGTAGATGACGCCGATGCCGAGCTTGACGGCCAGCTCGGCCAGCGCTTCGCCGACGCGGATGTTGAGGTCGTCGGATTCGACGACGCACGGACCCGCGATGAGAAACGGGCTGCTGTCAGCCGCGAAGCGCTGAGCCATATCAGTCTGTGAGTTCCGCCAATTCCCGCGATGCCTCGGCGCGGGGATGGAGTTTTTGGTAATCGCGGGCGGCGCCCACGAATCCCGCGAACAGCGGATGCGGGCGCATCGGACGCGACTTCAGCTCGGGATGGAATTGGCAGCCGAGGAACCAGGGATGACCCGGCGGAGGCAGCTCGATCATTTCGACCAGCGATCCATCGGGCGACAAGCCGGACGCGCGCAGGCCGAACTCCGCCAGGACGTCGCGGTACGCGTTCGAAACCTCGTAGCGGTGGCGGTGCCGCTCGCTCACCTCGGTCGCATTGTAGGTCTGCGCCGCCAGCGAGCCGGGCCGCAGCCGGCACGGGTACGCCCCCAGGCGCATGGTGCCGCCCATCTCCTGGATCCCCTCCTGCGAGCGCATCAACGCGATCACCGGGTTTTCACACTCCGGCGCGAACTCGCTCGAGTTCGTGTCCGGGATCTTGCAGACGTTGCGCGCGAACTCGATGATCGCCGTCTGCAGTCCGAGGCAGATCCCGAAAAACGGCAGCTTGTGCTCGCGGGCCCGGCGAATCGCCTCGACCATTCCCTCGATGCCGCGCACGCCGAAGCCACCCGGCACGAGCAAGCCGTCGTAGTCCGCGAGCAGCTCGCCGGCGGTCTCCTGGTCGGTGAAGCGATCGGACGCGATCCACTTGATCCGTACACCGACGTCGTTGGCGATGCCGCCGTGCACCAGGGCTTCATGGATGCTCTTGTAGCTGTCGGCGAGCTCGGTGTATTTGCCCACGACCGCAATCCGCACCTCGAGCGGCGGACGCCGGATCTTGTCCACCATCGCCGCCCAGCCGCGCAGGTCGGGGTCTTTGGTGTCGAGATGCAGCCGCGTGCAGACTTCCTTGTCGAGGCCCTGCTCGTGCAGCTTGAGCGGAATCTCGTAGATCGATTTCACGTCCGGACTCTCGACCACGCACCCAAAGTCCACGTTGCAGAACTGCGCGATCTTGCGCTTCAGGTCCTCGGAGAGCGCGTGCTCGGTCCGGCAGATCAGGATGTCGGGCTGGATTCCGATCTGCATCAGCTCGCGCACGGAGTGCTGCGTCGGCTTGGTCTTGAGCTCCGCCGTCGCGGCGATGAACGGCACCAGCGTCAAATGAATGAACAGCGTGTTGTCGCGGCCGACTTCCTGGCGGAATTGGCGGATCGCCTCGAGGAACGGCAGCGATTCGATGTCGCCGACCGTGCCGCCGATTTCGGTAATCACGACGTCGTGATCGGGCGCCAGCCGCCGGATTGCGCCCTTGATCTCGTCGGTGATGTGCGGGATGACCTGGACCGTCGAGCCCAGATACTCGCCGCGCCGCTCCTTGGTGATAACCGACAGGTAGATCCTGCCGGTCGTCACGTTGTTGACCTGCGAGAGCGAGCGATCGATGAAGCGCTCGTAGTGGCCGAGGTCGAGGTCGGTCTCGGCGCCGTCGTCGGTCACGTACACTTCGCCGTGCTGGAACGGCGACATCGTGCCGGGATCGACGTTGATGTACGGGTCGAATTTCTGGATGGTGACCTTGAGGCCTCGCTCGGCGAGCAGCCGTCCCAATGACGCAGCCGCGATTCCCTTCCCGAGCGAGCTCACTACACCGCCGGTCACGAAGATGTACTTGGTCGAGCTCACGGGCTCACCTCTCTGAGGTGTCGAGTGATCTCCGCTTCAGCCCACTTGAGATCGGCCGGCGTATCGATGCCTGGCGCTGCCGGGCCGTCAAACAACGTCACGCCCATCGGAATGCCGTGCAGCAACGGTCTGAGCTGTTCCAATCTTTCCCAGCGCTCTTCCGGGACCGGCGGGAGCCGTACCCAGCGCTGGAGCGCGTCGCGTGTGTATGCGTACACCCCGACGTGCTGATGGTAGACGACGTCACCCGTGCCGTCGCGATCGAACGGAATCGGCGCGCGCGAGAAGTAGACGGCGCGACCCTGCTTATCGACCACGACCTTCACGCGGCTGGGATCTGCGACGAGCTGCGGGTCGAGCGAGCCGGCGGCGGTACCAAGGGGATCGCCGCGCTCGAGACACGCGAGTGCGCCTTTCACGGCAGCAGCGGCGACGAACGGCTCGTCGCCTTGAACGTTGAGAATGAAGTTGAAGTTGCTAAACGATGGTTTACCAACGACTTCCGCCACCCGTTCCGTTCCCGACGCGTGATCCGGCGACGTGAGCACCGCCTCGAAGCCCCCATTCTCCACCACGGTTGCGATCTCCTCCGAGTCCGTCGCAACGACAAGACGATCACAGCTCTGGAGGTCGGCGATACGGCGGGTGACGAAGAGGATGAGGGGTTCGCCACCGAGCATTAGCAGTGGCTTTCGTGGCAGCCGGGTCGAGCCCAGCCGTGCAGGAATCACGCCAAGGACGGGCACGGGGGAACATACAAAATCTGTGCCGTGGAGTCTAGCCCGCGTCTACCACCTTGCTCTACGGTCTCTTAGGTCCACATGGACAAATGGTCCGTGGGCTTCTGTGGGGGCGTATTTCCCAAGTCCACCGCCGCTCTGGGGTCCGTCGAACAGGTCGTACAGGACCCGCGCGTCGCGCTCATCGCTCCGCCCATCGCCGTTCAAATCGTCCATTTGTCCGTCGTGGTCTTCATCGATGAAGATGTCGGCCGCCGAGCCGAACGTGTGACGGCTGTAGAGGACGTTCCCGATCGCGTGATTGTACGCTGGCGTGCGATAGCCACTCATGACGTAAAACGTCGAGGCGGAGTACCCCGAGGCGTTCACAAGGGCGAGCAGTTTCTCGAGCCGCTGCACCAGCTGCGCGTTCAACACGATGTATTTCGGGTAGCCGCCGGCCTGCTTGCAGACGAACTGTTTGAGCTGGAAATGGGGCGACACGAACGCGTCCGCATTCTCTGGCGTGACCTCGATGAATCCCGCGGGCGGCCGGTAGAGGTCGAGTCCACGCAGCGCCTGCGCGGGATAGTGGCCGATGCGGTAGCCGTGGAGGTATTCGCCCCGCAACTCGCTGTACGGCACGAGGACGAAAGCCTGGATGGTCATCGAATCGCGTTGATCCTCGGACACCACGCGAATTGGATACAGTCCCGGTGTCGGCGGCGCGGTCCAGGACCAGCGCCGGTCCATCGCCTCGAGCCGCACGGTTTCGCCCGGCAGCACGGTAAGCGTGCTGATCGGATCGCTGAACGTCAGCGTTGGGAGGGGACGCGGGGCCGAGAGCGCGGCAACAGCCAGCAGCGCGAGACCATGGATTCTCATCCTCCACACCGTAGGGGTTTAGACCCCGCCGGCGCAAGGGCTTAATCCTTCTTCGCCAGTGCTCCCGAGAGGGCGCGATCGACGCCATTGATGTCGGTACGGAACTCGATCGTGCCGTCTTCGTCAGCCCACGCGGTCCAATAGAGCAGATGAATCGGGATGGGACGTGGCAGGTAGATCGTCCGCTCCGTGCCCTCATCCAGGGCCTGCTCGATCGCCTCGCGGTTCCAGCGGCTCTTCTTCATCGCGTACACGGCCAGGTCGATCGGCTTTTCGATCCGGATACAGCCGTGGCTGAAATCGCGCTGCGCTTTTCCGAACAGGTTCCGCGCCGGCGTGTCGTGCAGATAGATGTCGTAGCGATTGGGGAACATGAACTTCATGCGCCCCAGGGCGTTCAGGCGGCCCGGATCCTGGCGCACGCGATAGGGAAAGCTGTCGGGCGTGACGCTCGACCAGTCCACGGTGCGCGGATCGATTTCCTGTGGATCCGATCCGTCCGTGAGGAGGTGCATGCCGAAACGCTCGAGGTACGTCGAGTCCTCTTGCATTTTCGGAATCATTTCTTCGACGGCGATGGACGTGGGGACATGCCAGTTCGGATTCAGCACGATGTAGCGCACGGTGTCGCTGAACACCGGCGTGCGCTTGTATTCCCGGCCCACAACGACTCGCATCCGCAACACGACCTCGCCATCCTCGACGACTTCCAAAACCTGCGCGGCAATATTCACGAGGATGTGGCGGCGGCCGAGATCCTGCGGCAGCCAGCGCCACCGCTCCATGTTGATGCGCAGCTGCTCGACACGCATCGCCGCGCTCACGCTGAGCTCGGCGCGGGTCACGGAGTCAACCACGCCGCTCTCGGTCAAGCCGTGACGGCGCTGAAAGCGTTCGAGGCCGACCGGCAGTGAGTCCCCGCCTCGCAGATCCCCTTCCAGGCGCAGCCGTTCCGCCAGATCGGCGGGCCAGCCCCCCCCGCTTGCGGCGATCGTGCGCTCGCGCGCCAGGGCCTCGCGCAGGCGGCGATAGCCGTCGTCGATCGGCGCGAGGCGCTGCAGGGCCCGTGCGATCTTGCGCGAGTCGAGCGCCTCCTGCAGCACGGTGCCGAGGTCGGCATCGCGGCGGTTCGCGTCCCAGAGTGGATGCAGCGTTTCAGGATCGACCCGGCCACCGAGCAGATGCGCCGCATATAAAAGGAAGGAGTCGCTCAGCAGGACGTCGAGCTCGGCGAGCCGTGCCGGCGCGATTGGGCGGGCGCTGGCGGCATCGGCGCGCACGCTGTCCAGCGAGACCCGG
>WNEN01000119.1_pt1 | contig 19893 bp, 14 predicted proteins | sample 5399951 | NCBI WGS metagenome assembly WNEN01 (sample SAMN13153327, study PRJNA577476) | soil metagenome | isolation source: 20 cm grassland meadow soil 5 days after 1st rain plot 2 | place: USA:California | collected 2015-09-21
CACGTTACTGAGCGGATTGCTCAGCGAGAGCCGAATGTCCCGAACGCAGTAGTCGTATCCCGCGGGCGCACTGCAACCCGTGCTCACCGGCACGTAGCTCCACGTGGACCCGCCGTTGTTCGAGTACGCGACCGTTCCACTCACACCGAGCGGTAGCGTCGTGCTCACCGAACCGACCTTGAACCCCACCTGCGACGGCAGCGAATCGACGTGAACGACGCTCAGCGCGTTCTCGCTCCCGCCGTTTGTAAGGGTGATCGTGTACGTGAGATTGGCGCCCGGGGACGGCGATCCTGGTGGCGCGACGGTCTTCAACACCGAGAGATTGGGTCGCACGACCGTGACCGCGAGTTTCCCCGTATCGACGGTCGCGGCGCTGCCCACGGCGCGCGCTTTGAAGACGAGCGTATCGATCACGCCTGCCGCGACGTTGCCGACCGAGTAGGTCACCGTCGCGACGACGGGAGTGCCGTTCTGGACGTTGGCCATTCGCGCGCTGTCGGGATTACCGCCTTGGGTGACGCCGGTGCCAGTCGTCGACACCGTGGTCAGCGCGGTGCCGGGTCGCTTGGTGGTCAGTAAGTCGTAGCTGGTGAAGCCGTTGCCGGCGTTGCTGACGGTGAACGCGATCGTGTAGTTGGTCCCGTTACTCGGCAGCCGGCTCGCACTCGCGCTGTGCGGGCTCACCGAAACGCCGTAGACCTTCGCGATGATGGTCTTGGTCTTGTCGTCGGTCGCGACCGTCGGACCGCCCGCGGCACCGGACGTGACGAGCTGGAGATTGCTGGCAGCGGAAGCCGCCGTGAAATTGTTGAACTGCAGGCCGGAAACGGTGATGCTGTCTCCGAATGCCAAGCTCGTCGTCACATTCAGTACCAACACCTGGCCGGCATTCTGATAACTCACCGTTGTCGACACCTTTGCCGCGGCGTTGCCGCCGATTGTCGCCGTCGTGATCGCCGTATTCCACGTCATGTTGAAGGCGGCAGGGATGCGGATGCGGATGTCATTCGCTGCGGTGATCGTCGCGGGATTACCTTCGGCGATGGTGATGGCGCTGACCGCACTGGCGGGGTCACTCACGACAAAGGATTGGCTGGCAGCGGAGGAGATGGCCGGCGGAAGAGGGATGATCTGTTTGCTGTGATTGTCCTTTGCGCCGATGACGTTGCCGCCCGTGAATAGCAACGTGTCCGGACCGCTGAGGGCGCTGAAATTCCTGAACGACAGATTCGAGATGACGAGCTGGTCGCCGTTGTTCCAGTTCGCGGTCACGGTAATCATGACGCTGTCGCCGTTTGCCGAGTACGTCGGCGTCAGGCTGACTTTGCCGGCGGCGCTGCCGCTGACGACGAGGGTGGTGACGGTATTGTCCCAATCCATCGCGAACGTGGATGGGAAGTAGATGTGAATGTCTTTGCTGGGTTTGACCTTGCCGCTGGGGTCGCTGATGGTGATCGTCGACGCAACCGTGCTGGCAGCGCCGAGGGTGAACGTCTGATTAGCTGCCGATGAGATCGTCTGCGCGGCGAGCGGTGACACAACGGCGGCGCCAATCCCCACCGCTAATGCGGTGAGAATCAGAACTGCGCTCAGGAACAGCGCGCGCCGAAACGTCATGTCCCGACTGACTCCTCGTGTAGGGTTCCGCGTACATGAGGGTGCACAACATAGGCCTCGATTGTTTTTGGCGCTTATTGGTTGCTGTGATTGGAGTTACAACCGCTGAGATGTCTGAAGATTCTCCGCCGTGTTACCGAACGGTAACGCGACCAGGAACCGCTAGTCCAGCAAACCGTACTTTTTCCGCTTCTCCCACAGATTCTTCCGCGAGATTCCGAGCGCTTCGGCGGTCCGTTGCACGTTGCCGTTGAACTCCGCCAGCGTGCGCTGGATGTGCGCCTTTTCTGCATCGAGCAATGTCACGGCTGCCGAGGTTGTCCCGGTACCGGAGGATGGCGCTGTCGCCGTTCCTCCCGGGGATTCGAGCGGCGGGAGATGCTCCACACGAAGCTCACCCTCGTCCGCAAAGATCATGGCGCGCTCGATGACGTTGCGCAGCTCGCGGACGTTGCCGGGCCAACGCCATGCGCGGAGCCGTGCGAGCGCCGCCGGCGCGATGCGCCGCACGTCCTTCTTGAACTCGCGGCTGAAGAACTCGCGAAAGTGCTCGGCGAGCACCGCCAGGTCGCCCTCGATCTCCCGCAATGAGGGCAGCGCCATCGTGGCAACGCGAATTCGATAGTACAGGTCCTGGCGGAATTTGCCGGTCTCCACAGCCTGCTCCAGATTGCGATTGGTGGCCGTGACAAACCGGGCCGGGACCTCCAGCTCTTCGGTTCCTCCCACGCGCCGAAACCGCCGCGACTCGAGCACGTTGAGCAGCTTGGCCTGAAATTCGGGTGACAGCTCGCCGATTTCATCGAGGAAAATCGTGCCGTTCTCAGCCACCTCGACGAGCCCGCGCTTGGACTCACGCGCGTCAGTGAACGCCCCCTTTTGGTAGCCGAACAACTCCGCTTCCAGCAAATGGTGCGGCAGCGCGGCACAATTGATTTCGACAAATCGTCCGCCCGCGGCGCCGGAATAGTGAATCGCCTGGGCGACGAGGTTTTTCCCGGTGCCGCTTTCACCGAGCAGCAGCACCGTCGCGGTCGGCGCCTCCGCAACGCGCCGCACGAACTCGCGTACGGCCTCGACCTTGGGATCACCGCCGAGGATCGCGCCCGTCGAGAAGTCGCGCTTTCGCGTCCGTTCGAGCGATTCCGCGGTTTCGATCAACGGCCGTGCCTTCAGCGCCCGCTTGAGGAGCGTTGTCAGCTCATCGACGTTCACCGGCTTGGTGAGGTACTCCGTGGCGCCCGCCTTCAGTGCATCGATGGCAGTCGCGATTTCCGCCTGGCCCGTGAGGACGAAGACGGGAAGATGGGGGTCGGTCTCGCGCAGTCGCCGCGTTACGGCGATGCCGTCCATGCCCGGCATCATGAGGTCGGTGATGACCGCATCGGACGGCTCTTCCGCACGCCGGGCGAACAGATCATCTGCTCGCTGGAAGACCTCGATCTTGAACGTGCCCGCGCCTCGCAGATTCACCGCGAGCAGCTTGGCGAACGAGAGATCGTCGTCGAGGATGTAGACTTTGGGTGGCATTGGGCAAATCTTTCCTTCCCATGCACCGTGGTCTCACAGCGTAATAGACGGCGGCCGATGGCGAAAGACTCCAGCCTCGAAGAGGCAGTGGCCGCGCTGCGGCGCGAGTTTGCCGCGGCCCTGCCCGAACGCCTGGCAGCCTTGCGGTCGGCGCTGGATGGAGTTCGGCGGAGTGTCACGCGCGAGACCCTCCAGGCGTTTCATCTTCCTGCGCACGCACTCAGCGGCACGGCCGGATCCTATGGCGCTCACGAATTGGCGCCTCATGTGGCCCGGTTAGCCATGCTCGGCCGACGGTGGCTCGACGCCCGCGCCGCCCCGCCGGCAGAGCTCGACGAAGCAGGCCACGAGCTCGACGGGCTCGGAGCTGCGATCGAGCGCTTCCGCCAACGCGTCTAGCGGCCTCGCATTTCTCGAGAGACCCTCTCGGCGTCCCGCATCACCCGCAGCACATTGAGCCCAGCGACCTTCTGCACGTCAGCCTCTGTCCATCCACGTTTGAGCAGCTCCGCGATCAAATCTGGGAACTTCGACACGTCTTCCATGCCGACCGGCACTTCCGTAATGCCGTCGAAATCGGAGCCTATACCCACGCAGTCGACGCCCGCGATTCGCCGGATGTATTCGATGTGGTCGGCGACTTGCGCTAAGGTCGCGTGCGGTGCCGTCGCCTGCCACTTCTTGAGGGAGTCGGCGCGACTCGCCGAATCCACACCGGCCTTTTGCAGCGCGTCGGTTCGCGCGCTGCTGCTGTCGTCCGAAACGCGGACCGCCTCGGATACGAAAGCGGGATTGAAATTGACCATCACCACGCCGCGATTGACGGCGACGAGCTTCAAAATCGAATCGGGGACGTTGCGCGGGTGATTGCTCAGCGCGCGCGCAGACGAATGCGAGAAGATCACCGGCGCCCTGGACGTGTGCAGCGCATCCGACATCGTCTGGTCGTTCACGTGTGACAGATCGACCAGCATCCCCAACCGGTTCATCTCGAGGACCACCTGCTTCCCGAAGGCCGAGAGTCCACGTCGGGAGGTGTCGGTGGATGCCGTCGCCCAGTCCAGGCTGCGCCAGTGAGTCAACGTCATGTAACGTGTGCCCAGGCTGTAGAACATGCGCAGCGCGCCGAGCGAGTTCTCGATCGCGTGCCCGCCCTCAATTCCGATGAGGCAGGAGATTTTGCCCGCGGCAAAGTTGCGCTGCACGTCCGCTGCGGTGTGCGCCATTGCCATGCTGCCTGAGTTGTTGGCGCAGAGGCGTCGCACGAGGTCGATCTGCTCGAGCGCGTAGACGGCCGGGTGCGGCCCCGAGTCCATCGTCGTCACCGGCACATAGGCGGCCCAAAATTGCCCCCCGACGCGACCGGCGCGAAGCCGCGGGATGTCGGTCATCAGCTTCGGTTGGCTGACGGCGAAGTTCACGGAATCGAGGCCGCCGAGCCCGTGAATCGCGTCTGGGATGTCGTTGTGGCCGTCGATGAGGGGAATGGTCTTGAGGATGCGAACGGCTTGCGCGTGGTAATCGTCGGACGGTCGGACGGTCTGACCATCCGACGGAGCCGCGCACAGCAGCGAGCTCGACAACAAGAGCGCGATTACACAGGCCCACCGACCGTCCGACATGCTCTCCGCCACGTTCAAGGAGTTCAAAAGCTAGATTAGGCAGTGTCCATGGGCAACGAATCCAAGGCCATGATCGCTTTCACGGTCAACGGCGAGAGCGCGGAGGTCGCCTTCGCGCCGCACAAGATGCTGCTCGAAGTGCTGCGCGAAGATCTCGGGCTCACCGGCACCAAGCACGGCTGCGAGCTGGGAGAATGTGGGACCTGTACCGTGCTGCTCGATGGAACGCCGGTGCTGTCCTGTCTCGTGCTCGGCCTTGCATGCGCGGGTCACGATGTCGGAACAGTCGAGGGGATGGCGAGCGCCGGGAAGTTGCATCCCCTGCAGGAGACGTTTGCCGATTTGGGCGCTGCCCAATGCGGATATTGCACGCCGGCATTTCTGTTGACCGCCCAAGCCCTGCTCGCCGGCAATCCCCAACCCACACGCGACGAAATCAAGGACGCGCTGGCGGGCAATCTCTGCCGCTGCACGGGCTACATCAAGATCTATGAAGCGGTCGAGCTCGCTGCGGCACGGATGCGTGGAGAGAGCGCGGAACCAACGCGTGAGTCGCTCTATGGCGCGTAAGCCGTCCGACCGCCGCATTATTGGCACAGCCCTCCGCAAAATCGACGCGGTCGCGAAAGTCACCGGCACGACCAGGTTCGCGGACGATCTCGCGTTCCCGCGCATGCTGTACTGCAAGCTGCTTCGCGCTACGCATCCGCACGCGCGTGTCGTATCGATTGATGCGAGCGCCGCGCGCGCACTCGACGGCGTGCAGGCGGTGCTCACCGGAAAAGACCTGCCGATTCCATTCGGCATTCTGCCGGTGTCGCAGGATGAGCACGCGCTCTGCGTGGACAAGGTGCGCTTCATCGGCGATCCGGTTGCGGCCGTCGCGGCGACGAGCGAAGAGACTGCAACCGCCGCCCTCGATCGCATCACGGTGGCCTACGAGCCGCTCCGCTCGTTCGACTCGGCCGAAGCGGCGGTCGCCAATCCCGAGCCCCGCATTCACGACTACGGCGACAGCGGCAATCTCCACAAGCTCATCGATCTCGAATTCGGCGATGCCGCCGCCGGCATCGCCGAGGGCGATGTGGTGCGGGAAGATCTGTTCTTCTTCGAGGGCAATACGCACCTGCCGATGGAGCAGCACGCCGCCGTGGCCGTGTGGTCACCGGACGGCAAGCTGACGCTCTGGTCCAGCACGCAGACGCCCCACTACGTACATCGCGCCCTCGCCAAAGTGCTGGAGCTTCCGCCTGCGCGCGTCCGTGTGATCGCGACGCCGAACGGCGGCGGCTTCGGCGGCAAGAGCGATCCGTTCAATCACGAGATCGCCGTCGCCAAACTCGCGATGCTTACGGGCCGCCCGGTGAAGATCACGTTGACGCGCGAAGAGGTGTTCTACTGCCATCGCGGCCGCCATCCGACGCTGATGTGGGTGCGGACGGGTGTGAAGAAAAGCGGTGCGATCACCGGCATGCACTTTCGCTCGCTGCTCGACGGCGGCGCCTATGGTTCCTATGGCGTCGCGAGCACGTATTACACGGGCGCATTGCAGACCGTCACCTACAACATTCCGCGCTACCACTTCCAGGGCGCGCGCGCGTTCACGAACAAGGCGCCGTGCGGACCCAAGCGCGGGCATGGCACGCCGCAACCGCGCTTCGCGCTCGAAGTCCATGTCGACAAGATCGCCGAGCAGCTGGGACTCGATCCCGCCGAGCTGCGGCTGCGCACGCTGGTGCCGCCCAATTCGCTCACGGCGAATTACCTGCGCGTGGGCTCGATGGGGCTCGGCCGGTGCATCGAGAAGGTGATCGCGGGATCGGAGTGGAAGAAAAGGTTCCGGCAACTGCCGGAAGGTCGCGGCGTGGGTCTCGCGTGCTCGAGCTACATCTCGGGCGCGGGCTTGCCGATCTACTGGAACAACATGCCGCACTCGGGCGTGCAGCTGAAGTGCGATCGCTCGGGCGGCGTCACCGTTTTCTGCGGCTCGACCGACATCGGCCAGGGCTCCGACTCGATTCTCGCCTACATCGTCGCCGAAATCCTCGGCATCGATCCTTTCGACATCGCCGTCGTCACCGCTGACACCGATCTCACGCCTGTCGACCTGGGCAGTTATTCGAGCCGCGTCACGCTCATGAGCGGCAATGCCGCGCTGCAGGCCGCCGAGCGGGCGCGGCAGATTCTGGCTGTGCATGCCGCGAAGCAGCTCGAGGTCCCGGTCGATCGCCTGCAGTTTGCCGATGGACGTGTATTCGATGGAAATGATTCGAAGCGCGGGATGTCCTTCGCTGACGCCGTGCAGGCGGCGGAAGCCGCCGCGGGGACCGTCGGCACCGTCGGCTCGTACACGCCGCCGCGCAGCGCGGGCCGGTATCGCGGCGCCGGCGTCGGGCCGTCACCCGCGTACTCCTACAGCGCCTGCGTGGCCGAGGTGGACGTGGATCCCGAAACGGGGATCGTGCGCGTGCCGACGATCTGGATCGCCCACGACGTCGGCCGCTCGATCAATGCCGCGACGGTGATCGGCCAGGTCGAAGGCTCGATCTACATGGGGCTTGGCGAAGCCTTGATGGAGGAGATGGCCTACCGCGGCACCCCAACGGACCGTTCGGCGCCAAGGAGGTCGGCCAGGGCCCGCTGCTGCCGGTGATGCCCGCCGTTGCCAATGCGGTCTACGACGCCGTGGGCGTACGCATCGACGAGGTGCCGATCACGCCGGAGAAAGTGCTCAAGGCATTGCGGAGAAAGGCAAAGGGGGAAGCGGGACGGGTCGGTCCGGAATCATTCCCGGACATCCCCTGGCCCGAACCGACGCGTGTCCCGACGCCCTGGGAGGGCGGCGACGGCAAGGCGGTGGAGCAGGTGCGTGCTTAGGCTTCCCTCATTCCGCTACCTGCAGCCGGCTTCGCTCACCGAAGCACTGCGCATGAAGCGCGACGCCGGACCCGACGGCATGTTCGTCGCCGGCGGCACCGATCTGTATCCCAACATGAAGCGACGCCATCAAGAGCCGCGCACGGTCATCTCGTTGATGGGGATTTCGGACCTGCGGGCGACGGAAGGACGGAAGGACGGAACGACCGTCGGATCGTGTCTGACGCTGAGAGACCTTTCCGTCCTTCCGGCCTTCCGGCCATACGCCGCCGTCGCCACCGCCGCCCGTCTCGTCTCCACCCCGCTGCTGCGCAACATGGGTACCCTCGGCGGCAACCTGTGCCTCGACACTCGCTGCAACTACTACAACCAGAGTTACGAGTGGCGGAAGTCGATCGACTTCTGCATGAAAAAAGACGGCAAGATCTGTTGGGTCGCGCCGTCGTCGCCGCGGTGTTGGGCGGTCAGCTCGTCGGACGTGGCACCGGTGATGGTGGCGATCGGAGCGGAGTACGGTTTGATCGGACCGCACGGTGAGCGAGTCGTGCCGGCCGCGCGGTTCTACAACAACGACGGGATCAATTATCTCACCAAGCAGACGGACGAAATCCTGGTGGAGGTGCGGCTGCCGGCGTCGAACGGCTGGGATGCGGTTTATCACAAGCTCCGCCGGCGCGGCTCGTTTGACTTTCCGGTGTTGGGAGTCGCGGCATGGATCAACTGGCAGTCAGGAGCCGGGAGCCGGGAGCCGCTGGTCAACGATGCGCGGATTGTACTCGGAGGTGTTGCGAGTTATCCGCAGGAGATCGCCGAAGCGGCCGCCGCATTGCGCGGAAAGCCGCTTTCGGATGAGACGATTGCCGCCGCCGCGGAGGCGGCGTATCGGCCATCGAAGCCGATGGACAATACCGACTTCGATTTGTCGTGGCGAAAACAGATGACGCGCGTGTATGTGAAACGGGCCCTCGAGGAGCTGAGGGCCCGTCACACGTAGGCGTGCGAGGCGCGTCTTATGCGCTTCCGGCCGTCGTCTTGGCCAATGCCTCGATTTCCGCCGCCGTCTCGGTCAAGATTTCGGCGATCCGCTTACGCACGTCATTGTCAGCCTTCCAGCCGGTGCGATACACGGTCTTCCCCAGCTGGGCGAGCGCGCGATTCACGTCGGCCATCATCCCGCCGAACGTGCGCTCGATCGTATCGGTGATGCGATCAAAGATGTCCTCGACGATGTCCTTGTGCTCCTCGAGGAATTTCCGTCCGCTGTCCGTGATTTCGTAAACCTTCTTGCCCTCGACCTCGCGCGCGACGACCAGACCTTCATCTTCCAGCCACTGCAAGGTCGGGTACACGGTCCCCGGCGAAGGCGAGTAGGCGCCCTGCATGCGCTCTTCCAAATCCTTCATGATTTCATAGCCATGGCGGGGCTTATCCCGCAGCAGCTTCAGAATCACGTACTTCATATCTCCAGCCCCGAACCACTGCCGCCGCCCCGCCCGCCATCCGCGCGGACCGCGAAAGCCCCAGAACCCTTCCCAGCCGAACTTGCCGCCCATCTCTGCCTCTGGTTAGATGTTACGTCACGATATTCTGGGACGATATATCGTGTCAAGGCCCCAGATTTACCCCATGTGCGCCAAGTCACTACGACACTTAAGCTTGCATGTTGGGCGCGCTCCCCTACATTGTGGCTTCCTTCATTTGCCCCAATGATGCCCCCACCAGCGCCCGGGAGAGGAGCAGCAATGGCAGTGGAAATAACGCCGCACCCATCGTGGGTTGCGGATCTCGATGCGACGCTGGAACCAAGCCGCCAGGCGATTCTCGACACCCCGGTGATTGTGGACGCGTCCGAGAATCAGCTGGTCGACGGCCAGATCCAGAACTTCCTGGTCGCGTTCTATCCCATCATCCGCGATTTCCCGCAATGGCTGCAGATGCTGCTCGACCGCTCCCCGGCCATGGGCCGCGAGTTCTTCACCGACAACATCCGTGTGGAGCGGCGGCACGATGCGATGTGGCGCGCGATGGGGGATGGCTTCAACGTTCCCAAGAAGCGATTTCAGGAACCGGAAGCGATGTTGCCGGAGACCAAGGAGTTCCACGCGTACTTGACCGACATGTGCCGCAACGCCGAATTCGGTACGGCCGTCGCCGCGACCAACTACGCCGTCGAAGGGGTCGCACAAAAGATCTCCGAGAAAGCCTTGCGTGGGCTCGCCAAGAACGCGAAGATCGGCCCGCGCGGCCGGTGGTGGCTCGAGGAGCATGCCAAGTACGACGATGAGCATCCCATTCACGCACTCGAGATCATCAAGGACTGCGTCAAGCGCGGTGGTGATGATCCGGACGACGTCAGCAAAGCCGCGCTCGAGAGCCTCAAGCTGATGCGCTTCTCCATGGAGGCGTCTTATCACGCGTGAGTAAGGCTCGCCGCATCTCGCCGGCGCGGGGCTCCGCACGGACGGCCGCCGCTCCCGGCAAGCGCCCTTCCCTGGACTTGCTCCAGGCGGCAACCGACATCGTTGCCGCGCTGCCGGATGCCGTGGTCGTGACGGGCACCGATCGTCGCGTGCTCGCCGCCAATGAGGCGGGGGCGCACCTGCTGGGCTGGAATCCGGACAACGTTGTTGGACAGGCCATCGCCGACCATTTGACCGTCGCGGAGCGTGCGCACGTCGCGTCACGCGAGGACAAGGTCCTCGTCGGGGAGACGCAGCGCTACGAGACCCGCGTCGTGAATCACGCCACCGGCGAAGAGCGGGACGTCGCCGTGTCGAGCGGGCCATTCCGGGTACACGGCGAGATCATCGGCACCATCGCCACGCTCCGCGATATCACCGATCCCAAACGCGCGCAGGATACCCTGGCGCGCTCGGAAGCGCGCTACCGGCACCTGGTGGAGTCGGCGTCCGACGCCATCGTGACGCTCGATGCGAACGGCCGTTTTACCACCGTGAATCACGCCGCCGAAAACATCTCCGGCTACAGGCGCGAGGAGCTGGTGGGCCAATGGTTCGCGCCCATGCTCCCGGACGATGACCTGCCCAAGGCTTTGGGACACTTCCAGCAGGCGCTCGCGGGCGAGACGGGATTGTTCGAAACGCAGTTCTACCGCAAAGACGGCGAGACGCGGATCATCTCGGTGACGTATTCGACGCCGCAAAAAGACGAAGAAGTCCTCTGCTTGATCCGCGACGTCACCGATCAGAAGATGCTGCAGGAGCAGTTGATCCAGTCGGAGAAGATGTCGGCCATCGGGCAACTCGTCTCGGGCGTCGCGCACGAGCTCAACAATCCGCTCGCCGGCATCTCGGCGTTCGCCCAGCTGCTTCTCGCGGAGAAACGGTTCCCGCCCGACCAGCGGACCGCCGCGGAAACGATTTACAGCGAGGCACGCCGCGCGAGCCGTATCGTGCAGAACCTCCTGACCTTCGCGCGTCAGCATAAAGCCGAGAAGATCCTCACGACCATCAACCAGGTGCTCGACGACACGCTCGAGCTGCGCGGGTACGAGCTGCGAGTCCGCGGCATCGACGTCCGCCGCGAGTACGACGAGTCGTTGCCCGACACGATGGCCGACGCGCATCAGCTGCAGCAGGTGTTCCTCAATCTCATTACCAATGCCGAGCAGGCGATGGAGCGGAAAGAGGGGCACCATCATCGGCTGACCGTGCGCACGCGTCGCAACGGCGATGCAATCCGGATCGAGGTCGAGGACACGGGCGGCGGCATCCCGCAGAACCTGATCGAACGGATCTTTAATCCCTTCTTCACCACCAAGCCGACGGGCTCCGGCACCGGCCTCGGCCTGTCGATCTCGCTCGGCATCGTGCGGGAGCACGAGGGGAAGATCTGGGCCGAGAACGTCGCTCCGAGCAGCTCCGGGCCGAGCGTGATTGGAGGGGGCGGCGCTGGTGCCCGCTTCATCGTCGAAATCCCGGTGACCGAGCCGCGCACGTCGGGCGAGCACGCCGCGCAGCCCCAGGCCCACGCCCTCGGTAATGACAGCCTGCGCGTGCTCGTGGTGGACGACGAGGCGTCGGTGCGAGTGTCCCTTCAGCGGTACCTGGCCGCCAAGGGCCACCAGGTCGAAACCACGGCCTCCGGCGAGGACGCCCTCATCCGGCTCAAGGACGCCAAGTACGACGCCGTGATCCTCGACATGCGCATGCCCGACCTGTCGGGGGAGCAGCTGTTCGAACGGCTCCGCAGCAACGATCCTTCCCATGCCGAGCGCGTGATCTTCACGACGGGCGACCTCGTGAACGAGCAAATGCGCCGCTTCCTCGATGGCACCGGCCGGCCTTGCGTGTCCAAGCCGTTCGAGTTCGCTTCCTTCGACCAGGCTCTACCCGCCGCGCGTCGGCGGTAATTCCCACCCAGAAGGGTGGGCTCGGCACAACACCATCCTGAAGGATTTCATGCGCCCGTTGCTCATGCTGCTTGCGTGCGGCAGCCTCGCGTCTGCGCTCCACGCCCAGGAACTCGCACAGTTCGACTTCTACTCCCGCGGTCCTTATCGCCCGGCCGTCCCCCGCCCGGAGGCCATCACCGGCTATGCCGCGGGTGAGCAGCACACGATGTACGCCGTGATGCAGCACTATCTGGACACATTGGTCGCCACGGCGAGCGACCGCGTGCGCATCGAGACCTGGGGAAGAACGACGGAGTATCGGCCGATCCGGGCGCTGATCATTTCCGATCCGGCGAATCTCGCCAAGCTCGACCAGATCCGCAGTGAGATCGGGGAGCTGGCCGACCCGCGAAAGACCTCCGCGGCGCGCGCCTCCGCGATCGCCGCGCAGAGCCCGGCCGTTGCGGTCTTTAACTATTCCGTCCACGGCGACGAGCCGGCCGGCTTCGAAGCCGCAATGCAGGTCGCGTATCAGCTCGCGGCGTCCGACGAGCCGCAAACGCTCGAGATCCTCAAGTCGGTCGTCGTGGTGCTGAATCCGTCGGCGAATCCGGATGGCCACGAGCGGTTCGCCGCATGGTACAACTCCGTCGGCGTCGGCGCCGATAACCCGTGGGCATTCGAGCACTCGGAGCCGTGGAGTATCACCGGTCGCTACAGCCACTATCGCTTCGACATGAATCGCGACCTCCTCGCGCAGAGCCAGCCCGAGGTGCGCGCCATGATGGACGGGATTCTGCGCTGGCGGCCGCAGGTGTTCGTGGACCACCACTCCACGACGGCTACGTACTTCTTCCCGCCGGTCGCGCAGGCCGTGAACATGAACCTTCCGCCACAGACGACGAAGTGGTTCGACGCGTACGGCCGCGGTAACGCTGCGGCCTTCGACAAATACGGCTGGCAATACCAGGTGCGCGGCGTGTTCGACTTCTTCTATGTGGGCTACTGGGACGAGTGGACCACATTCCAGGGCGCGACCGGCATGACGTACGAGACGGATGGCGGGCCGGAGTTCAACATTCGCCGCGACGACGGCACGATCACGACGCTGCGCGACGGCATCGCGCACCATTTCGTCGCTTCGCTCGCGACGCTCGAGACGACGGCGAAAAACCGCCAGAGCCGGCTGCAGGATTACTACGACTTTCGGAGGTCCGCTCTGACCGAAACGGCCACGGATCGCTTCAAGCGCGTCGTCATCGTGCCGGGCAGCGATCCCCAGTCGGCCGCCCACGTGGTGGGGTTGCTGCTGCGCAATGGCATCGAAGTCACACGCACCAAGCAGCCGCTCGCTTCGCGAGCCGCGCACGACTACCTGAGCCATGGCGGCGCCGCGGCGGCGCGCACGTTCCCGATCGGCAGCTACGTGATCGACATGAACCAGCCGCAGCGCCGGCTGGCCAAGGGCATGCTCGAACCAGACGCGGAGATGCAGCGCAGCTTCGTGACGCGCGAGCAGGGCAAGTTCCAGCGCAACCGGCGCCGCGGGGATGATTCCGACAAGGAGGACTACGGCTTTTACGACATCACGGCCTGGTCCCTTCCGCTCTCGTTCAATCTGGACGCGTACTGGACGGAGGATGCCGGGGCGGGCGGAGAGGCGGTGACCGACTCCACGCTTCCGCCGCCGCCCGCGGCCACCCGCGCCGCCAGTGCCTACATCTTTCTGGACGATCGTCCCGGCGCGGCGCGCCTGGCGATCACGCTGGAGGCCGAAGGATTCAAGTTGTCGGTATCACGTTCCGGCGTGCGAGCGGACGGGCGCGACTACCCGCGCGGCGCATTCATCGCTCGGATCCAGCGCAACCCCGCATCCCTGTTCGAGCGCATCACCGCGCTGGCGCCGGCACTCGGCGTCCCTGTGGTATCGATCCAGACGGCCTTCCCCGACTCCGCCGAGCTCGGCATCGGCTCGGACGACGTCGGCGCGCTCCACACGCCAAAGATTCTTGTCGCCGCGGGCGACGGCATCTGGGAAACCAGCTACGGCTGGCTGTGGTATTTCCTCGACCGCGAATTGCGTGTGCCGTTCACTCCCGTTCCGCTCAGGGCGGTCGCGCGCATGAGTGACCTTCAGAGCTTCAATGTGTTCATCGTTCCCGACGGCTCGGGCGGCCGGATGCGTCGCGAGCTGGGAGATGACGGCGTCGAGCGGCTCAAAGCGTGGGTGCGGTCGGGCGGTGTGCTGATCGCATACGGCGGCGGCGGCGACCTCGCGGCCAACAAGGACCTCGGCCTGTCGAGCATTACGAGCCTGGCTCCGGACAGCGCCGCGCGTCCAGGCGCCGACACGACGCTGGTCGGTGCAGAGCCCCCGATGGTATCGCGCACCGCTCCAGCGCGGGATCGGCCTGAGTGGATTCCAGGCGCGATCTTCCGCGCGACGTTGGATACGACGAGCTGGCTGACGGTGGGCTACACGCGCGATCGCCTTCCGGTCTTCCTCGACGGAGACACCTTCTGGCGACCATCCAAAGGCGGGGCGAACGTGGCCAGCTTCATGGACGCCGTGGACTCGCTCGTCCTGTCGGGGTTCACCTGGCCCGACAACACGGCGCGATTGCTGAAGGGGTCAGCCTGGGCGGTGGTGGAAAATCAGGGAGCTGGTCACGTGGTGCTGTTTCTGGGCGATCCGCTGTTCCGCGCATTCTGGCGGGGACCGGCGAAGATGCTGACGAATGCGATTTTGATGGGGGCAAACCGATAGGCGGCGATGGGCGGCGAATGAAACGGCGGCGAAGGGGCGCCGCCCCCCTCGCCGCCCCCTCGGCGCCGTTAGATCGCCCGGCTCGTCCGGATCACATTCCGAACCCGTCTCGTCCTCGGCCGCACGCGGAACCAGCTCGGCTCCTCGCGCATGCGCGGCTTCACATTGTAGTAGTAGCGGTCGTTGTCCTCCGGCACCTTCCACGTCACGTTCACGTGCTTCTGCTTGCGGAGCACGTCCATCGTGACGGTTTCGCCCGTGTCGTAGGACCGCAGGATCCTCATCGCCTGCTCCGGCGACGACGGCTTCCGACCACCGATCGTCAGAATGACGTCGCCGCCCTTCAGGGCGAGCGTCGAGTCCTCCGGCGCCCGGACCACGAGAACGCCCTCGCGGCTCCCGAAGTAGTCGCCGAGATCGGGATTGAGCTTCACCATGTCGATGCCGCCCCATGGGCTGCGGAACGCCATGGTGAAGGCCCTGCCTTCGGGACCCTCCATCCCACCGAACATCCCCTCCATTTTGGGCATCCCGGGCATCATGAACGCTCCGCTCAATCCGAGATCCTCGGCAACCAGGGTTGCCTTGCGATTCTCGGTGCCGCGCCGGTATTCCACCTGCACCGTGTCGCCTGGCTCGACCTTCCGCGCGAGCTCGATCAGCTTCATGCCGGGTCCCGAGTCCTCGTCATTCTCTGCAGCCACGCCGGCGAGCGCGGTTCCGTTGAACTTCGTAATGACGTCACCGACTTTGATCCCGGCGTCCTCGGCCGGTCCGCCGGGAGTGACGCCGTCGATGCGCGCGCCGACCTTATCGCCCGTCGCATCGGCGCGAGTATCGACGACCACACCGATCCGGCCGCGGTTTTCGCTGTACGCGAAGACGCTGCCGGGTCCGGTTTCCACGCGGACACGCGGCTGTGTGCTCGGTCGCCGTGGCGTGCCTTGCGGCGACGCCGCAGCCGGAATCATCAGGACGGCGAGTGCTGCCACCGTGAACGTACGCATCATCTCTCCTCCAGGGTCTCGCTTAGAGCCCGACATAGCGAGCGCGGGTCACGTGAACGCTGACCAGCTCGCGCATGAGCCCGACGCGCTCCTGCCATAGTTTGACGAGTTCAGCGTCCTGGTCACTTTCTGCCCGCTGCGCCAGGGTGCCGTCGAGTACGGAAATGCGGTCTTCCAGATCGGCAACCGCGGCCGCCGCATGACCGCTCAACACGCGACCGTCGGTATCGACTTGTTTCAAAGAATCTTCGAGCGTCGCCGACTGCTGTTTCGCCTGGCTCAACTCGGCATAGACGGTGTTCGTCGCCGCCGGCTGCATCAGCAGCACGGCTGCGATCGTGGCGGCGAGGGCGAGACTGCCGGTCCACGTGCCCCAGGTGCGGCGGCGGCGCGTGCGTTCCGCGCGCAGCGCCGCTTTGACGACGGGCCAGCGATCGCGCGGCGGGTGCAGGGCCGGAAGCGCCTTGAGCTGCGCGACACGCTGATAGAGTCGCTCGAGCTCCGCCTGACAGTGCGCGCAGGTGGTGATGTGGCGGCGCGCCCAGACCGACGCCTCACCTGCCCGCAGGGCTCCCAGATCTTCCATCGTGCAGTGCATTATGTATGCGCTCCCTGATCGAGCATCCGCCGCAGCCGCGCGTGGGCCCGCGCCAGCTGCGACTTCGAAAAGCTCACCGTTTTTCCCATCTGCTCCGCGATCTCCTCGTGCGTGAATCCCTCGACATCGTGCAGCCAGACGACCGCACGGGACGTTTCCGACAGCCGCTCGAAGGCGCGCTCGAGGTCGATGTTCGCGCCGACGTGCATCCCTGGTTTGCCGTGTTCATCGTCCATCGTTTCCGTCTCGCGGACCGAGTCGCGCCTGATCCGCATCAGCGCCTTGGTCGTCGCGATCTTCCGGATCCAGCCCCAGAGATAGCCCTCGCCGCGGTACTGCTTGATGCTGCGAACGACCTCGAGAAAGGTCTCCTGCAACACGTCCTCGGCGTCTTCGGGCCGCCGCAGGATCCGCCGGATGAGATGGTAGACAGGCGTCTCAAAGGCCCGATACAGGGTCTCGAGAGCTGCTTCATCTCCGGCTTGCGCGCGGGCGACGATGACATCGGGAACGGCGAGGGCCACAGTCATGTCCGAAAAGTTAGATGCGACAAGGAGCTATAGGGTCGCGACTCGTACGTCGGGCGTCGGGCGTCGGGCGTCGCGTTCAAAGCGGCAGCACGCACGGCGTACGACGCGCGACGCACGTAAGTATTTACCCAGTAGGAACTTGACCAGGAGCAGGGTATCTTGGGGCATGTCGAAACCAGACGTGCACGAGTGGCTGCATCACTGGCAAGATGAAGCCGACGCCGCCTTCCTCTATCTCGCGCTCGCCGGCCAGGAGACCGACCCCCACCGCAAGGACATCTACATCAAGCTCGCCGGCGTGGAAGAACGGCACGTCCAGGTGTGGAGCCAGCTACTCGCCGAGAATGGCTATAAGGTCGCTCACGCGAAGCCGTCGTTCAACGCACGCCTGCGCGCCTGGTTCGGCCGCCGTTTTGGGACCCGCTACTTGCTGCCGCTCTTGCTCCGGGAGGAAGGTCAGGAGGTCAAAGGCTACCTCAACCTGCACCGGGAGAGCAGCCAGGCAGACGCGCAGGAAGTGTCGCTGCAGCTCGCCAAGGAATCGGCGGCGCACGCCGGCACGCTGGCGGATCTCGCGGGAAAGAGCGCGGAGCCGTGGCACAAGACCGGATCGGGCGGGTTTCTGCGAAACGTCGTTTACGGCTTCAACGACGGGCTGACGGCAAACTTCGGGCTGGTCGCCGGGGTGATCGGCGCGGCCGCGCAGCCGCACATGATCATGATCTCGGGTGTCGCCGGCATGATCGCGGACGCTCTATCGATGGGATCGTCGGGCTACCTGGCCGCGAAGAGCGAGCAAGAGGTATACGAGCACGAGATTGCGATGGAAAAGGAAGAGATCGCGCTCATGCCCGAGGTCGAGATGGAAGAGATGGAGCTCCAGTATCAGGCGAAGGGCGTCGATCCGCGCACGGCGCGCCGGATGGCGGAAGAGGTGATGCGCGATCCCGAGCGCGCCCTGGGGGAGCAGGTCCGAGAAGAGCTGAAGATCGGCGAAGCACACGCGACGCCGCTCAAGGAGGGCTGGATCACCGGTCTCGCCACGGCGATCGGGGCGTTCATCCCCGTCTTTCCATTTCTGGTGTTCGAAGGGCGCGTAGCGATCTGGATTGCATTCATCACCGCGATGCTGTCACACTTTGCCGTGGGCGCGGCGCGCAGCTTCTTCACCGGCCGCGGCGTATTCCGCAGCGGCGTCGACATGTTTGTGATCGGACTGGGAGTTGCGGCGGTTGGCTACCTGGTCGGCGACCTGGTCAGCAAGACGCTTTAGACAACCAGGTTGAGGAGCCGGTCCTGCACGTAGATCACTTTCTTGAGCTTTTGTCCATCGACAAACTTCTTCACCGCCTCGTCCGCGAGCGCGCGGTCGAGCACGTCTTTCTCCGCCATGCCTCGCGGGACGGTCAGGCGCGAGCGGAGCTTGCCGTTCACCTGCACGGCAATTTCGACATCGCCGGCGGACGCGAGTTTCTCGTCGAAGGCGGGCCACCGCGCGGCAAACACTGTCTCCTGGTGGCCCAAGACCTCCCAGAGCTCCTCGGCAATGTGTGGAGCATAGGGCGCGAGCATGGCGACGAGCGGCTCGACCAGCTCCCGGCTCCCGGCCCCCTGCTCCCGGAGTTCGTTGACGTATTCCATCATCGCGGCGATGGCGGTGTTGTAGTGCAGCGCCTCGGTATCCGCTGACACCTTGCGGATGGTGCGGTGAAGCCGTTGCTGCAGCTCCGCGGGAGCCGCGCCGCCCTTTGCGCCCGTCTCATGCACCATTGTCCACACCTTCTCCAGGAAGCGGCGCTGTCCCACGATTCCTGAATCGCGGAAATCGCCGCCCTCCTGGAATGGGCCGAGGAACATCAGATACAACCGGAAGGTGTCGGCGCCCCACTCCTTGATGTAGGTATCGGGCACGACCACGTTGCCGCGCGACTTCGACATCTTGGCACCGTCTTTAATGATCAGACCGTGGGCCCGGAACTTGGGGTACGGCGACTCGAAGTGCACAAGGCCGAGATCCTGCAACACGAGGTTCACGAAGCGCGCGTACAATAGATGAAGCACGGCGTGCTCGTTACCACCGATGTAGCTCGACACCGGGAGCCACTTCTTCGAACGCGCCGGGTCGAACGGCCGGTCGTGGAACTCGGTCGACGGGTAGCGCAAGTGATACCAGGCGGAATCGAGGAACGTGTCCGACACATCGGTCTCGCGCCGCGCTGTACCGCCACACTGCGGGCACTTCACGAAATACCACTCCTCGTGACGCGCGAGCGGGCTGACGCCCGTGTCGTCGGGCCGGAAGTCTTCGATCAGCGGCAGCTCGACGGGCAGGTCCTGCTCCGGCACCGGCACGACGCCGCATTTCTCGCAATAGATGATGGGGATCGGCGGTCCCCAGTAGCGTTGGCGAGAGATGCACCAGTCGTGCAGGCGGTATTGCACGCGCGGCGTCGCCAGGCCGCGCTCCGCCAGCCACGCGACGATCTTGCGGAGGCCATCGCCAAAAGACATCCCGTCGAACGGCCCCGAATTGATCAAGCTTCCGCTCTCGGACACGATGGGGAGCGTCTCGCCCGGGACCGCAACGACCTGCCGGATCGGGAGCTTGAACTGCGTGGCGAATTCGAAGTCGCGCTTGTCGTGTGCCGGGACCGCCATGATGGCGCCGGTGCCGTATTCCATCAGCACATAGTCGGCGATCCAGATGGGGATCGCTTCGCCGGTCGCAGGGTTCCGGGCGTACGAGCCGATGAAGACGCCCGTCTTCGTCTTGTCTCCGACGCGTCGCGAGACGATGTCCTTGGACTGCACTTCCCGCTGGTAGGCTTTCACCGCGCCGCGCTGCTCGACCGCCGTCAGCTCCTCCACAAACGGATGCTCGGGCGCGAGCACGAGATAGGTCGCGCCAAACACCGTATCGGGCCGAGTGGTGAAGACGGTGATCTTCTTGCCGCCCGGCGTCTCGAAGATCAGCTCGGCGCCTTCGCT
>WNEN01000051.1_pt1 | contig 19678 bp, 17 predicted proteins | sample 5399951 | NCBI WGS metagenome assembly WNEN01 (sample SAMN13153327, study PRJNA577476) | soil metagenome | isolation source: 20 cm grassland meadow soil 5 days after 1st rain plot 2 | place: USA:California | collected 2015-09-21
ACGATTCTCAACGACAGCTTCCCGGGTTACAACTACGACGTCGTGAGTGGGGTGGTCTACAACATCGACCTCTCGCGGCCTGCCGGCCTGCGTATCCGCGGCCTCGCCTACAACGGCAAGGTCGTGCAGCCCACCGACAGCTTCGTCATGGCGCTGAACAACTATCGCCAGGTGGGCGGCGGCGGTTACGACATGGTGACGCGCGCCCCGGTGGTCTACGACAAGGGCGAGGACATCCGCGAGCTGTTGGTCGATGAGATCAAGCGCGCGGGTACACTGCAGACGGCCGCGTATCTGCGTCCGAGCTGGGCCATTATTCCGGATTCCGCGCGGGCTGCCGCGCGTGCGGCGTTCGGTCCGGCGGCTGCGGCTGGGGCGGCGGCAGGGGCAGGGGCGGGGGCCGGGATCGCCACGATTCCCACGCGCGACAGCATACTGCTGCGAGTCCTCGCGCTCAGCGACCTGCACGGCCAGCTCGAGCCGCGCGTCTGGGACTGGTCGGGCGGGCGGCAGGTGGGCGGCGTCGCGGCGCTGAAGCCGTGGCTCGACAGTCTCGCCAACGCCTGCGGCTGCACATCGGTCCGACTCGACGCGGGCGATGAGATGCAAGGCACGGCGTTGTCGAACGCGACCTTTGGCCGAGGCACCGTGGCCGCACTCGACGAGCTCGGCATCGATGCCGCGGCGATCGGCAATCACGAATTCGACTGGTCTGTGGATACGCTCCGCGCGAGAATGCGCGAAGCGAAATATCCGTTCCTGTCGGCCAACATCACGAACAGCGGCGGGACCGGACGGCCCGATTGGGCGACGCCGTGGAAACTCGTGATGAAAGGCGGCGTGAAGATCGCCGTGATCGGGCTGACGACCATTGAAACGCCGACGAGCACCGCGGCGCGGAACATCCAGGGCCTCGCGTTCGGTGACGAGGCGCAGGCGGTCAAGCGATATCTGCCTGAAGCGCGTGCCGCGGCTGATTATGTCGTCGTCGTGGCGCACGCGGGCGCGCTGTGCGATTCGAGCGCCGGTGGCGGCACCATGGCGTCGTGTCACGGCGAGATCATCGACCTCGCGCGCCAGCTCGATTCGGGGTCGGTGGACCTGATTGTCGCCGGTCACACCCATATCCGCGTCAACGAGACGGTGAACGGCATTCCGATCATCGAGGCGCAGTCGAGCGCGCGCTCCATTGGCGTCGTGGATCTGATGCGCAGCGGCGGGCGCCGCGCGGTCCGCACCCAGCTCGTGACGCCCTACGTCGATCAGGTGAGACCGGACATCGCGCTGACGGACGCGCTGAATCGTCAACAGCAGGCGGTCCGCAACATCACCGAGCGCGTCGTTGCGGTGCTGCGGGTTCCGCTCAAGCGCGAAGGCGACGAGTACGGGCTCGGTCGTCTGATCGCGGACGCCCAGCGCGCAGCCGGTCGCGCCGACGTGGCGATCATGAACAACGGCGGTATCCGCGCCGATCTCGCCGAAGGCACGATCAATTGGGGTCAGGTCTATCAGGTCCAGCCCTTCCAGAACCGGTTGATGCGCCTGACCGTCAAGGGATCGGTTCTGCAGGAGGCTCTCGAGCATTGCGTCGCTGGAAGCGATCACATTCCGGACTGCCACATCGCGGGCGTGGAGGTGTGGTACGACGCGCACCGGCAACCCGGCAGCCGGATCGAGCGCACGCGCCTTCCCAGCGGGAAGGGCATCGACCAGGGCGGCACCTACACGCTGGTGGTGAGCGACTTTATGGCGACCGGCGGCTCCGGATTCCGGATGCTGGCGGGCGCGCCCCGCGAGGATCTCGATGTCGTCGATATCGACGCGCTCACGCGGTACTTGGGAACCCTGCGCACTCCCGTGGAGGCCCCGAACGACGTCCGCTTCCATGGGGGCGCCGCTCCCGCCGGTCGCTGATGCGGGTTTTCGTCAACGACAAGGCGGTCGACGTCCCGCGGGGCGCCCGGGTGCGCGACGCGGTCGCGCAGGCGGACGACGGTCTCGCGCGGTTGCTCGATAGCGCCGCCTACGTCACGGACGCCGCCGGCCGGACGATCGATGCCGGCGACGCCGTCGGCGAAGCCGGCTCCGTCTATCGGGTTGTCGTTTCGGCGCGACGCGCGGAAAAACCGCGCCTCACCAAGGACGCGCTCAGGCGGTGGCCCAAGGTCGAGCTGCACGTGCACCTCGACGGGGCGCTCCGGCCGGCCACGATGCTGGACCTCGCGCGCCGCCAGGGAATCACGCTGCCGGCGGATACGCCGGACGCGCTCGCCAAGGCGATGCTCGTTCGCCACGCCAGGAATCTCGAGGAGTATCTCGAGAAATATGAAATCACGCTGTCCGTCTTGCAGACCGCCGAGGCACTCGAGCGTGTCGCGTACGAATTCGTCATCGACAAGGCAGCGGAGAATGTCCGGTACATGGAGGTGCGCTACTCGCCCCTGCTGCATCGCCCCGCGCTGACCCTCGCGCAGGCCATCGAAGCGCCCTTGGCCGGGATCAAACGCGCCGCCGCCGAAACCGGCACGAAAGTCGGATTGATGGTCTGCGCCATGCGCACCAAGCCACCTGCCGAATCACTCGAGCTGGCGCGCGTGGCGGCGGAATATCACTCGGCGGGTGTGACGGCGTTCGATCTGGCCGGCGCCGAGCGCGGTCATCCGGCCAAGGACCACCGTGCGGCGTTCGAGTATGCGGCGGCGCACGGCATGGCCTGCACCTGCCACGCCGGCGAAGGCGACGGCCCGCAGTCGATTCATCAAGCGTTGCACGAGTGCGGCGCGCAGCGCATCGGCCATGGGACGCGCCTCTTTGAAGATCCGGCCTTGCTCGACGAAGTTGTTCAACGCCGCGTCCCGCTGGAGATGTGTCTGACGAGCAACGTCCACACGCACGTCGTGCCGTCCGTAGCGGAACATCCCTTCCAGCGCTATTTCCAGCAGGGCGTCGTCGTGACCCTCAACACCGACGGCCCGCTGACCGACGGCGTCACGCTGACCGATGAGTATTTCCTGGCCCATGCCGTACTGGGTCTCTCGCCTGACGAGTTGCAGCGCGTCGTGTTGAACGGCTGCGAGAGCGCGTTTCTTCCCGAGTACGAGAAGGTTGCCCTGGTGTCCCGCGTGCAGAGTGAACTCGACGAGCTGGGAGGGAGAACTCCGTGATGCTTTGGCGCCGTTCCGTCGTCGCCTTTGCCGCGACGTTCGTCTGTGCCGCCATCGTCTTTACGCTGCCCCGCTACATGAACCGCGCGATCGGCGCGGCACTTCACACGTTTTCGCAGGACACCACCCGGCACCAGGACACCACCAAGGCCCAACCCGCGCCGCCGGCCCCGCTCACCCAGGCGCCCGCGGCGCCCGTCGCCGTGACGCCCCGGTCGCTGGGCGCCCGGCTGACGGGGATTTTTGGCCTGATTCTCATCCTCGGGATCGGCGTGGCGTTCTCGCGCAACCGGCGCGCGATCAGCCGGCGCATCGTGGCGTGGGGCGTCAGCCTGCAGCTCCTCTTCGCCATCTTCGTGCTGCGCGTACCGATCGGTCAAACGATCTTCCGGTGGCTCGGCGCAACCGTCACCAAGATTCTGAGTTTCTCCTACGCCGGCTCGGAATTCGTGTTTGGTGAAATCGGCAAGCAGCATTCGAGCCTGGGCGTCGTGTTCGCGTTCCAGATCATGCCCGCGATCATCTTCGTGTCCGCCCTGTTCGCGATCATGTACTACCTCGGCGTCATGCAGGTGGTCGTGAAGGCGTTCGCGGTCGTAATGAACAAGATCATGGGTGCGAGCGGCGCGGAGAGCCTCAACGTGGCGGCGTCGATCTTCATGGGACAGACCGAGGCGCCGCTCACCATCCGGCCGTTCCTGCCGCGGATGACGCGCTCGGAGCTGATGACGGTGATGACGGCGGGCATGGCGCACGTGTCCGGCTCGATCATGGCGGCGTACATCGCGTTCGGCATCGAGGCGCGTCATCTGCTGACGGCGGTCATCATGACGGCGCCGGGCACGATCATGATGGCCAAGATCTTCGAGCCGGAGACCGAGGTCCCCGAGACGCTCGGCGGCGTCAAGGTGGACATCCCGCGCACCGATGTGAACGTGCTCGATGCGGCGTCCCGCGGGACGGGCGAAGGCCTGCACCTCATGCTGAACGTGATCGCGATGCTGATCTCCTTCATCGCGCTGATCGCGCTCGTCAACGGGCTGTTCGGCTGGATCCACAGCGGCATTTCGTGGTTTCCCGAAACACTCCAGACGGTGCTCGGCTGGATCTTCCGACCCATCGCGTGGGTGATGGGCGTGCCGTGGCACGACAGCGGCAGGGTCGGGGCGCTGCTCGGCGAGCGCATGGTGGTCAACGAGTTTGTCGCCTACGCGCACCTCGGTCCGATGAAAGCCAGCCTCGATCCCGTGTCCTTCACGATCGCCACCTTCGCGCTGTGCGGCTTCGCCAATCTCAGCTCGATCGGCATCCAGATCGGCGGCATCGGCGCGCTCGCCCCCGAGCGCAAGCACGACCTCGCGCGGCTCGGCTTCCGCGCCATGATCGCGGGCACGCTCGCCAACTTCCTCTCGGCGACACTCGCGGGCATCCTGCTCTGATGGGGAAGGGGGACGAGGGAGGGACGAGTGCGGCCGTCGCGGCGGTACGCAAACGTCTGGGCACGCTCAAACCGCGCGTCGCGATCGTCCTGGGCTCGGGCCTGGGGTTTCTCGCGGACGCAGTCGCCGACCCGGTTCGCATCCTCTACAGCACCATTCCCGGCTTCCCGGAGCCGGGCGTCGCGGGCCACAAGGGAGAGCTGGTGGCCGGCACGCTCGAGGGCGTGCCGGTTCTCGTACAAGCCGGTCGCTTTCATCTATATGAGGGACATCCTGCCGAGGTCGCCGGCCTGCCCGCGCGGGTCTTCGCGGAGCTCGGCGTCCAGATCCTGATCGTCACGAACGCCGCCGGCGGCGTGCGCCGCACCTTCCCGGGCGGGACGCTCATGCTGATCGCCGATCATCTCAACTTGATGTGGCGCAATCCATTGATCGGCCAACCCCAGCCCGGCGAGCAGCGCTTCCCGATCATGCATGCACCGTACGACCCCGAGCTCCGCGCGCTCGCGCGGGCAGTCGCGCGCGAGGCGAAGATCACGATGGAGGAGGGTGTCTACGCCGGATTGCTCGGACCCTCGTACGAGACGCCGGCCGAGGTGCGCATGCTCGAACGGCTGGGCGCGGACGCGGTCGGCATGTCCACCGTTCCGGAGGTGCTGGTGGCGCGCTCGCGGGGGGTGCGGTGTCTGGGCTTTTCCATTATTACGAACCCCGGGGCCGGGATCACGGGCGAGGCGCTGTCGCACACAGAGGTGCTCGCGGTAAGCGAGCAGGTCGCCCGGCAGTTGGCCATCGTGTTGAAAGGCATCCTGCGTCGGATAGACTGCTGATCCGTTCCTGACCGTTCGTGTGCAACCTTTTTCCTTCCTGCTCTGTCATATGAACCGATAACCGCCGCGCGCCCGCCGTCAGCGTTCGCGACCGGGATTCAGCTTTCACCTCCGCACCGGGACGCATATGCCGACGATGCTCCAGCTGCTGCTTGGTCTGGCTGCCGGCCAGCCGCCCATTGCTCCAGTCGATTCGCCACCACCTGCCCCTCCAGCGCCGCAGCAGCTGCGCGCGATCCGCCTCGGGGGTGGGCAGTCGATCAACATCGACGGCGTGCTCAACGAGGCATTGTGGCAGTCTGCCGAGCGCGTGACGGGTTTTTCCCAGCGCGATCCCAACCAGGGCGCGGTGCCGACCGAAAGCACGGTCGTCTACATCGCCTACGACGACGCCGCGCTCTACATCGGCGCGAAGCTCTACGACGCGCATCCCGACTCGATCGTCGCCCGGCTCGCGCGCCGCGATGAGGGAACGAGCTCCGATCGGTTCCAGGTGTACATCGATTCCTACCACGACAAGCGCAGCGGGTTCTATTTCGGCGTCAATGCCGCGGGCACGCTGTACGACGGCACGCTCTACAACGACGACTGGGACGACAATACCTGGGACGGCGTCTGGGAAGCGAAGGTGACGCGCAACGCCGAGGGCTGGATCGCGGAGATGCGGATCCCGTACTCGCAGCTGCGGTTCGTGCGCCGGAGCCAGTACGTCTGGGGCATCAATTTCCGGCGCGATATCGCGCGCAAGAACGAATTCGACTTCATCGCCTACACACCGCGCGACGGCCGCGGCTTCGTCTCACGGTTCCCGGATCTCATCGGGATCGAGCAGATCCAGCCGCCCCGTCGCCGGGAGATCCTGCCCTACGTGACCAGCCGGGCGGCATTCACCCAGCAGCCGGCGGGCAATCCCTTCAACGACGGCTCGAAAATCGAGCAGGGGTTCGGGGCGGACGCCAAGATCGGGCTCGGCTCGAACCTCACGCTGAACGCCACGATCAATCCCGATTTCGGTCAGGTCGAAGTCGATCCCGCCGTCGTGAACCTGAGCGACCGCGAGACCTTCTTCAACGAAAAACGGCCCTTCTTCATCGAAGGATCGTCGGTCTTCGAGTTTGGATTCGGCGGCCAGAGCAACTTCTGGGGATTCAACTGGTCGGGGCCGAGTTTTTTCTATAGCCGGCGCATCGGTCGGTCGTTGTCCGTGCCGGGCGCTCCCGCCGATGGCTACGTCGATGGACCCGACGGCGTCCACATCCTCGGCGCCGTCAAGCTCACCGGCAAAGTTGCCGGCAGCTGGAACGTGGGGGGGCTCACCGCCGTGACGGCGCGCGAGCACGCCACAATCCAGGACAGCACCGGAGTGCGTTGGAGTCAGGAGATGGAGCCGCTCTCGGCCTACGGTGTCTATCGCGCGCAGAAGGAGTTCGATAAGGGCAGGCAAGGCCTCGGCTTCATGTCGACGCTGGCCGGCCGCTCCTTCGACGATCCGGCGCTCCGCCTCGTTCGGAATAACGACGCCGTCAGCGCCGGTTCGGACGGCTGGATCTTCCTCGACACGTCGAAGACGTGGGTGACGACGGCATGGGTCGCAGCGTCGCGCGTCGACGGCACGCGCGAGCGGATGACCGACGTGCAGACCAGCTCGGTCCACTACTTCCAGCGGCCCGACGCACCGAGCCTGGGCGTGGACAGCAATGCAACGTCACTCACCGGGACCGCGGCGCGGCTCACACTCGCGAAGCAGCGCGGCAATACCTTCGTGAACTCCGCGGTCGGCATGATCTCGCCGGGCTTCGAGGTGAACGACCTGGGATTCCTGTCGCGCGCCGGCTACATCAACATGCATTTCGGCGGCGGCCGCACGTGGAGCAAACCGGGGCTCTTCCGCTACGCGGAAACGGGCGGCGCGCTGTTTCGCAACTACGACTGGGACGGCAACATCAACTGGTCGGGTGTGTTCAACTTCGGCTACATCCAGCTCAAGAATTACTACTCGATCAACTGGAACATCGCGTACAATCCCTGGACGGTCGACAATCGACGCACGCGCGGCGGGCCGCTGATGCTGATGCCGCCGGGCTATCAGTTCGGGATCGACCTCGGCTCCGACAGTCGCAAGTCACTCACGCTGAGCGCGGGTGCCTTCACGTACTTCCGCTCATCCCAGGACGTCGAGTGGTCGACCTACGTCAACGTGCAGTATCGTCCCGCGGCGAATGTCTCGGTCGCGTTCGGTCCGAACCTGTACAAGCAGACGCAGCCCTATCAGTACGTCGCCACGATATCCGATTCGACGGGCGGTGCGCCGAATACGTACAACAGCCACTACGTATTCGGCGGGCTCGATCAGACCGAACTGTCGGCGTCGATCCGTCTCAACTGGACGTACACACCCAAGCTGTCGCTCCAGCTGTACATGCAGCCGCTGATCTCGGCCGGCGCCTATCCGTACTACCAGGAGCTCGCGAAGGCGCGGAGCAACGACTTCATCCGCTACGGTCGCGACAACGGCTCGACGATCACGTACATCGATTCGACGAACTCGTACACCGTCGATCCCGATGGCGCCGGTCCCGCGCTGCCGATGTCGTTTGCGCGACAGGATTTCAATGTCAAATCCCTGCGCGGCAATGCGGTGCTCCGGTGGGAGTACATGCCGGGTTCGACGCTGTACTTCGTGTGGACGCAAAACCGGTCGGATTACGAGGCGAACGGCGACTTCAACTTCGGGCAGTCGATGCACCGGATGATGAATGCGCCGGCCGAAAACATTTTCATGATCAAGGCGACGTACTGGTGGAATCCGTAACCTAACAACCTTCGGTTGGCGGTCGGGGGGGCGCGGGCACGAAGTGGTTGAGTGGCCCGTGCCCCTCGTCGCTTCCGAGCCCCGGCGCTGCGGCAATCGCGCGGTGCACGAAGTCCAAGCCATCCGCCACCGCTTGCTCGAGCGGTCGGCCGAGTGCGAGCCCGGCCGTGATCGCGGCCGACAGCGTGCACCCGGTGCCGTGGGTCGACGTCGTGTCGATCCGTTCATGCGTGAAGCGCCGGACGCGTCCCTCGTGTACCAGCACGTCGACCAGCGTCGTCCCCTCGAGATGACCGCCCTTCACGAGGGCGGCGCGCGCGCCCATGCTGACCAGCGCACGACCGGCTCGCTCCATCTGATCCGGGGTCCGCACCTCGCCGTCGATCAGGATCTCGACTTCGTTGAGGTTCGGCGTCACGAGGAGCGCGAGTGGCGCGAGCCGTCGCGCGATCAGCTGCTCGGCATCGCGATCGAGCAATCGGTCGCCCGATGTCGCCACCATCACGGGGTCCAGCACGTAGGTGGCGAGTCGATACCGGGCGATTCGCTCTGCGACGGTCTCCACGATCGCCGACGATCCGAGCATGCCGCTCTTGAGGGCCGCGGGCCGCAGGTCCTCGGTCAGCGCGTCGATCTGTTTGGCGACGAGAGCCGGCGGCATGGCCTGCCAGTCTGTGACGCCGCGCGTATTCTGCGCGGTCACGGCGGTGATCGCGCTCGTTCCGAAGACGCCGAACTGATGGAAGGTTTTGAGGTCCGCCTGAATGCCCGCCGCGCCTCCGGAATCCGAGCCGCCGATCGTGAGGGCTATCCGCATGAATAGGGCCAGATCATCTTAGGTGACACGTGACCAGCACAAGAGGCCGCATCCGCAGTAATCTGCAGTCGACCGTTCGCGATCTCCAACGCCGCAAGGCCAGAGGCCGGCGCGGGCTGGCCGTGGTCGAGGGCGTCCGCCTGGTCGAAGAGGCCCTGTCGGCGGGGCTCGAGTTCAAGGGTGCGCTCGTCGCTCCCGAGCTCGCGCGCACCACGCGCGGCCAGGCACTCGCGACCGAGCTGGCCAGTCACGCCGTACCAGTCGAAGAAGTCGGCTCGCGCATATTCGCCGATCTGGCAGGCACCGACACGCCGCAAGGTGTGCTGGCGATCGTGCAGCCGCGCGTCTGGACGCTGACGGAGATTCCCGGAGGACCCCTGCTCGTGATCGACGGGGTGCAGGACCCGGGGAACGTCGGGACGTTGATCCGTACGGCGCACGCACTCGGTGCCGCGGCGAGCCTGCTGCTTCGCGGCAGCGCGGATCCGCTGAATGCGAAGGCGCTGCGCGCCGCGATGGGCGCGACGTTCCGTCATCCGGTCGTGCAGCTCGACGACGCGCCATTCATCACCTGGGCCCGCGAGCGCGGGTTCACGTTGTGGGCCGCCGCAGCGGACGGTGTGCCGCTGCCGCGGGCGCTCGACAATCGGACCTCGAGCCAGGAGCTCATTGCGGTGATCGTCGGCAACGAAGGGGCAGGAATCCGGCCGCAACTCAATGCGATCGCCGCGGAACGCGTTGCAATTCCACTCGCGCGTGGCGCCGAGTCGCTCAATGTCGCGGTCGCCGCGGGAATTCTGCTCTACGAGGTCCTGCGTGGGCACTGACGCGGTGGTGGTCGCCGCCGCGGTCCTGCTCGGTCTGTGCGTCGGCAGCTTTCTCAACGTCTGTATTCTGCGGCTGCCGCGTGATCAATCGCTGCTGCGGCCGCGTTCGACCTGTCCCAACTGCAAGCAGCCGATCGCCTGGCGCGACAATATTCCGCTGTTCTCCTGGCTGTGGCTGCGCGGCAAATGCCGCTGGTGCCACACGCCCATCTCGGGGCAATACCCGCTGATCGAAGCGCTCGTCGGCATCCTGTTTGGTGTCTCGGTGCTCGTGTACGGCCCGACGCTGCGCGCGGTAAGCGCCGCGCTGCTGGGCTCGATCCTGCTCGGCATCGCGATCACCGACGCCCGCCACTACATCATCCCCGACGAATTTACCTGGGGCGGGCTCGTGATCGGCCTCCTGCTCGCCGTCGGCGGCGGCGTGCACGGATTTCTCATGGCGCTGCTCGGCGCGGCGGTGGGCTTCGTGTTGGTGTGGGTCGTGGGCATGGCGGGCACGTGGGTCTTCAAGGAAGACGCGATGGGCGGCGGCGACGTCAAGATGATGGCCATGGTCGGCAGCTTCGTCGGTTGGCAGGGGGTGCTGCTGACGGTGTTTGCGGGTGCCGCGCTGGGTTCGCTGATTTTTATTCCGTTGTCTATCAAGAAGAAGCGACTCGTCCCGTTCGGGGTATTCCTCGCGGTGGGCGCGGTCGTGACATTCGTGTTCGGTGACGCGATCATCGCCTGGTACGGGCATTTCTTGAAGGGTGACTGACATACATGGGGAATCCGTTCGAAGGATTGTTTGACTCCGGCGACGTGCTCGCGCGGGTGGGGATCGACCTCACCGCACAGGCGCGCCGCGGCGATCTCGAGCCGGTGCGGTGCCGCGACGACGAAATCGCGCGCGTGGTCGATATCCTGCTGCGGCAGCGAAAGAACAATGCCGCCCTGGTCGGGAAAGCCGGCGTCGGGAAAACCGCGATCGTCGAGGGACTCGCGCACCGCATCGCTTCGGGCAACGTGCCGCCCGCCCTCAAGGACGCGCGCATCATCGGCCTCGATCACGTCTCGATGCTGGCGGGCACTTCGTTCCGCGGGCAGTACGAGGAGCGGATTCGCCGCCTCGTGCAGGCGCTGCAGGCGGACCGCAATCTCATTCTGTTCGTCGACGAGCTGCACAATCTCATCGGCCAGGGCACGGCGATGGGCGCGGCCATGGATGCCGCCAACATGCTGAAGCCCGCGCTCGTGCGCGGCGACATCCGCGTGGTCGGAGCGACCACGGGCGAGGAATACAACAAGTGGGTCAAGAGCGATCCCGCGCTCGAGCGTCGCTTCCAGCCGGTTACGATCGAAGAGCTGGACGCGATTCAGACGTGGGAGGTGCTGGTCGCTCGCCGGCCCCGCCTCGAGCGCCACCACGCCGTGGCCATTTCCGATGACGCACTCAAAGCGTCGATCGTGCTGACCGATCGCTTCGTCCCGGAGCGCGCGCGGCCCGACAAGGCGATCGACGTGCTCGACGAAGCGTGCGCGCACGCACAGGCAACGGCGAAAGTGACGCCCGAGCTCGACCGGCTGATCCGCGATCGGAAGAAGGTCGAAGCGGCGCTGCGCCTCGGTACGGTCGAGGAAGAGGCTGGACCTGAAGAGCCCGTGCCGGATCTCGCGACGGTGTTGCAGCGATTCGGTGAGGAAATCGAAGACCTGCTGGGCGGGCGAAGGCGGACGAGGGCGGACGAGGGCGGTGAGCGCACGGCTCCGCCCGCGCCCGCCCCCGACCGCCCTCCCGCGCCCGCGCTCGAGGACCAGCGATCCGACCTGGATCGCAAGCTCCGCCAGGAGCTCGAGCGCCAGGGGCTCGTCGTCACAGGGAAGGATATCGCGCGCGTCGTGGGGCTCGCCGCCGGAAAAGGGATCGAGTGGGCGGGCTGACCCGATTCGCAACGGCTGCCACCGTGGCGGCGTTGACGCTGGCGTGCCGCGAGCGCGCGCAGGCGGTACAGGGCGAGGCGGAGCTGAAGGACATGGTGCATCGCATGATGCCCGCCGTGGCTCAAACAACCGGGTTGCGCTTCAAGAGCGAACCGGTGGTGTTGCGGCGCTCGCGGGAGCAGGTTCGCGACTACCTGATCCACAAGTTCGACGAGGATCTGCCAGCCCCCGAGCTCAACGGCTTGCAGGCGGCGTTGCGGCTGTTCGGCTTGATCCCCGATTCGCTGCAGCTCCGGCCGACCATGATCGACGTGCTCACCGAACAGGTCGCCGGCTACTACGATCCCGATTCCAACGCCCTCTACATCCCCGCGGACATCGAGCCGTTTCAGCTGCGGATCGTCGTGTCGCACGAGCTCGTGCACGCGCTCCAGGATCAGTATGTGCGTCTCGACTCCATCATCAGCCAGCGCCACGCCAATGATCGTCGCTCCGCCGCGCAGGCAATTCTGGAGGGCCAGGCGACGGTGGCCCAGATCCCCGTGCTGATGCCGGAGCAAAAGCCCGATACGCTTCCGCTTGGCTGGTTCTGGAACCAGCGCTCGGCGATGGCGTCGCAGCAGAATCAGATGAAGCAGTACGCGCACGCGCCGCTGTGGATCCGTGAAGGTCTGATTTTCCCCTACCTCGGGGGCGCCGACTTCATCGTGTGGTTCCGGCACAAGTACTTCGGCGTCTCCGTCCTCGATTCGATCCCGCACTCCACCGAGCAGATTCTGCATCCCGAAAAATTCGCCCTGCACGACGAGCCGACCGAGCTGCGATTCGTCGACGGCGTGGACACGGTGCAGTGGGAAGACAATCTGGGTGAGTACGAGACCAGGCTGCTGTTTCAGCAATTGTTAGGCGACGAGACGGAGGCGGTGACGCTCGCGAGCGGATGGGACGGAGACCGCTACGAGGTGCTCGGCCCCGAGAGCGATGCACTCGTGTGGTACAGCGTGTGGGACGATCCGGCGGCCGCGAGCCGATTCACGGCCGGACTCCAACGCGCGTGGTCAAAGCGACGTGCCGGCGTTCCGGGCCGGCGGGCCGACGTGAAGCCGCTGGTTCTCGACGGCAGACCGGTCGTGCGGTTGGTCGATGCGCCGGCGACGTGGAAGGGGTGGTCCGCGATTCCGACCGTGAAGCTCAGCGGAGGAAACGAGTGATCGTGTAGATCAGCAGGCCGACCAGCCCGCCGACCAGCGTGCCGTTGATTCGTACGAACTGCAGGTCACGCCCCACCGCCAGCTCGAACCGCCGTGACGTCGCTTGAGAATCCCAGCTCGCGACCGTCTTGGCGATGAGATCGCCGATCTCGTGCCGGTACCGCTCGACGACGCCGGCCGTGAGATCGATCAGCAGGTCGTCGATGTCGGCGAGCAGCGTCGGGTTCGACAGCAAGGCAATGCCGAATTCCGCGAGGCCGCTGTCGAGGGGATTGGGACTCTCGCCGCCATCGGTCTTCGTCGCGTACTTGTCGATCGCCTCGCGGACGCCGTCCCAGAGCTTTCGCGCGAGCTCATCGGTCTGCGCGCCCATCAGCCACTCTTCCTTGAGCGCTTCGGCGCGCGCGATGACCTCGGGTGAATGCTGCAGCCGCTCGATGAAATCGTTGAGCGCCTTGTCGAACGCCGTGCGCAGCGGATGCGCCGGATCCATCACCATGTCCTGCAGCAGCCGTTCGACCGCGACGATGATCTTCTGATAGATCTTGTCGTCGACCACGGGCGGCACCCACCACGGCGTCTCCTGCTTCACGCGCTCACGGATCAACTCCCGATTGTTGCGTACCGCTTCGGCGGCGAGCTTCACGGTCGCGTTGAGCAGCTCTTCTTGCCGGTTGTCGGCGAGCGCGAGCGCGAGTGTCTTGCCGAGGGCGGGCGCGACGCGGATTGTGCGCACGCGATTGCGGACGACCTGGCTGAGCAGATCCTGCAGCTCGTTCGGGGGCAAGCCATCCAGCGTCTTCATCAAGCCGCTCGCGAATTGCCGGGAGATCTGCTGAGCATGCTTCCGGTCGGCGAGCCATTGCGACGCCCGCTCGGCGGGATGAACGCGCCGCAGGTTTGCCGCGATGACTTCACGCGACAAGAAGTGGTTCTGTACGAAGTTGCCAAGGATCTGCCCGATGCGCTCTTTGCGCGTCGCCACGATGGCGGTGTGCGGAATCGGCAAGCCCAGCGGATGCTTGAACAGCGCGGTGACGGCGAACCAGTCGGCGAGTCCGCCGACCAGAGAAGCTTCCGCTGTCGCTCTGACGTAGCCGAGCCAGGGGTACTGGGCCTCGAGCAGGCTGGCGACCACGAAGATGGCGAGCGCCACCAGCAGTAACCCCGTGGCGCGTCGCTTCATGGCATTCAGGCGGGCCTCGCGCGCGGCATCATCCGGCCGCTCCCACTGGGGCGTCGGGACGGCTGGCGGCGAGCCTACCTGCGGCGTCTGCTGCGTCTGCGGTGTTTGTGGCGTCTGCATTACCGCCAAAATAAGACCCCCACTTGGTTTACGGGTACTCGCGGTTTAGCTTGCTACGCTTATGTTTACGGCCCTTTCCGAGCAGCTGACCGGCGTATTGAGCCGGCTCAGAGGTCGCGGGGTGCTCTCGGAAAGCGACGTCACGGACGCGCTGCGCGAGATTCGCCGCCACCTGCTCGAGGCGGATGTGAGTTTCGAGGTCACGCGCGGCTTCGTCGAGCGGGTCCGCGAACGAGCCGTGGGAGCGCTGCAGGTCAAGTCCGTGAGTCCCGGCCAGCAAGTCGTCAAGCTGGTACATGACGAAATCGCGACGCTGCTTGGCGGCACCAGAGCCGGCATCGAATTCGCCTCCGTAGGTCCGACGGTTGTTCTGCTTGTCGGGTTACAGGGATCGGGGAAGACCACCACCGCGGCAAAGCTCGCGAGGCGCCTGAAGCTCGAGCAGAAGGCGCCGGCGCTGGTCGCAGCGGATATCTATCGCCCGGCGGCGGCAGAGCAACTGCGGCAGCTCGGCAAGCAGATCGACGTGCCGGTGCTGCCGGAGCCGGGAGCCGGGAGCCGGGACTCGGATGTGCCGGCGCTGGTGAAGCGATCGCTGCGCGAGGCCGAATCTGCGCGTGCCCGCACGGTGATCGTCGATACCGCCGGTCGCCTGCAGATCGATGCCGAGATGATGGATGAGCTCAAGGCACTGAAGGCGGCGGTGTCGCCGAAGGAAGTGCTGCTCGTCGCCGATGGCATGACGGGGCAGGACGCGGTAAAAATCGCGCGCGGCTTTCACGACGGCGTCGGGCTCACGGGTGTGATTCTGACGAAGCTCGACGGTGATGCGCGCGGCGGTGCGGCGCTGTCGATTCACGGCGTAACCGGCGTGCCGATCAAGTACATCGGCGTCGGCGAGAAGACCGAAGCGCTGGAACCGTTCGATCCCGGCCGGATGGCGGGGCGGATCCTCGGTCAGGGTGACGTCGTCGCGCTCGTCGAGAAAGCGACCGCGACGATCGACGCGGACGCTGCGAAGCGGCTCGAGCAAAAAGTGAAGTCGAAAAAGGGGATGGACCTGCAGGATTTTCTGGTCGCCCTGAAGCAGATGCAGAACATGGGTCCGCTGAAGCAGGTGCTGGGGCTGTTGCCGGGACTCAACGCGAAGGCGCTGCAGGGTGTCTCGATGGACGACAAGCGCTTGAAGCACGTCGAGGCGATCGTCCTCTCGATGACGCCGGCAGAGCGAGCCGATCCCGGTCTGCTGAACGGCAATCGGAAGCTACGGATCGCGAAGGGCTCGGGACGGACCGTGCAGGAAGTGAATCGCCTGCTGGAACAGTTCCAGCAGATGCGCAAGATGGGCAAGTTCTTGAAAAGGATGTAGAGCACACTATGGCAACTCGAATTCGTCTACGCCGCGAGGGACGCAAGGGGCAGTCGTACTTCCGCATCGTCGTCGCGGATTCCAAGTCGCCGCGTGATGGCCGCTTTGTGGCGACGATCGGCAATTACAATCCGCGCGCGAACCCCGCGGTGATCCAAGTGAACGCCGAGCAGGCGCGGGCCTGGCTCGAGAAGGGCGCGCTGCCGACGGATACCGTGCGCTCGCTCTTGAAGAAGGCCGGCGTACTAGGCAAATCGGCTCGCCCGGCAACGCCCGCCGCGTAGTCGGGCGGCTGCGCAAGCCGCACGGGCAACAGGGCGAGGTGTCGGTGATTCCCCTCGTCGAGAATCCCGGGACAGTGTTCGTCCCCAAGGCGCGGATGTACGTGCTGAATGAGGCGCGTGAGGTGCTCGCCGGCCCGCTGGTGGTGGCCCGGCGACGCGCCTATCACCGCGAATGGTTGCTGGGATTCGAGGGTGTCACGTCGCGCGCGGCGGTCGAAGGGTGGCGGGACCAGCTCGTCGCGGTGGATGAGTAGCGATGCTCAGGATCAATGTGGTGACGCTGTTTCCGGACTGGTTCACCGCGGCGCTCGCATCGAGCATTCTGGGCCGGGCGGCACAAGCAGGCATCGTCCAATACCGTGTCGTGCAGTTGCGCGGCTACACGCACGACAAGCATCAGAAGGTGGACGATGCGCCCTATGGCGGCGGCGCCGGCATGGTGTTGAAAGTAGAGCCGATGGTCGAGGCCGTGGAGGATCTGCGGGTGGTCGACGGTCCGACGGTCGTGCTGTCCGCGCGCGGCAAGGTGTTCACGCACGACGCCGCGGTTCGCTATTCGCTGGGCAGCGAGCTGACCTTGCTGTGCGGGCACTACAAAGATGTCGATCAGCGAGTGGTCGACGTGCTGAGCGCGGAAGAGGTGTCGATCGGCGATTTCGTGTTGTCGGGAGGCGAGCCGGCGGCGCTCTGCATCATCGACGCGGTCGTGCGGTTGCTGCCGGGCGCGCTCGGCGACCATGAATCGGCGTCGACCGATTCGCATTATGAAGGTCTGCTGGCGCCGCCGAGCTATACGCGCCCGCCCAGCTATCGCGGGCACGACGTCCCGGACGTATTGTTGAGTGGCGACCACGACAAGATTGCGGCGTGGCGCGAGGCCGAGGCCGAACGCCTGACGCGTGAACGGAGACCGGATTTATGGCAAAGACACGATTCCTAGAGGACATCGCCAGGGAGAACCTGCGGGCTGACATTCCGGCCTTTGCTCCCGGGGACACGGTGCGCGTCATGGTGCGCGTGCGTGAGGGTGAAAAAGAGCGCCTGCAGGCGTTCGAGGGCATCTGCATCGCCCGGCGCGGTGGCGGCATCAACGAGACCTTTACCGTGCGCAAGATCTCCGCGGGTGTCGGCGTCGAGCGGATTTTCCCGCTGCACGCGCCGTCCATTGCCGAGATCGGCTTGATGCGCAAAGGCCGTGTGCGGCGCGCCAAGCTCTACTTCCTGCGCCGGCTCGCCGGAAAGGCGGCCCGGATTCGCGAGAAGCGCGGCGCCGGCCAGGCGATAACGGTCCCGAGTGTCGGTTCGTCGGATCAGGAGCAAGCGCCGGCGTGAACAAGCGCCGCCCATCGCTGAGACGCGAGGCGGCGTTGTGGAGTGAAGGTTGCGGCATCGTCGCCGGAATCGATGAAGTCGGCCGCGGCCCACTGGCCGGTCCAGTGGTGGCCGCGGCCGTCGTGTTTCCGGTGGGCGCCAAGCCGATCCGCGGGCTCGACGACTCCAAAGTCCTGACGGCCGCGAAACGCGAGCGTTTTGTGACGAAGATCCGCGAGCGGGCGTTCGCCGTTGCGATCGGAGCCGCCAGCGTCCGCGAGATCGACCGGCTCAACATCCGGCGCGCGTCGATCCTGGCGATGGAACGCGCGCTGCATCGCCTGGGCTGTGTGCCCGCGCACGTGCTGATCGACGGCCTGCCCTGTCCCGAGCTCGGTTGCGAGCACGAGGCCATCGTCGATGGCGACGCGAAATGTCACTCGATCGCCGCCGCCTCGATCATCGCGAAGGTCTTGCGGGACGCGTTGATGGACCGGCTCGCCGCGCGCTATCCCGGCTATTGCTGGCATACGAACAAGGGCTACGCCACGCCCGAGCACCTCGACGCCATCCAGCGGCTCGGTCCCACGCGCCATCACCGCTACAGCTTCGAGCCCGTCGCGCAGATCGAGCTGTTAATGATTTCGGCTGCGACGTAACCCTTTCAGGAATTCCGGGAGCGGCCGCGTGTTGGCGATATCGCCGGCCTCGAGTCCCGCCCGTCGCGCCACCGCGACCGCAAACTTCATGAATCCCAGCTCGCGCGTGTTGTGCGCGTCCGTCGAGAGCACGAACCGCACGCCGTGCGATTTCGCGGCCACCGCCAGCGTGTCGGGCAGGTCCATACGCTCGCTGCCGTTGATTTCCAGCAGGCATTTCGCGGCTGCCGCGGCTTTCGCCACGACGTCGAAATCGAGCGGGTAGGACGGGCGCACCGGCACGATGCGCCCCGTCGGGTGGCCGATCGCATCCACCCAGCGATTCGCGATGGCGCCGAGCACCCGGTCGGTGAGCTGCCGTTCGGGTTGCTTGAGCCCGTAATGGATTGTCGCCACGACGTAGTCCGCTTCGGCGAGCAGGTCGTCGGGCAGGTCGAGCTTGCCGCTCTCCAGAATGTCCATCTCGACGCTCTTGAGGACGCGGAAGCCGCGCATTCCCTTGTTCAGCGTATCGATCACCTTCCATTGCGCGCGGATTTCTGCGGGCGTCTGACCGGCCATGGACGTCCGCGGTGAGTGGTCGGTGATCGCGATGTACTCGTAGCGCAGGCCGCGGGCCGCTTCCACCATTTCTGCGAGCGTGGCTTTCCCGTCGCTCGCGTCAGTGTGCATCTGCAGATCGCCGCGGATGTCGTCGAGCGTGACCAGCGCCGGGAGTTTGTGCGCTTTCGCGAGCGCGATTTCGCCGCGATTCTCGCGCAGCTCGGGCGGGATCCAGTCGAGGCCGAGTGCGGCATACACGTCGCGCTCGGTGCGGCCCGAAATGCACTTGACCCGCGGAATACGCCGTACTCGTTCAGCTTCAGCTTTTTGGCCTGCGCGATCTTGCGCAACTCGATGTTGTGCGCCTGGGAGCCCGTGAAGTACTGCATCGCGGCGCCGAAGCAGGACGGCTCGACCACGCGCAGGTCCACCTGCAGTCCGCTCGACAGCCGCACGGTCGAGCGCGTGTCGCCCTGCGCGGCGACATGCGTGACTTCGCCGTACTTGCCGAAGCGCTCGATCACGGCCGCCGGTTTCGATGACGTGACGACGATGTCGAGATCGCCGATCGTTTCCTTGCGCCGGCGGAAGCTTCCCGCGACGTCGATCTCGTCGATGCCTCCTCCGGCTTTCAGGTACTCCACGATCGCCCGCGCATATTGCTCGGCCTCGTGCAGCACCATGCGCTTGTGGCCGTCGCCGCTCGCGGCCGCCGCCACGCCTTCCCGAATTTTCTCGAGCAGCTTGGGGCCAAAGCCGGGCAGCTTGGCGACGTTGCCGGCATCCAGCGCCGCTTTCAGATCCGCCACGCTGTTCACCTTCAGCTCGTCGTGAAAGAGCTTCACGCGCTTCGGTCCGAGGCCCGCGATCCTCAGGAGATCGAGCAGGCCGGGCGGAATTGCGGCAATGAGCTGCTGACGTTGGGGCAGGACGCCCGTCTCGACGAGCGCGGTGATTTCCTTGGCGATTCCTCCACCGATACCGGCCAGGTCGGTCAGGTCGAATTCCCCCCCCGACACCAGCTCGGCGATCGGGTCAGGATGATCGGCGACGGTGCGGGCGGCGTTGCGGTACGCGCGCACCTTGAATGGATTGCCTGCGGAAATCTCCAAGAGGTCCGCAACGTCTCCCAGCAATCGTGCGATCTCGGCGTTCTGCATGTTATAAAGTACCCTTACCGTCT
>WNEN01000053.1_pt1 | contig 18935 bp, 20 predicted proteins | sample 5399951 | NCBI WGS metagenome assembly WNEN01 (sample SAMN13153327, study PRJNA577476) | soil metagenome | isolation source: 20 cm grassland meadow soil 5 days after 1st rain plot 2 | place: USA:California | collected 2015-09-21
CGGCTTGGGCATGAAGGTGGCAAGGAACCCGTGGCGGTAGGCGACGTTGCGGACGATGAACCGGAACGTCGCCAGGTTGTCCGCGGTCTCGAGGGCGACCGTGTAGCGGAAATCGATTTCGTGCTGCCCCGGCGCGACTTCGTGGTGACCCGCCTCGACCTCGAACCCCATCGACACCAGGTCCCGGATGATGAGGCGCCGGATTTCCTCGGCCCGGTCCACGGGGGTCTGATCGAAGTAGCCACCGTGGTCATGGGTGTCGGTGGTGGGCTCGCCGCTCGCGTCGAGCTGGAAGATGAAGAACTCCGCTTCGGCGCCCGCCATCATCTCGTAGCCCAGCGCCTTCGCCGCCGCGATCTGCCGCTGCAACGCCTGGCGCGTGCATCCCGCGAACGACGACCCGTCGGGGTTGTAGATGTCGCAGATGAGCCGGGCGATGCGCCCCCCCTCGTCGTCGTACGGCAGCACCCGGAACGTGTCGAGGTCGGGCTTCAGGACCATGTCCGACTCCTCGATCCGCACGAACCCCTCGATCGACGAGCCGTCGAACATGATGTCGCCCTCGAGCGCCTTGTCGAACTGGCTCTGCGGCACCTCGACATTCTTGTTCACGCCCAGGATGTCCGTAAACTGCAGCCTGAGCGAGCTCACGTCTTGCTTCTTTGCTGCCTCTAAGATTTCACGCTTTGTTGGCATGGGCGGAGTGGCGGCAACGGGCGGCAAAAGGCGGCAACGGAGTCACCATTACCGCCCCGATGCCGCCTGTTGCCGCCCTAGTTGTCAGGCGTCGTAATACAGGAAGTACTCGTACGGATGCGGCCTGAGTGCCACCGCGTCGACATCCTTGAGCTTCTTCATCGTCAGCCAGGTATCGATCAGGTCTTGCGTGAAGACGCCGCCTTCGACCAGGAATGCGTGGTCGGCTTCCAGCGCCGCCAACGATTCCTGCAGGCTGCCCGGCGTGTTCTTGACGTGCTTGCGCTCTTCGGGCTCCAGCTCGTAGAGGTCCACGTCCATCGGCTTCGGCGGCTCGATCTTGTTCTTGATGCCGTCGAGACCTGCCATGAGCAGCGCGGCGAACGTGAGGTACGGATTCGCCGAGGGATCGGGCGCTCGGAACTCGAGCCGCTTGGCCTTCGGCGACGTCGAGTACATCGGGATGCGGCAGATCGCCGAGCGGTTGCGCTGCGAGTAGATCAGGTTGATCGGCGCTTCATAGCCCGGGACCAGGCGGCGATAACTGTTCGTCGTCGGCGCCGCGAATGCGAGCAGTGCGGCCGCGTGCTTGATCAACCCACCGATATACCAGCGCGCCGAATCGGAAATCAGCGCATACCCGTTCTTGTCGAAGAACAGGTTGCTCGACCCGTTCCACAGGCTCATGTGCACGTGCATGCCAGAGCCGTTGTCGCCGAACATCGGCTTGGGCATGAACGTCGCCGTGTAGCCGTTCTTGCAGCAGACATTCTTGACGATGTACTTGTACATCATGACCTGATCGGCCATGCGCGTCAGTGTGTTATAGCGCATGTCGATTTCGGTCTGGCCCGCCGTTCCGACTTCGTGATGGTGGACTTCGACCTCGATGCCGGCGGCGATCATCGCGAGCATGATCTTGGAGCGAAGATCCTGCAGCCGGTCGGTCGGCGGGCACGGGAAGTACCCTTCCTTGTGCCGCGGACGGTGGCCCAGGTTGGGCGTGCCGTTGGTGCCGCTGTTCCAGATGCCTTCTTCGGAATCGATGTGATAGTAGCCCTCGTGCGCGTTCTGGTCGAAGCGCACGGAGTTGAAGATGTAGAACTCCGCCTCGGGCCCGAAGTACGCAGTCGTGGCTACGCCGCTCTTCTTCAAGAACGCTTCGGCCTTACGCGCCACGTAGCGAGGGTCGCGCGAGTACGGCTCGCGCGTGATCGGATCGACGATATCACAGGTGAGCGAGAGCGTCGGCACCTCGAGACACGGATCGACGAAGGCGCTCCCGGGATCGGGGAGCAGCAGCATGTCGCTTTCGTTGATCGCCTGAAAGCCGCGGATCGACGAGCCGTCGAATCCCAGGCCCTCGGTAAACGTCTCTTCCTCGAGCTCCTTGAGCGGAATCGAGAAATGCTGCCAGGTGCCCGGCAGGTCCGTGAATCGTACGTCCACGACCTGCACGCCCGCCTCCTTGGCACGGCGGATCACATCTGCCGGCGATGGGCCAGTGGACGCTTTCCCGGCCGTGGTGGCGGTGGGTTCCAAGGTTGCTGTCATTGCGAGGGGTCTCCTTCCCGAGTCGGTGACGCGCTTTGCAAGCGGCGGGCCATACGGGAAGCTAGAGTGCCTGCTATCTGGTGTCAAGAAATCCGTGCACGAATTGCACGAAATGGAGGCTGACGTACGATTTGTGATGTGGAAATGTGCAAACTGTACGCCCATTTGTGCTACAGTTGCGTTACAGCGACTCCACAAAGTGCAACAGCTCGACCGCCGAAAACTCACCAAACCGCTCGTGAATATCTTTTTCCTTCCATTCCAGGAAGATCCAACCTGTAACCTTGTGCTGCTGACCACTCACAAAGTGAATACGGCCCCGCACCGCACCCATGGAACTGTCGGGCTGACCCTCGAGAAAGACGTCCCAGCGCTGCTCCCCACGCTTGAGCTCTCCCATGTGCTTGCCGTATTCGGTAGCGGCCATGGGGACCTACACTACCGGCTTTCCGGAGAGCCGCTAGGCCGGGTTACATTCTCCCCCTAATGACTTGTCATGCCTGCGGTGCCCAACTCTCCTCGACCGCGCGGTTCTGCCACAAATGTGGCGCGGCCGTCGCCACAGCAGTCCCGTCCGGCTGGCGAGCCGGCATCCCCTGGGCGCTCGCCGGCGCGGCGCTCGGTGCACTCGCCACCGTGGTCGCCATGCGAGGAGCCGGAGGCCGGAAGTCAGGAACCGAGCCCGCACCATTTGCATCGGCCTCCCCTGGCTCCCAACTCCAGCCTCCTGACATCAGCCAGATGTCCCCCGAAGAACGCGCCACTCGTCTGTTCAATCGCGTCATGATGCTGGTCGAGGCCGGCAAGATGGACAGCGCGCAGTTTTTCGTTCCGATGGCGCTCGGTGCCTATGCACAGCTCCCGAGTCTCGATGCCGATTCGCGCTATCACGTCGGGATGCTGGAGCTCGCGGGCGGAGACCCCAACGGCGCGCTCGCCGAGGCCGACACCATCCGCCAATCAATACCCACGCACCTCTTCATCTATATCCTCCGCGCGCACGCCTACCAGGAGCTCGGAAACAAAGGCCAGGAGCAAAAGGCGTATGCCGACTTCTTGAGCCACGAGTCGGCCGAGCTGGCGCGGAAGCGCCCCGAGTACGACGAGCACAAGAATCCGCTGACGAGCTTCCATAACGAAGCCGAGCGCCAGGCGCAGAATCCGCGGCGGCCTCCGTCATGACCGGCGCGACATTGTCGCGCATCATCCGCGTCGCGCACAGCCCGGATGCGGACGATGCGTTCATGTTCTGGGCAATGGCCTCCGGCAAGATCGACACGGGTGGCCGCCGCTACACGCACGAGCTGGCCGACATCGAGAGCCTCAATCGGCGCGCGCTTGCCGGCGAGCTCGAAGTCACCGCCGTTTCGCTGCACGCCTTTGCGTATCTCGCCGACCGCTACGCGCTGCTCGCACACGGCGCGAGCATTGGCGATCGCTATGGCCCGCGGATCGTCGCCCGCGAACCTGCGCCGCATGACCCACGGCAGCAGCTGGCAGGTCGTCTTGTGGCCGTCCCCGGAGAGCTGACGACCGCGTTTCTCGCGCTGCGCCTCTATCAGCCCGCCGCTCGACACGTGGTCGTACCGTTCGATCAGATCGAGGACTATGTTGCCGCCGGCAACGCCGACGCCGGACTCCTGATTCACGAGGGTCAGCTCACCTTCGCCGATCGCGGCCTGCATTTGTGGGCCGACATGGGGGAATGGTGGCACCAGGAGACCCGTTTGCCGCTTCCGCTCGGCGGCAACGTGGTGCGTCGTGATCTCGGGGATGAGCTCATGCACGCGATCGCCCGCGACTTGAAGGCAAGCATCGAGTATGGCTTGGCCCATCGGGCGGAAGCGTTGCACCACGCTCAAGCGTTCAGCCGCGGCCTCGATGCAGACCGCACCGACCGCTTCGTCGGCATGTACGTGAACGCCTACACGGTGGATTACGGCGCGACGGGCAGGCGCGCCGTCGCAGAATTGCTGGCGCGCGCGCACGCGGCCGGCATCATCCCCAACCCCGTCGCTCTGGCGTTCATCACAGCCGATTCCTAGTTTGCGGTGCCATCTCAAGGAGATCGGTTGACCGCTCCCGCAGGCCTGGTCACGGTGCTGGTGGTCGACGACGAAGAGCCGATCCGCAACGCGCTGCGGAAGTTCCTGAAGCACCAACAATTCGAGGTGTACGCGGCCAGCTCCGCCGACGAGGCGCTCCAGCAACTGCGGCTCCACAAGATCGCACTCATGCTGTCCGATATTCGCATGCCCGGCACGAGCGGCGTGGACCTCGTGCCGCACGCTCTGGAAATCGAACCGGAGCTCGCGATTCTCATGCTAACCGCCGTCAACGACGCAACGAGCGCGGCGCTGTGCATGCAACGTGGCGCGATGGATTATCTCACGAAACCGATCGAGCTTGCGGATTTGGGACGCGCGGTGCAGCGGGCGCTCAAGCGACGCGAGATGCTGCTCGAGAATCGCCATCTCAACGAGTGGCTCAAAGAAGAGGTGACGACTCGCACGGCGGAGCTTCACCGTCAGCAACACCGCATGGAGCGCATTTCAACGGCCACTCTCGAAGCGCTCGTCAACGCACTCGAGGCCAAAGACCCATATCTGCGCGGTCACTCCGCCCGGGTGGCCGACCTCTCGGCGAACATCGCCACGGAGCTCGGGTTGGCCGAGGAAGACGTCGAGCGCGTCCGCATGGCCGGCCGGCTCCATGATCTCGGTAAGATCGGGACGCGAGACGCCGTTGTTAATAAGGAAGGGCCGCTTACCGCTGAAGAATTCGAGCACGTGAAGCAGCATGTCATCATCGGCGCGCAGATCCTCTCGCCGCTCGTGCATCTCGGCGACATCGTGCAAATGGTAAAGAGTCATCACGAGCGCGTCGACGGCACCGGGTACCCCGACGGTTTGCGCGGCGATGAGATCCCCCTAGGCGGCCGCATCATCGGTTCGGCGGAAATCTACGACGCGCTTACGACCGCACGACCCTATCAAGACAAGATGACGCCGGAGGAGGCAGTCGAGCGGATGGGCGATCTCTCGGGAACGGTGCTCGATTCCACTGTCTATGATGCGCTGGTGAGAATCGTGGCACGGCGCGGGACGCTGGTCTTTCTGGACGAGGACGTCGGTCCAGCGCTCTAAAAGACCAAACCCCGGGGCGAGAAGCTCCCCGGGGTTGGCGGGTCGGGTGAAGTGGCCGTCACACTTCAGCCGCGACCCTCTGCTCTAACGTGCTGTGGTGCGTCCTGGTTTCATACGATTAGATGCAGCGAGCCGCTGAACGGTTGCATCCTACCATCGCTTGACTCTCCCGACGCGGGATGTCGTGATTGTTTCGGCTTGAGACCCCCGCCGCAGCACGATTCGCGTGTTCGAAACGCCCCATCCCATCCCTGTCGGCCCGAATGTCACAATTGGGTTCGAAACTTCCAGCGTTACGCCGTGGCTCGCGGGTCCCGCCAGCCGCCACCAGGGTTTCCAGCCGCTCGGCCAGAGCCGATCGATCCGCAACGTATCCGCCGCGATTTCGACTCGAGCCCGAGTCGACTGCATGACGGCGCCATTTCTGCCGACGGCCAGCGCGGTGGTGACGTCGCCGGCGGCGCGCTCGGTCTCGAGCCAGTCCTGAAGTCGTGCGGCCCGCGGCAACCATATCCCGAACAGCACGCCCGCGATCCCCAAGACCACCATCATTTCCAGGAGTGTGAACCCTTTGGACATTCATGATTTATACGTGTCAGCGAATCCCTTCCTGCAATCATAAAAACTCGGCGAAAAGCCATAAAACGCGCCATTTGCGGTCTAACGCACCGGGACGGCGGACGCTATGTTGGTGTCCGTGATGGTCTTGCCGTTCGGCACGGCTGCTGCCATGAGCATCGCCCGTGAGCACTGAGCTTCGGTCTCGCGGCGCCGGATTACCGCACGCCGTTTTCCTCCAACGTGTGGCCGATGAACCGGCCACTTCCCCAGAGGTTCGTTTGGGGCAGGGTGCGTTTCTCGCGCTCCGCTTTGTCGACTTGCTCGCCCCGGATCGTGAAGCTCCAGCGCCGGACGTATTCCGCTACCAGTGGGCCGCGACCGAGCGCTACTGCACCGAGCTCGCGGGCGAGGGCACGGAAGCCTCGCACCTCAGCTGCATAGTGCGCGCGGCGGGCGAAGCACATCGGACTGGAGAGTTCCAGCTGTTGGCACCCGCGTTGTTCGCCTTCGCGATGTATCTGGAACAAGAGGGCCATTTCGAGGAAGCCGAAGACGTACTCCAAACCATGGTCGGCGTCAGCGTCGGACGCCTGCAACCATCTGACGCAATCTCTGCGTGGATGCGACTTGGTCGAGTGCGCAGGAAGCAGACCGATTTCGAAGGGGCCGACGCAGCGTATGCAGAGGCCGGCCGGCTCGCTACCTTAGCCAGCGATCGGCATGCCGTGCTCCTCAGTCGGGTCGGGCATTGCAACGTTGTTCACTATTGCGGAAACCTCCCCGAAGCTGAACGCGAATGGCGGGCGCTCCTCCAGGACGTCGACTCGACAACCTTCCGAGATGTTCGGGCGCAGGCGCAGCACGGGTTGGGAAATATTCTCGCTCGTCGCGGCAACGCACACGAGGGTGTACCACACCTCTGGCGAGCATACGAATTGTACGAAGACGAGTCTCAGCAATTACGTACCCTCAACGACCTGGGGCTGATGTTACTCGCCATCGGAGACGTTGTTGGTGCCGAGCGGGCGCTCATGGAGGTCGTGCGGCGCGACCACATGAGCGATAACCTGGCGAACGCAAAAATCGAATTGATGAACTGTGCGTCGTTCAGGCGAGACCGGGTTGGCTTCGAGCGTTGGCGCGAGCGTGCCCTCGAGCACGTTCCAAACGAGCTGCCAAACATCCGGACCGACTACCACTACAAGTTGGCGATTGGATTTGCTCGATTCGGGAATTTCAATCGAGGCGAGGAAGAGTTGCGCCGCGCCTTGGAAATCGCCGCGGCGCATGACTTACACGAATTGGTTTTCAAGATTGAGCGGGTACAAGCCGGGCTCCGGGACTGCCACGCCCCGGATGAAGTCGAGCGCGGCGAATCGGAGCCCGGGTCGCTGACAACTGAGGCCATCAGGGAGGTATCAGCCTCCCTGGCAGCCCTGAATCCCTAACCGTTCAGTGGCAGGTGTTGGGATTGCTCTGGTCGCACACGTTGTTGGTTGGGCCGGACGCGTCGGCACACGCCCCAGCGGTCAAAGCAAACGAAACGAGGAACAGCGCAACGAGAGTGCGGATGCGGCGGGACATATGACCTCCACGAGTTGATGGTGGCTTTCAAGCTCCAAGCCAACTTGCGCGTGACCGTGCGTTTCGTTTAGGGCATTTTTGCGGCATCGTAGGGCGTTTTTGCGGCATTTGGGATTCTTGCGGAGGTTCGGTAGAGGTATGCTGGTACTGGCGGCAGTCCCAGACCTGCAGTTCCGGCGGCTGCGCGGCGCGGTGGCGCCACGCTTCGCCGTCGCATACGCAGCAACTTGGGATGACGCGCTCGAGACGATTCGCGGAAGGCCGGTGGAGATTGCGGTCGTCGATCCTACCTTGAGTGGCCTCGCGAGCCGAGAGGAAATCGAGCGCCTGCACGTCCTCTTCCCGTCTCTGCGGCTGATCCTCTACACCCTCATGACGCCTCAACTGGCGCCGGTGCTGCTGTCCCTCGGCCCCTGCGGCATCCGGCAGGTCGTGCTCCGTGGCGTGGACGATCACCCCGACCGGCTGCGCACCCTGATAGAAGAAGAGGCAATGCACGCCGCGTCTTACCGCCTTGTCGAACAACTGGCTCCCGCACTCGCAGCGCTGCCGAGAGAGCTGCGCTGGGTGCTGGAAGACGCGATCCGCAGCGCTGGCGGCGTCCAGACCATCCAGCAGATCGCGGCTCGCGCGCGGGTCGACCGCGGCACGTGCGCGCGCTGGTTCGCGCGGGCGGGCCTGCCGAGCCCGCGCCACATCCTCGCCGCGGCGCGCGTGCTGTACGCGCATCGCCTGCTCAAGGATCCGGGCTTCACCATCGAGGACGTCGCGAAACGGCTCGGGTATGCCCAGGTCAAGACGCTGCAGCAGCACGCCCGCACCTACCTCGGCCTCACCGCCGGGGAGATGCGCTTGTCGCTCAGCACCGAACAGGCTACGGCGCGCATCATCGCGCGGTTCTTGACTCCCGCCCTGGCGCTCACGGCCGCCGCCTCATGATGACCGCGCCCCCACCCAAGCCCGCCACCGTCCTCATTGTCGACGATGAGGCGGCCCTCAGACGGGTGCTCGAGCGGTATCTCGAGCGACACGGGTATCGCGTGCTCAGCGCCGGGACAGCCGAAGCCGCCTACGAGCTGCTGGCCACGGAACAAGCCGACGCCCTCCTGCTCGACATCCATCTGCCGACGATGTCCGGCCTCGCGCTGTACCTTGCGATCATCCATCGCTGGCCGGCGCTGGAGGGCCATATCGCCATCATGACAGGCGACTCGGAAGCTCAGGAGGTGCGCAGCTGGCTCGAACACCACCGCTGCGCCGTGCTTCGGAAACCGTTTAACCTCACGCAGGTTATGGACTGGATCGCGTTGGTGCTGCAGCAGGATCGCCAATCGGGGGCAATGGACGCATGACGACGGTCGTGCACGCCGACCCACTGCACGTCTTACGAGAATATCGGAATCTCGCGCCCTGGAACCTGCGGGACCTTTCCGTGGTGGTGGGCGCCGTGCTCGACGCGTCGGCGGTCACCCCGATCAACGCCGCCGCGCGAGCCGCACCGAGTGAGCGGACGATTCGCTTCTACGTGACGCGCGGTCTGGTCAGCCCGCCCGAAGGTCGCGGGACGGCGGCCACCTACTCCTACAGGCACTTCCTGCAGCTGCTCGCCATCAAGCTCCGCCAGATGGAGGGCGCCACGCTCGCCGCGATCACCAAGGACATGCACGACCAGACCGGCGACGTGCTCGAACGGCGCTGCGCCCAGACCCTCGGCGCCTCGTTGCCGACGCCCGACCATCTGCCGCTCAAAGGCGCGGAGAGCATGCCACGCGGCCGCTCGGGGCGCGCCCTGACGGCGTGGCTCACACGCGACGCTGTCAAAGACACCGCGGGCACGACAACCTGGCGACGCATCCCCGTGACGCGCGGCGTCGAGCTCCACGTCGACACCGACCATCCGCTCGCCCGCCTTGGCTCGGATGATCAGGGTCTGGCCGAGACGCTGCGCCAGGCGATCGCGAAACTCCTGCCACAGAATTCGTAATACATCGGGTAGGGGTGCAGCATGCTGCGCCCCTCCATCACTTACCGGAGGCATTTGAAATGTGGGTGCTGCTGGTACTCGTGGTCCTCGCTGGTCTGTGGATAGTGAGCGCGTATAACGGGCTCATCTCGCTGAAGAACCAGACCGCGAACGCGTTCAAGCAGATCGATGTGCAGTTGAAACGCCGCCATGACCTGATTCCCAACCTCGTGAACGCCGTGAAGGGCGCGATGGACTTCGAGAAGTCGACGCTCGAAGCGGTGATTCAAGCGCGCAATCAGGCCGTGAAGGTGAACGCGGCGGGACCGGAAGGCGTCAAACAGATCAGCCAGGCGGAGAACGCCTTGTCCGGCGCGTTGTCACGCCTCCTCGTTACAGTGGAGCGCTATCCGCAGCTCAAGGCGACCGGCAACATCGGGCAACTGCAGGAAGAGCTGACCTCCACAGAGAATCGCATCGCGTTCGCGCGGCAGCTCTATAACGACACCGCGACACAGTACAACACCAAACAGCAGCAATTCCCCACGACGCTCGTGGCTGGCCTCGCCCACGTGGAGCGCGCGGACCTGTGGGAAATCGAGGATCAAGCCGAGCGCGCGGTACCGCAGGTTGACCTCTCCGGACGCTAACCTCTTTCAGCAACAGGAAGCCAATCGCCGGCGCACGACCTGGCTGGTGATTGGCTTCGTGCTGTTCTTCGCCTGGCTCGGCTTCGGCGGCGACTACATCTGGGCCCTGGAGGGCCGGCACCCGTTCCCCTGGCTCGGCATTGCGATGGCGACGCTCGCGATCCTGGGCGTCTGGTACGCGTACAGGACCGGACCGGAAAAGGTGCTCTGGTCGACCGGTGCCACCGAGTTGACCGATCCGAAGACCGACGCCGAGCGACAGCTGGCGAATGTCGTCGACGAGATGGCGATCGCCGCCGGCGTGCCGCGGCCGCGCGTTTGGATCATCCCGGACGACGATCCCAACGCATTCGCGACCGGCCACGACCTGGGCGACTCCCATATCGCGGTGACGCGCGGGCTATTGGCGATCTGCAACCGGGACGAGCTCCAGGGCGTGATCGGCCACGAGCTGGGGCATGTGAAGAACCTCGATATTCGATTGATGACGATGCTCGCCGCGCTCGTGGGCGCGGTACTGCTGGTGCGCGATGGGATGGGGCGGACGATGCGCGTGGGAGAGAGCCGTAAAAGCAAGAACGCCGGGCCGCTGCTCGCCGCCCTGGTCGCGCTCTGGGTGCTGTCCTGGATCTTTGCGCCGCTCATCATCCAGCTTCTGGCGCTCGCCGTCCAGCGCGGCCGCGAATACCTGGCGGACGCGATGAGCGCGCAGTTCACTCGCAATCCGCTGGCGCTCGCCTCCGCGCTCACGAAGATCGAAGCGGCGGACGCACCGACGGCGGCGATCAAGCGCGGGGCTGCCCATCTCTGCATCGCCGATCCGCTCGGGCGCCGATTCACCAATAGCGAGGGATGGCTCGCCGACAGGTTCGCCACTCACCCGCCGATGAGCATGCGGATCTCGCGTTTGAAGGGAATGGGATACGCGGCGCTGAAGCAGGCGGGTCAGCCGATATAGGCGCGTTCAGAAAACACGAAGCCCCCGGGACGGCTCGATAGGCTCGCCCGGGGGCTCCGACACATTGGCTACCCGAAGTCGAGGGCTTGCGCCCTTCGTTCTTCTCTCCGTCGCCACCTATGGACTGGTTCGTCCTCGGTAGGGCAAACAGAGGCTCCGGCTTCCATCCCTAGGCAACCCCGTCGGGTCGCCCAGTTCACCAATGTGAGTGCTACGGGTCAGATCGGGTCGCGGACCGACCTTCCGCACTGCACGTCGAGGCACCATTTCGACGTGGCTAGGGCAACGCGACTGGCCCCAGCTGTCCGACCCGGTGAGTTTACTCCCGGATCAACGAGCGCCTGAGCCCTTGGTTGCATCGGCGCTCTCCCCGGAATTTCCGTTCGGACCCGTCTTGAAGGCGTTGTTGAGACGCCAGGTCTCAACCCTTCCCTCCAAGCCGCGTGACATCAATATAGGGGGCTGTGAAAACCGCGCAAGTGCCGATGTTTCTTCGGGTTAGCTTACTTCGATGTGCATGACATGTGGAGAGTAAACTGGGACTCTACAATCTGTTCCGGCTCTCGTCCACATGATGTGGAGTTGTGAATCCACAGCGCGCACGTTCCCACATTGCGCTTTTTAGCCCTCGATCGCCACTTCGCAGTAGGCAAACGGCTCACTTGAGTCGACAGGAATGAATAGAAACCCCGCGCCACTCGTCGCGAACCATCCAGCAAGCAGCTGTGTCGAGCGTCCCACCGCCGGCTCGGCAAACAGCGTCTGCGTCCAGCGACGGATGTGACGCAACTCGGGCGCGCGACGTGACAACAGACTGAGCGCCGCACCCAAACCATGTGTAGCTCTCAGGAAATGCGCGATCGCGTGGCCGCGTTGCGCAAAAATGTAAGAACGCACTCCCGGCTCGTCATAGAGCAAGGTACCTTCGTAAGGGTCGGCTGGCGGCGCGTCCATGCGTGGACCGAAGTAAACGAACACGCGGTCGTCGCCATCGCGACGCTCGACGACGATGGCAGCGGAATCCGGACCGAGCCGCGCCGCATGAACAAGATCCTCGGCGGCGAGTATACCGACTTGCGCGGTCCATTCGAGTGCGGCGAGCGCCTGGTCTAACGGCAACCCAACCGCGTCGTCATACGCGATAAGGCGCGGTGCTTCCCCCGCACGCTGGAAGAAGTGCGCGAGCGCGTCGGCGCGGTCTTCAAAAGTCCGGAGAATGCGCGAGGTTGCGGGAGCGGCCATCTGAGGATAATAACCACGAATTCAAGAGTTAGAGGAGCGGTGGGATGCTGGCTGCAATAGTGACGGCGATCACGATGGTGGTCCTGCCGCTGCAAGCGCAGGATACGACGGCGCACAGGGACACGGTGCCGGCGGTGCCGCCCGCGCCCAGCATCGAGCAGCTCCAGTACATGGATGGCCTGAAGACCGTCACGCGGGGCGTCGCGCAGCTGCACGACGGCCTCAGCCGTGTGTCCCGCACCCAGCAAGCCGATTCCGCTACACGGCATCACGCCGCCAAGCGCCTCGGCGGGCTATGCGGAACGGCTCGCTCCTTCATCGTCAGCGGCCGTCCTAAGATGAAGCCAAGTGCGTACAGCGATTCGCTCCGGATCCTGGCCAAGCAGCTCACGCTCCGTCTGGACACGCTGACGAACGCGCTGCCGATTTGCGAGCGTACAGCCGGCCGCGATCCGGCGGTGGCCACGGCCCTCACGACCAAGCTCAAGAGCTACGACGACGCGCTGCTCGCCTTCAAGACCAGTCAGGCCGCCTTCTACAGGCCTGACAGTGCTAAAGCGCAACCTCCAACTCCACAATAACTTAGCTGCCAGTCTGCCAGCTCTTGAGCAGGTCGGCAACCGCCTCCTTGGTGTCGGCAAACTTGAGGGTCGCGCTGACAGCCTGGAGCTTGGGTTGCGCGATGGGGCGCGGTAGCGAGTACCGGAACGCTTCCACCGTCCAATTCCTCACGTAGGACCGGTCGTCGTCCAGATGCCGGACCAGCAGGTCCAACGCCCGCGAGCTGCCGCGCGCGGCGAGGGCTGCCAGGACGTGGACGGCAAAATGATCCTGGCCGGCTCGCGCTTCCACTGTATCGACCAGGCTGGTATCGCCCGTCTGCGCGATCACCCGGTACGCGCCATTCTGAACCGCGTCCCGGTAGGATGGCGTTCGTAATGCCTCCAGGACGATGGCGTGACGGTTTGCGGAGTCGGTGAGTGCCATCGCGGTCACCGCGGCCGCGCGCACCGCAGGACTCGAATCGCGCGACCAGGCCGTTTTGGCGAGAGCCGCAGCCTCCGGGCCTCCCACGCTCCCGAGCGCCTCAATCGCCGCGGCGCGGACTGGCGCGGATGTGTCTGTCGCCGCCGCCTGCAACGCCGGCAACGCGACCGTCGTCGGAAAGTCCCCCAGTGCTGCTACGGCGGCGGCGCGGACGAGGAAGTAGTCGGCGCTGGTCGCCGCCTTTGCCAGTGCCGCACCGGCCGCTGGTTCCTTCGTACGCTGGCTCAGCTGCGAGATGATCCAGTGCCGGTTCCACAGGTTGGGATCGCGCTCGAGCTGGGTCGCGAGCCACGCCGTCGGCTCATCGAAGCTCAACCGCTTCAGAATCGCATTGCCGTCGTCGAAGACGACCATCGTCGGTGCACTCCTCACATCGCGCACGAGGATGGTGTCCTGACGGTGCGAGAGCTGGGCCCGCATGCTCACATCGCCGCGCGCCGTGCCGACGCGAATCGTCACGGGCAGGCGGAACGCGGTAGGTGTGGTGTAGCGCAGGCCGGTGCTGTCGGCCTTGGCGCTGTCCTGCTGTAGTTGTTGCACCACGACGCTCAGTGTCGCTGTGCTCGAGTCGTACCTGGTCGTAACGGTGAGCTCCGGATAGCCGGCCTGATAGATCCATTGATCCCAGAACCAGTCGAGGTTCTCACCTGTCGCTTCGAGCACCGCCTGACGGAAATCGTCGGTGGTCGCGTTGTCGAACGCATGGGCCTTCAGGTAGCCATTGACCGAGGTCCAGAATCGCCGGTCGCCCAGATACTGTTTGAGCATCTGCAGGACCAGCGCACCTTTTGGATAGATGTTGTTCGAGCCGAGTGACGCGAGCGGCATGCGCCGGTCGCGATCGATCTGCATGAACTGGTTGTACTCGTCCAGGTAATAGTCCTCTTCGGCGCGGGCGCCGAGCTTCTGTGCCCAGTATTGGCCGGGCATGAACTCCGCGAACCCTTCGTTGAGCCACATGTTGGCCCAGTTTTCCGTGGTGACGTAATCGCCGAACCACTGATGCGACAGCTCGTGAGGAATCAGGATCCACAGATACCACGGCCGGTCCTGGTAGTCGCGCGATCCCGGTAGCCAGTCGACGAGTGTCGTGGCGCTGACGTTTTCCATGCCGCCGAAAAAGTCGGCCACCGTCGTCTGCGCGTATTTCGCCCACGGATAGGGGACGCCCGTCAGCCGCGAGTAGGTCTCGATCATGTCGGGCGTGCTTTTGAACAGCGGACGCGCCAGCGCCGAGTCATCGTGGTAGACGTAATAGTCCACCGGAATCGTCCGCCATGTGTCGTGGACCTTGGCGAGCGGCCCCACCACGACCGACACGAGATAGGTCGCGGACGGCTTGTCCTGTCGCCAGCTGACGGTCCGCGAGCCATCGCGCGCCGTGACGTCGGAAACGAGGTGTCCGTTCGAGACAGCGAACATGCCCTTGGGCACTGTCGCGCTCAGATCCCACGTCATCTTGTCGTTCGGGAAGTCGTAGGTGGGAAACCAGTAGTGGTTGTCGTGGTCTTCGCCCTGGCTCCAGATCTGCTGCGGGCGGTGAGCGCGCCCCTCGGGATTGATGAACGTCAGACCCTTCCCGTTCGTGACCACGCCGTGATAGGAGAGCGTGAAGCGGGCGGTGTCACCATAAGCAATGGCTTTGGCCAGATGGACCACCAGTGTGTCGCCGTGGCGTGACGTGCGGAGCGCACTGGTGATCTGCAGCTTCGCGCCGGCGTCCAGAATGACCGAGTCGAGCCCCGGCCGAAGTGACACCAGCGTCGTCGTCACGCGGCCGTCGAACGAGGTGGAATCCCAGTTGAACCTGGAGACCTCGATCCGCTGATGGATGAGGTCGTAGTCATGCGAACGCGTGTACCGATCGTTCGCCATGCGTTCGGCGTTCGACTGGGCGGCGAGTGGACCGGACGCGCACACGGCCATGAGGACGACTAACGACAGGGGCAAGCGCATTGGCGTTCCTCGTACAAGAAGGGCACTGAGAGTGATGCTGCTATAATGCTGTCGCAACGCTGTTCGTGCGACTTTCAGGCAGTCGCGATTGACAGTGCCGCCGGGGCTTAATACTTTTGCCCCCGGTTCAAGCATAACGTGGCACCGTCACCGGATGTCTGCGCTTCCGCGAGGACCACACTGTCTCGCGGTTTTTGTTTGAGCCCGCCCCCGCCGCGGTGGCGTGGGTCGTTCCAGTCCGGGGCGTTTGCCCCATTGTGCAGAGGTAGAACAGTATGGCTAAGGGTAAGGTGAAGTGGTTCAACGACGCGAAGGGCTTTGGCTTTATCGCGCAGGAGTCTGGTCCAGACGTGTTCGTCCACTTCACGGCGATCCAGGCCGAGGGCTTCCGCAGCCTCGCCGAGGGTGACAACGTCGAGTTTGACGTCGCCCAGGGTCCGAAGGGGCTGCAGGCGCAGAACGTCCGGAAGGCCTGACTTGTAGGGGCACCGCGCTGCCCCTGCGACAAGCGGGCCCGGGTCACACCGGGTCCGTTTGCTTTTCATATATTGGCGCCATGACTCCGCTGCTCATCTCGCTCATGCTCCTCCAGGCCGCCCCAGCGGCACCTCCAGCAGCCTCGCGTCCTTTTGCCTACCGCGGCTTCACGCCGGGGATGATCTATCGCGATTTCGCGACCCAGGCGCGCGCCATGGCGCCGACCAGCAACGATATCCTGGCGTGCCAGACCATGCACCAGACGGCGCAGGTAATGGATTGCGGCGTCCGGGTGCGCGATCCGGTGGACAGCGCCCTTTTCTACCTGAGCGCCAACGTGATCGAGGGACGAACCTCCGTCATTTCGTTCGTCGACTCGGGAGCAGTCGCACTCGTGCGCCGGACCCAGGATGACATGCGCAGGCGCCTCGGCGCGCCCCTGCGCAAAGAGCGCAGCATGTGGGAATGGACCAAGGGGCGGCGCTTCATCCGGCTCAACTGGCGCGGCGGGAGTGACTGGCGCGTGATCTCGATTACGCTGAACGACCGGGACGTCATGGATCGCATCGCGCACTACCGCCCGGCCGCCACGCAGTCGAAGCCGAAACCCAAACCCTAAGCTCAGAGCGCCGTCACCAAACGCTCGGCGAGCTTCGCGATCCCTTCGACGCCGGTGATCTGATCCATCCAGCGCGGCGGCAGTGCCACTTCTCCGTAGCGCGCGCCGAGCAGCGCGCCGGCCACCGCGGCATTGGTGTCGGTGTCCCCACCGGCCTGGGCGAGACAGACGAGCGATTCTTCGAGCGAGCGGTCGTGCGTGGCAAACCAGAACGCGATCTCGACGCAGTGCACCACATAACCGGCTTCGCCCGCGCGCGCGATCGGAAGATCGGACTCAGACTCGCGCGGCACGCGGTGGATCGCGTCGCGCAGCACGCGTGGCGCGCGATCGCCCATGCGGTGCAGGACTTCGTCCACGAAATAGATGTTCCCGTGCAGCAGCTCGCGCGCGGCGAGGTTCACCGCCACGGCGCCCCATGTACACCGCTCGTCCGAGTGCGTGATCGCCGCCTGCTGGGTCGAAACGCGCATCAGCCGGTCGGGATCGTTATGGTAAAGGAGCGCGACCGGCGCGCACCGCATCACGCTGCCGTTGCCGGCCGAACGGCCGGGGTTCTCCTGGTTCGCGAGCCGGCCCGCTTCGAACGGCTCCTTGCCCCTGTCGATGAGCGTCAGCGCACGCCTCGTCGTCATGCCGATGCCGCGGCCATCCACCTTCATCCACTTCACCCAGCGGCGGGCGACGTCGTTCGCATCGAACCCTTGCGACGACACCAGCGACTCGCCGAGCAGCAGCGCCATCGCCGCATCGTCGTCGTAGGGCGAGTTCTTGGGCGGAGGCGCGAGGTCGGTGACGCCGTTCGGGAATGCCTGCCGAATGGCGTCCGGCGTGCCGAGGTGCTCGGTGGGAACGCCAAGCTGGTTACCGGCGACAAGGCCCAGCATTGCGCCGCGGGCGCGCGAGACGAGCTGTGGATCCCCCCGGTCCATTGCGCCATAAATTAACACCACTCATGGTCATCGTAGCCGGGCTCGCCGGGATCTACGTGATTGTCGCGGTCCTGCTATGGGGTCTGCAGGAGAGGATCACGTTCCCGGCCCCGCGTGCGCCGCTCCCGAATCCGACGCAGACCATAGGATACGGCGAGCGGATAGAGTTGCGGATGCAGGATGGGACGCGGCTCGTCGGTTGGTACCTGCGGGCGGCGAAAACAGCGGCGGCGGCGGGCGGCGAAGGGGCGGCGAAAACCCCCGCCCTGCTCTGGTTCTACGGCAATGGGGAGACGATCGGGGCAATTTGGCAATAATCCGAGACTTCCGCCCTCAAAATGCCGGCCTTCTTGTTCTCGACTACCCCGGCTACGGCGCCAGCGAGGGCCGGGCGACCGAGGCGGGAATGTATGAGGCGGCCGATCTCGCCTACAACGCGCTGGCCAGCCGGCCCGACATCGATCCGCGCCGCATCTACGCCTACGGGCGCTCCCTCGGCAGCGCGGCCGCGACCCATACCGCCGCGAGCCACGAAATGGCCGGCCTGATTCTCGAATCCCCATTCACGAGCGCGCGGGGCATGGCGGCGCGGCACTACCGCATCTTCCCCGCGTTTCTCGTGCGAATCGGCCTCGACAACATCGGCCGGATGCCCCGCATTCACTGCCCCACCCTCGTCTTCCACGGCACCGCCGACGTGCTCGTCCCGATCAAGATGGGCCGTGACGTCGCGGCCGCGGCCGGCGGTCCGGTCGACTTCGTGATGATCGAGGGGGCGGGACACAACGACACGTACGACCTGGGCGGGGATGTCTACCGCGACAAACTGGCTGCCTTCGTCAAATAACCACGACGGGCTCGAGCCGGTCCCGTTTCTCTTCAAAGATCCGCTGTGCCTCATCGAGCGCCCGGATAACGCCGGGTTCCGCGGGATCGGGATATTTGCTGCTCGCGGCCAGCCGTCCCGTCAACTTCCGCACGCCGACGAGGGCGCGGGTGACCTCACAACGTTCCACGTCCCGGTTGGTGTGACCCGCGACGAGGAGCTCCTCATATAGAGGAAGGGCCGCGGGGTCGCCGAGGACGTAGAGCGACGCGAGGATCTTCGGGGCGAGGAAGCGCCGCAACATCTCATCCCCGCGAATCCGCTGAAACAACGCGATCACGTCGGGCGCGTGGCCCGGATAGTACCGCGCCGCTTCGACGGCCGCGGCCACGAACGCATGATGTGCGCCGGGTGTGGACAGATACTTCGCGAATAACGGCCACGCGTCCTTCGGATGGCGTTCGGCGAGCGCCAGAAAGGCGAAATAGCGGCGCCCGAGCGGGGCCCTCGTGTCGGCGATGACGGTGCGCAGACCGGCGACGCCCCAGCGCGCGCCGACCAACGCCGCGGCGGCGGCATGCTGCCAGCGCTCGAGCTCGGGTACACGGAACGTGACGATGTGCGGATCGAGAAACGCGCGACAACGCTCCAGCGCGGCGAGCAAGCGGCGATCGACTTCGGCGAGTGCAGGCTCGAGTGCTTCGGTGTTCGCGCGGCGGGCGAG
>WNEN01000057.1_pt1 | contig 18316 bp, 16 predicted proteins | sample 5399951 | NCBI WGS metagenome assembly WNEN01 (sample SAMN13153327, study PRJNA577476) | soil metagenome | isolation source: 20 cm grassland meadow soil 5 days after 1st rain plot 2 | place: USA:California | collected 2015-09-21
AGGCGACCACGGCGAGCCCCGTCCAGCCGATCACGAGGGTACGGGCCTGCCATGGCACCGCCATGCCGAAAGCGACGAGCATGAAGCTGGTGATCAGATGCGCGGCGCTGCGCCGAGTCCAACCGATCATGAGATACGCAGCCGCGAGCGTCAGCGGCACGAGCTCAAATGATTGTTGGAGGAGAGGCAACCCTACCGCGTTGGCAAGAATGAGCAGCGCCACGGGACTGGCGATGAACAGGAACCGTTCGGCGCTAACGTCTTCGGCCTTGAGCCCCTGCACCGCCGCCGGGTCGAATGGATCGCGGAGCGCCTGCTGTCCGCAGAGCAGGGCCCAGACGGCCACCGCCGCGCCGAGCGCGAGCCAGCGCGACGCCCGGGATGTGGTGATGCCCGCCAGACCGAAACCGAGGATCGACCAGGCGACGAGCAGCGCGAAGGCCCGCGTTTCAGGCCAGGAGCGCTGCCGCGTGGTGTGCAGGGTGAGGATCGCGCCGGCCGCGATCAGCCAGCAGCCGAGCGGCGTCGCGATGGCGGCACCAGCCCCAGCCGAGGCCAACAGCAGATAGCCGAAAACGGCGAGGTTGAACGTCGCGCGCCACCCCATGGCGTGTGCCGTGATGGCGGCGCCGAGGCCGATGACCTCGAGATACGTCAAGAATCCCAGGGGGTTCGGTGCCGTCGCGAGAATGATGGGGGCCAGGTACGCACCGCCCAGCGCCCAGATCGCGAGACCTTCGATCTCGTGGTGAATCGCGACGTAGGTGACCGCAACGGTGGTAGCCGCGAGCAAGAGGATGCCGACGCGGGGCTGCATGAGCGCATAGGGACCCGCGGCGGCCCAGAGGCCCAGATAGATCAGACCGCCCCCGGCCCCGATCATGGCCGCGCCGTAGCGGCGCATGCCCCGCAGGATTCGCTCGTGACCCCATGCGGCGAGCCCAATGCCGCCAACTACCGCACTCACCGACCGAACGAGGGGCGGGATCCAGCCTCGATCGATTGCGTACTTGAGGAACAGCCCCGCCGCGATAAGCAGCGCCGCGACACCCACCGCGAGCAGACCACGTTGGCCGAACCACTGTTCGAGATCCGAGGCGCCCGTGAGGGACTTGGCGGCGAAGGTTGGGAGTTTCGATGGAGCGGGCTTGCCGGATTCGGGCTTTGCGGGTCGGGGAACGGGAGTGAGCGTGGAGCGGAGCTGCTCGGATGTGTTCGCCACGAAACTGAGGCGGCGCAGCATGTTTTCGAGCGTCGCCACTCGCCGCTCGAGCTGCTCGATGGCGTGCTTCTGATCGTCGCTCAAGCCGTGACGGTGCCCGCGACCTTACGCGATCCCGCTGCCGTAATCAGCCCCGTGACTCCCACGATGATGATGAGATCGGGAATCCAGCCGACCTCCGTGGCGGGAACGGCCATCTGCAGGAAATACATCACGAAGTCGAACAGCCCGATCAGAAGCCCCAGCAGAACGGTGTATTGCAGCGCCCGATTCAGCTGCGACAGGATGCTGCCGGTGAGGAGCGCGACGGCGCCCTGTGCGGCGGCTATCGCGACGGCTGCCATCGTGCCGCTGAACAGCGTTTCGATGACGGCCGAGCGGCCGGGGTTATAGCTGAAGAACCAGGTGTGGATCAGCGCGATGACGAATCCCGCGATGGCCGCGCAGACCGTCGCCCAGATGGCGTAGGCTATGACGATGCGATTCTTGGGATCGGTCATGGGTCTCTCGCCACTATAGACTTCCGGTCTCGCTATCGCAATACGGCAGCAGCCTCCACGAGCGCCGCGCGTGCCTGATCGATGCGGGTCACGAGATCGGTGAGCTCCTTGTTCGCCGTCGCGGCGTCCGCGTAGCGAATCGCTTCATTCACGCTCGGGAATGCCATGGTGGCGTAGCCGTTGTCGAGATCGGCAGCGAATTGCAGGCTCTTGAACCACGGGCGGCTCACGAGGCCTTCGGGACGAGTGAGGCGCCGCTCGACCTGCATCAATGCCTGATTGACGCGCTCCGCCTTCGCGGAATCCACGGTTGCGGGCCGCGCCGCGTTGAATGCTTTGGCGACGGCCGTAAACCGGTCGAGCGCGTCCTTCAGCGCCTGCGTGCTGACCGAAGCCGTCCACTGTTTCTTCGCGATGCCGGAATCGAGCTGCGAAACCAGACTGGTCATCTCCGTACCGAACGCGGCGTAATCGAGCGGGAGCAGATCGCTGTTGGCGAGCCGGCCCATGATCACCGCGACGAGCTGCGACCCCGCGCGATGGGCCTTGTATCCCGGATCGCCAAAGCGCGTCATCCAGTCGTAGGAGTCGTACATCGAGTGATAGATGCCGTCGGGTCCGTCGAAGCCGATGCCGCCCGACGGGATACCGACGTGGTGATAGAACCCGGAGAAATCCGAGCCGCCACCGAGATTGCCCATGGTGAGCTTCGTGGTATCGCCGTTGTTTTTCTTGAGCCACACGTCGTAGACCGTTCCCGGGCCCGTGGGATCGGGCACGGCTTGGGCCGACGCCCGGAACAGGGGCTTCAGCGACGGCGAGCCGCCGCCGCCGAAGTTCGGGCCGGAGAACGTGCCGTCCTCATTGATGTAGGCGACGACGTGCGCCCGCAGCGTATCCTCGAGCTCTTCGACCCACTCGGTCGATCCGATCAGGCCCCACTCTTCGGCGTCCCACGTCGCGAACACGACGGTTCGTGCGGGCCGCATGCTGTCGCGCGCCAGCGTCGCGAACGCGCGCGCCGTCTCGAGCACCGACACGGTCCCGCTGACGTTGTCGCGCGCGCCCGGACCCCAGGCATCGCGATGCCCGCCGACGACCACCCACTCGTCCGGCCAGCGCGTTCCGCGGATCATGCCGATCGTGTTCCAGATCTTGTGGAAGCCGCGCTCGCCGCGCTCGCTCTTCACGTGCAGGCGTGCGCGCGCGGAACCAGGCCCGACGTGGTAATGGAACGGCAAGCCACCCTGCCAGCTCTGCGGGACCGGCGGCCCCGTCATCGGCTCGAGGAACCGGCGCGCGTTGCCGTAGCTCAGCGGAATGATCGGAATCTTCGGGATGTCGAGCGAATCTTCGGGCACGCGGCGCGCGCCCTCCACCGACGACCAGCTCGGCGTCGTGGGATCGCCGTTGCCGTTCATCATGCTCCCGCGCTGGATGCCGTCGGCGTTGCGCATCGGCCCCTTCGGGTAGACGTCGCCGCGGAAGTAGCCGTCGTCTTGCGGATCGGAATAGACGATGAGACCGACGGCGCCGCGCTTTTGCGCTTCGCGCGCCTTGATGCCGCGGAACGAGCGCCCGTAGCGCGCGAGCACGATCTTGCCGCTCACGCTGACGCCGAGCGAGTCGAGCGTCTTGTAGTCTTCGATGAGCCCGTAGTTCACGTAGACGACGTCGGCAGTGACGTTGCCGTCGCCGGTGTAGCCGTTGAACGGCGGGACCTGCGGACCCGTCCCCGGTTCTGCGAGATTGAGCCGCGTGGTGCGGCCGCCGCTGATGACCCAGGCCGCGACCGTATCGGGCTGCGGTATGTAGACGGTGTACTCTTTGCTCCACGCGTCGATGCCCCACGATTTCATCTTGTCGAGCACATAATCGCGCGTCGTCGCCTGCGCCGGCGTGCCCGCCATATGGGGGACCGCGGAGAGATCGTGCGACATTTGCCGCACACTGGCGGTGTCGGGGACGGCCATCAGCCGTTGTTCGAAGCTCTGGGCGTGGAGGCGTGCCGACGTGCCGACGTGTAGGACAGCAATCGCGACGAGCATGCGACGGGTCATGCTTTCTCCCCGGCAAGAAGCACAGGTCGTGGTTTCCGCAGCGTCCGTATAACGGCGGTAATCAACATACAGAGTAACGCACCCAGCGCGGCGGATCCCATATCCTTTTGTGGATCCCAGATGTCCCCTTGCGTTCCCAGCCACGCGTCGCCCGTTCCCGGCGCGACCATCGTCGCCACCACCATTTCCATGATCTCATAGAGCGCACTGAACGCGAGCGTGACGTCGAGCGGGAGATAGTACGCCCAGAATCCGCGCGCGTTGGCGACCCGCAGAAAGACTTCGCGGATCGGATAGGCCAGCAGCAGCCCGAACGAGAAATGGACGACGCGGTCGAACGGGTTACGGGCAAATCCAAAGGCGTCTTTGAGCCAGAAGCCGAACGGGACTTCCGAATAGGTGTAGTGCGCGCCGATCGTATGCAGCGTCAGGAACACGGTGATCAGCAGGTACGACAGATCGGACAGGGGAAAGATCCGGTAGGTGCCGATCAGGATCGCGAGGGCGGCCACGACGAGCAGATTTTCCAGGACCCAGTCGTGCCGGTCGCGCGGCGCGATGGCCGTGATCACCCAGGCCATCGCGTACCACCCGACCAGCACTTGCAGCAAACGGTTCCTGGAAAACGCGACCGTCCTGTGCGACGTGGATGTCGAGAGCATCACCGCGGGTTCAGGATCTGGTCGATCCGCGCCAACAGATCCACGATATGCGCCCGCGTCGCGCGATCACCCGCCCTGGCCTGCGCGCCCCGCAGGGTCGTCTGCAGGTCGGTGAGCTCGAGCCGGGCCTGTGCGCGGGCGTCGGCCGGCCGGGGCGGCGGCGGCGTAAAGCCCGGGAATGGCGTGAACCCGGGCGGCAGCGGCGTGACGAGCGGCGTGCTGATCAGGCGCTCCATTTGATCGACAAAGGCGCGCTGCAGGTTGCGCCGGTACTCGTCCACGCGGACGGCGCCGGTGCCGAATTCCGAGAAGATCCCGCGCCGCACGTCGCCAAACAGGTCGGCCATGGTGTACGCGTTCTGCTCGGTGGCTTCCTGATCGGCCACGCGCGACAGGCGCGCGTCCTGGAAGAGCAAATTGAGAACTGAGTTTTGCCGCTGCCGGACGCGCTCGACGGAGCCCGTCGGCTCGATCCGGCGCAGAATTTCGGGGTCGAGGAAAAACGTCGGCGTCGTGAACACGTTCTCGTTCAGGAACCGCACCGCCTCGGCCTGCTTGGCGCGCGGCACCGGCTGATAGACCCGGCCGGTCTGGCTCGCGTACTTGGTGAACTGATAGACGCCGCCGACCACCACCGCGACGTGGTTCATTTCGCGGGCCCACTGGCCGATCAGCTCGCCGTACATGTCGTCGAGGCGGTCGTAGTTGTCCGTCTTCGTTGTGGTCGTCGCCGGAATCAGCATCGGCACGAGCCGCTTGATGTTGCGGGCTCCGTACCCGCTCGCCTTCACCGGATCATCGCCGAGCGCTTCGGTGATGATGCGCGGATCGACGGGATCGCCGTCCCCGATCCAGCGGAAGTAGGGATTGACGTCCTGCAGCCGGGCCAGCGAGTCGAGGAGCGGACGCTCAGCATCCGGCGTCGGGGCGGTCGGAATCCGGCGATACCCCCAGTCGATCACGAAGTAGTCGTAGGGACCGATCCCCTGCATCAGGCATGCGGAGTCACCAGGCTGCGCCACGTAGTTGTAGCGCGCATAGTCCATGATCGACGGGCTCGTGCCCTTCACGCGGCAGGTGAACGATTTGCTGCGCAGCGAGTCCACGGGATAGTAGGTCGATGCCACCATGTTGTGGCGCAGGCCGAGGCTGTGGCCGACCTCGTGGTTCGCGACGTAGGCCAGCATCAGCCCCATCAGCGAATCGGGCAACGGCAAGGTCTTGGCGCGTGGATCGGAGGCGCCGGCCTGAGTCCAGTACCAGGCCTCGACGAGGCTGGCGACGTTGTGATAGAAGCCGATGTTGGCGTTCAGGATCTCGCCGGAGCGCGGATCGCTGACGCTCGGTCCGTACGCGTTCTCGATTGTGGAGGGCAGCCAGCGAATGGTGTTGAAGCGCGCGTCGTCCAGGTCGAAATCAGAATCGCTCGCCTCGGGCACCTTGGCGACGATGGCATTGCTGAACCCGGCGGCGCGGAATACCGGCTCCCACATCTCCACGCCCTTGATCAGCCAGTTGCGCCACTTGGCGGGCGTCGCGGGATCGATGTACCACACGATCGGCTGGACCGGATCGGAGACCGCGGCGTTGGGGTCCTTCGGCTCGAGCCGGAAGCGCTTGATGAAGCACCGCTCCGGCCCCATCACGCGCACCTCGTCGAAGTTCTCGAAGGTGATGTTGAAGTAACCGACCCGGTCGTCGCACAGGCGCGCCATCATCGGCTGGTCGGGGAGCAGGACCATCGAGTAGTTCATCAGCATGGTGATCGAGTTCAACGACCGGTTGGGCGGCCCGCCGGCTGGGCCGGGCACCGAGTCCACCTCGAAGGTCTGGAGTGCGCTGATCTCGACGTTGCGCGGGAAGGAGCGCGCGCGATCGACGACCGAGCGCGCGGGATCCATGCGGCGCACCCGCACCCCCGACTGGCGCAGATTCAATTCGGCGACGTCGGTCGTGAACAGCTTGGTCGCCTCGATGACGGCGTTGCTGTCGGACGGATGCCAGGCGGCAACATCGAAGCTCATGATGATCGGCGCGATGTTGGACAGACGCACCGCGCGCGCAACGGGCTGCGTACTGTCGGCGCGCATCGCGTACGACACGATTCGCAAAAAGACCTTATTGCCCATCCGCTCCCAGACGACGATGCGGTTGCTGATCTCTTCGCCGGCGTAACGGATGCCGCGGATCGTACCGCGCTGATCGGCAATGAGCAGGAATTCGCGGCCGAACATCGCTTTGGGGATCTCGTAAAACAGCTTCTCGCCGATGCGGTGGACGATGAAGACACCGGAGTCCGTGGTCGCACCCTGGGTGATTACCTGGTTGTAGGGCTTCGGCGCAGTCGCATCCTGCGGCTGCTGGCGTGCGCCATTGGCGGCCCGTGTGGTATCTTGGCGGGCGGGTGCCGGTGCTGGGACCGGCTTGGCAGGGGCGGAGGCGCAAGCGAGGGCACTGGTTGTCAACAGAGCGGTCAACGCGCGCATCGGGAATAACCTTGGCTGGTTGGAAGACGGGGGGACATTAGACCGTGCATACCGAATGAGCAAGAGTCTCCGCGTGCTGATTGTCGGCATCGTCGCGGCGGCCATTGTCTACGGCGCGGCGCTGACGCTCGCCATCACCGGACATCTCGGCTCTGCGCCGGCGATCGTCGTTCTCATCCTCGGGATGGTGCTCTTCCCTGCCGCGTGGCTTCTCGTGCGGCGCCGGTTGTGGACGCCGTTCACGGCGCTCGAGCAAGGCATCCAGCGCGTTTCAGAGGGCGACCTCAGCACCCAGGTGCCCGTGCTCCGCGGCGACGAGCTCGGCACGGTCGCCAGCCATTTCAATCACATGACGCGGGTCCTGCGCGATCGCGCCGAGGAGCAAGGACGCTTCGCGGCCGCGGGCGAGCTGCTGGGAGGCGTGGCGCACGAGGTCAACAATCCCTTGATGGCGATCGCGAGCCACGCCGAGCTGCGGCTCGCGGACAACAAACTGTCGGCGGAACAGCGCAACGAAATGCAGAGCATCCTCCGCCAGGCCCAACGCGCGGCCAAGCTGCTCCGCGGGCTGCTGCGCTTTGTCCGCGCCGGCGAGAAGCGCTCCGCCACCGTCAACCTGAACGACGTCGCGCGTGCCGCGATCGACCTCGTATCGTACCGCTTCAACATCGATGAGATCACCCTGGAAGGGCGCCTCGATCCTGAGCTGCCGCCGGTGGTGGGCGACGCGAATCGCCTTGAACAGGTCATCGTCAATCTGCTGAGCAACGCGCTCGACGCGTTACGCACCGTGAAGCCGCCTCGTCGATTGACGGTGGACACCTATACGGACGACACGGGCGGAAAAGTCTGCATGACCGTCACCGACAACGGGCCGGGCGTGGCACCCGAAATCGCCGGGCGCCTGTTTCGACCGTTCGCGAGCACCAAGGGAGTGCGCGGCACGGGATTGGGTCTCTACATCTCACGCCAGCTCGTGCGGGAGGCGGAGGGCGAGCTCGATCTGGTGAAGCTCCCCGAGTCTGGCGAGGGCGGGGGCGCCCGCTTCCTCCTCTGGCTCCCCTCGGCGCGCGTCGCGGTGCCGCGCGCGCCCGTGGAGATTCCGCAACCAGCGCCGCCGCGCGTCTCACCCACACCAGGCCTGGCCCTGACCGGCATCCGCATTCTGATTGTGGACGACGAGGAGTTGGTGCGGCGCCCCCTGGGGAAATACCTGACCAAGCGCGGAGCCGAGATTCGGGAAGCGGGCGACGGCGTGGCGGCATTCGAGCAGCTCGGCACTGGCTTCCAACCGGATGTGATTCTCGCCGATTTGCGCATGCCCAAGATGGATGGCGCCGAGTTTTACCAGCGGCTGCAGCAGCTGCGCCCTGCCCTGGCCGATCGCGTGTTGTTTCTGTCGGGCGACATCACGCAGCTCGCGGGACGCGGACTGGCCGACGTCCCGCACGAGCGCGTGCTGGTGAAGCCGGTCGAGCTGGTCGAGCTGGAGCAACGGATCAGGGCCTTCGTGCAGGAGAAGGCCGCGTAGCATGCTGGTGGTGGTCGTGCTGTTCGCGACAGTGCTGCTGCGTGCGGTGATCGTGCTGACCTTCGTCTATCTCATGCTTCCCAAAAAACGGGTCTGTCCGCTCTGCGGTGCCCGGCTCACGCCGATCAGACATTCCGTCCTGCGGCTGCTGCTCCCCATGGTGGAGCATCGGTGGTGCATGCGTTGCGGCTGGAGTGGCCTCGTGCGTCAGACTCAATCACGCGTGATGAGACGCGCCGCGCGCTCGTAGAAGAAGTAGTCCCACGCCCAGTTGATCAGCACGAACAGCTTGTTGCGGAACCCGATGAGCTGAATGATGTGCACGACGAGCCACATCACCCACGCCGGAAATCCACTCAGCTTGAGTCCATAGACGTGTGCGACGGCGGCGTTGCGGCCGATCGTGGCGAGGGTGCCTTGATCCTTGTAGCGGAACGGTACAAGCGGCCGGTCTCGCAGCTGCCGCATGATGTTCTGCGCGACTGCCTCGCCCATCTGGATCGCCACCGGCGCGACCATCGGCAGCGGGTGGCCGTCCTGTTCGAGATAGGCCGCATCCCCGATGATGAAAACCTCCGGATGTCCGGGGACCTGGAGCGTCCGCTCGACGGGAATGCGTCCTTGGCGCGCGGGTTTCAGGCCCAGCGCGGCACTTAACGGGGCAGCGCGAACGCCGGCCGCCCAGATCACGGTGTGGGCGGGAATGACCTCGCCGCTCTTGAGGCGCGCCTGCTTACCGTCGTAATCGGCGACCGTCGCTCCAAAGCGCAGCTCGACCCATTTGCGCCAGAGCGTTTTCCCCGCCGCTTCGCGAAGCCGTTCAGGCAATGCCGGCAGCAGGGTGTCGGTCGCCTCGAGCAGCAGGATCCGCACATCCTTGATGTTGAGCCGCGGGTAATCCTTCACCAGCACGAGGCGGATCAGCTCGGAGAGCGCGCCCGCCATCTCGACACCGGTCGGACCGCCGCCCACCACGATGAACGTCAGCAGTGAGCGACGATGCTCGGGATCGGTCTCGAGCATCGCCTTCTCGAAGCAGGTCAGCACCTGATTCCGGATGGCGATCGCGTCGGGAATGTCTTTCAGGCCCAGCCCGTAGCGCTGCATCGACTCGAGCCCAAAGAAGTTCGTCTCGCCGCCAGGCGCCAGCACGAGATAGTCGTAGCTGATGGGCCCGTCACTGGTCTCGAGCCGTCGCCCGACGAAGTCCACGCGCGTTACTTCGACCAGCCGGAAGTCGGCGTTTTTCTGACCGCGCAGAATCGAGCGTGCAGGCTTGGCGATTTCCTCGGGCTCCAAACCCGCGGTTGCGACTTGATAGAGCAGTGGTTGGAAGAGGTGGTAGTTGTTGCGATCGACGAGAACGACTTGCACGGGCGCCCGCCGCAATGCGCGGGCAACGCGGAGGCCGCCGAAGCCGGCGCCAACGACGACGACGGTGGGGATGGCGTCAGCCCGTGAGCTTGCGCAGCAGCGCCGCGAGCGGGTCGTACTTCGCGTCCACGAGGCGCTCTTTCAGCGGAATGATCGCGTTATCGGTGATTTGGATCGACTCGGGACACACCTCGGTACAGCACTTGGTGATGTTGCAGTAGCCGATCCCACCCTCGTGACGCAGGTGCTCGCGCCGGTCGGCGTCATCGAGCGGATGCATCTCGTACACGGCGGCCCGGACCAGCATGGCGGGTCCCATGAACTGCTGGTGCTTCTCGTGCGTGCGCAGCACGTGGCACACGTCCTGGCACAGGAAGCACTCGATGCACTTGCGGAATTCCTGCGGCCGCTCGACTTCGTACTGATACATCCGCCACGTCCCGTCGGGCGCGTCGGGTTTGCGGGGCTGGAACGCCGGAATCCGCTTGTTCACCTCGTAATTCCACGACACGTCGGTCACGAGATCCTTGATCACCGGGAACGCGCGCATCGGCGTGACCGTGATGGTCTCATGGGGCGCGTAATCGGACATGCGCGTCATGCACATGAGCCGCGGCTTCCCGTTGATCTCGGCGGAGCAGGAGCCGCACTTCCCCGCTTTGCAGTTCCACCGGACCGCGAGATCGGGCGCGTGCTCGGCCTGGATCATGTGCACGGCGTCGAGCACGACCGATCCTTCTCCTGCGGCGACCGTGTACTCCTTGAGCTCGCCGCGCTCGCGCGTGCCGCGGAACACTCGGAGGGTCCGCTGCTCGGCCACGGCTATTTCCCTTCCTTAATGAGAGCCAGGAGCTCGGCCGGAATTGGCGGCTGCGCCTCGCGCCGCACCACCATGCGATCTCCTTCCTTCTTGATGACGATCTGCTCGCGGGCCTGCTTCTCGTCAGAATCGGGATAATCGCTGCGCGTGTGACCACCGCGGCTCTCGGTCCGCTCGAGCGCCGCACGCGCCGTCGCCTCGGAAACAACGAGGAGCGACTGCAGGTCGATCGCCGTATGCCAGCCGGGGTTGTACTCGCGGCTGCCCGTCACGCCGACTGCGCGCGCGCGCGTCGCGAGCGTGTCGAGCGCCTGGAGCGCGCGCTCGAGGCCCGCCTTGTCCCGAATGATTCCGGCATCGCGCTGCATGATCGCCTGCAGCGCCGACTGCACCGCATACGGGTTCTCGCCTTCCCGGTCGAACGGCGCCAACGCCTCGTGCATCGCCGTCTCGACCTCGCTATCGGGAATCTTCGGCGCCGGACCGCGCTTCGACGCCGCGAACTGCCCCGCGCGCCGCCCGAACACCAGCAGATCGCTGAGGGAATTCCCGCCGAGGCGGTTCGCGCCGTGCATGCCGCCGCCGACTTCACCGGCGGCGTAGAGTCCCGGGACGGTGGATTCCTGGGTCTCGGCGTCGACTTTGACGCCGCCCATGACGTAGTGCGTCGTCGGGCCGATCTCCATCGGATCCTTGGTGATGTCGACGTGCGCCAGCTCTTTAAACTGGTGATACATGCTGGGCAGCTTCTTCTTGATGTAGTCGGGACTCTGCTTGGAGGCGATGTCGAGGATCACGCCCCCGTGCTCGGTGCCACGTCCCTCCGCGATCTCTTTCGTGATCGCTTTGGCCACGACGTCGCGCGTGAGGAGCTCCGGCGGACGACGGTTCTTCTTGCGATCGCCCTTCACCCATGCATCGGATTCGGCTTCCGTCTCGGCATAATCGCCCTTGAACATGTCGGGCATGTAGCGAAACATGAATCGCTCGCCCTCGTTGTTCTTGAGCACCCCCCCTTCGCCCCGCACGCCTTCGGTCACGAGAATCCCGCGGACGCTCGGCGGCCAGACCATGCCGGTCGGATGGAACTGCACGAACTCCATGTCGATCAATTCGGCGCCGGCTTCGTAGGCGAGCGCGTGGCCGTCGCCCGTGTACTCCCAGGAATTGCTGGTGATCTGCCAGGCTTTGCCGATGCCACCCGTCGCCAGGACGATCGCACCGCTCTTGAACAGCACGAACCGGCCAGTTTCACGAAAATACCCGAGCGCCCCGGCAATCTTTCCGCCGACGACAAACACCTTCACAATCGTGCATTCCATGTGCACGTCGATGCCGGAATGCACGCCTTTGTCCTGGAGCACGCGGATCATCTCCAGACCCGTGCGGTCGCCGACGTGCGCCAGGCGGCTGTAGGTATGGCCGCCGAACGGCCGCTGATTGATCTTGCCGTCGACGGTGCGATCGAACAGCGCGCCCCACGCTTCCAGCTCGTTGATGCGGTCAGGGGCTTCCTGGGCGTGGATCTGCGCCATGCGCCAGTTGTTGTGCATCTTGCCGCCGCGCATCGTGTCGCGGAAATGCACGCGCCAATTGTCTTCGGGAAAAACGTTGCCGAGCGCCGCCGCCGCGCCGCCTTCGGCCATGACGGTGTGCGCCTTGCCGAGCAGCGATTTGCAGACGAGCGCGACTTTGGCCTTCTGCGCGCTCGCTTCGATGGCGGCACGCAGCCCCGCACCGCCGGCGCCGATCACGACGACGTCGTAATCGTGAGAGCGAATGTCTTGAGGAGGCATTACGAGGACGTCCGAGTGCCTGAAGGGCGTAGAAGCCCGGTGCGTCCTTCAGGACGTGCGTCTCCGCCGAGCCGGCGCTTCAGCGCACGGATAACGAGGGCGGTCATCGTCAGAATATCCGCACGTCGTGGATGACGCCCATCGCGCAGAGGCGGATGTAGACGTCCGTGAGCGCTACGCCAAATAGCGAGCACCACGCGAACAGCATATGGTGACGATTGAGGGCACTCACGCCGCGCCACGTCTGGAAGCGCGCCTTGCCACCGCGTGCGCACGAGAAACAGTCGACTTGACCACCGACCAGGTGGCGGAGTGAATGGCAGCCGAACGTATAACAGGAGAGCAGGACGACGTTGATCGCCATCACGATGGTGCCGATGCCGACGCCGAACGTCGTGGGGCCGGTCCCCATGCTGCCGTCCGGCAGGACCCCGTTCACCGGCCAGCGTGTTGCGACCCACACATCGTACGCGAGGATGAAGATGAAAACGACCGCCGCATACATGAAATAGCGGTGGATGTTCTGGATGATGAACGGGAATTTCGTTTCGCCCTTGTAGCCGTGGCGCGGCTCGCCGACCGCGCACGCCACCGGATCGAGGAAAAACGCGCGGTAGTATGCTTTGCGGTAGTAGTAACAGGTGGCGCGGAAGCCGAGCGGGAAGATGAGGATGAGGAATGCGGGAGAAAGCGGCCACCATCCGGCGTTGATGAGCGGCGAATAAAAGGGCGACAGGTAGGGACCCCACTCAAAGCTGCGATTGACCCAGGCCGCCCACGTCGCGTAAATGCCAAAGCTGCCGAGGACCAGTGCGGTGAGCGCGGGGGCGATCCACCAGGCATCGCGGCGCAGCGTAGCCCCGAAGCTGCGTTCCTGCAGGTCGCGGACCGAGGTCGTCATAGCGTCACCGCCGCCATCGTTTGCTTCACTCCCTCTGCCGATTTCGTGAGCGCCGCCTTCTCCTCGGCCGTGAGCTCGACCGCGATGATCTGCTCGAGGCCGTTCTTGCCCAGCTTGCATGGCACGCCGCAGTACATCCCGGAGAGACCGAACTCGCCGTCGAGCCACGCGGCGCAGGGCAGCACGCGTTTCTTGTCGAGAGCGATCGATTCGACCATCTGGACGGTGGCGGAGGATGGCGCGTAATACGCCGACCCTGTCTTGAGGAACGCGACGATCTCGGCGCCGCCGTTGCGCGTGCGGTCCACGATCTTGTCGAGCTTCGCCTTGTCGAGCAGCTGTGTGACCGGAATTCCCGAGACGGTCGTATACGAAATCAGCGGCACCATCGTATCGCCGTGCCCGCCCAGCACCATCGCCTGGATGTCCTGCACCGAGACATCGAGTGCTTCGGCCAGGAACGAGCGGTAGCGCGCGGTGTCCAGCACGCCGGCCATGCCGATTACCCGCTCACGCGGAAAGCCCGTGACCTGTTTGGTCACCCAGCACATGACGTCCAGGGGATTCGATACGACAACGACGATGGCCTTGGGGCAGTGCTGTTTGATCTGCTGGGAGACCTGCTTGACGATGTCGGCGTTGGTGCGGACCAGGTCGTCGCGGCTCATGCCCGGCTTGCGCGCGATTCCGGCGGTGACGACGACGACCTCGCTCCCCGCGGTTGGCCCGTAGTCGTTCGCGGCGCCGATCACGCGCGTATCGAAGCCCTCGATGGGAGCCGACTCCCACTGATCGAGCGCTTTTCCCTGTGGAACGCCGTCGACGACATCGACGAGGACAACGGTGCGGGCGAGTTCTTTTTCGGCGAGGCGCTGGGCGGTCGTGGCGCCGACATTTCCGGCGCCGACTACGGTGATTTTGTTGAGCATGGTGCGGGGGAAGTTAATGGGTCCGTGGTAGGGGCGCAGCCGACGTCAGCCTCCGCGCGTATGCATCTCTCGATGCGGATCGGCGCGGAGTCCTTCCACTGGATACAAGGGTGAACGCTCAACGACGCCCAGCCGCTGCTCGGCGCCGCGATCGGTGCGCCCGCGCCAGGTCCGGGTGATGAGCTCTTGAATGTCCGAATCGCTCGCCCCGTCGCGTAGCGGCTCCCGCAGATCGATCCCCCGCGCGGCGTACAAACACAAGAACCATGTGCCGTCTGCCGTCAGGCGGCTGCGGTCGCACGAGCGGCAAAACGGAGCCGTCGTCGAAGCGATGATCCCGAAGGTGGTGCCATCGGACAGGCGGAAACGCTCGGCGGGCGCGGCGACATCCTGACTGGGAACCGCCGCGATCGACCCGTAATGCGCCGACAGCCGGGCCAGCATGTCGCGCTGCGAGAATACCTGCTCGGCGGACCACCCGGTTGCGCCGCCCACGTCCATGTACTCGATGAACCTCACCTCCGCCTGCGCCGCACGCGCGAACTCGATCAGCTCGATCAGCTCGTCATCGTTGACGCCGCGGATCACGACGGTGTTGAGCTTCACCGGCAGGCCGGCGGCGCGCGCGGCCGTGATCCCGGCGAGGACGTCGACATGCCGGTCGCTCCGTGCCAGCTCGCGCATGCGCTCGGGCCTGAGCGTGTCGAGGCTGACCGTCACGCGCGCGAGGCCGGCGTGCCGCAGCGCCTGCATCTGTTTTGCGAGTAAGAGACCGTTGGTGGTCAGCGCGAGATCGCGGACGCCGCCCGTCCGCGCCAGCATGCGTACGAGCGTCGGCAAATCGTGCCGCAGCAAGGGCTCGCCGCCCGTCAGGCGTACTTTCGCGACGCCGAGCCCCGCGAAAATGCCGACCAGACGGGCGATTTCTTCGAAGGTGAGGATCGATTGCTTGGGCAGCCAGACGTACTCCTGCTCCGGCATACAGTAGCGGCAGCGCAGATTGCAGCGGTCGGTGACCGAGACGCGCAGACTGCCGAGGGGTCGCTCGAGACGATCAACTATCACGCAGGCCGCCGGCGATCTGTTTCCCGGACGGATCCACCCAGGTCGATGTCCCGTCCGCGTGGATCTCCTTCTTCCAGATCGGCAACCGCTTCTTGATTTCCTCGATCATATGACGACAGACGGTGAACGCCTCGTCGCGATGCGGCGCTGCTGCGACAATCGCGACACTGGCCTCACCCACGGGCACGACGCCCAGCCGATGCTGCACGATGATTTTGGCCGCGGGCCAGCGCGCCTGCGCCTCGTCGATCAGTCGCACGATCTCTTCGCGCGCCATCTCGTCGTAGGCGGAGTAGTCGATCGCGGTCACGTCACCATCGTTGCGGACGGTGCCGAGAAAGACGCACGTCCCGCCGCGCTCGCCGCTCTGGATCTGTCCGAGCAGCGCTTCGACCGAAATCCTGGCACGGGTGAGCTTATTCATTTCATCCTCCCGACAATGGCGGCAGCAAAGCGACTTCATCGCCGTCACTGACGCGGGCGTCGAGTTTCACCTGCCGGAGATTGAGCGCGGCCAGCGGGCGGGGCGGCAAGTCGCGGGCTCCCGGGACGGTCTCCCGCACGCGCTCGAGCAGCTCGCTGATCGTCGCGCTTTCGGGCACCTCGACGGACGTCGCCTGACATCCCGTCAGCTCGGCATAGCGCGCGAAGAATCGGACCGTGATCTCGGCCATGAGCGATTATAGTCCCGATACCAGGCTCTGCCAGAGCTTGGCCTGTTTCGGCGTCGGATTCGAGAGGCGTTCCAGCGTGCCCGCCCCGACCGGACCTTCGCGGACGGTCGCGTTCAGGGTTAAGCCTTGCGTGCCGCGCCGCACCGCCAGCGGGAGCGGCTGCCCGGCCTTGCCCCGGTAGTGCGAGCGAAATGTCGCCGCCCAATTCCCGTCGAGCGTAACCCGAACATCACCCACTGACGTGAGGACGTCACCTGGAAGAATGCCGGCGGCTTCCGCCGCGCTGCCCGGCACGACCGCCGCGACCTGCACGTCACCGGTCGGCGTGCCGCGGGTCGAGATGCCGAGCAACGGGCCGGTATCGCGCCGCAGCCGCAGTCCGGCTTTCGCGAACACCGAGTCGTACGGGAGCGGCTCGCGGCCGTCGATGTAGCGACGATAGAAGGAGTCCACGTCCGGCATCCCCGCGAGGCGTAGCTCGTTCAGCAGGTCGGCGGTCGAGAATCCCTTGTTCTGACGGTAGGAGCGCGTATAGAGCGCGCGCATGACCTCGTCGAGCGTGTGCGCGTTGTCGGTCGCATCGCGAATCGAGATGTCGAGCAGCAGACCGAGCGTCGCGCCCTTGGGATAGTACAGCTGCGACGAGTTCACGTAGACCTCATTGATCCACGTCGCCTCGCTGCCGTCCTCCGCGCTCCACGGCTCAGGCGCCGATTCGACCTGCCCGATGTCCGACGTCGCATTCGAGAGGAGCTGATTCGTGCTCCACAGGCCGGAACGAACGTTCGTGAGGTCGGCGTAGTAGTCTGTCACTCCTTCGGACCACCACAACAGCGGCGTGTACTGCTCGGCGTGATAGTCGTAGGGCCACATCTCCGTCGGCCGGATACGCTTCACGTTCCAGAGGTGGAAGAACTCGTGCGACAGCAATGGATAGATGAAGTCCCCGAGCGTGCCCGTGATGAGATCGGCGAACGATTCGGCGGGCATGATGTCGTACTGCGACGAGCTGTGCTCGAGACCGCCGCCGAAGTCGATGGGGCCATGGATCACATTGAAGAAGACGGTATACACGTCATACGGAGCCTCGCCCATGATCCGATTTTGCACGGGCGCCATCTTGCCGATGCCGACGCGGAGGCTGCGCGCGACGGCGGGCGTATAGTCCGTGGACGGCCAGAGTGCGATGCGGATCCACTTCCCGTCCGCCTGGAGCGAGTCGAGGCTGAAGTGGCCCAGGAACGTCATCGCGTCCGCGAGCTCGTGATAATCGCCGGCGCGGTACACGCCGTTGGTCGGACCTTTGAGCGCCGTCGTTACCTGCCAGCCGGAGGGCAGTCGAAACCGCACTTCGGCGGGAAACGCGAGGCCGCCTTGCCCCTCTTCGAACATGAAAAGGTTGGTCCCGAGGAATTGCGCGAAATCCGCCTGGATGCGCGCGAGCGAGAGATCGATTTTGTCGTTGCCATAGTCGAAATCCACCGTGACGCGGTCCGCGCCACCGGTTACGACGCGCCACGTATCCTTGTCGCCGCGATCCCACCGCAGCGGCGCGCCGCTCGGATTGCGAGCACCAAAGCCGTGGACATAGCGCGCGTAATTCTGGATCTCGTAGTTGCCGGGACTCCACGCGGGCAACGAGACGAGCAGTGTGTCGTGTCCTGCAGCCGGGAATTCAGCCGAGACGTGAAACTGCCCTTGAGCGACCGAGACTTCGTAGCGCACAGTCTGTGAGCGAAGCGGTGTCGTGAGAGCGGCGCAGAATCCGAGGCAAGCGAGACGACGCATCATCACTCCAGACAAGAGGTTGAGAGATACTGAAAACTAGAACGGCCCCGGCGTGAGTGCCGAGGCCGTTCGCCAAGTTATCCTGGCGCACCGTGTTACGATGGAACCTTCACGCTCGCGTCGGCGACCATCGCGCGCAACTCCTTGCTGGGCTTGAAGACGGGAACGGGGCGCGCGGCAACTTCGACTGGATCACCAGTCCTCGGGTTACGCGCCATCCGCGTCTTCCGCTGACGGATTTTGAACGTCCCAAATCCGCGTATCTCAATGTTATGCTGCTCGGATAGCGCGGCTTTGACGGCATCGAGGAAGGAATCCACAACGCGCGCACAGTCCTTTTTTGAAATGAGGGGACCAGCGGTGCGAGCGATGTGCGCGGTGACCTTCTCGACCAGATCGGCCTTCGTCATTGAGCCCCCCTGCCGTAACTGCTGGTGCGTCGCCGGGTTGCAACGTCGGGGGCTATGATAGGGGCTTACTTATTTGGCGTCAAGAGCTTGTAGGAATT
>WNEN01000058.1_pt1 | contig 18207 bp, 13 predicted proteins | sample 5399951 | NCBI WGS metagenome assembly WNEN01 (sample SAMN13153327, study PRJNA577476) | soil metagenome | isolation source: 20 cm grassland meadow soil 5 days after 1st rain plot 2 | place: USA:California | collected 2015-09-21
AGATGCTGCGGAGGATTTCTACGGTGCGCGCGAGCGGAATGGCGCCGTTGTTGCCGATCCAGGCGCGCAGCGTCGTGCCGGGGACAAACGGACGCGTGTGATACACGAACGCGCCCGCGCGACCCGCGCCGCGGGGAATCACCAGATGGGGATGTCGCAGACGCTCGGCGACCAGCAGGACGGCGCGCTCGAACTGGAGATCATTGATTCCCAGCGACAGGGCCGCCGGGAGAATCTTGACCAGGAGCTCGCTGCCATTTTGGGATTGAGTCGCAACAAACAGCCGGTACTCGCCAACCGGCCGTACTTCCCGCTCAATCCGATATAAAGGGCCGAGTGCGTCCGCTAGCGCGGCGCGGAGTTCGGACATGGTCGCAAGTTAGCCCGCGTGTGGTGATTGGGAAGGGACTACTCGCCGGTTTCCCTTCTAATCCCTTGGTATAGGTCCCGTGCCTGCCTGCGCTCCGCGGGCGAGCCGAAGATCTTCTCCCCGTCAAACCGGCCGTTCTCGATGAAGATCTCCGAAATCTTGTTGCCCGCAGTCACACTGCCTGCTACGAAGACGCCGGGTACGGAAGTTTCGAGCGTTTCGGGGTTGATCTGGGGACGTCCCGTTTCGGGATCGAAGGCGATCCCGATCCGACTGAACAGGTCGAGATCGGGATGGAAGCCGATGAGTGAATAAACGCGATCCGCCGAAATCCGCTCCTCGTTGCCCAACGCACCGCGGACCAGCACGTCCCGCGGCGTGACTTCGACGACCTGACTGCCGAGCCGCGCCTGGATCTCACCGGCCTTGATGCGGTTCTCCAGGTCGGGCCGCAGCCAGTACTTCACGCTCTTCGGCCATGTTGCCCCGCGGTACACGATCGTGGTGCGCGCACCCGCGCGAAACAGCTGCAGCGCCGCTTCGACCGCAGAGTTCTTCCCGCCGATAACGACCACGTCGAGGCCCGACGACAGATGCGCTTCGTCGAAGTAGTGCCGCACATGCGGCAACTCCTCGCCGGGAACGTTGAGTTTGTTCACGTGATCGAAGTAGCCGGTCGCAAGAACCAGCGTCTCGCACGTGATCTGTTCCCGGCCAAACCTCGTCTCGACCGTGTTCTTGTCGATCAGCGTCGTGAAGGTTTTTACGCGCAGCGCTTCGACCCGCGCGACGCCGCGATAGTATTTGAGCGCCTCTTCGCGCGTCGCCTTGGCGCCGGCACAGACGAGCGGATGCCCGCCGATCTCGAGCCGTTCCGGCGTCGTGAAGAAGGTCATGTTGACGGGATAGCGCACGATCGAATTGGCGATGGCGCCGGCATCGATGATGAGCGGATCGAGGCCGCGGCGTTTCGCGGATATCGCGCACGCCAGGCCGATGGGCCCGGCGCCGGCGATGATGACGGAAGAAGTCACTTACCTCGGATTTGCGTGCGCGCGCAGCAGTTCGTCAAGTCGCTCGCGGAGATCGGGGCGAATCGTGTCGGCGAGGTCCACATTGTGGGAAGCCAGCGTGTTCTGGATATCGATCGTATTCAGTCCGGCCACGCGCGCCTCCTCGATCACCTGGATGAAATGCAGCCGCGCTTCCTGAATGAGCGTGCCGAACTGACGGGGGCCGCGCTCGCCGAGAGCCAGGGCGAGAATATAGAGGTCCCGGGCTGCGTCGAGCCGTTGGGCGAGAAAATCCTCGGTTCTGTCGGGTACGGCCTTCATGCGGAGCGACCTTTCTGCCGCGGTACGCGTCTGTTGAGGTATGACACTCATCTATGCCGTCCTCATCGCGGCCCAAGCGCAAACTGCAGCCGCGAGCTGGGAAGCTGCCGTCGACAGTCTGGTCAAACGTGAGCAGTTCTCGGGGGTCGTACTCGTGGCGCGCAATGGTGTTCCGTTGACCGAGCGCGCTTACGGAATGGCCGACCGGGAAGCGCACCGCGCGAACGACCTTGAAACGGCCTTTAACATCGGCTCGATCAACAAGTTCTTCACCCAGATCGCGATCACGCAGCTCGCGGCCGCGGGTACGCTCGACATCGATTCCTCGCTGGCCCGCGCGTGGCCCGACTATCCCAATAGGGAAACCGCACGAAACGTCACAATCCGGCAGATCCTCGATCACACCTCCGGGATCCAGGGAAACATCTTCGCGGCGCCCCCCGGCAAGACGCGCCACGACGTCCGCAGCTTGAACGATTACTTCGATCTCATCAAGCACGAGCCGCTCGAGTTCACGCCGGGAACGCGCGAGCAGTATTCCAATGCGGGATACATCGTGCTGGGCCTCTTGATCGAACGACTGTCCGGCCAGAGCTACTACGACTATGTGCGTGAGCACATCTTCGTTCCTGCGGGCATGACGCGCACGGGAAGCTGGTTTGTCGACTCACTCCCGCCGAACACCGCCATCGGGTATACGAGGGGCGGCGAACGGGCGGCGGAGGCCGGCGAAGAGGCGCCGGTAACGCGCAACACCGACTTTTTGCCGGGCCGCGGCAGCTCCGCGGGCGGCGGCTACGCGACCGCGCACGACCTGCTCCGGCTGCTCAACGCGCTGCGGGCCCACACGATCGCGCACGCGCCGGCAGCGGGGATGGTCGGCATCGCGGGCGGCGCGCCCGGGCTCAACGCCGCCATGGAAGGCGACCTGCAGGGCGGCTATGACGTGATCGTCCTCGCGAACCTGGATCCGCCGGCGGCGGGAGCCGTCTCCCGCGTGATCCGCCAGTCGCTGGGCCTCGCGCCGCCTCAGCCCGGCCGCCGGCGCGGCTAATGCTTGACTCTCGCGCTGCGCAACAATATTGTTGCGCAGATGGCGAGACGCATGCGGTCCAACAAATCGCTGATCAAACAGCGCTATCACGTCGCCAAAGTCGCGTTCCCCGACGACGCCGACCTCGCGCGCAGCCTCGGCGTGCATCGCAGCGCCGTCGTGCGCTGGAAGCGCGGCGAGGCACCGGCCGCGCGCAACTGGGAGCAGCTGGTCGGCCTGGATACCGTCGTATCGCTGCTCGAAGGCTTCCTCGAGGAACCCTCCATCGCCAAATGGCTGCGCGGCACCAACGCCCACCTCGGCGACCGCCGGCCCATCGACGTGATTCGCCAGGGACGACTGTCCGAAGTTGTCGCCGCCATCGAAGCGGAAAAGGCCGGCGCCTTCGCCTAATGCCGTTCCGGGTGTTCCCGTGGGATCCGGCGGCGAAACCGGGCGAGCCGTTTTCTCCGAGTTACATCAATCCTCAGCAAGGGGCCGGACGCTTCGACGTTGCCGGCAAGCTGGTCGTGTATCTCGCCGAGTCGGCGGTGCACGCGGTCGCGGAGAAGCTGCAGCGATTCCGGGGCCAGCGGATCGACAAGAAAGAGCTGCTCGAGTCCCGCAAGACGTTGGCGCTCGTCGAATGTGAGCCGAAGCACCTCAAGCTCGCCGACCTGTGTGACCCCGCCGTGCTGCTGAAACACGACGTGCGACCCGATGTGCTCGCGAGCCGCGATGTCACGAAGACGCAACCCGTGGCCGCGGTACTCTCGCGGGCAGGATACGCGGGCCTGCGTTGGTGGTCCGCCCTCTCGGGCGACTGGCACACGATCGTGGTGTTTGAAGGTGCGATCGACTATGGCACGCCGGAGCCGCTCACACTCAGCCATCGGGCGGTGAAGGATGCTAGTGAGGCCCTGGGGATCCAGTACTCCGGCTCGATCCGCGAATGATATCGACCCGCAGCTCGACCCATCCGTCCACCTGCCGATACTCGATGCGGAGGTCGTGCTTTCCCGATGACAGGGGAGCGTAGTCGACCTGAGATTCGTGCGGCGTCCAGTTGTCGATCACCAGCTTGCCGTCCACCCACGCACGCACCGCGTCGTCGCTGATCGTCCGCAGTGAGTAGGTGCCTCCCGGCAGCGTGACCGTGCCCGTCGCGCGCAACGACCAGTTGCGCAGGGGCAGCGCGCTTAGACGCGGCGGCGGCCGATACCACACGTAGTCGATTCGCCGTACCGGTTCTCCGTGCAGCGAATCGCCGAGCAGGCGCTCGAAGTAATTGGTGGAATCGGTCCAGGTGAAGAAGTTGACCCTCCACTCGATCGGCGGCGCGAAGCGGATGTACCAGAACCGCGTGCCGCGCGACACCAGCGTGACGGACCAGTCGGCGCGATTGTCGGCGCTGACCACGATCGTGTCCCCGGTAAAGCCTTCGGTGTGCGAGAGGTGCGCGACACCGCGCTCCGCCAGCAGCCTCCAGCGATCGCCGTGCGGGCCGAGTACCACCAGCCGAGACCGCGAGAAGTCGGTCGAGTCTCGGCCGACGTACCACAGCCTGGGCGTACGCCAGTCGTAGGGACCCCACTCGTCCACGATGATGGAGGAGCGCGGAGCGAGCGAGAGCTCGGTGGATGGGACTGAGTCTTTGATAAGGCGCGAAACTTCGCCGGAAGGCGCGGGAGGTGTGATTGTCGTATCAAGTCCGGTCGTACTACGGACGTTCAGGGTCGTGGTATTTCCAATGAATACATTCCGGCCAATGCGATAATCGCGGCTGCCCGTGTCGTGATACCTGGGATAGCCCCAATCCGAGGGCGCGAGCGAATCGGCCCAGAGGCTGATCGCGGTCGAGTCGTGGTCGAAGCGGTTCCCCACGATCGTGTTGTCCTGGCCGTGCTCGATCGCGATCCCGGTGCGATTGCCCTGGAAATCGTTGCCGCTGATCTCGGTCTCGTAGCTGTACCCGCCCCACACGCCGTATTCTCCCCCCCACGCCTTATTGGCGATCACCTTGTTGCGACTGAATGTGATCTCGACACCGTTCGCGGTCGAATAGCTGACGTCGTTGCCGTAGAAGAGGTTGTCGTTCGCGCCGCCCTTTCCCGAATCCATCGTCGTCTGACCGGCCCACAGGAAGATCCCGTCGCCGCCGTGGGTCATGGAATTGAACAGCACGACATTGCGCGAGCTCTGCTCGTAGAGCAGCAAGTCGGCCGAGTCCTGCCCGCGCGTGTAGCGGCCCTGGCTGTAGCCGCGGACGTTGTAGTCGAGCCGGTTGTGGATGATGCTGTCGTCGCTCGAGCGGTACAGGCCAATGCCCAAACCGGAATTGAATGAGAAGTTGTTGTCGCGAATCATGAGACTGTCGCTCCGTACGAGCAGCAGTCCGTTCATGCCGTGCTCGATCGTGTTGTCGCGCACGAGCCCGTGCTTGACGTCCTCCAGATACATGCCCGCGCCGAACCGGAGCCACTCCCGATTCTCGTTGTGATGGAACGACAGCCAGTCGACCAAACTCTCGTGCTCGAACAGGCTGAACAGCCGCGGTTTCCAGTTGTCGCTCAGATCGTTGTTCACCAGCTCGAGCCCGCGAGTCCCGCGCGCGAGGATGGCGATCTTGTAACCCCGAATCCGGGCATCCTCGATGCGGATCGTCCGGCCGCCCTCGATCACAATCGCCGTATCGGTGGCCTGGTCGGGTTCGACGTCGGGACCGATTCCCTCGAGAACCGCGCCCCGGAAATCGACCGTGATGTTGTCACCGCGAATGCGGATCGGAGGCCCGGACAGTTTGTACGTTTTCGGCTCAATTACGACCGATTGCGTGATCACCATCCCGGGCTTCAGCTCGATCCCGGGCCCTTGCGCGAGCGCGAACAGTAGCAGCAGCATGGTTCCCGGAACCTATGCGTACACCCGAATTTCCGCTCGTCACCGCCCTGCCCTTCGTGGCGCTGCTGCTCGCGATCGCGCTCCTGCCGCTCGCGGCGCCGGCATGGTGGCATCACAATCGCAACAAGGCGCTGGTGTCGCTCCTGCTCGCAGCGCCGGTGCTCGTGTACCTCGGCCTGTACGCTCCGGACCTCTTGCACGAGAAACTTCACGAGTACGCCGGCTTCATCGTCGTGATTGGCGCTCTGTTCGTCATCACGGGCGGCATCCACATCCAGGGCTCGCTGACCGGCACGCCGCTGGCCAACACCGGAATCCTGGGCCTCGGCGCAATCCTCGCGAATCTGCTCGGCACCACCGGCGCGTCGGTGCTGCTGATTCGCCCACTGCTCCGGGCCAATAAGCGCCGCACCCGCGTCGCGCACATCGTCATCGTCTTCATCTTTATCGTCGCGAACTGCGGCGGCCTGCTCACCCCCATCGGTGATCCGCCATTGCTGCTGGGATACCTGAAGGGCGTGCCGTTCGACTGGACGTTCAGGCTGTGGCCGCAGTGGCTCACGATCAACGCGCTGCTGCTGCTGATGTTCTACGCCTGGGACGTCCGGGCGCTCAATCAGGACGAGACAGAGCTTCCCGGCTCGCAGCACGAAGAGGTAAAGATCCACGAGCCGCTGCGCATCACCGGCGCGCTCGAGATGCTCGTGCTGCTGGCCGTCATCGTCACGATCGTCGCCGCGGGCCGGGCGGCGGCGGCGGGGCATCCCTGGAACCGGACCGCGCGAGACCTGCTGATTGCCGGGCTTGCAGTGGTGGGGTTCTTCGCCGGATCGGGCGAGCGCCGCGCCAGGAACCTCTTCACGTTCACGCCGATCATCGAGGTCGCCATTCTGTTCGCCGCGATCTTCGCGACGATGACGCCGCTGCTCGAGATTCTCAACGCCTGGGCCGCGCGGCCCGATTTCGCGCTCAAGACTCCCGCGCATTTCTTCTGGGCATCGGGAGCGTTGTCGAGCGTCCTGGACAACGCGCCGACGTATCTCGCGTTCGCGGCGAGCGCCGCGGGGCTCTACGGCGTCGCACCGCACGGCAACTTTATCGGCGCGCTCGCGGTCAATCCGTCCGGGGCCAAACTCCTCGCGGCGATCGCGACCGGCTCGGTGTTCATGGGCGCGAACACGTATATCGGAAACGCGCCCAACTTCATGGTCAAAGCAATCGCCGAAGAAAACGGCGTGAAGATGCCGTCGTTCTTCGGCTATATGCTGTACAGCGTCTCCATGCTGCTGCCGATCTATGTGCTCGTGACGCTGCTATTTATTCGTTAGCTGTTATCATAGGGTCAGCGTGGAGCTCATCCCCCTTCCTCAACAGCGTCGCGCCATCGAAGCGCCTCTGGGCCCGGTGCTGGTCGTCGCAGGTCCCGGCGCAGGCAAGACGTTTTGTCTCATCTCGAGAATCCGGCATCTCGTTTCTGCGGGTATCGACCCGAAACGGATCTGCGCGGTCACGTTCACGAATCGCGCGGCGGAAGAAATTGCCGATCGTCTGAAAGCGGCGCTGGGTGATGGCGCCGACGTGATCACGCGCGGAACGATTCACGCCTTCTGTCTCGGCTTGTTGCGCGAGTTTCCCGAGGCGGTGGGACTCGAGCGCGGCTTCGGCATCGCCGACGAGCAGTACCAGGACGTGATCCTGCAGCGCCTGCGCGTTCCACAAGAGCGGCGCAGTGGCATGCTGAGCCGGTTCGGTCGCCATCGCTTCCAGCAGTACGCGCTCGCGCCGGACGAGGCGCGGCTGTACCGGGAGTACGTCACGTGGCTCGAGCACCGCAACATGGTGGATTTCGATGATCTGATCGTGAAGGCGGAGGCGCTGCTGCGGCAGCCCGTCGCCGAGGACGTGCCGGCGCGGTGGGAGTATCTCCTGGTCGACGAATTCCAGGATGTGAACGCCGTGCAATACGATTTCCTCAAACGGCTGGCCGCTCCGCACGACAACTTTTACGCGGTTGGCGACGACGAACAGTCGATCTTCGCTTGGACCGGCGCCGATCCGATGGTGCTGGAGCGCTTCCGCCGCGAGTACGACGTCGCGCCCATCATCCTCGACAAGAACTGCCGTTGCGCGCGTCAGATCTTCGAGACGGCGCGGCGCGTCCTGGCACACAATCCGAGGCTCTTCGACAAGCAGCTCACCTCGGATATCGAGTCTCCGTATGACGTAAAGGTGCAGGCGTTCCGCGATGAGTACGACGAGGCGAAATGGCTCATTGCCGATCTCGGCAACGAGGCGGACGCCGCCATTCTCTACCGCAAACACAGCGTCGGACGATATCTCGAAGGCCAGCTGCTCCGCGCTAACATCCCGTGCCGGCTGGCTCGCGGCCAGTCGCTCATCGAAGACAAGGTCATCGGCTACGTCGTCGCTGCGCTCCGCATCGTCCAGAGTCCCGACGATCCGGCGGCGCTGCACGCGTTCGCACGGATCGTGCTGTCGGAGCACTTTCTGCAGGAGGTCCAGGCAGCGTTCGACGAGCGCGAGCCGGTCTTGCAATCCATCCGCAAGCTTGCCGCGCGACGCGTGAAGGGCGATCCCGACACGCAGAAATTGTGGCGGCTGATCTATCAGGTGGAGAATCTCCGCGCCCTGCCGCGCACGCACGACCGGCTCCAGGCCGTCATCGACGAGATTCTTTCTCAGACGGCCGGGCCCTATCGCAACAAGCTCGAAGAGCGGCACGATGAATTGAGCGATCCCGCGTCCTGCCAGGATGCCGTTCGCCTGGCCGAGGAACTGGCCAAAGACCAGGCGATCACGATCGAGCCGAGGGGCGGCGTGGAGATCGCGTTGCGCGGTATGATGGCGGCGGCCGGCCTGCTAAGGGTGGCAATCGAAGCCACGCACGACGCACCACGCACGACGCACGTCAGTGCCGACGCTCTCACCGTATTCAAGGCTCTGCAGCTGCTCCGCTCGCGCGACATGACCCCGCTCGCCCGTTTCGTCACGTTCGACTTCGAAACCACGGACAAGGACGTCGACACCTGCGGAGTTGTAGAGATCGGCGCGGTGCGCGTCGTGAACGGCGAGATCGTCGAGCGCTTTCATGCACTGGTCAATCCGTACCTGCCGATCTCGCCGCAAGCGACGGCGGTCCACGGCTACACGGATGCAGACGTTGCCGATGCCGCGCCGTTTGGCGAAGTCTGCGCGCAGTTCATGTCGTTCGTAGGCACCGACATCCTCATCGCCCACAATGGGCAGAACTTCGACATCCCGGTGTTGAAGCGCCTGGCGGCGGGTTTTAGCGCGGTCGACGCGCTCGTCTTCTACGACACCTATCCTCTCGCGCGGTCGCTGTCGCGGGATCGCGCGTCACAGGAGGACCTCGCGCATCGCTTCGGGATCGATTGCGGGCGGGCGCACCACGCGTTGGACGATGCGCTCACCCTCACCCATGTCTATCGCGAGCTCGAGAAGCAACGCACCGTGCGCGCGCGCAAGGCGGTACTGGCGAATCTGCTCGATTACCTCGCGATGGCCCTGGCGCTCGAGCCGGGAGCCGGGAGCCGGGAGCCGGAGCGGCAGCTCCTTTTCGACATCGGGCGGTATCGCACGCTCGGTCCTTACAGCGACGCGCTCGAATTCTACGCCGCGACTCGCGCGGCCGACTCACCGACGCTCGAGACACTCATCGAGCGCCTCGGCGGCCCGAAACTGATGGCGCGCCTGCGCGCGCAGCGCGATCCCACGCAGCGCTACGCGTCGGCCGTCGCCCGGTTGCGCGCCTTGATCGAAGATTGCCCGGCCGATCTGCATGCGGCGATCGCGCAGCTCCTCGACCGCGTCGCCCTGTCCTCGTCCGAGGACGAGGCGGCAAGCGCGACCCGCGTCAACCTGCTCACGCTGCATTCCACCAAAGGGCTCGAGTTCGAGCGCGTGTACATCGTGGGCGTCGAGGACTACGAGATCCCCGGCTACCAGGCCGCGACCAACAACATTCAGGACGAGATCGAAGAGGCGCGCCGCCTCCTCTACGTCGGGATGACGCGCGCGCGGCAACGGCTCACGCTCACGCGCGTCACGCGCCGGTTCGGGCGCGAGACCGGCGGCAGCGCGTTCCTCGAGGAGATGGGACTCTTAGCGGGAGATCAACTGCGCGACAAAGATGTCGCTCTGCCGGTCCTCAACGTCAAAGAATAGCCGCTTGCCGTCGGTGGCGAAGTCATTGCGCACCGACTGCCATTCCTGATCCACAAAGCGGACCAACTCGTGCGGCGTGCCGCCCTGCGCACTCACACTCCACAATGACGTCGCGCCGTGCTCGTCGTGAACCTTGAGGAAGAGTGTGCGGCCGTCCGGTCCCCAGACGGCGTGGCCAACGAGTGGGGGCCCGGTGAACAGTGGGCGTGCGGGCCCATGACCGAGCGTCAGCAGCATGACAACCCCGGGATCGCCGTCGTGCGGCGCCGAGATGTAGGAAATCGTCCTTCCGTCGGGTGACCACTGGGGTCGATACGCCCCTGCCGCCAGCACCTCGGGCGCCGACCACTTCCCGTCGCTGCCGCGCCGTACGAGGAGCGCGTTGCGGGGACCGCTCTGATCCGAGAACAGGATCGCCTGGCCGTCCGGCGACCACTTCGCGTAGCTCTCCTGGGCCGGCGTGTGCGTGACCTGCTCGACTGGTCCGCCGTTCAGCGTTTTCGTCTCGATGTCGCGCGTGCCGGAGCGGAAGGAGTGAAACACGATCGTGGTGCCGTCGGGCGACAGATCGGGAGCGAACTTGTCTATCGAATCCGAAACCAAGGCCTCCGGCGCCCCCCCGTCGGTCGGGACACGGTACAGGTCGGAGTGACCGCGCAGGTCGGAATCGTAGACGATCCAGCGCCTGTCGGGGCTCGTCCGCATTCCTTGAATCACCTGGCTCCCGCGCGTCACGGCCGTGGCATTCGCGGCGGTCAGGGTGACGCCACCGGGCGGAGGATTTGCCGGGATCGGGACCGACCAGACGTTGGCGCGCGCGATGTATACCGTGTACGCCAGACGTTTCTCATCGCTCGAGATCGAGATCGTCTTCCCGTTGAGCCCGGTCGTCAGACGCACAGGCGCCCCGCGCGGCTGGCCCGACGACGAAAGACTCACCAGGTAGACGTCGCGCGGGCCGTCGCGATTGGAGAGGTAGAAGAGCTGCTTGCCGTCGTGGGAAAACACGGGACTCTGGTTGTAGGCCGTCGGCTCGGCGATGTGAATCGCCGCTCCGCCGGACGCGGGAAACAGCAGTATCCCGCTGGGAGCGAGGTTGCCGTACAACGGCCCCGGCAACACCGAGATGCTGTTTTGGGACACGCAGGCGATCCAGCGTCCGGTCGGCGCCCAGGTACACGAGTGCAGGTCCGTTCCGATCGCGATCTTCCGGACCGGGCCACCACCTACCGGCAGACCGAGGAGCGAATCTCCACGCACGAACGCGAGCTCGGCTCCGTCCGGCGACCAGAGTGCCGCTGTGACGATGCTGGTGGAGCTCGGAGCGATCAGCGGCTGCGATGAGCCGCCGAGAGCGGGCGCGATCCAGGCGCCGCCGCGCGTCAGATAGAGGATCTTCGTGCCGTCGGGGGACCAGCGCGGCTGCGTTTCGATGGCGTTCGAATCGTCCGAGAGCGGAATTGTGCGACCGCCCTGGCTGCCCGCGGGCCGGACAAAGATCCGCATTTTTGTCGCGCTGCCTGCCGCGTACGCGAGCAACTTGCCGTCGGGAGAGATCGTCGGCTGGATTTCCAGCCCGGGATCGGCGGTGATCTGCTCGGACCGCCCGACGCTCACGGCTGGTCCAGAAGAGCGCATCATCAGCGCCGCGCCGGCACCCGCGAGGACGACCACGCCGGCGACCGTCGCGAGCAGCAGGGCGCGGCTTTTTCGCGGCGCCTCCGCGGCCGGAAACCCGCCCGACGGCGTGTACTGCAATGCCGACCCGAACTCCGCGCAGCTGGCGAACCGGTCGGCGGGTGTCATTTCGAGCGCCTTCGCGACCGCGGCGTCGATGTTCGGCGGGACGGTGTTGCGCACCAGCCGCACGCGCGTGGGGCGCTCGGTGAGGAGCTTGGCGATCAGCGCTTGCGTCGTCAGCGCCGTGTGCGGGGTGACGCCCGACAGCATTTCGTAGAGCACGGCGGCGAGCGAGTACTGGTCGCTGCGGCCGTCGAGATGACGCTCCCCGGTTGCCTGCTCCGGGCTCATGTATTGCGGCGTCCCGATCGCGATCCCGGTGGCCGTCATCCGCGAGTCGGACGCTTCCGTGACGGCGAGTGCGATGCCGAAATCGGCAACCATCGCCTCGCCTTCATGGATCAGGATGTTGGCGGGCTTGATGTCGCGATGGATCACGCCCTTCTGGTGGGCGTGATTGAGCGCGCTCGCGATCTGCCGCGCAATCGCGATCGCTTCTTCGACGCTGAGCTGCCGTTCCCGGTCGAGCTTGGCGCGCAACGATTCGCCGCGCACGTAGGGCTGCACGTACCAGAGGTATTCGTCTGCTTCGCCGGAGTCGATCAGCGTGAGGATGTGCGGGTGATCGAGCTTGGCGGTGACCTTCACCTCATTGAGGAAGCGCACGACGCCGAGGTGTGAGGCGATCTCGGGCCGCAGCACCTTGAGCGCGACCTGGCGGTCGTGCTTGAGCTCGCGCGCGAGGTAGACCGTCCCCATTCCGCCGGCACCGATCTCGCGCTCGATCGTGTAGCGGTCCGCGAGTGCGGCGGCGAGACTCTCGAGCATGGCTAGCAAGCTGAGAGCGGGGCCGTCGCCGCACCATACTACATTGGGGCAGCCTTTTCCTTATTACTGCACCATCCCAAAGCGCTTGTTCAGCTTGGTCATCTTCAGGAAGTAGCGCAGCCGCTGCTCAAACGTATTCCGGCGGTGTCGCGCGGCGGCGATCCAGCCGACTCGAATCCGTTTGTACGACGCGGAAAATCCCTGGAAGTTCTTCCAGATCGCGGGATCACGCCGCAGGTGCGCCAGAATGTCGGCCGGCAGTTTCGCTTGCTTGCCGGTGTGCGCGATCGCCGCGAGGCCGGCCTTCGTCATCCGACCCGCCTTGGTGAGCCGCCGCACGCGCTCGCGATTCATGTCGGACAGTTTGCTGGTCCTCTTGCGGGGCGAAAACCGCTGCGTGTACTTGTGCGCGTCGATCGGCTTCAAAATGCTGTCGATCCAGCCGAAGCACAGCGCTTCGTCCACCGCATCGTTGTACGGGATGCGCGGCTTGCCGCTCGCCTTCTTGTAGTAGATCAGCCAGACCTCGGGCGCCGTCTTCCCGTACTTGGCGAGCCAGCGCCGCCATTCGTTTCGATTCTTTACGTAGAGCGTCTTCCCAACCTTCACGGCCGCTTGACCTGCGGAATCCGAATGTCCGCTCGACTCGCTTTGGACAGCGCCGTGTCGGCGCCGATTTCCGGACCGTAGACCCGCCGCAGTGCGGCGAGATACTGGCTCTGGAGACCCGCCAGCGTGCGGTGCTCTTCTTTCACGGCGGTCCGCAGCTCAGGATGCGTCAAGAAATCGAACAACACCGCGGCTTCGATCTGGGCATCCAGCACAAACGCCTTGTGCCCGATCTCGGCAAAGGTGTCGTCACGCATGCCATAGGTATGATTGGCAAACGATGAGCTGCGCACGGTGACGCCCACGCCCGGAATCTCGCGGCTCACCCAACCGGTCTCTTCGTATCCCGCAGGCCGGCCCTTCTCCTCCTGGATTCCTGGGGCGCCGAGTTTCTTCGCATAGGCGAACCAGAGCTCCTCGAGTGCGGAGACCGTGACCCCGTCGCGGTACTCGCCGTAGCGCGTGATGGCGACGTCGGTCTCGGTCATCTGCGCGGCGCCCTTGGCGGCATCGTCCATCATGCGCGCGATGTGCTCGAGGTACACCTCGTCAGGGAACCGAATGAAATAGTCCACCACGGTGTGATCGGGGACGACGTTCGGCGCGATGCCGCCCTCGGGAATCACGCCCTGCACCCGGTGGTCCGGACGCCAGGTCGAGCGCAGGTGATCCACCGCCGAGTAGAACTGCACCGCGGCTTCGAGCGCGTTGCGACCGTTCCAGGCCGTGAGCTGATGCGCGGGGCGGCCGGTGAACGTGTACTTCACGGCGTCGATGTTGAGACAGCAGACGCCGAAGCCCGGCCGGTCGCGGCGCGTTTCGGTGGACGAATGGCTGCGCATCAGGATGTCGGCGCCCTTGAAGATCCCCGCTTTATAGAGAATCCCTTTCGCCGGAGGATCGACTTCCTCGGCCGGCGTCCCGTAGACGATGATCCGTCCCGGGACCTTTGCCTCGGTCATGTAGCCCAGCAGCGCACGCGCGGCCGCGAACGCAACGGGGCTTTGCGCGTTGTGTTGATCACCGTGAAAGTCACCCTGGGTCCCGCGCAGCGCGTCGTACTCGGCGATGAGGCCGAGTGTGGGACCGCTCGCGCCGGCGGGCGATGTCCAGCGCGCGACGAACGCGGTCGGCATTCCGGCGACGCCGGTATCCACCTGAAAACCGTAGCTGCGGAGCAGCGCCGTGAGCGTGTCGAACGCCTGGAACTCATGCCAGCCGACTTCGGGATGGCGGCCAATCCAGTCCGACAGCCCCTGCATTTCGCCGTTCCACAGTGTGGCGACGTTCGCGAGCACGCGGTCGCGCGCGGCGTCCTTGCGTGCGGCCAGCCGCTGCGCCGTTTCCGTGGGTTTGAGGCGTGCCTCGAGCGAATCGATCTGTCGCAGAATCCCGCCGGCGGCTTCGCGTTCGATGTCGGTGGACTGCGCGACCAGCGCCAGCACGAGCAGAAACGGAGTCATTGCACCACCTTGATTTTGAGCGGGACAGCGACGGTTCCCCATTGCAGTCGCAGCACGGCCGAGTCGGCGTCGACCAAAGGGAAATAGTACGTAAGCGTTTCCATGTACGACGCGGTATCAGCGCTGACGGTAACTCGCAGCGCGTCCTGAGATTCACCGGGATAATTCGTGTGCCAGCCACCGACCCCGCGATTGAAGATCACTGTCCACGATTTGGGCGGCTGCTCAGGGATCGTCCACAGCGAATAGTGCCCAGCCGCCAGGCGATGGCCTTCGATCATGACGTCTTTGCTGAAGGAGATCGTCGTCGCGGAGTCCGCGCCGGGATGCCAGCGCCGGCCCCAGGGGACGAGAGCGCCGAACAACTCGCGGCCGCGTGCGACCGGACGATTGTATGAGATGGAGATCTGAGTTGCCTGGATCTGTTGGGTGACGGATCCATGTTGGCTGCGCGGGAATTGGGCGTGCAGCGCGGGTGGAAGCAGTGAAAGAATCAGCAAGAGCTCGCTCGCAACTGTCGTGGTCGTCGTCATCCGTTGTGCAGCTTTCTGACGGTCTCGATGGTGTCGGCGTCTTCGGGCTTCTTGTCGTCGCGATAGCGTATCACGCGAGCAAAGCGCAGCGCCAGACCGCCGGGATAATGCGGGCTGTCCTGCAACCCGTTGAAGGCGATTTCGACCACGAGCTCAGGCTTTACGAACACCGCGATCCCTTCGCGGTGAGTCTCGAGCTCGAGGAGCCGCTTGGTCTGCCAATCGAGTAATTCGTCCGTCATGCCCTTGAAGGTCTTGCCGAGCATTACGAAGCCGCCGTTCGGATCGCGCGCGCCGAGGTGGAGGTTCGAGAGTTTGCCGTGGCGCCGGCCATGCCCCCATTCGGCTGCCAGGACGACGAGGTCTAGAGTATTGGCTCTCTTGATCTTGAACCAGGTCCCCCCGCGTCGTCCCGCCTCGTACTTGGACTCGAGACCTTTGGCCATGAGCCCTTCCTGGCCGGCGGCAATCGCGGCATCGAAGAAATCCTGTGCCTGCTTGGCGTCGGCGGTCACGAGGCGCGGCGGGCGTTGCGATTCGGGGATCTTCTCGGCCAGGACCTTGGCGCGCGTCACGTACGGCTGATCGAGCAGCGACATGCCGTCCAGATAGAGGATATCAAAGAAGAAAGGGATGCCGCCGCCTAGGCCTTTCATCGTCTCCTGAAAACGGACTGGCCGGCCGTCTGCGCCCAAAACGATCGCCTCGCCATCCAGGATACACTCGGACATATCCATACGTATGGATATGTCCCGTACCGTGGGCAGTTCCGCGGTGATTTCGTTCAGCGTTCGCGAGTAAATCCGTACCTCGTTCGCGCGTTTATGTACCTGAATCCGGATTCCATCGAGCTTGTACTCAAACGACGCTGGCCCGAGCTCGGCCAACGCTTCCTCCACATCCGTTGCCGTCTTCGACAGCATCGGTTTGATGGGCCGGAATAACTCAACCGTGAAGCTCGAAACGTCGCCCTTCGCCACCGCACCCAGATTGCCGGCCAGCATCATGGCACGCCGCACCTGGTTCGCGGGGAGATCGCGCGCCTTGGCCAGCGCTTCGACCATGATGCCCTCGAGAGCCCCCTGGCGCAGCTCGCCCGTGATCAGTCGAAACAGAAAGTCCTGCTCGTCGGCCGTCGCCTTGGAAAACAGCTCGCTCAGGAGTCGTTGCTTCTCGGATGCCGAGCCCTTGCCCGATGTCTTGGAGATCTTTTCGAGCGTTTCGTCCACGTCGCGCAAGTGCAGTCGTGACGATGCGCCGACGTGTGACCGTGCCTGGCTCAGAGTCGCCCACCCCACACCGGCCTTTGACTGCCGGATCGTGCCGGACAAGTAGGCGATCGCCAGCTCTATCTCGTCAGGGTTCGCCTGCTGGAGCAGATCGGCGAGCAGTTTGATCTTCGCGAGCCGGCCGGATGTCGCGGCTACCGCGGCGGATGTCTGAACTAGCGACTCGAGCAACATAGCCGCAGTTTAAGGTGTTTCCCGCTTGGCTTGGAGGCCAGATGCGTCTCTCCTCAGTCGCCCGGATTGCCGGGCTCCTCGCACTCGCGTCGTGCGTCGCGCCCGTAGACACCGAGCAGTCGGCCGGCCCGTTATCCCTGTCCGTTATCTCCGGCAACAACCAAACCGCCCCGCCCGGGACCGAGCTGCCGGCGCCCATTGTCGCGCGCGTCGAAGACAACCGCGGGCGCGCGGTTCAGGGACAGATCGTCAACTTCGTGGTTGTCGCGGGCGGCGGCAGCGTCTTTGCCGGCGCCGCCATCTCCGGACGCGACGGCATAGTGCAGGAACGTTGGACCCTCGGCCTCGCGCACAGTGGTGCGCAGCGGGTCGAAGCGCGCGCGGTCGACAATGCGACGGGCGTGAAGCTCACATTTGCGATTTTCATCGCCACGCTCGCGGACGGCGAGCCACCGGTTGTTTCCAGTGTCGCGACGACGCCCTCGGTCCCGCTTCCGGGCACGCCGTTCGATCTGACCGCCGTCGTCAGTGACACTTTTACCGGCGGCTCCAACATCGCGAGCGCGAGCTATTCGGTCGACAGCGGCCCATCCGTCGCGATGTTCGCCAACGACGGCGCATTCGATCAGCAAAACGAGGTGGTGCGTGCACACGTGCCAGCGTTGGCCACCGGGCAACATTTCTTCTGCGTCACGGGCAACGATGCGTCCGGCAACGGCAGTGCGCCGAGCTGTATCACAGTAGTCATGGCCGTGGACGCGTTTTACGTCAGCCCGACGGGCAGTGACACCGGGCCGGGAACCCCCGCGGTACCGATGCGACACATCCAGGCCGCGCTCAATCGTGCGTTCTCGGCCAACAAGCAGCGAGTCAATGTGGCGGCTGGGACGTATACGGAAGATGTGAGCTTGGTTTCTGGTGTGAGCCTCTACGGCGGCTATGATCCCGCAACCTGGAATCGTGCGCCGGCAACGTTCATCTCCACCATCGCCGGAAGCAATCGCGCGATCGGCGTGATGGCCGACAATTTGCCCGGCGCGGTGACGATCGACGGCTTTACCATCACAAGCGGTTACGCCGATAACGGCAACTTCGGAGCCAGCGCCTACGGCATCCTGGCGATCAACAGCCTCGTGGTCATTTCAGGCAATCACATCATCGCGAACGAAGGATTCGGTGGACGGAACGGCCAGAATGGCACCGACGGGACCCGCGGCCTGAACGGATACGACGGAGGGCCGGGTGGTGTGAGCCTCCCTCCAGGCGAGGGTGGCCCGGAAGTCACAAATGGCTGCTTCGACAACAGTAACAACATCATCGCGGTCATCGGTGGCGCCGGCGGCACCGGCGGAACGCCGGGGAGCGACGGGGGAAATGGCGAGACGGGTTTCGTAGGCGTCATCCCCGCCGGCGACGGCGGAGCTGGAGGTCCCGGCGGGACGTTGAGCCCGCTAGCTCCTGGCGAAAACGGAGGCGATGGGCTCGACGGTGCAGCAGGAGCGAACGGACTCGGCGGCGCCGAGCTGGGCACGGTCGGCGGTAACCGCTATCTCACGGCGGATGGGTTCAACGGCCGCAGAGGCGAACCCGGCGGTGGCGGGGGCGGCGGCGGTGGCGGCGGCGGTCTGAACGAACCCCTCCAACCCGGCGGCGGAAATGGTGGCGGCGGCGGTGCCGCCGGTGGCTGCGGGGGCGGCGGTGGCATCGCAGGTGGTGGGGGTGTCGGT
>WNEN01000060.1_pt1 | contig 18056 bp, 14 predicted proteins | sample 5399951 | NCBI WGS metagenome assembly WNEN01 (sample SAMN13153327, study PRJNA577476) | soil metagenome | isolation source: 20 cm grassland meadow soil 5 days after 1st rain plot 2 | place: USA:California | collected 2015-09-21
CCGTCCGCGCGCGATACGGATCGCGAAACAGGCCGAGCCGCTGTTTGGCGCGCAGGATCCGCATCACGGCCGAGTCCACAACCGCCATCGGAATGCGGTTCGAGCGCACCAGCGCAGCGAGCGAATCGACGTAGATGCTGCTCTGCATGTCCATGTCCACGCCGGCCGTGAGCGCGCGCCGGCCGGCCTCAGCCTGCGAACCCGCGATCCCGTGGTTCACGAGCTCCTGGACTGAAGTCCAGTCGCTCACCACGAACCCGCTGAATCCCCACTCGCGCCGCAGCACCGTATCGGTGAGCCACGCATTGCCGGACGCGGGCACGCCCGAGATGTCGTTGAAGGCGGACATCAGACTCGCTACCCCCGCGTCTACCGCTGCCTTGAAGGGCGGAAGGTACAGCTCGCGCATCGTGCGCTCGGAGATTTCGGTCTCCGCGTACTCGCGACCCGCTTCAGACGCGCCGTACCCGGCGAAGTGCTTGGCCGTCGCGAAGATGTTTTGCTGGAAGCCACGCACGCGCGCCGCCGCCATGAGCGAGCCAAGGTACGGATCCTCACCCGAGCCCTCCGCGATCCGTCCCCACCGGGGATCGCGCGCGATGTCCACCATCGGGGCGTATGTCCAGTTGATGCCGAACGCGGCGGCTTCCTGTCCAGCGGCACGTGCCGTCGCCTCTGCGGCATCGGGATCGAAGGACGACGCCTCACCGAGCGGGATCGGGAAGATCGCGCGATAACCGTGGATGACGTCGAGCCCGAACAGCAGCGGGATCTTGAGCCGCGACTCCGTCACCGCCACCCGCTGCACCGGCGTGGTGTTCTCGGCGCCGATGACGTTGAACAGGCCGCCCAGTTTGCCGTCGCGCACAAGTTGTATTTGTTGTGGTGATGCCCGGCCGTTCGCCGACAGGAGATTGAGCTGCCCGAGTTTTTCCTCGAGGGTCATGCGGGCGAGCAGCGAGTCGAGACTCTGGGCAGCCATTGGCGTCGCGAGCAGGACCGCGAAAAGCAGGCTGTTGCACATGCGCAACATGGAACAGGTCTCCGGCGCTGAAGAATTGACCTTCAAATTACGGCCCAAAACGGGATGCCGTGAAGGTCTGGCGTTTCCCCTGCCCGCACCGGCAACTTAGGGCACTGACTCAATTTCACGGAGATCTATACATGCTACGTCATCGTTTTTTGTGGCTCGTCTGCGTCACCCTGCTTGGCCTTCCCGTGTCAGTCAACGCACAAACCACTACCGGCACCGTTCGTGGCTATGTGAAGGATCAGAACGGGGCGGCTGTGGCCGATGCGGCGATCCAGGCGCGGGACACCGCGACCGGGGCCCTGCGGACCGCGACATCGCACGCTGACGGCTCATATGTGTTACCGGGTCTGCGGCCCGCCACTTACGAGCTTTCGATTCGCCAGATCGGTTTCGGCCCCCAACGCAAAGTGCTCACAGTGCAGATCGGCGCCACGTTGAGCGTCGACTTTACACTTCAGGCCGGAGCTGTCGAGCTGCAGGCGGTGACCGTCGAAGGCGCCCCAGCAATCGAGATGAGGACGTCCGAAGTCGCGACCAACGTCACGACGGAGCAGATTCAGCAGCTGCCGAGCAGCAGTCGGAATTTCCTCGATCTGGCTGGCCTCGCGCCTGGTGTCACCGTCACGGAAGATCGCATCAATTCAGGAGCGGGCTTCCGGACCTTCTCGGCGGGTGCCCAGAGTGCCAACAGCGTCAATCTTTTCATCGATGGCGCCAGTCTAAAGAATGATCTCACCGGTGGCGGGGTGGTGGGTCAGGACGCGAGCCGCGGCAATCCGTTCCCGCGTAACGCGATTCAGGAGTACCGCGTTGTCACACAGAACTTCAAGGCTGAATACCAGAACGCCTCGAGCGCGATCATCACCGCTACGACGAGAAGCGGCAGTAACCAGTGGTCGGGGAATGCATTCGTCGGTTATCAGGACAAAGGCCTGCTCGCGCTGGACACCTTCCAGATCAAGGACAAGAACGCCAATCCAGCTGCGTTCAAGAAACCCGATTACAGTCGCGTACTGTCAGGCTTCAGTCTCGGCGGCCCGATCAGCAGGGACCGTCTGTTCTTTTTCGGGTCGTATGAGGGAAACTATCAGAACCGCGCGCAAACAGTAAACATGGCCGTGCCAACCGGGTTCACGGCACTCGACAGCGTGAACCTGGGACAGTTCAATGGTCACGTCACGTCGCCGTTCCGCGAGACGCTCCTGTTCGGCAAGCTCAGTTACACGGCGGGACAACATTCGTCGCTCGAGCTGAGCGTCAACAATCGTCACGAAACCGACGTGCGGGATTTCGGCGGGCAGGTGGCGGACCAGGCGGCAGTCAACTACCGGCAGGATATCGGGCTCGCCATCCTGAAGCATCGATATGCGGGCGGTTCGTGGCTGAACGAGGCGAGCGTCAGCTATCAACGCTTCCGCCGGAATCCATCTCCTGATGTGGTCAACCTTCCCGCTCGAGAATTTCAAAACGGCACAACTACGGGATGCTGCTCGACAATTGGCGTGATCGGGAGCAACCTGAGCACGCAGGACTTCACGCAGAAAGGGCCCAGCATCCGAGACGACCTGACGTACACGGGCTGGCATGCCGCTGGCGATCACGTGGTCAAGGTGGGGGTCAACGTTGACTTCATTTCCTACGACGTCATCAAGCGGAACAGCGAGACTCCCCACTTTTTCTATACCGATACGCTCCCCCGCACGCTGCCGGGCGATACGGCGCCGCGTATTCTCGCCTATGACTATCGCAGCCCCTATCAGCTCGTCTGGCAATTCGGCGCGCCGGGACTCACCACTACGAACAACAAAATCGGCGCGTATCTGCAGGACGACTGGAGTCCCTCGCGGCGTTTGACGTTGAACCTGGGGATACGGTGGGATTACGAATCACACATGCTGAATTACAACTACGTCACGCCGCAGAATGTTCGTGACACCATCAGGCTGTACAACAGCCAGCTTCAGTTCCCCATCGACACGACGCAGTATTTCACGAACGGCAGCCAGCGCAACAGATTCCTCGGCGCGTTCCAGCCGCGTGTCGGCTTCTCCTACAGCCTGGACGAGAACAACACGACGGTTCTCTTCGGCGGCGCCGGAATCTTCTACGACCGCTCCCTGTTTGATATCTCCGTCGACGAGACGCTGAAGCTGCGGCGCCCGGAATACAGCGTTCTGTTTGCCGACCCCGATTCTGCGCCACACGCGGGTGAAGTCGCGTGGAACAACTCGTATCTGACCACCGATACCACGGTGCTCAAGTCCCTGATCGCCAGCTCTCCGGGCAGCCTGGGCGAAGTCTGGTTGATCTCGAACAACGCGAAGGTCCCGAAGTCCACGCAGTGGAACATCGGCATCCGTCACGCCTTCGGTTCGCTGGTGGCATCCGTCGGATATGCCGGCGTGCGGGGGTACGACCAGTTGGTGTTCAACTGGGCCAATTTCTCCTGGCGGAACTACGGCACCGATTCGAGCAGCTGCTGCCTCGGCGGCAGCCCGTTCCACGGCTTCACGAACATTCTGTATACCACGAGCAGCGGCCGCACCTGGTACGATGCGCTGCAGGTCCAGATCAACCGGGCGTATCGGAGAACGGCAAGCGGGTTTGGCTGGGGTGCGGGTTTGACCTTCACCAACGCCACGCGCGCAGTCTCCGGTGTCGACGTTCCGGGCGATCAGTTTGCTTTCCCAAACGTCCAGTTCATTCCCAAGCACCCGGCGAACGACGAGAAGAGTCACGTCACCGCCAACTGGATCATGGATCTGCCTGTTCTTGCCGGTCTGCAGTTCAGCGGTTTGATAAACCTGGGAAGCGGACCACTGCAGGACATTTCGGGGCGGTTTGATCCCAGGAACTGGAGACCCGGCGGCTTCACATTGCCGCAGAAGAGCTTCCCATTGCTCCCGGGCGCGTGGGCCTATCGCAACGTGGATCTGCGGCTCCGTAAGGATTTCCCGGCATTCTCGGGAGGATCGATGGCTGTAACAGCCGATCTCTTCAATGCGTTCAACTATCAGAACTTCGGCTGCACATACGGCGGCACGACACCCAACTGCGTCGTCAGCGATCCACGACGGTTGCAGGTGGGAGCCGAGTACAACTTCTGATCGGTCGTTGTAGCAGCATTCTGTTTGCCCTGGCCCTCGGAGCCTGCTCCGGCAACTCCGGGGGCCCGGGCATTGCACCCGACACCGCCGCATTCCTCGACACCCTGCAGCAGCGCACGTTCAACTGGTTCTGGGACCTGACGCCGGCCTCGAACGGCCTGACGCCGGACCGCTGGCCCACGCCGTCATTCTCGAGCATCGCCGCGGTCGGGTTCGCGTTGACTGCGTATCCGATCGGCGTAGAGCACGGGTGGATCACCCGCGCCCAGGCCGCCGACCGCACGCTCGCCACCCTGCGCTTCTTCTGGACCGCGCCGCAGGACTCGGCCGGCCCGAACACCACGGGCTATCGCGGCTTCTTCTATCACTTCCTCGACATGCAGACCGGCCGGCGCTTCCAACAGGTCGAGCTCTCCACGATCGACACGTCATTGCTGCTCGGCGGCATCCTGTTCGCTCAGAGCTATTACGACGGCAGCGACACAACCGAGAAACAGATCCGCGCGCTCGCCGACTCGATCTACTTCCGCGTCGACTGGCAGTGGGCCGAGGCGCGGCCGCCCGCGGTCAGCATGGGCTGGCATCCGGAGAGCGGTTTCATCACTGCCGACTGGATCGGCTACAACGAGGGGATGATCCTCAACATCCTCGCCCTCGGCTCACCAACGCATCCGGCCGACTCGGCCGCCTGGAGCAAATGGGTGAGCGGTTATCAGTGGGCCGCTTACCATGGCCAGAGCTTCGTGCAGTTCGCACCACTGTTCGGCCACGAGTATTCACATGTGTGGATCGACTTCCGCGGAATCCGTGACAGCTACATGGCGGGTAAAGGGATCGATTATTTCGAGAACTCGCGGCGCGCTGCGCTGTCACAACGCGCGTACGCGACCGCAAATCCTCAGGGCTATGCGGGCTACAGCGCCAGCATCTGGGGACTTACCGCTTGTGACGGCCCGGCGAACAAGACGCTCACGATTGGCGGCCGCAGTCGCCAGTTCCACACCTACATGGCGCGCGGCGCCTCCTCACTCGAAGAGCCCGATGACGGCACAATTGCTCCCACCGCCGCCGGCGGCGCCGTCCCGTTTGCACCCGAGATTGCGATTCCTGCGTTGATGGAGATGCGTAAGACGTACGGCGTAAAACTGTTCGGAACGTACGGGTTTCTCGACGCCTTCAATCCGACGTTCACCGCGACCGGGCAGCAGGAGACCGGGACCGTTGACCCGCAGCTCGGCTGGTTCGACATCGACTACCTGGGGATCGATCAGGGCCCGATCCTCGCAATGATCGAGAACTACCGCACCGGGCTGGTGTGGCGCGTGATGCGCACGAACCCGCACATTATCCGCGGCCTGCAGCGAGCGGGGTTTGCCGGAGGGTGGCTGCCATAATGCGGAATGCGGAATGCGGAATGCGGAATTTCAGGGAAGGCATCTCAGCGCACGACGCTCATCCGTCAATTCCGCATTCCGAATTCCACATTCCGCATTAGAGCATGTCCGGCCTGCTCACAGCGGTATCTGGGTTGCCCAACGCCGCCGAGCCGGTAGCGGGCTGGATCACCGGCGGTCAGCCCACCGAGCAGCAGCTCAAGGCATTCAAGTCAGCCGGCGGTGAAGTCGTGGTCGACAACCGCGATCCGATGGAGCCTCGGCCGTTCGATGAGCCCGCGACCGTGCGCGCCCTGGGCCTGCAGTATGTGAGTCTGCCGCTCGTCCATGGCGCGGTAACGACAGATACAATGAAGCAAATGCATGCGGCGGTTAAAAAGCTGGAGGGAAGAAAGGCCCTACTCCACTGCTCGAGCGGCAACCGCACGTCCGCCGCGCTGATTCCCTACCTGATGATCGACAAGAAAATGGAACAGGATGATGCAGTTGATACGGCGATGCGGGGCGGGCTCAGAAGCGCAGAGTTGATGGAATTGGCACTGGACTATGTGAGGAAGCGGCCTGCCTAAGACCTCAAGCCTCAAAGCCCCTCAGCCGCTCGGCCTCTCGGCGTCTTCTCATGCCTTAGGCTCTTCCCTCCCTCCCGCGTAGCGGTGCCAGTACATCCTCATCTCCGAGATCTTCCCATCGCGCGTCTCACAAAAGATTGCCCCTCGCGCATCGACCTGTTCACCGGTCCTCCGGCGCCGGAACGTGCACTTGAACTCCGTCGCAAACCACGGCCCCGCGGAGTATACCTCTCCTGACTCGAACTTCGTTTCGGCTTGATACAGTGGAATGTCCTTCCAGTACGCGCGGATCGCCGCCATACCGGAGTCCGGCGCGCTGAATGGTGTCTCGATAAAGACGGCATCCTCGGTGAAGACGGAGCAAATGGCATCGACGTCGCCCCGCTCCCATCCCTTGCCGAACGTGTCGATCAGCGCTCTATACTCGCTATTCATGCGCGCAAATATACTCCTGCTCGCGCTGCTGGGTCTCGGCTGCCGCCCCACCCCGGATGATGGCTTCACGCTGCTCTTTCTGGGCCGCGCGCCCGCGGCACGAATCGGCCGCTACTCCTGGGCGCCGGACGCTGCTCACAGCCGCTTCGTCGCGTTCGACGGAGACCTGCACGTAGTCCGCACGGTCACCAATCCGCGAATTGCGACCCCTGTTGCGATCGCCCCGTATCCCGGCTCCAGACTCCTGGTCACGGAGCGAACCGGGGAAGGTGTCGTCTTCGATACCACCGGCCAGCCGATCCGCGAATGGGACAGTCCCTTCCCCGCGTCTCTCTATGCCGCCGACGGCGGGGGCTCCCGCATCATCGCGTCGCGATCACCGTACTTCGTGCAGTTCGTCGCCGAGGACGGCACCGCGCCGCTCCTCTGGATGCTCGATACCCTCGGCCAGCGACACGAAGGTCTGGGCGTGATCCACGTGCCGGACATCCGCTATCTCGCGCAGCTCGTCAACGCCGGGCCCGTCGCGCTGCACGACGGCGTCGTGTACTATGCACCGCTCGTGCGCGACGAGATCCTGCGCCTCGACGCGAGCGGCTCGCCGGTGTGGCGCAGCTCGCGCGGCCTGATTCCGGAAGAGCGCGATCCCCATTTTGCCGCCGGGAAAGAGCGACGCGTCGATCACGCGCTCATCAACATCGCGATGCAATTTGGGCCCCCCCCCGACGGGCGTCTTTACGTGCTTGGCGCGCAGGACTCCGCCGCGACGCGGCTCAGGCTCGATGTGCTGAACCCTAAGACCGGCGAGATCATCGAAAGCCGGATGCTGGGCACACCCGCGACGGCGATCGCGGTAAACCGGCGCGGCGCGATTCGCGTACTCGATCCCGAGGCGTTGCTCGCGCAGGTCCCGACGCGGGGCCGGGATCTGTTCATGCCGCCGTTCGCGCTGCCCGATGTCACGGGCAAGCCGGTCCGGCTCGAGGATTACCGCGGCAAGGTGACACTCGTCAATTTCTGGGCCTCGTGGTGCGAGCCCTGCCGCGCGGAATTTCCACACATGGCGTCACTGTACAAAGAGCTCGACCGTAAGGACTTCGATATCGCCGCCATCTCTGACGACGTCAGCGATTCCAAGATGCGGGCATTTGTCGCCGAGTTCCGGCCGCCATTCCCCATTCTGGTGGGGCGCGGCAACATGAAGGCCGTCTATCATTACCGCGGGCTGCCCTACTCGGTGTTGCTGGACAAGCAGGGACGCATAATCGAGCGCATCTTCGGGTTTGGCGGCGAAACCGAGTTTCAGCACCTGCGCGGAACCATTGCGAAAGAGATCCATGCTGACACTACTGCTCGTCCTTAGCCTGCAGGCACCTGGTGACTGGCCGGTCTATGGCCGCGATCCCGGTGGGGCGCGATTCTCGCCCCTCACGCAAATCACGCGCGGCAACGTCGCGCAGCTGCAGGTCGCATGGATCTACCATGCGGGCATCCCCGACATGTCGAGCATGTCGCACCGCCCGCCGGCGCTCGAGGTCACGCCGCTCGTGATCGACGGGACGATGTATGTGATCACGCCGACCGGCATCATCGCCGCGCTCGATCCGGCAACCGGCGCCGAGCGCTGGCGCTACGATGCCGGCGTCAATCCCCACCGCGGTTATGGCGACTTCGCGAGCCGGGGCGTGAGCTACTGGCGCGACTCGCGTGCGTCCGCGGGCGCCGCGTGTGCCAGGCGAATCATTGCCGCGACGATCGACGCGCGGCTGGTCGAGCTCGATGCCGCCACGGGAAAGCCGTGCGCGGATTTTGGGTCGGGCGGCGCGGTCGATTTGCGCAAGGGGCTCCGGGTTCAGCCCGACGAGTTCGTGTTCTACGAAGTGACCTCGCCGCCCGCTATCGTGGGCGATCTCATCATCACAGGCTCGGCGATCGCCGACAACACGAATCTCGCTCCGGCCAGCGGCGAAGTTCGCGCGTTCGATGTGCGGACGGGCGCGCAGAAATGGTCGTTCGATCCCATACCGCAGGATTCGACCGATCCCGCGTTCAAGACCTGGCAGCACTGGAGCGCCTCCCGCACCGGCGGTGCCAATGTGTGGTCCGTGATTGTGGCGGATCCGGCGCGCGACCTCGTGTTCCTGCCGACGTCGAGCCCAGCGCCCGATTACTTCGGCGGCATGCGGCTCGGTGAAGACCGGTACGCCAATTCGATCGTCGCGTTGCGGGCCACCACCGGAAAGATGGTGTGGCATTTTCAGACCTCGCACCACGACATCTGGGATTACGACAACGCGGCGCCGCCCGCGTTGGCGACGGTGACGCGGGGAGGCGCCAAGATCCCCGTCGTCATTCAGGTACCCAAGACGGGCATGATGTACGTCCTCGAGCGAACCACCGGCAAGCCGGTCTTTGGCGTCGAAGAGCGACCCGTGCCCGCGAGTACGGTCCCGGGAGAAGTCGCCTCGCCGACGCAACCGTTCACGACCGTGACTCCGCCGCTTTCGCCGCTTCAGTACTCGGCAAACGACGCCTGGGGACCGACCCCGGAGGCACGCGAGGCCTGCCGCACGCTCCTCGGATCATTGAAGAACGACGGGCCTTTCACCCCACCGTCGCTGGAAGGCACGCTCGTCGTCCCCGGCAACATCGGGGGCGCCGCGTGGGGCGGTGTGGCCATCGATGAAAGCAAATCGCTCGCGATCGTGCCCGTGAATCGCCTCCCGGCCATGGTTCAACTGTTCCGGGCCGAAGGCTTCAATGGAGACAGCATCCGCCGGGTTGATACCCAGCGCGGGCTGACCGATTTCGAATACACGCGAATGCGCGGAACGCCGTACATCATGCGCCGCCGCCTGATTCTCGGTCCCACCGGCCTGCCGTGCATCACACCGCCGTTTGGCTCGCTCGTGGCGGTCAGCCTCACCACCGGCGCAATCGTGTGGAACGTCCCGCTCGGCAGCATGGGTGGCTTTCCCGGCGCGCCGAACCTCGGCGGACCGATTGTGACCGCGGGTGGAGTTGTGTTCATCGGCGCGACCCTCGACCGCGCGATCCGGGCGTTCGATACCGAGACGGGCCGAGAGCTGTGGAAGGCCGATCTGCCGGCGGGCGCGCGTGCGACGCCCATGACCTACGAGGCCGGAGGCCGCCAGTTCGTCGTCATCGCGGCCGGCGGCGGTGGCCCGTTTGGCGCGGGCGACGCGATCATCGCGTTTGCACTTCCGAAGTGAGCACCCTAACCTAGAGCGTGCCCGAATCTCCGCTCCCGGCTCCCGGCTCCCCGCTCCCCATCATTATCGATACCGACCCGGGAATTGATGATTGCCTGGCGTTGTTACTCGCCCTCAACTCCCCTGAGCTCGACGTCCGCGGCATCTCCGTCTCGTACGGAAATGCCGTCGTCGAGAACGCCTACCGCAACGCCGTCGAGATCGTTCGCAAAGTCAAACATCCCGTCCGCGTTCCGTTAGGCATCGGAGCGCGCCGGCCGCTCAAGCGTCCGCTCCAGGTCGCCGACGACACCCATGGCCCGTCCGGCCTCGGCTATGCCGATGTGCCGCCCGCGGGCGTCATCCTCGACTACGCGCGGACGCTCGAGCGCCTGCTCGAAGCTCAAGCCGAGCCCGTCACGCTCGTCACACTCGGTCCTCTCACCAGCCTCGCGCTCGTGTTGCGCGCCAATCCCGGCCTCGTGCGTGAAAAGGTCGGCCGCCACGTCGCGATGATCGGCAACATCGAGGCGGCCGGCAATACGACGCGCTTCTCCGAATTCAACGCCTGGTGTGATCCGGAGGCGTTGGCGACGGTGCTCGCGGCCGAGATTCCCACGGAAATGATCGGGCTCGATGTGACGCGCAAAATTGTGATTCGCAGCAGCGAAGTGAACCGCCTCGCCGAGCAGTCACCGTGGCTGCACGATGCGCTCCGCTTTTACGTCGAGTTCCATAAGAAGCAGGAAGGTTTGGACGGCGCCATCATCAACGACGTCCTCGCGATCGCCTACCTGATTCAGCCCGACGTGTTGACGTTCAGCGATTTGCGTCTTTCCGTCTCGCTGGACGACGGCCAGAGCCGCGGCCGCACGAAGCTCGACCCGAAGGGCTCGTTGACGCGCGTGGCGATGGAAGTGCATCCCGCGCCGGTGCGACGCTTGTTGTTCGAGCGCGTCCTGCCCGCGGGTGCGCTCGTCGAAGAGGCGATGGCGTGACGATTCCCCGCAAGGTGGCCGTCATCGGCGCCGGCGAGATCGGCGTTGGGTGGGCCGCATTGTGCGCGTCGGCGGGATGGCCAGTGGCGATCTTCGACCTGAATCCCGAGACCATGGACCGGGCGTCCAATGAGATCGAGCGGCGCACGCGCGCCCTCGTGGCGCTCGATCGCGCGCCCGAGTCCATCGTCGAACGCGGCCTCCGCGAGCTCGTCCGCGCCAATTTCCTTTCGGAAGCGGTCCAGGACGCGGACTGGGTCATCGAGGCGATCCAGGAGGATGTCACTGCCAAACAGAAATTGCTCGCCGGGATCGAGCAGGCCGTCGGTGGCGACGTCCTGATCAGCTCGTCATCCAGTGGACTTCCGCCGACCGAGATCTTCGGCCGCTGCAGGAAGCTGGATCGTTGTCTCGTCACGCATCCGCTCAATCCTCCCGAGCTGATCCCGATCGTCGAGATCGTGCCCGAAAGCCGCACGTCCGCCGCGTCGATCAGCCGCGCCGTCGAGTACCTGCGCGCGCTCGGCCGTTTTCCCATAGTCCTCAAGAAACCGATTCCCGGCTACGTCGTGGGACGTGTGGCGGCGGCCGTGTGGCGGGAGTGCATCGACCTCGTTCTCCAGGGCGTGATCAGCGTCGACGACATGGATCGCGCGGTGTCACTGGGGCCGGCGCTCGGCTGGGCGGCGGCGGGGCCGCATTTGACCTACCACCTGGCTTCCGGCGAAGGCGGGATTCGCTACTTCACCCAGCGCCTGCTCGCGAGCTTCGAAAGCTGGTGGCGACAGCTCGCGCACTGGTCGCAGCTCGAGCCCGACCAGCAGCGCGCGCTCACGCAGTCGATTGAAAAGGCCTACAAGGGGAAAATCGAGTTCTTGCGCGAGGCGCGCGACCGCCGGCTCAGCGCGATTCTCCGGTCCCTGGAGCAAGCACGCGCACCATCAGGATCGGAATCCTGCTGACGTGTCGTAAGGCTGTCGCGGTGGTGCCATGAACGACGTCGCTTAACAGGGAATGCCCGTGCGTGGCCATCGCGATGAGATCCACCCCTTCCCGCTCGGCCGTCGCCGCGATTTCCTTCGCCGGATCTCCAGCCGCCAGCACCGCATCCACTTCGATTCCGGAGTGCCGCAGCTGCTTTGACCGCAGATCCAGATACGCGCGGTCTTCCTTCATTTCCTGTGACTCCCGAAGGTTGAGCTGCTCCATGTTCCGGGCCGCCCACCCGTCGGCCACATGCACCAGCAGCACCTCGGCGCCGCAGAGCTTCGCGAGCCCGGCGACGTGCTTGAGGATCGCGTCGTCGGCGGGGCCGTTCTCGAGCGGCACCAGGATGCGCTTGTACATCAGCCGATCCACCCGCCGACCACTCGCACGAGCAAGTACGCGTTCAAGGCCGCGATGAACACGGCAACGACGTACGCGAGGATCTTGAGCCACTTGGGGTTCACGAACTCACCCATCTTCAGGCGATCCGAGGTGAACATCACGAGCGGAAAGACCGCGAATGAGAGCTGCAGGCTGAGGATCACCTGACTGAGGATGAGAAGTTGGGCGGTGCCGTGCTCGCCGAAAAAGATAGCCGTCAGGGCAGCCGGCACAATCGCGATCAAACGAGTGATGAGCCGGCGCAGCCAGGGCCGGATCCGGATGTTGAGGAATCCTTCCATCACAATTTGACCGGCGAGCGTTCCCGTCAATGTCGAATTCTGACCGGATGCGAGCAGCGCGAACGCAAACACCGCGCTGGCGCCCGTGACGCCGAGCAGCGGAGTCAACAGCCGGTACGCGTCTTGAATCTCCGCGACGGCCGTCTGGCCGGCGCGATGGAACGTCGCCGCCGCGACGATGAGAATCGCGGCATTGATGAACAACGCGAACGAAAGGGCGACGGTCGAATCGATGAACGCGAACTTGACCGCCTCGCGCCTTCCTTCGACGGTCTCCTCGTAACTGCGCGTCTGCACGACCGACGAGTGAAGATAGAGGTTGTGCGGCATGACGGTCGCGCCGAGGATTCCGATCGCGATGTAGAGCTTGTCGGGGTCCGTGACGATGCTCGTCCCGGGCAGGAACCCGCTGAACACCGCGCCCGCGTCCGGTCTGGCGATGAGAATCTCGAACAGGAAACAGCCGGCGATCGTGGCGATGAGCGCGACGACGAGCGCCTCCAGCAGTCTGAATCCCTTGTGCTGCATGTAGAGCACGATCAACACATCGAGCGACGTGATCGCGATGCCCCACGCGAGCGGGATGCCGAACAGCAGATTCAGCGCGATCGCCGAGCCGATGACTTCGGCGAGATCGCATGCCGCGATCGCGATCTCGCAGATCACCCAGAGAAAGAATGAGACCGGCTTCGAGTAGTGGTCGCGGCATGCCTGCGCCAGATCACGTCCCGAGACGATGCCGAGCTTTGCGGCAAGACCCTGCAGCAGGATCGCCATCAGGTTGGATAAGAGGATGACGCTGAGCAGCGTATAGCCGAATCGCGCGCCGCCCGCGAGATCGGTGGCCCAGTTGCCCGGATCCATGTATCCGACGGCAACGAGATAGCCGGGTCCGGCGAACGCCAGTGCCTTCTTCCACCACTGCCCGCGTTGGACGGGAACGGTGCGATAGACTTCCGCGAGGCTGGGCGTGAGCCGCGCCCGGCGCCAGCCGCTGTCGATTGCGCTATTCGCCATCGGCCGGTCTGCAGAGCAATAGGAGCGCAAGCTCCTGGCCGACGACGCGCGTCGTGCCGTCGCCCAGGCGCGCGGTGGTCGGGCCATTGAACGGCTGCCGATCGATCACCGTCAGCTGCACGCCCGGCCTCAGACCCTGCTCGGCCAGATAGCGCAAGCGCGCGGGATGCTCATCGCTCACTTCCTGCAACACGACGGTGTGGCCCACTTCGGCGGCGGCAAGCGAGACCAGCTCGGCTTCTTCGATTTCGCCCGCGGCCGTGGGAATCGGCGCGCCGTGCGGATCGTAACGCGGCTCGCCGAGTGCGTCCGCCATCCGCTCGATGAGCTTTTCGGAGACGGCGTGCTCGAGACGCTCGGCTTCGACGTGTACATCGCCCCAATCGAAGCCCAGCTTGCTCGTGAGATACGATTCGAGAATGCGATGGCGCCGGATCATTTGGAGCGCGGCCCGCCGACCCTGGGGCGTGAGCTGCACGCCGCGATACGGGACATGCTCGATCAAACCGGTTTCGGAGAGGCGCTTCATCATGCCGCTCACCGACGGCGGCGCGACTTCGAGCATTTCGGCGATATCGCTGGTGGTGGCGAAACCGCCTTGACTCGTGAGGTGAAAAACGGATTTGAGGTAGTCTTCTACAGATCGCGTCAGCGGCGGCGACGGCTGCGGCGATCGAATTGCGGCGCTCATCCAGGCCCTCCCCAAAGTGGCGACTGTCAACGAGACAGGGCATTAGGTTAGCCTAATTATCAGATATTGTCAAACAAAGATGTGGATTTTGCAAGCCTAAGAAACTAGGCTAATTAGCGGTGTGAGAATGCGCTCGCTCATTCCCCAAATCACGCGATTCCCTAGCGCATATGCTGGTAAGACGCCTCGGGGGATGCCAGGATGATCGACTGTCATCTCGCTGCGCGTCCCCGGAGCCGTGAGAGCCCGGAACGAGACCCAGAAGGCGTCCTGAACCTCGGGGCTGAGGACGATCGCAGGCCGGACTGTCAACGCGAATACAAACGGCCGGACGACAACCGGTGGAAGCACCGGTGTACGGGGATGGAGATCGTCGAGCACGCCGAGGCGCTCGGCGCTCGAGAGATCGACGCCCACTTCCTCGAGCGTTTCGCGGACCGCGGTCGTCAGGAGGTCCGCATCGGTGGGCTCGCGCCGGCCGCCGGGAAATGCGATCTGTCCCGACCACACGTCGCCGACGCGAACCGCGCGCTGGATGAACAAGGCTTCGACGCCTTCGTCGCCATCGCGCAGGATAACGGCGACGGCCGCGGCAATCATCCCGGTCTCGAACGGAATCTCAGTGGGTCGATAGTTTCGTAGCTTGCGGCGTGCTTCCTGAACGGTCATAACGCCCCGGCTCCCAGCTCCCGGCTCCCGGCTCCTAGGCCGAGACCTCCTCGCCACCGTCGACGTTGATCACGTTGCCGGTGATCCAGTCGGCGCCGGGATGACACAGCGCCACGATGGCGCCGCCGAGGTCGGCGGGAGTCGTGAGACGGTGATGCGGATTTCGCAGCGTGGCCATCTCGACGAGCTTCTCGTTGCCGGGAATCTTCCGGAGCGCCGGCGTATCGGTGACCCCGCCGCGCAGCGCGTTGACGGTGATGCCGTGGGGCGCGAGCTCGAGCGCCAATTGGCGTGTGTGTGACTCGAGCGCCGCCTTGGCCGCCGACACGGCGCCGTAGGTCGCAAAGACACGCGTCGATCCCGAAGACGTCATCGAGAAAATCCGGCCGCCCTTCCCCATCAAACCGTGCTTCACCACGCCTTGAGACCAGTACACCAGCGAGTGCGCCATCACGTCGAGTGTCATGTCGATGTTGGCTTTGTTCAGGACCTCGGCGCCGATGTAGGGCTTCAGCGTTCCGAAGGCGAGTGAGTGCAGCAGTACGGCGACGTTCAGGTTCTGTTTGGCGAGCTCGGCAAGCACTTCGTTCCGCTTCTCTTCATCCGCCGCGTTGATGTTGAAGTACTGCGCCTTGCGGCCGAGCCGCTCGATATCCCTGCGAATCTCGGCGACGTGCTCGAGGCCCGCTTTGCGGTCGAGATGCACGCCCACGATGTCGTAGCCTGCCTGCGCGAGCGCCCGCGCGGCGCCTTCGCCGAATCCGCTCGAAGCGCCGAGTATCAGGGCCCACTTGGTAGCCCTGAGCTGCGCGTGTGGGGTGTCGGTCATGGCGGTATAATAGCACGTGAACTGGCTGCTCGCGGCGCCGTGGATTCTGGCGCTACTGCTCATCTCCTTCCGCTACACGATGCGCCGGCCGCGGCTCCGCGATTACGAGCCCATCACGTCAGGACCGCTCGTCTCCGTGATAATCCCGGCGCGCAACGAGGCCCGCAACATCGAGCGCTGTGTGCGCTCCGTCCTCGGCACCCGGTACAGCCCCATCGAAGTGATCGTCGTAGATGACCGGTCCACCGACGGCACTGCCGAAATCGTCGAGCCCGCCACGGGCAACCGTCTGCGGCTCGTGCGCGGCGTCGATCCACCAGAGGGTTGGTTCGGAAAGCAGTGGGCCATCGTGCAAGGCTACAAAGTCGCGCGGGGTGAGCTCCTGCTCTTCGCCGATGCCGACACGCGCCATACGCCTGAGCTGCTACCCCGGGCGGTCTCAGGGCTTCAGCAGGAGCGCGCCGATCTCTTCACCGTACTGCCACGGCAGGAAATGCGGACGTTTTGGGAGCGTTTGATTCAGCCGCATGTCTTCGTCGCGCTCGAAAGCCGTTTTGCCTATCTCCCTTCGGTGAACCGCACGCGGACGCCCTGGAACGCGATCGCGAATGGGCAGTTCATTCTCACGCCGCGCGCTGCCTACGAGGAGGTTGGCACGCACGAGGCCGTGCGAGACGGCGTCGCGGACGACGTCATGCTCGCGCAACTGTACGTGCGCGCGGGGAAGGACATCTTCATCGCCCAGGCGCGCGAGTTCATGGCGACGCGCATGTACGCGTCGCTGGGCGAGATCGTCGCCGGGTGGACCAAGAACCTGGCCACGGGCGCGCCACTCCTGGCGCCGCCAATTGGCATCATTCGCGCAGTGCTTCCATACGTGATGTGGCTGCCGGCATTGTTCTGGTTGTTGCCACCCATTCTCTGGCTCAGCGCGGGCTCGCACGTCGCCGCCATCGCCACCGTGGCTTCGTTGCTGACCTGGGTCGCCGTCTATCTCGCCGAAGGCGCGCCGATCTGGTACGCGCTGCTCTATCCGATCGGCGCTGCCTTCGTCGGATTGATCATGTTGCGATCCGCGGGGCGCGGCCGACGCCGCATCGAATGGCGGGGCCGTACATATTCCAGCGACTCCACTAGAAGTACAGTCCGACAATGAGAGATACGTTGAGACCTGATACGAACCATCCGTTTTCGGTGAGCTTGCTGGAGGGACTCTCGGTCTTTTGGTGCGAGTAACCCGCTGATACAATCGCAGTTCCGCCCAGCGACAGGTTCGGTGTTATCCAGTAACCTGCGCCCAACTCTCCGAATGGTCCTGCGCTCCAAGTCTTGAATGTGTATGCGGACCCCGAGAGAGTCTGCCTCCGATCCTGGTAACTTCCGGCGAGGCCGATCGACTGAAATGAGCGGACCTTGTGGCGTGGCATCTGATAGAAACGCTTTCCCAAACCTACCACGACGTCCGCGAACCTATCTTTCGCGTCCGAGGTCGCACCCAGCGCGTCGGTCTGAGTACCGCTGAGAAACTGTCCGAAAAAGTCGACGCGGAGCATCAATGCGGACCGCGCGCTGGTGAAATGCAGGATGCCAACGCCCATCAAATTTCCCGATGCGTCCACTTGCACGCCCCACTGGCCGGCATGGAATCCGGAAGTATCGACCGACGATTCCTGGGCGGCGAGACACAGTGGGGCCAGTGACAGCAGCAGAACCAACGAGTTGCGACGTTGCATGGGCAGGACCTTGGATAGGGGCTCCCAAGTCTGCCCACCGATGCGCCGTCGTTCAACGCGAAACGCGCCAAACGACATAATAAGCTACGAGCGCATCAGCACCTGCTGCGCGAGTGCCAAACCGGCCACGACACTCCCTATCGCCGCGCCCACGTGCAGGATCGTCGCCCAGCGCGCGCTGCGCTCTGCCGCGAACCGTATGAGCAGCGACAGCGTCAACGACACGCCCAACATCCCCATGACCGTTCCCGCGGCGAAGGCGGCGAAGTACGCGAGGCGCGACGTCGCGTCCGGCACGGCGGCGACGAGCAGCGCGGCGATCGCGCCGCTCCCCGCCAGGCCATGCGCGATGCCGAAGCCGAGCGAACGCCGGGCGTCCGCGACCGTGTGGGCATGTGCGTGAGTGGAGGTGGTTGTGTGGCTATGAAGATGAAAGTGAGACGTCGCCGACGAGTGCGCGTGGAGATGCATGTGCCAGCCGCCTCGCACGTATCGCCAAATCACCAGCGTTCCGAGGAGCACGAGCAGTGTGGCAACGACGAGCTCCGCGGCGGGCCACAGCGCTGCCGGCAGCCGGATGCCGAGCACCACAATCACGCCGACCACGATGCCCACCGTGACCGAGTGGCCGACCCCCCAGACCAACCCCAGCCGTGCGGAAGCCCACAGCCGCGCTCCAGGCCGGGTGGCCAGCGTCGA
>WNEN01000062.1_pt1 | contig 17833 bp, 16 predicted proteins | sample 5399951 | NCBI WGS metagenome assembly WNEN01 (sample SAMN13153327, study PRJNA577476) | soil metagenome | isolation source: 20 cm grassland meadow soil 5 days after 1st rain plot 2 | place: USA:California | collected 2015-09-21
CTCCACCGGATCCCGAATCTCGATCAGTCGCCGAATAGCACCTCTCCCTTCTCCCTTCTCCCGGTTTTCATAGCCCCTCGCCCCTCTCCCTTTTTTTTTACGGTATCAGCTTCTTCAACGGTACATTGCCGTTGCTCTTCAGCTCAACTCGCTGCTCACCCATCGGCGTATCGAGCAGCACGGCGCCCGTAACCCCATACGGCAGCTCCTGTTTTTGGAACAGGGACCGCGCCGCGGCCCCCACCCCAACCCACGTAAACCGCACCGGCATCACGACCTGGCTATGGTTTTGCGGGGACAAATCCAGGGGTTTGTCTATAAGGGCTTCCCCGAAATCCGTTCCGGCCAGGGCCAGCGCAACTTCGAGGCGTGTGCTGCGCAGGCGGTAGTCATTGGGGTTGTACACGTCGAAAATCAGGTCCATCGTCCCGCCGGTCATCCCGATACCGGTGAGGTCGATTTCCTGCAGCGCGACATCCGGCTTTGTGAAGCTGAGCACATTGCGTAATGTGGCGCACGACGAGACTGTGATGCTGAGCAAGGCCAAAGCGCTTGCGGTTCTTAGCATAGTCCCTAACATAACGCGCCGATGACCCCAATGGCCGTGACGCCGCTCGTGCTGCTGGCGAATGCCGATAAGTGGCTGACCGAGTCGCTCGAAAGCGTGCTGACTCAGGGCGGCTATCGTGTCATGGCCACCGCCAAGCGGGTCCAGGTGCTGGAGCTGGCGCGGCGTCACCTGCCCGACGGTATCCTGCTCGACCTGGGACTCGACCAGCGCGCCAGCGACAACCTCACGCTGTGCCGCGCGCTGCGCGCCGATCCCAACATCTCGCGCGCGACGCCCATCATCCTCATGACCGCCGGTCCCGCGCTGCGCCAGCAGCAGATCGAAGCGTTGCGCGCGGGCGCGTGGGAATTGCGCGGCGATCCGCTCGACGTGGAAGAGATGGTCCTGCGGCTCGGCGTCTATGTGCAAGGCAAGCTCGAGGTCGACCGCCTCGGCGCCGAAGGCCTGATCGATCGCACCAGCGGCCTGTACAACGACGCCGGGATGACGCGCCGCTCCGCCGAGCTCGCGGCGCTCGCCGTGCGCGAAGGATTACCGCTCGCGTGCGCCGTGTTTCAGCCGGTCGACGGCGCGCTCTCGTCCGGCGGCGCCGACCGGCTCGCGATCGCGATGCGCCGGGCGGGTCGCATCTCCGATGTGATGTGCCGCACGGGACCGGCGGAGTTCGCGGTGTTTGCGCCGGCGACGGATCAGACCGGGGCCGAGGGACTCGTGCAGCGCATCACCGACACGGTTTCGCGTAACGCCTCGGTCAAGCTCAAGTCCGGTGTCAGCGTCGCGCCCCCCATGCCGAAGCGCAAGTCGGGGACCCGGCCCGCCGACGCCGACCTGCCCTCAGCCTTCAATTTGTTGGACGAAGCGCGTAACGCGCTGCACTAGCTCCGCGAGCCGCCGTTGCGCGGCGTATGGGAGCCGCTGTTGCGGACGGGATGCGTGCCCGTGGCGCGCGGTGCGGTGCGCGGACCCGAGCGGCGCGCCGCGACGACCGGCAGCTCCAGCTCGAAGTAGAAGCGTGTTCCCCACCCGATCCGCGATTCCACCTTCAAATCGGATTTCATCGCGGTCGCGAGCTTGCGGCAGATCGTGAGGCCGAGGCCGGTCTGCGAGAAGAGCTGGCCGCGCCGGCCCGACTCTTTGCGCAGCGGCTGGAACAGCGTGGTGATCTTGTCGGCCGGAATCCCCCGCCCCGAATCGCGGACCGCGAACTCGATGCGTGTGCTGTCCGCTCCGCCGATCTCCTGCGCCACGATCTCGACGTAGCCTTCGTCGGTGAACTTCAGCGCGTTGGTCGTGAGGTTCAGCAGAATGCGGCTCAGCGCGACCGGATGACCGAGGCGCTGGTCGTGCGTGGGCGACAGCAGCCGCATCGTGAGATGCTTCTCCTCGGCGATCGGCCGGACGATGTCGCGCACCGACTCGAGCATCGCGGTGATGGAGAACGGCGACGGCTCCTGCTCGACGAGCTGATCGCCGCCCTGCGTGAACTCGATGATGTCGCTCGCGACCGAGGAGAGCCCGAGCGCCGCGGTGTAGATCAGGCCGAGCTGGCGGCGCTGCACTTCGTTGACCGTCCCGCTCTGCCCGCGCTGCAGCGTCTCGGCGAGCACGAGGATGGACGTGAGCGGCGAGCGCAGGTCGTGCGCGACGTCCATGAGCAGCGCCAGCCCGTCCGCGCCCGAGAGCTGCTGCGCGAACGTCTGCGCCCAGTTCGGCTGGATGGTGACGCGCACGCGCTCCATGGCGATGAGCAGCGGCAGCAGCTCTTTGTCGGGGGCGCCGAGGTCGCGCCATCCTTCGACGACGGCGCTGCGCAGGAGCTCGAGCAGCCGGCGGCCCAGGGACGAATGAATCCGCGGATCGACCTTGGGCCGCACCGGCACCGTCGGCGAATTGGAAAACCAGGCTTGATGGATCGCGCCGGCGACGACGCCGAGCAGCTCGCTCGTTTCATCGCTGCCGGTGGACCGCGGACGCTTGCTCCACCCCGACAGGACCGTGCGAATCGCGCCCTTCAGGACCTTGCACGGCGGGCAGCGCGCGTCCATCCCAAACGCATGCGGGGGCGGCAATGAATTCCGCGTCGGAAACGGAATTGGATTGGAGGGGGGAGTGGCCCGTTGCGAAGGCACCACAATTGATACCCTAGGTAGGCACCTAGGTTCGCCCCGTCAGGGCGCGATCCAGCCTTCGCGGATGGCGTAGCGCACCAGGTTCGCCGTGTCGTGCACATTGAGCTTCTTCATCAGCCTCCCACGATGAAATTCGGCCGTCTTGACGCTGATATGCAAAACATCGGCGATTTGCTTGGTGGATTTGCCCTCGCCCACGAGCTGCAGCACCTGTTTCTCGCGCGGTGTCAGGTGGGAACCGTCGTGCGGCGGGGTCGTCGCGCAAGCGTCTACGATTGCCTGGGAGGCCCCGGGGCTCACGTACAGCCGGCCGCCGCGCACTTCCTCTATAGCGTGGACCAAGTCGTCGCACCCCTGACTCTTCTGCACGAACCCGCGCACGCCCACCTTGAGCGCTTCCCGCACGAACCTGGTGTCGTCTATCCCTGAGAGCAGGATCACGGGACAGGCCGGGGCGATGCGCGAGATCTCTCGCGCCGCGTCCACGCCGTTGAGCACGGGCATCGCGACGTCCAGGACCGCCACATCGGGATTGAGTCGCTCGACGGCGGTTACAGCCGCGCGCCCGTCGGCCTCATCGGCCACGACTTCCAGCCCACGACGCTCCAGCAGCGCTTTGAGCGCCTGCCGGAGCACCAAATGGTCGTCGGCCAGCACCAGGCGAACGGGCATCAACCGCCCTCCAGGGCATTAGTTACCCTAGTACCCGCGGTGCCCCGCCCGGGTCTTCAAATCCGCGCCCAGGTCCGCGGTGCACCGGCGACACAATTTGGGGTTCGTGACACAGATCAGCCAGTGCCTCCACCTGATCTGGCCATCATTCAGCCTGTAGGCTTTTCCCTGCGGTTACTCCACGGTGACGCTTTTTGCGAGGTTACGCGGTCGATCCACATCGCACCCCCGCAGGACGGCCACGTGATAGGCGAGCAGCTGCAATGGAATCACCGTCAGCACGGGCGAGAGCAGCGGCATGATCTTCGGAACGCGCAGCTGATGGTCCACGAGCCGCGAGAGATCGCCGTTGCCCTGCGTGGTGATGGCGAGGATGCGGCCGCCGCGCGCCCGCACCTCGTGCATGTTGGAGACGACCTTGTCATAGACGTGATCGTGCGGCGCCACGAACACGACCGGCATCTCGGCGTCGATGAGCGCGATCGGCCCGTGCTTCATCTCCGCCGCGGGATAGCCCTCGGCGTGGATGTAGCTGATCTCTTTCAGCTTCAGCGCACCCTCGAGCGCGACCGGGAAATTCAGGCCGCGCCCCAGGTACAGCGCGTGGCGCGACTCCGCCCACTGTTCGGCAATTGCCTGCACTTCGGGCTCCACCTCGAGTGTCTCAGCCACGAGATCGGGCAGCCGGGTCAGCGCGCACACGAGCTCCTGGGCGAGGTCGGGCGCGTGACCGCGCTGCGCGCCGAGGTAGCCGCCGAGCAGCGCCAGCGCGACGAGCTGTGACGTGAACGCCTTTGTGGACGCCACGCCGATTTCAGGGCCGGCGTGCAGATAGATCCCGCCATCTGCCTCGCGCGCGATCGTGCTGCCGACGACGTTGACGATCCCGACGACGCGGGAGCCGTTCCCTCTGGCGGCGCGCATCGCTTCGAGCGTATCGGCTGTCTCGCCCGACTGCGAGATCGCGATCGTGAGCGTGGCGCCCGTGCCGCCCGACTGGCGCGGCTGGCGGCGATAGCGGTACTCGGACGCGTACTCGACGTGCACCGGAATTCCCGCGAGCTCTTCGATGATTTGCCGGCCGACCAGCCCCGAGTGCCACGACGTTCCGCACGCGACGATCGTGATGCGCCGGATGGCCTCGCAGTCGGCCGCCGAGAGGTTCAGGCCGTTGAGGCGCGCGACCGTGCCGTCGCCTTGCAGCCGCCCGCGCAGCGTGCTGCGCACGGTGTCGGGCTGTTCGAGGATCTCCTTCAGCATGAAGTGGGCGTGGCCGCCGAGCTCGATCGCCTCGAGGTCCCACGCCAGCGCATCGACGGCGCGCTCCTGCACGGCCGCGCTCCGGTCGAGCACCTGATAGCCGTCCGGCGTCAGGACCGCGATGTCGCCGTCGTTCAGGTACACGACTGAGCGCGTATGCTCGAGGATCGCCGACGCATCGGACGCGACGAAGTATTCCCGCTCGCCGACCCCGACCAGGACGGGCGAGCCCTGGCGCGCGACGACGATCTTTCCGGGCTCGTCGCCCGAGATCACCGCGATGCCGTACGTGCCGACGACGTGCTCCAGCGCGGCAATGACGCGCGTCTCGAGCGTGTCGCCCGCGGCGTCCTCGATCAGGTGCGCGAGCGTCTCGGTGTCGGTGTCGCTACCGAACGTGTGGCCGGCGTGCACGAGCGCGGCGCGCAGCGCCTCCGCATTCTCGATGATGCCGTTGTGTACGACCGCAATGCGACCCTGGCAGTCGGTGTGCGGGTGCGCGTTGCGTTCGGTGGGCGCGCCATGCGTGGCCCAGCGCGTGTGCGCGATGCCGCTCGCGCCCTGGACCGGCAGGCGGTCCACCAGCTCGCGCAGCGCCGCCACCCGCCCGGCCAACTTGCGCGTGACCAGGCCATGGCCGTTCCCCATCGCGAGCCCGGCGGAGTCGTAGCCGCGGTACTCGAGCCGCGCGAGCGCCTGAAGCAGAATCGGCGCCGCCTCGCGGTCTCCCTTACCTGTATAGCCGACGATTCCGCACATTATCCCGCCTTCTTCAGGATCCGGCCGCAGCCGGACATTCCAAAGCGTGCCAGCTGTGAGAGCTTCGTGTGGACGCGGCGCGCCAGGTTGACGCTTCCCAACAGGCTGCCGCAGTGCGAGCACAGCCGCAGCCCGCGCTTCAACTCGTGTTCACATTTCGAGCGTCCCATGGCCGGTTAGGAGCCGTCGCCCTTGCGTTTGAGCAAGGGTCGCCGTTTGCCGGCCAAACCGAACTTCGCGAGCTGCGATTTCTTGCGCAGCGCGTGCAGCGCCATCTCCTCCCGACCGAGCAGCTCACCGCAGCGCGAGCAGAGCTGATCACGAACCGGGTGACGCGAACGCGAACGCCGCCGCTCCGGTCGATCCTCTTGCTCCACGCCCTTCTGCTTCGACTCCCCACATGCGCGACACAGCATTAGTCCGCCTGGAAGGTCCGTCCCCGAAGATCACAAGTTTCGGGCCGCAGAACGTGGCGGAAATTGCGGTCCTGCCGAGCCTTATATCGCCAACTGTTGTCGTCAGGCCGCAGCACCTGTTGCGGTACAACGGCCACCAAAATTGAGGGGAATCGGGACGGGGGTCGGACGGGGCTAACGCGTCAGCGCGATGATACTAACTGCGGTGGCCACGCTGCCGATGATCATCGCCCCGATGCGCCATTTCGATTCCGGGTCGGCTCCGCGAGGAACCTCGATCCGGTCTCCGGCACGGACGCCGAGCTGATCGAGCGTGGCCCCGCGGGCAATTGCAGTCTGCAACGACGCGCTGCTCAATAGCGTCGAGTTGCCGCGGATGATCTGCAGCTTCTCGAGACGGGCGTCTGGAGTGGCGCCGCCGGCGACCATCAACGCATCCGGCATGACCAGGTCCACCGGCACGGCGTAGAAGCCCGGTCGCGCCACCTGGCCCATCACCGAAATCCGAATGAGCGCGCGCGCGCTGACGACGGGCTCATTGAGGTACCGCCCCAGCTCGCTCTTCAAAAAGCTCTCGAGTCCCGAGCGCGGGACATTGGCGAGCGAAATGTCGCCGATTTCCGGCAGCCGCAACGCCGGACCCTGCACGACCGTGAACGTGTCTGAGAGCGCGGAGTCGCCCTCGACCGAGAGCAGAATTCGATCGCCGACCTGGAATGGGGGAGAAGCGGGAGCGGAGACGGAAGATGTGCCGCTCTGGGACGCCATCGTCCCGGTAACCAGCATCAGGGCCATCACGATTCCGAGTTTCATTCTGTCACCACCACAGGTCCGGTTTGCCGGGCTCCGTCGCGCTCTTCGACCGCTTCGTAACCCGGCAAATAGTAGGAGTAGTACGCGTAATACCCGTATGCCCCGCCGCGCGGCACATCGTTCAGCACCGCGCCGAGCAGCCGGACCGGCAACCGCTGCAGCATGTCGAGCTTCGCGCCGGTGATGTTGCGATTGCTGTGGCCCGTCCGCAGCACGAGAACGAGTGCGCCGGTCAGCGTGCCCAGGACGAAGGGGTCCACGCCCGCCGTCAGCGGCGGGCTGTCGATCAGGACGACGTCGTATTCGCCGCGCAGCCGCGTGAGCAGCGTGACCATCGCGTCCGAGTCGAGCAGTTCCGGAGCGCGCTGCGTCCGCGTGCCGCACGCAATGAGACTAAGCCTTGGATAGGCCGTCTGCTGCACGATCTCGTCGGCGGTCGTCTCACCCAGCAAATAGTCGGCGAGACCGGGCTGGCGATTGGCCTTGAGCCGGCGATGCAGCAGGCCGCGGCGGATGTCGGCATCCACGAGCACCGTGCGGTGACCGCCCTCGGCGAATGCCAGCGCCAGGTTGGACGAGAGGAACGTCTTGCCGTCGCCCGGTCCCGGGCTCGTGACGGTGAAGATCAACGGCTGCGCCGCCTCCGCCGTGCCATACTCGTGAATGACGTTGAGTCGCAAGCCGCGCAGCGCCTCGACCACCTCGGCCGGCTCTTTGGTCCGCAGATGCGGCAGCACGCCGAGGATGGGCAGACCGAGATCGCGCGACACCTGCTCGGGATACCGCACCTTCGGATCCACGCGGTCGAGCACGACGGCGCCCACCATGCCGAGGCCGAGGCCGGCGATGAGACCCAACAGCAGGAGTCGCGGCGTGGTGTTCTTGACGGGACGCTGCGGCACGACCGCCGGATCGAGGACGCGGACGTCCGGGACCGTGGACTCGGCGGCGAGCCGGGCCTGGTCGAAGCGCTGTTGCAACGACGTGTACGTCTGCTCCTTGAGGTCGGCGTTGCGCCGCAAGCGCACCTCTTCGATCGTGCGTGCGGGGATCTGCCGCAGGTCGGTCGACGCCGCGTCCACCTGGCGGCCGATCTCCGACTCGCGCGCGGCAAGCTGAGCGGCCAGCCCGCGGGCGAGCGTCGGAATGGTCTGCTGCTCGAGCTGGGCGACCTGGCCCGCCAGCCGCTGCAACGGCGGATAGGCGTCGGAGTAGTGATAGCGCAGCGTGCGCAGCTCGGCCCGCTTGTCGCCCAACTCCTTCAGCGCATTCGCCAGCTCCGGGGCGTGCTGCACCGACTCGATGGCGGACAGCGCGTCCGCCGGAAGCGGGCCGCCGCCGGCGGGCAGCAGGCCTTCGATCGCTTCCCGGTCGCGCCGCAGCTGATCACGGTCCGCTTCCATGTCGAAGTAGTTCGAACGAATCGGGTCGCGCGTCTCCGTGGCGCTCGGTCCGGCCTGCTCCGAGGGCAGCGTGATCGTACGCGTCCGGAAGTGCTGCAGCGCGCTCTCGGCATCGTCCAGGTTACTGCGCGCGGTGTTCAGTTGATTCTCCAGCAGCTTGGTCAGCTCGGTCAACTTCTCGCGCTTGAGCTGCGCCGCGACGTCGACGTAGCGTTGCGTGACCGCGTTCAGGATGTTGGCGATCAACACGGGATTCTGACCGCTCAGCTCGACGGCGAGGAAGTTGCCGTTGATGTCCATGTGGACGTCGAGCGCATTGCCGAGCCCCGTTGCGGCATCGCGCGGCGCGGCGAGCGAAAACTCGACGGCGTGGTCCCGCGGCAAGCTCGACGGCTGCCAGAGAAATCCCAGGCGCCGCCCGACCGAGTCGCCTACCGTGCCGCGCTCCAGCTCCACGCCGTCCTTGTTCGACAGCGTATAGGAGCGGCCATCGGCGCTCGCCCGAAGCCGGTACATGCCCGGCCGGAAATCGTCCGCGACGTTGAACGTGCTGAAAATCGCGCGCTCGGCGGGACGCTTCACGGTGAGATAGAGCCGCAGATCGCGGACAACCTGGTCCAGCACGATGTAGGAGCGCAGCAGCTCGATCCAATCGTCCGCCTCGAGCAGTGCTGCGGTCCGGATCGGACCGCGGTTATCGGCGCTCCGGTCACCCTCCGCGCGGCCTGGCACATCGACCCACACGTTCGCCTGGGCCTTGTAGGCCGGTCGCAGGACCTTGGTCGCCCCAAAAGCCGCCGCCAGCCCGGCCAGCAGGGCGGCCAGCACGAGCCATTTGAAGCGGAGCAGCGCGCTACCGACGCGGCGCCAATCGGGTCCGTGCTCGTCATCGGGGAATGCCGCCGCCTCTGGGCGCAGGGCTCTGGTGGAGACGGAGGCGCGCTCGGCGCGCGCCGGGGACGCGGTATCGGAGCGAAGTGCTGGAAGGTGGCGGGAAGTCATCATATGCCGGATCAGCAAGAGCTATACCGGCCTCTGCAGCGATGAATGATTCAATGATCAATGATCATTGGTCATTGATCATGGGGCATTGGTCATGCAGAGCGTAGCACGGCCCCTACACCCGCCGGTGGGCTGTGGCGTCCACGCTGCACCTGAGGGGGCTTCAGCACTCACCTTTAGGCCGCTCGAGACCCCGGCCACGAGGCACCAAGTGTGCACATGCCTGGACATCCGCGAGCCATGGCGACCAATGCTGTTGAATCCAGACTAACGACAATGCGAATTCAGGTGTGCACGTCGTCCGAACAGCTGGCCCAGCTGCGCGGTCCGTGGAACGCGCTGCTCGCGCAGGCCGCGGAGAACACTCCGTTCCTGACGCATGAGTGGATCACGGCGTGGTGGCGAGCGTTTGGCTCGGACTCATCGATGTACGTCATTACGGCGTGGCAGGACGATGAGCTCGTGGCCGTCGCCCCCCTGGCTTACATCAAGCAACGCATGGTCGGGGCGACGCGCTCAGTCATCACATTCATGGCAAACGAATATTCGAATCGTGCCAACTTCATTGTCGGTCGGGCGCCTCGTGCGGCGCTCGAAGCCATCCTGGATCACCTGCTGACTTCGGCCCCACCTTGGGACTTGTTGCAGATCGAGCCCGTCGATGAGGGTAGTCCAGTCACCCAGGCGTTCCTCGGGATTCTGAATGACCGCTCGCTGGCGTTCGGCATCGAGGACAGCCTCCGATCGCCCTACCTCCGGCTGCCGGCAACCTGGGCGGGTGTGAAAGAGGGCCTGAGTCCATCCTTCCGCAAGACACTGGATCGCAAACTGCGCAAGGCGGCGCAATTGGGCGCTGCGCTGCGCGTGCGATTCCTCAAGGAGTCGGATCTCAGCGAAGCCTTCGACATCGCCACGCAGACCTGGCAACACGACCAGGGGACCTCCATCGCGTCGACTGCCTGTTTGCGCCAGTTCTACCGTGAGCTCGCGGCTGCGAGAGACTGGCTGCACCTGGCCATCCTCGAGCAGGACGGCAAGCCGATCGCGTTCGAGTACGACCTGATGTACGAGCGCGTTCTCTACAACCTCAAACTGGGCTACCGGGCGCAATGCGCAGCCGTCTCACCCGGAGTCGTGTTGCAGGCCAAAGTGCTGCAACAGGCGACCGAAGACGGTGTGCACCAATACGACTTCATGGGATCCGACGAAGACTACAAGCGCCATTGGTCACAAACGGTACGGCTCCACCGGCGGGTCGTGGTGTTCAATCACCAGCTTGTCTTGCGGATGGTCCATGTGGTCCAGTGGCGGGTCAAACCTTTCCTCAAGGCACACTTCCCTCTTCTGGTCGCGTTCAAGCGGGCGCTGCGGTGGCCGAGGCTACGAGCCCAATGAACAATGGTACGGGGGTGCCAGTAACGGCAGCGCCGCGCAGCGGCGCCAGCAACGCGATTCGGCCACTGCGACGAGACGATATCCCGGACGTGGTCGCGTTGTACAAGGAGGTTTTCCCCGACACGGAACGCAGTGGCACGAGCGACCTGGAGTCGTATTTCGACGTTGCGTTCTTCGGGAGTCCGCTGCACGACGAGGAGACAGGCTCCCTGGTCTACGTGGGCAGCGGCGGTGATATCGTCGGATTTCTCGGAGTCCAGCCCAGACGCTTGTCGATTCGAGGGCGTACGCTCCGCGCCGCGGTGTGCACCAAGTTCATGGTGGCACGCCGCGCGGGCATCAACAGTGCCGCCATGAGCATGCTCAGGAACGTCTTTGCCAGACCGCTGGACCTGGTGCTGGCCGACTTGGCCAACGATCCCGCCCGGCGGCTGTGGGAGGGACTCGGCGGAAGGACGGTGCTGCTTGGCAGCCTTTCCTGGAAGCGTGCGCTGCGTCCGGCTCGGCATCTCGTGTCCCGAATCAGCAAACGACGCCTGCTCAAGCCGTTGGCCTTTGCCGCCACACCGCTCGCCGACATAGCGGACAGCATCGGGGCGCGCTACGCGCGGCGCCGGATCCCTCATTCGGCCGCGGGCCACACGTCGGAGGACCTCGATCCGGAAACGGTCGTCACCTCCCTTCCCACCGTGTGCCGCGAGCGACCGTTGCGCCCCGACTATGACGTGACGTCCCTGCAGTGGTTACTCGAGGTCATGTCTCGGGCGGGCCACACGACCCGTGTGCGCAAACAGGTGGTGCGCAATGCACAGCACGAGGTGGTCGGGTGGTTTCTCTACTCCCTCGAAGAGAGCGGCGAGAGCACCGTTTTACAAATGGCTGCGAGCAAGCGCTCCGCCGAGGCCGTCCTGGAAAGCTTGCTCGCCGATGCCTGGAGCCAGGGCGCAGTCGTTCTCTCAGGGCGCTTCGACGCTGGCTTTGTGGGACCACTTTCATCGCAGGGCTGCGCCTTGAGTCAGGGCCCGTGGATGCTGGTCCATTCCAAACAACCTGACGTGTTGGACGCAATCCTGAGTGGCGAGGCGTTCCTCAGTCGTCTGGAAGGCGAGTGGTAAGGACGACCCCGCGGAGCGAGGCGACGTCATGCTTGCCGCTGGGGAGCCGGGGCAGCTCGTCTCGCACCTCGTAGCGCACTGGCTGCATGTGCCGCGGCAGCTCCACGCCGGCATAGCGCCGCAACCGCTCCAGCGATCCCTCGCCACCCGCGAGCACGACGTAGGCGACAATGCGCTCCCCGCGCGCCTCGTCGGGCTCCGAGGTGACGATGCATTCCGAGACTTCGCCCGACGCATACAGCACCGTGGCGATTTCATCGGGACTCACGCGATAGCCGAGTGTCTTGATCATTCGTTGCGAGCGAGAGACGAAGTACAACCAGCCTTCGGCGTCCTGACGCACCAGGTCGCCTGAGAAGACCACGCGCTCGGCATCAGGAACGCCGGGAGGCCGCAGCGGATTCGGGCGATAGACGCGCGCGGTTCCTTCCGGATCGTTCCAATAGCCGAGCGTGACTGTGGGGCCCCGATGCACCAGCTCGCCTACTTCCCCCGGCGTACACGGCGTCAGATCGTCGCGCAGCACGAGCACCTCGGCGCCGGGAATCGCCCTGCCCATCGAATCGGGCCTCGTGTCCACTTGCTCAGGCGGCAGAAACGTGCTGCGCAGCACTTCGGTGAGCCCGTACATGAGAAAGAGCCGTGCCTGGGGTTGCGCGCGACGTAACGCGCGCACGACGGGCACGGGGAGGTGGCCGCCGGCGTTCGTCGCCACGCGCAGCGTGCCGACGGGCTCGTCTCGGAACGCCGGGACATTGAGCAGCTGCTGCCAGAGAGGCGGCACCGCGGCCAGGACTGTGACGCGCTGTTCTCGCAACGCGGTGACCAGACGCGCGGCCAGCGGCGAGCGTTCGACCACGAGAGCCGCTCCACTGCCGACCGCGCACAACACCTGGCTCATCCCGTACACAAAGCTGAATGGCAGCACACTGGCGATTCGGTCGGCGCCCGTGATGCCGAGATACTCGATCACCGTGGTCGCGGCGGCGATCAGGTTGCCGTGACTGACCGTGACCCCTTTGGGCTGACCCGTGGAGCCGGAGGTATAGACGATTTGCGCGGGGTCTGTTCCCACGCTAAAGCGTGGGCCCGGCACGGCACTGCCCTCTAAGGGCAGCGTGGGAACGGGCAGGATCTGAGCCCTGGTCTCCAGCGGCCGCGGCTGGCGCGCCAGCAGCTCTTCGGTCGTGATCAACGCGGTGGCGCCCGACGCTTCCAGCATGTACTCGACCTGGCGCGGCCTCAGCGACTCGTTGATGACGACGGCGATCCCACCTGCCGCCGCCACGCCGAAGAACGCGGCGACCGCCTCGGCGCCGCCGTCGAGGAAGATCCCGACCCGGCCCTGCGGCTGGAGCCCACGCTGAATGAGAGCCGCTGCCACCGCCGCGGCGCGGGCCCGTAACGCGCCGTAGCTCGTGACCGACTCTCCCCCGCCCTCGATGATTGCGGGCTCGGCCGGCCGGCGCGTGGCGGTGTCCCACAGCAGGGACGCGATGTTGGTGATCACGTGACGACCGCTGTTGAGCATCACCCGTACCACCCCAAACGTGGGGAGGCCCAGACCCCCGGTGTTGCGTGGACGCAGCAGTTATCGCTCATAGGGGTCAGGTTCGGCGCATATGGAAGCGGCGCCATCCTTGCATACACGCCGTCGCGTGACTTTGGCGAACGAGCTCCACCTCAATCCGGCCGACGAAACGGAGCGGATTGCTGCAGCATTGCGGCACCAGCTCGGCGAGAGCCTCAATCGCCGCGGGCTGGTCGTCGGGATGAGCGGCGGGATCGACAGCTCGGTCTGTGCCGCCCTCGCGGTGCGCGCGGTCGGACCCGCTCACGTCTTCGGGCTGCTCATGCCCGAGCAGGACTCGTCCGGGGAGAGTCTCGATCTTGGCAAGCGCCTGGCCGAGGGGCTCGGGATTCCGTATGCCATCGAAGACATTACGCCCGTCCTGGCCGCCCTTGGCTGCTACCGGCGCCGCAATGCGGCGATCCGGCGGCTCGTGCCGGCGTTTCAGGACGACTGGCGATTCAAGGTCGTCCTGCCGGGAAGCCGGCTCGACTCCGATCGCCTGAACGTCTCCTCCCTGGTCGTCGAGACCCCGGGCGAGGTGGTGACGGTGCGCCTTCCACCTGCCGAGTACCGCGAGATTGTGGCGGCGACGAACTTCAAGCAACGCGTTCGCACGATGCTCGAGTATTACCACGCCGACCGGCTCCACTACGCCGTCGTGGGGACGCCCAATCGCCTCGAGTACGACCAGGGATTCTTCGTGAAGGGCGGCGACGGACTGGCAGACGTCAAACCGATCGCGCACCTCTACAAGACTCAAGTCTACGAGCTGGCGGAGTACCTGGGTGTGCCGGCCGAGATCCGCAGCCGCGTGCCGACGACCGATACGTATTCGCTGCCGCAGACCCAGGAAGAGTTCTACTTCGCCCTGCCCGCGGCGACGCTCGACCTCGTGCTGTACGCGCACAACCACGGCGCGGATCCCGCGCTGGTCGCGGCGGAGCTCGGCGGGGGCTGCACGGCCGACCAGGCCGCGCGCGCGCTTCGCGACATCGAGCAGAAGCGCGCGGCGACGCGGTATCTGCACATGCCGCCGCTGCTCGTCGATCCCGTCTCGGAGATCGCCGCGCACGAGCGCGAGGGGGAGCCGGCGTAATGTGCGGCCTGGCCGGCGTCGCGCGTCGCGAACCGAGCGGCGTCTCGATCGACATGCTCGATCGCATGGCAGCGGCACAGCGGCACCGCGGGCCGGATGGCTCCGGGCGCTATGCCGACGCGCAGGTGGGGCTGGCGCACGTGCGGCTCAGTATCATCGATGTCGCCGGCGGCGCGCAGCCGCTCGGGAACGAAGACGGCTCGGTGCTGATCGTCTACAACGGCGAGGTCTACAACTACCTCGAGCTGGCCAGCGAGCTTTACGCCGCCGGCCATCGCTTCCGCACCCGCTGTGACACCGAAGTCCTCGTCCATGCCTACGAAGAGTGGGGGACGCGGATGCTCGATCGGCTGAACGGGCAGTTCGCCTTCGCGATTTACGATCGCCCGCGGCGCACCGTGTTCCTCGCGCGCGATCGCTTTGGCGTACGTCCGCTGTACTACAGCATCAGCAACGGCGATCTGTTCTTCGCGTCCGAAGTCAAGGCGCTGTTCGCGAGCGGCGAAGTCGATGCCGCGCTCGATCCGGTAGGCCTCGATCAGGTCTTCACGTTCTGGGCTGCCCGGCCACCGCGCACCGTCTTCCAGAACGTGCGATCGCTCGAACCGGGTGCATACGCGATCTGGCGCAATGGCGAGCTGCATCACGGGCGTTACTACTCGCTCGACTACCCGGAAGCGCGCGAGGAACACCCGACGGATCTCGAGTCGCTCGACGCGCTGCTCCAGAGCAGCGTGTCGCTGCGCCTGCGTTCCGACGTGCCGGTGGGTGGGTACCTGAGCGGCGGCCTGGATTCCTCGATTACGTGCGCCCTGGCCGCGCGCCAATCGCCCTTCGCACTGCGGACGTTCTCGGTGACCTTCGACGACCCGCAGCTCGACGAGAGCGCGTTCCAGCAGCTCGTCGCCGGGCAGCTGCAGAGCAAACATCATATCCAGGCCATCGGCGCCGCCGACGTGGCGGCGGTGTTTCCCGACGTCGTCCGGCACGCCGAGACGCCGCTCGTGCGCACGGCACCAGCGCCGATGTATCTGCTCGCGCGGCTCGCGCGGGAGCACGATATCAAGGTGGTGCTCACCGGGGAGGGCTCGGACGAGCTGTTCCTGGGCTACGATCTCTTCAAGGAGACGGCGCTGCGGCTGTTTTGCCTGCGCCAGCCGCAATCGCAGCTTCGGCCCCGGCTGTTCGACCGGCTGTATCCGTATCTCGATGCGCGTGGCCGCCGCGGGGATTTTTGGCGTCGCGCATTTCTCGACGCCGGATCGCCGGATGATCCGCTGTTCTCGCATTTGCCGCGCTTCCTCCTCACTTCACGCATCAAGGAGTTTTATTCGGCCGACATGCGGGCAGCGGTCGCAGGCACCGATGCACTGGAGGAGCTGCGGGCGAGCCTGCCGCCGGCGTTTGCGGCGTGGTCGCCGCTCAATCGCGCCGCCTATCTCGAGATGATCACGCTGCTGTCGCCCTATCTGCTGAGCTCTCAGGGCGACCGGATGTCTCTCGCCCATGGCGTCGAAGCGCGCTATCCCTTCCTCGACACGCGTGTGTTCGAGCTCGCCGCGCGGCTGCCGGCGTCGAGCAAACTGCGGGGGGGCGGCCTGCGCGAGAAAGCGATCCTGCGGCGGTGGGCCCGCGCGGTGGTGCCACCGGCGGTGCAGCAACGACCCAAGCAACCCTACCGTGCACCCGACATCCCGGCGTTCTTCAGCTCCGGCGCGCCCGTCCCGGAGTACGTGCAGGATCTGCTGGGCGAAGCCAACATCGCGCGCACGGGCCTGTTCGAGCCGGCTGCCGTCAGAGGGCTGGTGCGCCGCTGCAAGAGCGGCGCGGCGAGCGGATTTCGCGAGAGCCAGGCCCTGGTCGGCATTCTCTCGACCGAGCTCTGGCATCGTCAATTCATCAGTGAGGCGCGACTCGAACCGAGCATCGTGGAGGCAGGCGGACGATGAACCCGACGGAGATCCTGGCGCGCACGCGCGCGTACGTGCAGGAAACCTTCCTTTACACGCGTCCGGACTTCGCGCTCGGCGACGACGACCGGTTGTTGCAGCGCGGCGTGATCGATTCGATGGGCGTGATGGAGCTGCTGGCGTTCCTGCGCACTGAGTTCGGCGTGATCGTCGCGGATGAAGACATCACCGAAAGCAATCTCGGCACGCTGGCCGACATCGCCCGCTATGTCACGCAGCACCAGCCGAACGGGAACGGAAACGGCCGGGGAGGGAGCTAGCTCGTCTGGATCGCGTCGCGGCGCGTCGGTTCCCACACCGGCGCCGCGCGACCCGTGAACAGTCGCAACCACGCCTGCAGCACCCCCCCATTTCCCGCCACCGCGTAGGCCGGCAACGTCAGGATCCGGGCGCCGCTCCCCGGCCAGAGCCAGCCCAATCCCGCCAGTCCCAGCACCAGGCCCGCCGCCGCGAGCATCAGTCGCGCCCAGTCGAACGCCAGCGCCAGGGGAACCAGCGCGCCGAGTGCAGCGACGGCCGCCCACGGGACGAGCCAGCGGCAGACCTTGTGGCTCGCAAGCATCCACGCGAACCGGCCGTACTGGAACGGGTTCAGCAGCCCGCGCTTGGACGCAAGCGTCGCGAGGCCGCGCGTGATCGTGCGAACCTTGCGGCGGTATTCATGGTGGAGCGAGCGACCCCGCGGGACGTAACAGATCGCCTGCGGAACGGAGACGGCGCGGAAGCCGTGCTCGCGCGCCGTCAGCGCCGCCGCAAAATCGCGGCTCAACGCATCGGGCACCGGCAGCCTGTGCAGCTCCGACCGGATGGCATAGAGACAGCCCGACGCGCCGACGATGCCATCCACCGCCGTCTCGAGCGCGCGAATCCCCATTTCGTAACCCACATACGTGCCTTCGCCGCCGTTCGAAGTGTCCGCGAGGTTCGTCACGCTGACGTCGCGCGCCGAGGCGACGCCGACCGTGTCGTCGAACGCCTCGACGAGCGCGCGGATGGCGGCGGTATCGATCCGCACCGATGCATCGGTGTTGATGATGATGTCGCCGGTGAGGAGCGGCCGCGCGGCATTCTCCGCGGCAGTCTTCCCTTGCCGCTGCGGCACGCGCAGCAGCGCGACTCCGCGACCGGCAAACTGCGCCACGATCGCGTCGGTCCCGTCCGTCGAGGCGTCCGAGACCACGAGGATCTGGCGCCGATCGGCGGGATAGTCTACGCCCAGGATGCGCTCGAGCGTCGCCGCGATCACCGCGGCCTCGTTGTAGACCGGCACCACGATGCTGACGCGCGGGAGCGCGTCCCCGCGCTCGCGGCTCGGGCTGCGCGGGCTCACCCTGGGCCGCCGCAGGAGGCTCAGCAGTTTCAGGACCGCAGGATAGCCGACATAGGTGTACAGGCCGAGCGCGCCCGCCAGCAGCAGCACGAGCTCGGCGGCACGCATCAGGCGACTGCCGGCGTCGAGGCGAATCGGGCGTGGGCCATGAGTTTGTAGATGTTCATGTATTGTTCGACCCATGGTTTAATGTTGAAATCGCGCTCCAGCCGCTCACGCGCCGCGCGGGCGCGCCGCGCCGCGGCCTCGGGCTGTGTGTACGCGTCGCGAATGCCGGCTGCCAGCGCGCGTGCGTCCCCCGAGGGGACGAGCGTGGCTTCGTCGCTCGC